>Ga0136846_1215434_pt1 | contig 19036 bp, 21 predicted proteins | sample HopSoiMetagenom2_FD_96841 | JGI IMG/M metagenome (GOLD analysis project Ga0136846, IMG submission 96841) | Grasslands soil microbial communities from Hopland, California, USA - 2 Assembly 2016 (version 4) | ecosystem: Environmental > Terrestrial > Soil > Grasslands | place: USA: Hopland...
CCCCGGGGATCGCAGGCGCTGCGTCCTCCCCCCGAGGTACGTCGGGCGCCGGGTCGACCCCAGCGCCTCTGCACCGAGTATACCCGTGGCCCTCCGTTCATTCGGAACGGACCGTGTGATCCGCACCGGCACTCCGTGTTCCCTTCGGCACGCAGATGGGTATGGATGAGTCCGGTTCGACTCGGTCTCCGTGCTTCGCAGACAGATACGCAGAACGGGTACCGCACGGTGCGTTCGCAACGGAGTGCGCCATAGGGACCATCCCGAAATCCCCCCGGATGGGTCATGTGGCGATCGCGGGTCGGCTGGCAACCTGTCAAGTCCGATCGACGACACGCCGAAACCACTGGCGGGAAGGAGGTCCCCCACGTCCGCCGCGGACCTCACGTACGGAGAGGAAACGCCGGTGCGTGTGCTCGTCGTCGACGACCACCCTGCGTTCCGCAAGGCGCTGTCGTCTGCGCTCAACCTCGTCGCCGACATCGAGGTCGCCGGTGAGGCCGGGGGCGGTGTCGCGGCATGCACCGAGGCCGAAGAGCTCGACCCGGACATCGTCATCATGGATCTGTCGATGCCCGACCTGTCCGGGATCGACGCCATGAAGCGGATCCACGAACGCCGGCCCGACCTGCCCGTCGTGATCTTGACCGCGCACGCCGACGAAGGTGTCGAGCGTGAAGCGCGCGAGGCCGGCGCATCGGGATTCCTTGCGAAAGGCACCGGGCTCCACGATCTCGTGATCGTGCTGCACGAGGCCGCGGAGTAACTAGCTGCCGGCCGCCGACTCGCGGTAGTCGCGCACCAACCGGCACAGACCCATCAAGAGCCCCTTCGAGAACGCGGGGTTGTCCAACAGCGGCTGGAAGTCCCACGAGACGAGCGCGAGCGTCGTGAGTTCGGTCGCCGCGGTCACCGTCGCGGAGCGGACGCCGCCGTCGATCAACCCGATCTCACCGAAGTACCCCCCGGCACCGATCGTGTGCCGCGGCACTCCCTCGCCCGAGACCTCCGCCTCGCCGTCCACGATGAAATGGAACCCGACGCCGGAGTCGCCCTGCTTCGCGATCACACGCCCGGGCTCGAAGTGCACCTCTTTCATGCGGGCGGCGACGAGCTCGAGGTCGTGGTGCTCGATCTGCGCGAACAGCGGCACGGATCCCAAACGCTTGGCAACGTCGCTCTCGTTCATCGTGGATCCCCTCGTCGGTCGGGCGCCTGGCCGGCGCAGGTGGTTACGTTGGCACCGAACCGGCTGGCGGGCAAGTCACCTACTCCGCCGTCCCCGCCGGCGGTCCTTCCGGTCGCTGCGCCGGGAACATGATCAGATCGCGAAGGCTCTGCGCGTCGGTCAGCAGGAGCAGCAACCGATCGATCCCGAGACCGAGGCCGCCGGTCGGAGGCATCCCGTGCTCGAGCGCGCGCAAGAAGTCCTCGTCGTACGGATGTGTCTCGTCGCCGAGGATCTCCTTCATCTCCTGCTGCAGCTCGAACTTGGATCGCTGCTCGTCGGGATCGGTGAGCTCGCTGAAGGCCGTGACGAGCTCGATCCCCGCGGCGACGAGGTCGAAGTGCTCCGTGAGCCCCGCGTTGTCGCGGTGCGGACGCGCGAGCGGTGAGACCTCGCGCGGGAAGTCGCACACGAACGTCGGCTGCACGATCGTCTCCTCGACGAGCTTCTCGAACAGCTCCTGCACGATCTTGCCGGCGCCCCATGCCGGGTCGACCGGGACGTCGTGCGCGTTCGCGATCCCGCGGAGGTTCGGGTGCTCGAGCGTGACCTCCTCGCCCACGGCCGAGGAGACGGAGCCGAGCACCGTGATCCGCTCGAACGGTTCGGCGAGATCGACCATCTGCTCGCGCGCCGGGATCAGGAGGTCGTCGGCGGCCCGGCCCAGGATCGGGTTCACGGCACGGCAGCACTCGCGCACCAGCGTCTCGGCGAGCTCCATCATCGTGTGGTAGTCCCCGTAGGCCTGATACGCCTCGAGCATCGTGAACTCCGGGTTGTGGTCGCGATCGATCCCTTCGTTGCGGAAGTTCCTGCCGAGCTCGAAGACCCGCTCGACGCCGCCCACGAGCATCCGTTTCAGGTAAAGCTCGAGCGAGATCCGGAGCTTCATCGGGATGTCAAGCGCATGGTGGTGCGTCGTGAACGGACGCGCGTTCGCACCACCGGCGATCGTCTGGAGCATCGGGCCCTCGAACTCGACGAACCCGCGCTCGTCGAGCACCCTACGGATCGTCTTGAGCACCGCCGCCCGGGCCAGGAACGCCTTGCGTGCCTCGTCGTCCGTGATCAGGTGGAGATACCGCCGCCGCTGCTGGAGATCGGGGTCCTGCAAGCCGGCCCACTTCTCCGGGAGCGGACGCAGGGCCTTCGTCAGCATCGCCCACCGCGTGACGAACACGCTGAGCTCCCCCTTGCGCGTGGTGCCGACGGTGCCGGTCGCACCGACGATGTCGCCGAGATCGACCTCCTGGAACAGCGCGAACTCGTCGGCGGGAAGGTTGGCGGCGTTGACCACGATCTGGAGATCGCCGTCGCGATCGCGGATCGTCGCGAACACCAGCTTGCCCATGTCGCGCTTGAGCACGACACGACCCGCGACCGTCACGACGTCGTCGGTCTGCGTGTCGGCCGCGACATCTGGGTGCGCCGCTCGGAGGGCGCCCGACCGGGTCGGGTCGGCGACATCGAGAACGTCCGCGAGCGTGATCGCGAACGCGCGCCGGTTCCCCAGCCGCCCGAGGCTGTCGCGCCGCGCCGCCAGCACCTCGGCCTCCCGGCCCGTCGGCTCCTCAGGCATCGACGTTCTTCTCGTAAACGAGGCGGAGACCCTCGAGGGTGAGCCACGGCTCGTAGCGGTCGACGGTGCGGCAGTGCGGGATCACGACGGGCGCGAGGCCGCCGGTGGCGACGACCGTAGCGTCCGGGGAGACGAGATCCGCGCGGATCCGCTCGACGATCCCGTCGACCTCGCCGGCGGTGCCGTAGATCAGGCCCGACTGGATCGCCTCGACGGTCGAGCGCCCGACCGGCGACCGTGGCGGCTGCAGATCGACACGGGTGAGCCGCGCCGTGCGGCCCACCAACGCCGCGGCGCTGATCTGCAGACCCGGCGCGATGACGCCGCCCAAGAACTCGCCGGTTCCGGAGATGACGTCGAAGTTGGTGCTCGTCCCGAAGTCGACGACGATCGCGGGGCCGCCGAACGCGGTGAAGGCGGCGAGCGTGTTCACGACCCGGTCGGCGCCGACCTCACGCGGGTTGTCGGTGACGACCGACACGCCGGTCTTCATGCCGGGCCCGACGATCACCGGCTCGTGCGTCAGATAGGTGGAGGCCATCTCGCGGAACTGACCGGTGACGTCCGGAACGACGCTCGCGATGCACAGGCCGGTGATGTCTTTGCGGAGATCGAGGTCGCGGTGCTCGAGGAACCCCGCGAGCAGGAGCGCCAACTCGTCGGATGTGCGCTCGGGCTGTGTGGACGAGCGCCACGTGTGCCGAAGCTCTGCGCCGTCGAACACGCCGAGCACGATCTCGGTGTTGCCGACGTCGGCGGTGAGCAGCACGGTTACCCCTCGATCCCCTCGAGCTCCAGGCGGAAGGACGGTTCATCGTGGCCGACCGCGGCCCGGGCCGACAACCGCGCGGCGTAGCCATCGATCGGGTTGCCCGCCTCGGGAAGCGTCGCGCCGCTCGCCACGGCGCTGCACCGAGTCACCCAGGTCAGGGCGAGCGGCGCGACACCACGGATCGCGGCGAGCGGACCGCCGAGCTCGAGCACCGCGGTTCCGGGTGTCACGCGCTCGCCTTCGGCGGCGAGCGGCCGTGTCCGCACCCCGGCGCGGCTCATCAGCTCCCGGACGACGGGCGTCCCGGCGAAGACACCCGCCGCGGCCGCCACGATGCGCGCGATGCCCACCGACGCATCGTCGGTGTCGACGTCGATCGCGACGAGCTGGTCCATCACCACCGCGGCGATCGTGGCTCGGTCCGGCGGCGCGACGCTCACCGTGCCGGCTCCGGCAGCGCGATGTTGTCGATCAGCCTGGCGCTCGGGAACCGCGCGGCGACGATCGCGCGAGCGGGACGGTCGAGCACGCCGATCGGCTCGAATGACGCTTCGTCGACCACGGCGGCGTAGTCCAGCCGCGCGAGCGGCGTCGCGCCGATCTCGCGCGCCATCACCGCCACGATCGTGTTCGCATCGCGTACGCCGGCACGAGCGCGCTCCGCCGCCTCCGTGAGCGCAAGGAACAGGCACGCCGCCTGCTCGCGCTCGTCGGGGGTCAGCGCGGCGTTGCGCGAGGACCGTGCCAGGCCGTCGGGCTCCCGTTGCGTCGGGCAGCCGACGACCGCCACGTCGAGCTCGGGCTCGCGTTCGATCATCCGCCGCACGAGGAACAGCTGTTGCGCGTCCTTCTCGCCGAAGAACGCGGTGCACGGGCCGACGACGTCGAACAGCCGATGCACGACGAGCAGCACGCCGGCGAAGTGCCCGGGCCTGGCCGCGCCCTCGTAGAGGTCGCCGACCTCCCCGGGTTCGGGATGCGCCAGCTCAACGCCGAGGGGGTAGACCTCATCGACGGGCGGCGCCCACACGACCGCGGCGCCTTCCGCCTTGCACATCGAGAGGTCGCGCGTCTCGTCGCGGGGATAGCGCGCAAGGTCGTCGGGATCGTCGAACTGCATGGGATTGACGAAGATCGACACCACCACACGATCGGTCCGGTCGCGCGCCGCACGCAGGAGCGCACGATGGCCGTCGTGCAGCGCGCCCATCGTGGCCACGAAGCCGACGGTCGCTCCGTCTGCCCGAACCGCGTCCGTCGCCTGCCGGAGCGCCGAGGCCTCGCGGATCAGCTCCACTTGGCGAGCACCTCCTCGACGGCACGACGACGGTCGTCGGGCAAGCGCGCGCCGGCGACGTCCATCGCCACGCGGCAAAGCGTCACGTATGCGGGGACGAGCGCGGGTGCGGCCGACGCGACGGCGCCGAGGTTGCGGTCGATCGTCCCGGCGTCGCCGCGGACGGCAGGTCCCGTCAGCGCCTGCTGTGGCCCCAGCCGGCGAACGTTTTCCAGCGTCGCCGACTGCAGCGGGTGCATGGCCGTGGCGGCGTCGGGGACACCCGCCGCGGTGAACAGCTCGAGCGCCGCACCGGACACGGCGACGAGATCGTTCGACGCGAAGACCGCGGCCGCGTGGTACAGCGGCCGATCGGCGTCGGCGAGCACGAACGGGCGTCCCCCGAGATCGCGTGCGAGCTCCTGGCCCAGCGCGGTTCCTTCGTTGTCGCGCGCAGTCACCGCGATCGCCGCTCCCGGGAGCGCGTCGACCGCACCCGCCACGTCGGCGAACGTCTGCAGCGGGTGAAGCGCGAGCGCGCGCACGCCCGATCGCTCGAGGGGCTCGAGGACGTCGAGCCCTCGCGCACCCGACAGGTGCAGCGCCCAGGAGCCATCAGCGAGCGCGCCTTCGAGCGACGCGACGACGTCGGACAGTGCGTCATCCGGCGCGCCGAGCACGACCACGTCCGCGCCGGCGGGCGCGTCGCCCGTCGGAAGAACGGGCACGCCGGGCAGCCACCGAGCGGCGCGCACCACGGTCGCGTCACGTCCCGCGACGGCGGTGATCGTGTGGCCGGCGCGCAGCCATCGCACCGCGACCGCGGTTCCGACCGTGCCTGCACCGACGACCGCGATCCTCATGGCGTCATCGACGGCGAGTATGGCAACGACAACACCCAGAGCAACGGTCCCGTCGGGACCGGGGCTCCCGGCGGTGGAACGAGCGTCGCGCTGACCGCATCGTCGCGGACGAATCGCACCGTCCCGTTCGTCGACACGTACAGATCGTTCGTCGAGGTGATCGAACCGGTCGAGACGCCGCTCGGGGTAGCGAACACCAGGGTGGGCGTTCCGGGCTCGGGCCGTGGGCCGACCGTCACCGCGAACACGCCGCGCAGCCCCCCGACCGACCCTTCGACGTAGGCGACGTTGCCGCCGTTGCTCCACGCGAGCAGCCGGCTGGCGATGAAGGGGCGGCCGTGGACGGTGATCATCGTCGCTTTCGTCGCGCCCGGTGTCGGGTAGTACATCCCGGTACGACCGTCGGCGGTTCGGACCAGGAAGTCGCCGGCGATCGACACGCCGAGCGGCGTATACCCGCGCACGAGCGGGTCGAGCCGCTGGCCCGCCACGCGATCGATCGACACACCGCCTCCGCGGATCGTGACGTACGGCGAGGAAGAATCGCGGCCAAGGTCGACCGCCTGACCGCAGACGACCCGGTCGAGCGACTGCGCCGAGATCCGGGCGCTCAGCGACACGGTCCTGACCCGCAGCCGTTCATGACACCCGCCGGCGGCATCGGCGCGCAACACGCTCACGAAGGCACCGCCGTCGGGCCACGCGACGAACCGGCCCCTTCCCACCTCGACCGGATCGGCATCGGCGTCCGCGGTCCGCAGCACCGATGCGGCCGAGGCGCCCGCGCCCGCCGGCACGGTCAGTCCGATCCAGGTGTCGGGGACGGCGTAGGTCGACACCAACGCGGTCGGGGCGGCGTTCAACTCCGGTCCGGGCCGGGCCGTGCCGGCGGCGAGATCCCAGATCCAGAGTCGCTCGTCGCCTTCATCTCGCGCCGCGTAGATGAGGTATCCCTCGAACCCCATCACGGCCGGCCGCGACGGGGCCGCGGGAGACGTCAGGAACTGGACCGTGGCGAACGCGCCGGCGGCCACGAGGACCACCAGGCCGGTGCCGACCCACCCACGCCAGGACCGTGCGTGTGGCGGCGACTCAGTGTCGGGAGCGCGCCCGGCGTCACTTCGGGCGTACAACGGCGCGCCGCACCGCGGACACGCTCCGGACGACGTTCGGCCGGTCCAGTCACAGCGCAGGCAGAGCTTGGACGCCATCCACGCATCCGATCACGTGGGCACCGACAAGGGCGACGCGTACGGCCGCGCCTCGCCCGCCGGCGCCGGCAGTTCGACGATGCGGCGCCCGTCGGGGAGCCGCGGATCCGGATCGAGATCGAGGAGCGGCAACACGACGAACGCGCGCTCGTGCATGCGTGGATGCGGGATGGTGAGACGAGGATCGTCGGAGCGGAGATCGCCCCACAGCAGGATGTCGATATCGATCGTTCGCGGGCCCCAGCGAACGTCGCGCACGCGCCCGAGCTCGGCCTCGACGTCGTTGGCCGCGTCGAGGACGTCGACCGGCGAGAGCTCGCCCGGATCGACCTCCACGACGACGTTCAGGAACTCGGGCTGGTCGGTCGGCCCGCCGACCGGAGCCGTCGCCCACACACGCGAGCACGCGACCGTCCGCACGCCGCGCCGCGCAAGCAGGTCGACCGCCTGCTGCAGGGCCCCGAGGCGATCGCCCAGGTTCGCGCCGAGCCCGAGGAAGACCCGCGGCATCGGCTCACTCCGGGCGGGTGACCGCCGCCGCGACCCCGTCGATGCCGAGGCGCGTCGCCGCGTTCGGCTTGTGCACGACGACGGTCGCCCGAGCGATGGGATCGAACGTGACGCACACGTCGGCGATCGCGGCGGCCATCGCCTCGATCAGGTCGAACGACCGTTGCTCGATCACCGCACGCACGCTCTCCGTGATCCCGCGATAGTCGGCGGTTCCGTCGATCTCGTCGCCGGTCACCTCGACCTCGAGGTCGAGATCGACGACGAACGGCTGCGCCTCGTCCTTCTCGCCGGGGCGCGCACCGTGATGGCCCTCGGCCCGGATGCCCGACAGGAACAAGCGCGCTCTCATGCGCTCGGCCCGACCTCTTGGTCCGCGGCGATCACCGGCTCGGCGTCCGGCTCCTCTTCGATGTCCAGTGGCATGCCGCCGAGCGGCACGAGCACGGGTCCCGGTGCCTGGTGGCCGTGGGGTAGCCGGAGGTAGTTGGCACGCAGGTACTCCGAGATGATCGGGAAGATCGTCTCGGGCGCCTCGTCGGGAAGGAAGTGACCGCACCCGGGCACGAGCCCGAGGGCGGAAGACGCGATCGCGGCGTTCAACCGCTCGGCGACGTCGGCGGGGTGGAACGGGTCGTCCTCGCCCCACAGGATCAGGGTGGGCAGGTCCCACTGGGCCATGGATCGCTCCAGCTGCTTCAGACCGGTGCCGTCGAGCGCACGGGCGAACCGGAACAGCCCGCCGACCGGCGCCGGCGGCGCCCACGGCGCGAGGTATGCCTGCACGTCGGCATCCGTGAGCTGATCCTCGACGGTCCCGAGACGCAGCGCCGACCGCACCACGAGGTCGGCGGCCTCGTACGTCTCACGGTCCGCCGGCAGCACCTGGATCTCACCGATCGCCTCGGTGGGCCAGCGATCGAACGCGATGCTGTCGATCAGCACGAGCGCCTCGACGTCGTCGCGCTCCTCCACGAGCAGCTGTGCGACGCCACCGCCGGTCGAGTGCCCCACCAGCGCGACGCGATCGACCGCGAGATGTTCGAGCAGCTCGGACATGCAGCCGGCCTGCGCGCGGATGTCGAGCGGCGCGCCCGCCGGCTTGTCCGATGCGCCGAGTCCGAGCAGGTCCGGCGCGATCACGCGATGCCGGAAAGCGAGCGCCGGGATCAGCCCGCGCCACAGGTACGACGTCAACGGGAACCCGTGCAAGAGCACGACCGCCGGACCGGTTCCCTCGTCGTGGTACGCGAGCGCGCCGCCGGACGTCTCGTATCGGTTCACGTGGTGCCCCGCGTGATGGCGTCCGCGACACGGAGCGCGCGAACGGTGGGCTCGACGTCGTGGACCCGCACGACGTCGGCGCCGCTCGCCGCCGCGAGGATCGCAGCGGCGAGCGAACCCTCGAGCCGGTCCCGTGGGTCGTCGGCGCCCGTCAGGGCGCCGACGAACCGCTTGCGCGACGCCCCCACCATCACCGCCGCGTCCAGGTCGGCGAACCGGCCGATCGATCGGAGCAGCGCAAGGTTGTGCTCGACGTTCTTGCCGAATCCGATCCCCGGATCGACGCACAACCGATCGGCGTCGACGCCCGCGAAGATCGCCGCCTCGATCCGTTCGCGGAGGTACTCGTGTACATCGCCGACGACGTCTTCGTACAACGGCGCGTCCTGCATCGTGCGCGGTTCCCCGCGCATATGCATCAGCACCAGCCCGGCTCCCGCCTTCGCAACAACGGGAAGCATGTCGTCGTCGGCGCCACCGGAGACGTCGTTGACCACAGACGCGCCGACGGCGAGCGCGTCGCGCGCGATCTCCGCGTGGCGGGTGTCGATGCTCACGACGACGTCGGGGCGAGCCGCCCGGACGCCCTCGATCACCGGTACCACCCGCGCGCGCTCCTCGGCCGCCGGCACCGGCTCGGCGCCCGGACGGGTCGATTCGCCGCCGATGTCGACCAGATCCGAGCCCTCGTCGGCGAGCCGGATCCCATGTGCGACCGCCTCGGCGGCGTCGTCGAACATACCCCCGTCGCTGAACGAGTCGGGCGTGACGTTGACGATGCCCATCACCAAGGTTCGCTCCCCGAGGGGGAGGGCACGGTCGCCGCAGCGCCAGATCCGTTCGGTCACGCCGCCATCGTAGTGAGGAAGCGCGTCGACGGCCGGGGCGGCGCGGGCGATCCGTGTGGTCAGCGCATGCCGATGTGCTGCATCGCCTCTTGGCGCGTCCGCGCGTCGTTGCGGAACAGGCCGCGCACCGCCGACGTCACGGTCACCGCGCCGGGCTTCTTGATGCCGCGCATCGTCATGCACAGGTGCTCGGCCTCGATCACGACGAACACCCCTCGCGGGCTGAGCGCCTGCTCGATCGACTCGGCGATCTCCGTCGTCAGGCGCTCCTGCACCTGCGGCTTCTTGGCGAGCGTGTCGACCACGCGCGCGATCTTCGACAGGCCGGTGATCTGCTGGGACTTGTTCGGGATGTAGGCGACATGAGCCTTCCCGTTGAAAGGGATCAGGTGGTGCTCGCACATCGAGTACAGCGGGATGTCGCGAACCATGATCATCTCGTCGAAGTCGGCGCCCTCGACGACGGTCACGATCTGCGACGCGTCGACGTCGATGCCGGCGAAGATCTCCTCGTACATCCGGGCGACTCGGGCCGGGGTCTCGCGAAGGCCGCCGCGCTGAGGGTCCTCGCCGATGCCGCGCAGGATCATGCGCACGCCCTCTTCGATCGCGGCGGCGTCGAACCGGTCGTTCACGTCGCGATGCTACCGCGGGCCGCGGGATGGAGGTCACCGGATGCCGGAGTCGACCTGCAGGTCGAGATGCTGCACCGTGGTCCCGACCGCCACGGTCACCGGCTTGGGGGTCGGAGGCCCGCCGTTCGTGACCGGTGTCACGGTGTACGTGCCCGGTGCAAGCGCGAGCTGGAAGGAGCCGTCCGAGCCCGTCGTCGTCTCGTGCGCGTCACCATCGGTCGACGTCGCCCGGACCGTTCCGCTCCAGATACCGGGTGGGCACGGCGAGCCTGCAAGCTCGACGGGACACGTCGGGCCGATCGTCACGCGACCTTCGAGGCCACCCGCCGGCGGTATGGCGTGCGAGCCGCACGAAACACTCAAGATCAGCATCGCGACGATCGTTGGTCGGCGCATCAGGGGTGAGACGCCGGGAACGGGCGCGCGGGTTCCCGCGATCAGTTCGCGTATGCAGCGGGCTTCAGCGTTCCGATGAACGGCAGGTTGCGGTACTTCTCCGCGTAGTCCAAGCCGTAGCCGACGACGAACTCGTTGGGGATGTCGAAGCCGAGGTAGCGGACGTCGAGGTTCACTTGCTGGATGCCTTCCTTGCGCAGGAGCGCGGCGACCTCGAGCGTGGCGGGCTTGCGTCCGGCGAGGTTCCTCAACAGGTATTTGAGCGTCAGGCCCGAGTCGACGATGTCCTCGACGACCAAGACGTCGAGGTCGCGGAGGTCGTGATCGAGGTCCTTGAGGATGCGCACGACGCCGGAGGTCTTGGTGGCCGCGCCGTAGGACGAGACCGCCATGAAGTCGAACTGCAACGGCAGGTCGATGTGCCGCGCGAGATCGGCCATCACGACGAACGCGCCCTTCAGGACACCGACGAGGAGCAGGCTCCGGTCGCGGTAGTCGACCGTGATCTTCGCGCCCATCTCGGCGAGCTTCGCCTGGATCTCGGCCTCGGGGATGAGGATCGACTCGATGTCGTCGGTGAAGGCATCCATGCGAGGGCGCGAGTCTACCCGTCGATGTGGTCGTCGGTGTGGTCGTCGGTATGGCCGCCGTGGTCGGCGCGAGCGACGACGACGTGTGTGCGGTCACGCGAGGCGACACGACCGTCGGGAAGGTCTCTGCGCCGGCCGGGACGGCCGCGCGCCAGGTCGAGGATCGCGTCGATCCCCGCCTTGGTCCACGGTGCCGGCGCGTCGACGCTCAGCGCCTGGTACGCGCCGAAGCGGATCACGCGTGCCGCGACGGGTTCCGACAGCGCGAGCAGGCCGGCCGCCCGGAACCGGATCTCGTCGCCGGACTCCTCCGCGATGTCGAGATACGTCCGGCCCGTCGCCTGCCATAGCTCATCGCGATCGCGCCGCAGCGTGTCCGCCGTCCGCGCGATCGACGCCTTGACGTCACGGCCGGTGGCTTCCTCGATGAACGGCAACACGTCGTGCCGGATCGAGGGGCGGAGGTAGCGACGATCCTCGTTCATCGGGTCGCGGCGGGGCCGAAGATGCAGCGCTCCGCAGAACGCCTCGACGTCGGCGCGCGTGACGTCCAGCAGCGGGTGGATCCAGACGCTGCCGTGGCCGCCGGGGTCGATCCCGGCGAGGCCCTCGATGCCCGTGCCGCGGAACAGGTTGATCAAGACGGACTCCGCCTGGTCATCCACGGTGTGCGCCTCGGCGAGCGATACGGCACCGATCTCACGCCGGACGTCGTTCGCCGCGTTGACGCGGACGCCACGCGCCCACGCCTCGACCGAGGCGCCCTTCGGCGGTTGCTCGTCCGCCTGCCGTATATGGAGCGGCACGCCGAGCCGCTCGCAGACACGCCCGACGTAGTCCGCGTCCTTCGTGCTGTCACGGCGGAGCCGATGGTCGAAATGGAATGCCGCCAGGTGGTTCCTGAGCAAACGCCGCAGGTGCCAAAGCGAGTACAGCAGGCACACGCTGTCGGGGCCGCCCGACACCATGACCAGGGTCAGGTCGCCGGGCGCGATCAGTTCATGGCGGCGAACGGTCCCGGTGACCTGCGTGAGGACCCGGGCCACCGCCGGCGGCCGGCGCGGCATGGATCAGCCCACGACGCGGGCGATCCATCGGTCGGGTTCTTCGATCTCGCCCGGACGGGGCATGTTCGCGGGCTCTGACCAGACCAGGTTGAAGCCCGGCATCCCGATCCGCCCGACGACGGCCCCGACGAAGGCTTCACCGGCGTCGTACTGCGCGACCTTCTGGTCGAAGCCGATCGCGCGCTGCACGCGTGATTCCCAACCGCCGACGGCGCGGCGCCGCGAGAGGGCCGCCTGCAGCCGAGGCAGATCATCGACGACGTCCTTGGCGACGACGTTCATCACGTAGGAAGCATGACCCTCGAGCAGGGACATCATCGCCTGCGTCCGATGGAAGAGCTCGCGCTGTTCCGGCGTAAGCAGGCGCAGGATCCCTCCGGGAGCGCCGCCGCCCGGACGCAGCTCCTCGACCGCGCGGCCGAGCTGTTCCATCAACTCCTTCGTGTCGAGCGACACGCTTTGCAGGTACGCGTCGACCATCCGCATCAGCTCGGCGCGCAGCCACGACGCGCCGGAGAACTGCATCCGATGCGTGACCTCGTGGATCGCGACCCACAGCCGGAAGTCCTCCGGCGGCAACGCGAACGTGCGCTCGACGTCCACGAGGTTGGGCCCGACGAAGTAGATCAATCCGTCGTCGTCGGGCGGCAGGAACATGTCGACCTGGCCGAGCACGCGGCGCGAGACGTACCCGAGGAGGGCGCCCACCTGGATACCGAGCGCCTTGCGCGCGATGGTGTGCTTCTCGGACTGCGTCGTCGGACGGCGTTCCGCGATCCGGCGCGCGAGCGGCTCGATCGCGCGCTGCAGACCCTTGAGGTTCTGCCGCGTCCAGTCGCCGCGGCCCATCACCCACGCACGCGAGCGAAACCCGCCGACCGTGATGCCGGTGCACTCCGCGACGAGCGACTCGGCGCGCTCCACGTGGCCGTTGAGCTGGTCGCGCATCACCGCGCGCTCCGCATGCGAGACCTTTGGGCCGGATCCCGAGATCGACCGCGCGGTCCGGACCGCGGCGTCCCAGTCGGCGAGCCGGGCCGCGTAGGAACCGAGCGACCAGTCGAGCTCGACGGCCGGGTCAGGGGCCACCGTGCCGCGCCTAGCCTTCGGCCTTCTTGCGCGCGGCGATCATCGCCGTGCGCTTGGCCTTGCCTTCCGCGATCCGACGGTCGGTGCCCCCGTCGAGCAGCTCCTTGAGCGTCTGCTCGTACACCTCTTGGTCCAAGGAGACCTCTGGTCGCTCGGCCGGCGGTGCGGGCGCGGGTCCCGCGGGGGCGGGGGCGGGCGGCGCCGCTGTAGCCGCAACCGAGGCTTCCGCCGCTGCGGCCGGCGCCGCGCGCTCGGCGGGTGCCTCCGCGGCGGCAGGAGCGGCTGCCGCCGGAGCGGCCGGAGCTGCAGCCGGAGCTACAGCGGGTGCGGCCGCGACCGCGGCGGGCGGCTGCGCGACCACAGGCACCGCCTGGCTCACGTCGACCAGCCGGCGGGGCGCCTCTCGGCCCGGCAGGACCCGGTCGGCGCGCACGACCTTTGACTGGTCCTCATCCTTGGAGAACCGGGGCGCGAACCGCATGTACAAGGCGATGAGGAAGATCAGCAGCAGCACGGCGAGCCCGAGGCTCAAGAACGCGAGCCAGTAGATCCAACCGCCGTCGGTCCGCACAGGCGTGATCGTCGGGCGGATGGAACTCTGCGCGAAGGCGGCGGTCCCCGAGCCGGCGATCAGCGCGGCGGCACCCGCCGCGACGACGAGAGCTCGACGGGTCGCCTTCATCGGGCGGGATTCTCGCAAGCCAGACTCGATGACGGCAACCGGGGCGGTCCGGAGGGGGCTCGGAGAGCCGGAGGGGGGATTCGAACCCCCGACCTACCACTTACGAGGCGGTTGCTCTACCCCTGAGCTACTCCGGCGGAGCCGTCAGGATACCGAAGAGCCGGAGCGGCTCTCGCAGCGCTGTGGAATGATGCGCCGATGCCCCTGGCGCCGTCGCGCCGCTTCGGCGACGCGCGCGGTGTTGCCGCGACGTGCCTCGCGGCGGCCGCGCTCGCGTGCTTCCCTATCGTGATCGCGTTCGCACGCCACGACGGCGCACCGGTCGGTGCCGATACGCCGGTCTATGTGTGGTGGGCCCGTCTCGTCGGTGCGGTCGGCGGGTCGACGCTCGCGTTCCGTCCCGGTGTCCCCGACGCGACCGAGCTGATCGCACACGCGACCGGACTTCCGGAGACGGCGGTTGTCGCCGGACTGGGCTGCGCCTTGATCGCGATCGTCGGCCTCGCGGGAAGCGCGCTGTTGCGCGGCGGCGGTGCGCGCGGCGGTGTCGCGCTGGTCGGACTGATGCTCACCGGGCTCTTCGGCACCTACCTGGCGGCCGGGCACCTTTCGAACGCCGTCTTCGCCGCATCGTTCGTGCTCGCCCTCGCCTTCGCGATCGAGGACGGCCGGTGGGCCGCCGCGCTCGCTGCCGCCTCGCTCGGTGCGGCGGGCCTCGCGCACCCCGAGTTCCTGGTGCTCGCCGTGGCCGTGCTGGCCGTCGCGGTCGCCCTCGCGGCGACCAGCCGACTACGCCGGGAGGCGACGTCGATCGGCGCCGTCGGTCTGCTCGGCGCCGCCATCACGGGCGTTGGCTTGCTCGCCGCATCGGCGGGCAGCGTCACGTTCGACGTGCCGACGTCGCTCGACGTGTTCCTTCTTCAGACGCACCAGATCGGCCGGCTGCACCAACTCTTCGTCGAGCGGTTCACACCCAAAGTGGCCGGGTACGCGCTGTGGGCGTGGCTGCCGCTGGCGGCTGCCGCGATCTTGCGGGTCCGAGGGCGGCTCGGCCGGATCCTCGTCGCATGGTCGATCGTCACCGTCGTCGGCGTGGTGGCCGGTCTCGTCGGAGGATGGTTCCCGCCGCACCGGGTCGTCGCGTTCGCGTTCTGCCTGCCACTGCTTGCTGCGATCGGGGTCGGTGTGATCGGCGACCGGTTCCCTCGATCCGCGACACCCATCGCCATAGCCGTCGTCGTGACGATCGCCGTCAGCGCCGTGTGGCTGTGGATCCAAGCGCCGAGGCCATACACCGACCCCGCGACGGACGCCGCGGCCGCCGTCGCGCCGGCGATCGCGGCGACGCCGGGACCCGTCATCGTCGTGCTGCCGCAGGACCGCGACGCACCGGCGGTGGCGGTGATCCGCTCGCTCAACCTGCTCCGCGCCGCGGTGCCGGGCGACCGCGTGCGCGACGTGACGGTCCGGTATCCCGCTCCGGTCGACGGAGACGCCGACGCACTGAGCCTGTGGCACGCGAACGAAGACGCCGCCGCTCGCGCCCTCGCGTCGGGATCGGCGACGGAGGTCGTCGCGCCCGCCGCGCCCGCTGCGGCGCCTCGCATGTCGGTGGCCGCCGCGCTCGTCGCGACGCTCTCCTGGCTCGTGGTCTGCGGCCTCGCGGGCGCCGGATGGTGCCTGGCCGCAGGCCAACGCACCGTCGCACTGCTCGAGCGCGCCCCCGCGACCGGGCTCGGCGCTCTGGTGCTCGCCGGCGTCGTCGCTGACCGATTCGGCCTTCGGCTGGGGTCGCGTCCCGTCGCGATCGGCGTCGTCGCTACCGTGGCCGTCGGTGGCATCCTCGCCGCGATGGTCTCCTGGCGCGTCCGGCCGCGGCCTCCGCGCCGGATCGCGGGTGCTACCACCACTCGAACGACGCCCGGACGCCTCCCGTCCTCGACCGGTCGCGCGCTGGGATGATGCGGCGGTGAACGCACAACCAGGCATCGTCGGACCGATCCAGCGCGTGATGGTCGGCACCGACCTCTCGCAGACGGCGTCGCGTGCCGTGGGATGGGCCACCGACTTCGCCGAGCGGTTCGGCGCCGAGCTGCACCTGGTGCAGGTCATCGTCCCCAACCACCCGTCGGACACCGAGTTCGGCGCCGCCGAGCGCACGCGCGCCGCGGCCGCGGCCGAGGCGCTCCAGGCCGAAGCCGAGCGGCTGGCCGGCATGCGCGGCCGCGCCCACGTCGTGGTCGACGAGGACCCGGCGATGGCGATCGTCGGCGCCGCCGACGACGCGGCCATCGACGTCCTCGTGGTCGGCAACGCCGGGATGGCCGGGCGCAAGGAATTCCTGCTCGGCAACGTGCCGAACCGGATCAGCCACAACGCGCGCTGCACGGTGATCATCGTCAACACGACCGACGGCGTGACGAGCGCGATGCCGGCCACGCCCGGCGCCACGGTGATCCGCGCCGGCGCGGCGCCGGCCGAGACGCAGCCGCACCTGATCGCGCGCGGCTCCAAGATCGCGACCGTCTTCGCGAAGCACGGGCTGCGTGAGCTGTTCGGCCGACCCGACGACGAGGGCACGGTCGGTCGCGCTCGGAGCGCCAAGCGGCTCCGCGAGGCGCTCGAGGAGCTCGGCCCGACGTTCTGCAAGCTCGGCCAGATCCTGTCGACGCGCCCCGACCTGCTCCCGCCGGAGTTCATCACCGAACTCGCGCAGCTGCAGGACCACGTGCCGCCGCTGTCGGAGGAGCAGGTCGTCCAGGTGATGGAGCAGGAGCTCGGCGTGCCATGGGAGGACGTGTTCGATCACGTCGAACCCGAGCCACTCGCGGCCGGCACCATCGCACAGGTCCACCGCGCGGTGATGGCCAACGGCGAGAAGGCCGTGATCAAGGTGCAGCGGCCCGACGCGCGCGAGCTGATCGAACAGGACCTCGCGCTGCTCGAGGTGTTCGCGGACAAGGCGGGCGACCGGCCGGGCCTCAAGCAGGTGATCGACCTCAAGGCGGTGTTCGAGCACCTGTCGACGTCGCTCCATCGCGAATTGGATTTCCGGAACGAGGCGCGCAACGTCGAGCGCATGCGAGAGGTGATCGCGCCGTTCGACCGCCTGGCCGTCCCCTCGATCCACACCGACTACTCGACGGGACGCCAGTTGGTCATGGGGGACGTCGGCGGCGGCCCGATCACGATCGCGCCCGAGGGTCCGATCCGAACGGACGCCGCCAAGCAGCTGCTCGAGTCCTTCTACAAGCAGGTGATGGTCGACGGATTCTTCCACGCCGACCCGCACCCGGGCAACCTGATGTGGCAGCCCGAGGAGAACAAGCTGTACTTCCTCGACCTCGGGATGGCGGGCGAGGTCGGCTCGGAGCTGCGCGAGTCGATGATGTTGCTGCTGATGGCGTTCTGGCAGGACGACGTCGGTTTCCTCACCGACGTAACGCTGATGATGGCGGGGGCGATCGACCGCAGCGACCTCGACGTCGATGCGTTCCAGGAGGAGATCGGCACGCTCGTGGCGAAGTACCAGGGCGCGTCGATCCAAGACATCCAGCTCGGTCCGGTCCTGCAGGAGATGACCGAGATCTCGCTGCGGTACGGCGTGCCCCTACCGGCGTCGCTCACGCTCACCGCGAAGGCGCTCGCGCAGATGCAGCTCGCGGCGTCGCAGCTCGACCCGACGGTCGACCCGTTCGACGTCGCCGGCAAGTTCCTCATGCGAAGCGTGATGACGGGGATGGGGTCGAAGCTCGACCCGAAGACGATCTTCTATCAGGTCCAGCGCCTGCGGATCCGCGCGAGTCGCGTGATCGAGGCGGTCGAGCGGCTCATCGGCGCCCGTCCGGGGCAGAAGCTCGAGGTCAACTTCCGAGCAGCCTCGCTGGAACGCACCGTGCGACGGGCCGGCCGACGGTTGGCGATCGGTCTCGTCGCGGCCGCCGCGCTGCTCGGCACCGCGATCACGGCGACGTCGACACGAGTGGACACATGGGTGCCGCTGACGCTCGGTGCCGTCGGGCTACTGTTCGTGATCGGGCTGTTGATGGACCTGGTGCGCGACCGGCGGGACCGGATCCTCTAGAAGCCCTTCCCGAGATGCAGGTCGTCTAGGTCGACGTCGCCGCCCTTGGACGTGAGCGTCGACGCGGTCGCCTCGGTCTCCGGGTGCTTCTTCTTGACCGAGCGCAACACGATCTTCTCAAGGACGAACGCCACGATCGCCATCAGCACGCCGACGAACCACCGCTCGAGACGGCGGATGCCCTTCACGGGCGCGGCGCCGGGACGCGTGCTCACGTCGTCACCGCCTCGGCGTCCGCGCGGCTGCTGACCTCCGCAACGGCGATGTAGACGAGGCCGGCGAACAGCACGAGCACGGCCCAGAGCGTCCCGATCGAGCTCGGGTAGCGCACGTCGTCGCTGAAGATGATGCCCGCCAGCCCGAACAACATCGCGGCCAGTCCACCGCTCCAGATCCACATCCGGTCGCCCGGCGAGCGGAACGCCAAGATCAAGCCGACCACCACCAACGCGAGGGCTGCGCCGGCGATCCCGCTCCAGTGATGCCCCGACCAGTGGCCGGTCATGTCCATGCTCGGGTCCATCTGCAGCTGGATCCGAGCGTTGTCCCACGCGTATATGACCGCGGGGATGGCGCCGAGGACCGCCAGCGAGAGCAACGCGATCGTCGGCGAACCGAAACGCAACAGCTCCGACCGTGTCGGCGACAAGAACGTCAGGATGAGCAACACCACCGGCGCGATCACGAAGAGGCCCGTGAACAGGTCCTGCCCGATGATCGCCGCGATCGTCGTTCCGATGGCCGTTCCCCATGCAACCCGGAGGGCCACGACGTCCATCGGACGCATCGCGAGAACGATGAGCGGAAGGGACGTCAACAACACGTAGACGGGCAACGAACCGAGGACATGGAACGAGTGGATCTTGTCCTTCTCGGTCGTGAGGACGGAGATCGCGCCGCCGATCGTCAGCAGCAGCGTCAG
>Ga0136846_1240233_pt1 | contig 19034 bp, 17 predicted proteins | sample HopSoiMetagenom2_FD_96841 | JGI IMG/M metagenome (GOLD analysis project Ga0136846, IMG submission 96841) | Grasslands soil microbial communities from Hopland, California, USA - 2 Assembly 2016 (version 4) | ecosystem: Environmental > Terrestrial > Soil > Grasslands | place: USA: Hopland...
GGCGGACGTCGATCGCAGCAGGAACGCCGGGCTCTGCACGATGCCCACGACGAGCGCCGACCAGCGATAGTTGTTCGCCGCCGATCCGCGGACGATTTTTCTGACGGCAGGCCGATCGGCGGACTCGATCGGACGGCCCAGCGCATAGGCCATCAGCTTCTCCGTCACCGTGCGCGGAAACTGCTCCGCGTCGGCGAGCAGCAGCGTGCGCAGGCCTGACAGGCCGTCGACCTTGTCGCCCCCGACGGTGGCGCCGCTCGCGTCCACGGGCTTGCCCGCTTCGTCCACCGTCCGCCACCCGCCAATGACGTCGAAGTTCTCCAGCGCGAAGCCGAGCGGATCGATGACGGCGTGACAGCTGCTGCACGACGGATTCTGCCGATGCCGCGCGAGCCGTTCGCGCATGGACGCCGGGGGCGCGCCGGGCTTGTTCTCGAGGTTTGTATCCACCCCTGGCGGAGGCGGCGGCACAGGGAGGCCGAAGATGTTGTTCAACAGCCACTTGCCCCGGAGCACCGGGGACGTGCGGTCAGGATAGGAGGTCGTCGCCAGCAGCGCGCCTTCAGCCAGCAGCCCGCCTCGTTGATCAGCGTTCGGCAGCTCCACCCGGCGGAAGCGGCTGCCGTACACGCCGGAAATGCCGTAGTGGCGGGCGAGCCGCTCGTTCACGAACGTGTAGGTCGCGTTCAGCAGCTCCGCGACGCTTCGGTCCTCTTGAATCGTGCTGCCCACGAAGAGCTCCGTCTCGCGCTGAAACGCCTGGAGCAGGCTGAGGTCGTAATGCGGGTAACGCTCGGGATCGACCACGACTTCCTCGACGCGCCGGAGGTTCAGCCACTGGGCCGCGAAGTTGCCGACGAGCGCGTCGATCGCCCGCGGATCGGCGAGCATCCGCCGCACTTCCTTCTCGAGCATCGCGGGATTCGTCAGCTGACCGCGCTCCGCCAGCGTCAAGAGCCGCTCGTCGGGAATACTGCTCCACAGGAAAAACGAGAGGCGCGAGGCGACTTCGAGATCCGTGAGGCGATGAACACCCGACGCGGGGCTGACGCCCGGCACCATAGCCGAAGGCTTCGGATCGCGGTATATCCGCAGGAGGAATTCCGGATCGACCAGCATGCGCTCGAGCGCGAATTGAACGCCCGCCCGGAAATCCGCGCCGCCCTTTCGTCCGCTGTCGTAGAACTCGAGCAGGGTCTGAACATCCGCAGGCGTCACGGGTCTGCGATACGCGAGCCGCGCCGTCGCCGACAGAATCCTGCTGGCGCAGGCGCGCTGGCCGGCGGCGCCCGCCGCGCCGCACGTGAACAGGTCGCGCCGGCTGGGCGGAACGCCGCTCGAGGTCGAACCTGCGTACGGTCCGCCGATCTGAACGGCGCCGACGTTGGCGTAATCCATGTAGACCTGGTCGTTGGCGATCACGCGGCCGCGCTGCAGGGGCTGCGGCAGCCCTTCGGGTTCCCAGAGCTCTCGTACGAACGACACCCCGACGATGTGCAGTCCGGCGGGAACGGGTACCCGAACCTGCAGGCCCGCGTCTCCGCCGAACTGCATGTACTTCTCCCAGGAATCGTCGCCGGCGAAGCCCGGTTCACCATCCCCGGCGTAGCTGGCCGCCGCCGCGCGCCCGGTCGCCGCTCCGCCGACGGTAAAACGTTTCAAGAGGGCACCGTCGAGCCGGACGTCGAGGCGCTGCGGCCACCCCATGCCTTTGAGGTAGTCCTGGTACTGCCGTTGGAGCCGGACTTTGATCAAATACTCGCCGCTCACCGGAAAGTTGTGCCTGATCGCCGTGCCGCCGCGCGAGCCCAGCGGAAGATCCTCGTTCTGGCGATCGTCCTGGTTGACGAACAAAGGAATCTCGAACGTCTCGCTGCCCGGGACAGCCGGGGGGAGGCCCGTGGCGATGCGGGTCACCTCGCGAGCGACGGACAGGTACCGTTCCAGATGTGCCGTCGAGATCGACAGGACGTCGGCGAAATTGTCGAAGCTGCCGTCGGCCGTCTCATCGCCGGGCAGGAGCGACTTCACATCGAGACTGCGCGGATCGATCCCGAACAGGTCGCGAATGGCGTTGCTGTACTCCGCGCGATTGAGCCGATGAACGGCGCCGATCCGTCCCGGGTCGGGATGCAGCGCCCACGCACGATCGATATCCTGTTCGATCGCGACGGCCGCGGTGCGGTAGGCCGCGGCGTCCGGGCGCGGCCGCCCGGGCGGCGGCATCGACCGCGCACGGAGTCTCGCGATGACTTTCTCCCAGGCTTCCGGATGGTCCCCGGGCGCGGCGGCGCTCAAGGCATCGAGGTCGAGACCGGCGGTGTGCAGCTTCTGGTTGTGGCAGCTGACGCAGTACTGATCGATCAGCGCCTTCGGGGCAGGAGACGGCGCCGTCCGGACACCCGGCGCCAGGAGGACGACCCAAACGCCGACGAGGAGCACGGAGATTCTACGCGTCGATCGCCTCCGCAGGTTGGGGCGTCTCCCCCGCTGGGGCTCATTCTGCCTCCAGCCCTGCGACAAGTAAAGGACTACGCCGGATCACGATTTGGCCGAACGGCTCGATCGCAGGTAGTGTGGACTGAACGACATCCCGTAGGAAGTGGTCACTTTGTGCACCGCCTTTTCGCGGGCAAACTCTTCCTGGGATTGCCGGATGACCGCCAGCTCTTCCTCGTTGCAGGCCCGCAGCGACACCTCTTCGCGCGGCACGAAGAAGACCTGGCCGATGGGCTGGCTCTGCGTTCCGGACAGCATTTCCCCGGGCTGCAGCACGTAGCGGAATTCGGTTTCGTGCATGTACCAGTCGGTCTCGACCCGCACGATCAGCATTGGCGCTATCGGCCGCTCGATCATGTTGAACACGGGCGTATACACGGAGTCCCAGCCCTGCGGCGTATGGAAATTCCACGCGCCCCGCAGCGTCAGGCCGCCCGGCGGGGTGCCCAGATCCTCCGGCACGATGAACGTTCGCATTGTCGCGAGGGCCTCGTCGCGCGTCACGGCCGGTTTCGGTGTCAGCAGCGCGACCTCTTCCCGGAACGCGCCGATGCCGCCGACCGGCAGCGAGACCGTCACCGAGAAAATGGGCAGCCACTGCGTGCCGGCCGGATTCACATAGTAGATGAACTGGTAGCGCCCTTCCCCGCTGTGTTCGATGCTGTACGACTCTTCGGCCGCCAACGGAGGATAGACGAGGAATCCAAGGGAGCTGCCGGCTTCGAGCACCGGACAGTGGCGGGCGTGTTGCGGCAGGAACGGCCGCTGTCCATCACGACGCGGCTTCAGGCCCACGCCGGGACGCCGCGAGTTGGGAAAGAGTCGAACCTCCATGCCCGTATCTTATAACTCGCCATTTCGGCTGACCCGCTACTTCAGCAGGCTGGCGACCGCGCGATCATAGCCGGGGCGCACATCGTCCGGCTGCCGGGCGACGAACCCGAGATCCCGCAGACGTCCGTTGTCGAGCCCGTAGATCCATCCGTGGATATCGAGCGCCTGGCCACGCGCCCAGGCGTCCCGAACGGAGGTTGTTTCGCAGACGTGTCGCGTCTGCTCGATGACATTCAATTCGCACAGCCGGTTCATCGCCGTCCCGGCGGGAAGCGCATCCAGTTCGCTTTCGTGCCGCTGCCGCACGTCCTCGACGTGCCGCAGCCAGTTGTCGCTCAAGCCCACCTTCGCGCGCTGCCACACCGCCTGCACGCCGCCGCATCCATAGTGCCCGGTCACGATCACGTGCCGTACGCCGAGCACGTCGATCGCGTATTGGAGCACCGAGAGGCAATTGAGATCGGTGTGGACGACCACGTTGGCGACGTTCCGGTGGACGAACAGCTCGCCGGGCGCGAGCCCGACAATCTCGTTCGCCGGCACGCGGCTGTCCGAGCAGCCAATCCAGAGATAGGCGGGTTTCTGCTGTTCCTGCAGCCGCGCGAAAAATCGCGGGTCGCCGTCCAGCATGCGCGCCGCCCACGCGGCGTTGTTTTCGAACAGACGTGCGAGCTTTGACATCCAGGCCAGCGTACCATGCACGGCGTCGATATTCTTCAGACGCGCAGACACGAGTGGAGTAAGATATCCCTCCGAAAGGAGGGCCTGTCCTGATGCGTGCCGCCGAAGAACTTCCACGGGACGGGTCTGCCCTCTTCATCATCTAGTCAGCGCCCGTCCCTCTCTCTTCCCACAATCCATCGCAGCACGAAAAGAGAGGTCCGAAGTGTCTTTACTTGAACACTGGGGATGGGGCACGTTCTTCGAGCAGCAGACAGTCCAGCACGACAACCGCAGCGGCGACCGGCGCCTCGCGTGGGCCCGTATCGTCGAAGAACAGCGAGGGCTGTACCGAATCGAGGGCGACGCCCTTGGCTGGGCGGAAGTCAGCGGACGATTCCGGCACGACGCGGCATCGGCCGCCGACTTTCCCGCGGTCGGCGACTGGGTCGGCGTCACGTCGTCCGAAGGCGCATCAATCATTCACGTCCGCCTCGAGCGGCGAAGCACGATTTCGCGTGCGGCTCCCGGGCGAGCGGTTACCGAACAGGTAATCGCGGCCAATGTAGACACCCTCTTCCTCGTGACCGCGCTCACGCAGGATCTGAACCCGCGCCGCCTCGAACGGTACCTGACGATGGTGTGGGATGCGGGAGCCGTGCCGGTAATCGTCTTGAACAAGGCGGACCTGAGCGATGATCCCGAACGGGAATCGGCGGCGGTCCGCCAGCGTCTGCCGCACGTCGATGTCGTGTCAGTGACCGCCCTGTCCGAGACAGGACTTGCCGCCCTGTCCCCTTACCTGAGACCGGCACGCACGGTTGCGCTGCTCGGCATGTCCGGCGTCGGCAAGTCCACGATGGTCAACCGCCTGCTCGGCGGCGATCATCTCAGGGTTGGCGAGGTCCGCGGGTCGGACGGGCGCGGACGGCACACGACGACATCACGCCAGCTCGTCGAACTGCCCGGCGGCGCGCTGCTCATCGACACGCCGGGCATGCGCGAGCTGCAGCTCTGGTGTGACGAGTCGTCCGTCGAACAGGCGTTCGACGACATCGCAGCCCTCGCCCGGGGCTGCCGGTTCGACGACTGCGGACACGCCTCCGAGCCAGGCTGCGCGGTCGTTCACGCCGTCGCGGATGGACAGTTGGACGAAGACCGGCTCGCCAGCTATCAGCGTCTTCTTCGGGAAGCGGCCTTCGAAGCGCGCAAGCACGATAAGGCCGGCGCCGCCAACCTGAAGCGCCGGTGGAAGCAGGCCACCAAGGCGGCACGGGCGATGTACCGGGATCGCGATCGGCAATAATGCTTCGGCTCGGGGCTCGGGGCTCGTGACTCGCGGCTCGGGGCTCGTGGCTCGTGGCGCTGAGGTCGTACGGCAGAAGGAGGAATGGTGTCGATGAATGTTCGTCAGTGGCGCGCGGCGTTCGTCGTTGGAACAGCCATGCTCTCGGCCTGGGTCGTCGTGACGGCTGGCGCCGGGCCGTCAGAGACGACACGTGCGCCCGCGTTTCAAGTCGATCCCGGATGGCCCGCTATTCCCAACAACTGGGTGCTGGGGGAGGTCACGTCGATCGCCGTGGATTCGCGCGATCACATTTGGGTGCTGCATCGTCCACGGTCCATTCCCGCGGAAAGACGCGCACAGGCTGCGCCCCCCGTCCTCGAATTCGACGCGGCTGGCAAGTTCCTGGGCAGCTGGGGCGGTGATGCCCCCGGCTACGACTGGCCGGAGCGGGAGCACGGGATCTTCGTGGACGGCAAGGGGTACGTCTGGATCAGCGGCAATGGCGGCTGGCCCCGCCCGACGGCGCCCGGCACCGGCGACGACATGATCCTGAAATTCACGACGGCCGGAAAGCTCGTGCTGCAAATCGGGCATCGCGGGAAGAGCACCGGCAACACCGACACGGTCAACGTGCATCAGCCAGCGGATACCTTCGTCGACTCACGTGCCAACGAGCTGTACGTGGCCGACGGTTACGGTGATCAGCGCATCGTGGTCTTCGACGCGAACACGGGCGCGTTCAAGCGTATGTGGGGCGCCTTCGGCAACGCGCCTTCGCCGGAGCTGAAGCCCAACCCGCCGGTGCCGCAGCCGCAGGAGGCGGGCACGGAGGGACCGCCGCAGTTCGGCCTGCCTCACGCGGTCAAGGTGTCCAACGACGGGACCGTTTACGTGGCCGATCGCATCAACAACCGAATCCAGCTGTTCACGACCGCGGGCAAATATCTCCGTACTGTTCGAGTGACCAATGAGGACGCGGCGGTTGTTCCCGTTCCCGCGGGGTTTTCGTTTTCGCCGGACAAGAAGCAGCGATTCCTTTATGTGGTGGATTCCGGGCCTATGCGTGTCGTCATTTTCGATCGGGAGACGATGCGCCAGGTCGGCGCGGTCGGCATGCGCGGCGCAGGCCCCGGCGAGTTCAACATCGTCCACCACATGGCGGCGGATTCGAAAGGCAACCTGTACACAGCAGAAATCGTCACCAACCGCCGCGCACAACGCTTCGTGCTGCAAAAGGCGCGCTGATGCGGCGCCTGCTGCTTGCTCTGACGTGTATGGGCTCGGTCACGCTATCGGCGCAGTGGGCGCCATTCGTCCGGCAGGAGGTGCCGAGAACGGCCGATGGGAAGCCCGACCTCGGCGCGCCCCCGCCGCGGCTTCCGAACGGCCGGATCGATTTTTCCGGCACCTGGGAAAGCCGCATCCCGCCGAGCGGCCGCCTTGGCGGTCCCATGGTGCCGAATATCGGCGACGCGCCGCCGCTGGCAGCCTTTGCGAACCTTGCGCAGAACATGAAGGACGGCCTGCCGCTGACGCCCTGGGGCGCTGAAGTGCGGCGGCAGCGGATGGCGTCCAACTCGAAGGACAATCCGGACGCGAATTGCCTGCCCATCGGATTCATGCAGCTCCACACGCATTCGCAACCGCGCAAGATCGTCCAGACGAACAACGACCTCGTCATCATGTACGAATCGAACGACGGCCTTCGGAACATCTTCACCGACGGACGGCCGCTCCCGGCGAATGATCCCCAGCCCTGGTGGTATGGCTACTCGGCCGGCAAGTACGACGGCGACACGCTGGTGGTCGAAACAATCGGATTACGAGACGATGGGTGGCTCGATGTAAACGGCGCGCCGTTCACGAGCGCGGCGAAGGTCACCGAGCGCTTCCGCCGGCCGACGTACGGGCGGATTGAGATCGACATTACCGTGGACGACACCAAAGCTTACACGCGGCCCTGGACGGTCCGCGTAAACTGGCGGCTCGGCGCCGATGAGGAGTTGATCGAGTTCGTCTGCAACGAGAACGAGCGCGACGCGAAGCGCCTCAGGTGACTTATTTCTTCCCGAACGGGTCTAATCCTTCAGGACAGGCGAATTCCCTGAGCTGATCGTTGCCGGCCGACGCTTTCCGGTAAGTGTGGGTGACCTCCCAGGGCTTCGTCAGCGCGATCGGATCGGTCACGACGATGTGGTCCTCGAGCATGCCGGGCGCCGTGAAGCGGATGCGTTCGTGGACGGTCATCGCGTCGCTGTGGGGCGTGAAGCCCTCGATAAACGAGAGGTCGTTCAACGCGACGGTGTCCACGACCAGCGTATCGCCCTCCCAGTATCCGGTCGAGTATCCCGCATACGTCGGATCGTCGAGAACCTTCTGCGTCGGCTTGCGGCCGTCCAGGTACACGCGCCGCAATGCGTCGTTCAATTCACTGAAGAACGTGATCTTGTCTTTCGTCTGCATGACCTCCATGCCGTACGCCATGTTCATCATGGCCGGCATGCCCGGAGGCAGACACTTGGCGCTGTTGTCGTATTCGTACGATCCGGCGATGCGGGACTTCCGCATCACTTCCCACTTCGCCATGTATGCGGGCGTCAGCGACGGCGCGGTCGGCGATCGGCCCTGCGACCCGTCCGAGAGCGGCGCCGACTGCGTGGGGCGCGGCGGAGGTCCTCCGCGCTGCGCGCCGGCGGGCGGCGTTGCTCCCCGGCGTCCGCCACCGCCGCGACCTTCCTGCGCGGGGTAGTACACGCCTGAAAAATCGGGAGGCGGGACAGCGCCCGCGGCGCCCTGGGCCACCGGCCTCGAGGGCACCAACAGGAGCCCCGCGACGACCACGACGCCGAGAAGCTCGATGTTCTTCATTGCAGCACCGGCTGGTTGGACAGGATCGTTCCGTCCTCTTTCGTGATCCTGGCGATGATCCCGACCTTGGTACCGTCTTTCGCGGGACTCATGTCCACGGTGACTTTTTCGCCGGGTTTCAGGGACGTCTTCGTCCAGCCGGCCCTGAGCAGCACACCGGGCGCACGGCCTTCGACCTGCCATTCGACCTTGCCGCCGCTGGCATCGTCCACCATGAGATGAAGCCAGGTGTGGGGGTTCACCCAGCGGAATTCCTTGACCACGCCCGTGATCGTGACGACCTTGGTCACCTCGTACGCGACGTTGCTGTGGTGGGAGTGCGCAGGGCTGGCGAGCAGCAGCACACCGGCGAACGCGAACGAAATCACGGCAGCCCGCATCACGACAGCCTCCGCGCGGAACGGACCGGTGTTCCGCGCGGATTATACGACTCGCGGGCGACCGCGTCCAACATCGTGCAAGGCGCGGCGCCTCGACTCGCCGCGTTAGAACTCCGCCTGGTCCGCAGCGGGCGGGGGCTGGACGACGCTGAACGACGCGGCGTTCTCGACCCAGTGGAAGCAGCCGTCGAGATGCGACAGGCCGCGATGGATCGCCAGGGTGACGTCGTACTCGCCAGGATCGAGCACTGAATCAACGAGGAACGACCACTGCAGGAACTGTCCCGCCACGACTCGCACGCCGTGTCCGGCCTGGTTGCTGTTGGTCGCATAGACGAGCCGGCATTCGCTGTCGCGGACGGCAATCCCGATAGTCAGGTCGTTTTCGGCAATCGTGGCGCGGGCACAGAGCCGGACCACGACGGCTTCGCCGCGCCGCACGGCGGCCGAACCGCTGGCGACACCCTCGCATCGGCTCGTCACGATCTCGACATGCCGGCTGCCGAACTCTGCACGCCTGGACGCATGGCGCGAAGAAACGCCGGAGGGACGGTTCGCCGGCGGGGTGGTGCGCGACGCCATTGCACGCTGTCGCGCCCACTTGTACAGCGCCGCGTCGGCCCCGTTACGCGCCACCAGCGTCGCGATGACGGCTGGTGATACGCGCGCGCGCGAAAGGCGCCCGGACGTGGCGTTGAGATGCGCGACCCGCTGGCGCGCAACATCGAGGCGGTCGCAGCAGTTGTCGAGAAACGGCTGCAGATCGGGGAACACGCCAACCTCGTCGTAGCCTTCGAGGCTGGCGATCGCGGCGTCGATGAGGTCGTTTTCAGCGAGGTGTTCGGGCGCATCACAGTGTCGCCACGCGTAATGGAGCGCCTGGACGTTCGAACTGGCGAGTCTCAGTTCCTGCGGACCATCGACGTATGCGTCGAGATCCAGATGAACCGCGCCGACGACCCTGGTGTCGTTCACTGCACCGCTCAGGACGGCTGTACTCATGGCACGATAAAAGAAATACTGCGACAGGAACCGCTCGACAGGTTCGCGAAGCACCGTGGCATAGAGCCACCCGGGGGCAAGAGGCTCGCCTGGAAAAAACCAGAAATGACTGGCCAGGAGACGCCGGCCATTCGCCCCTTTGATCGCGACATGATGAGGACACGACGTCTCGGTGACCGACCCGCTGTCGCCGAGGGCCGCGGCGAGCGCCATCCTGACGCTGGTGCCGCCGGTTTTTGGCAGGTGGTCGAAGACGATTCGGGAATGCACGTCGGTCGCGGGCGCGGCAGAGGGAATCATTGCCTCTACACGCGCGGAAACGATCAGAACGGGCTCACTCTTTCCCGCCGGGGAAGCCAGGTCCGACCATCTGCTCGATGCAGGGCCGCGAAGCAAGACGTGCGCCAGATGGTGAGATGAATCAGATAATAGAGAAATCAGGACATTCGTACAAGTGGAGACGTACACAGAGCCCTGATCGCCACAAGAATGGCGGAATTCTCACCGAAAACAGACAGGCGTGTCCTCTTGTTCGAGCGCAGGTCGGCGGGTTGTCACGTTCTGCCAAACAGCTACTGGCGGACCTGCTTCGAGTAGTTGATGAAACCCTGCTCTTTGCAGTTGTCCTTCGCGTAGGGCGCGTCGGCGATGCCGATCACATCCGATCCCTTGTATATGCCTTTCAAGTAGACGGGATCGTCTGCTTCGAATGTCCGCGTCAGTTTCATCGTCTTCGGGTCCAGCGTGAAGCGCTCGATCACGTGCAGCTTGTCGCTGTTGCGGACGGGGGCGTTGAGGACCCCCGGAAGGAATTGGGTCGTGTCCACCACCAGGGTGTCGCCATCCCACCTGCCGATTGAATGACCCGCCCGTGTGAGCTTCGCACCGGCGGGGTGCTCCTTCATGTTCATGTAGATCGTGCGCTTCAACCCCATTTGGCCGTAAAGCAGCTCGATTGTGTCTTTGTTCTGCGTGATGCGGTTGACGGGGCCGTCGAACGTCCAGTCGAAAATGATGCTCGTCGTCTCGCACCGGAAGCGCGGGTTGTCCGCCTGGGCGAACGCCGCCGCTGCCTGCGTGCCGGCATCGGTGAGCTCCGACCCTCCGTACAGGCGCGGGCCCGCCGGAGGTGCGCCGCGGCGGCCGCCGCCTCGCGACTGAGGGCCGGCGGCATCCACTTGTGGAAGGGTGCCGAGCGGCACGAGGCCGCCGCCCGTCCCCCGCGGGTTCGCCATCACGAGTTGTTCGGGCGCCCAGTCTCCCGAGATATTCGGCTCGCCGGTCGGCCGACGCGCGGCGCGGCTGGCCGCGGCGGGTGTCGCGATCGGCCCGCGCACTTCCGTCAGGGCTCCGCCCGTGCCTTTCACGTACTGCCCGTATCGATCCATGTGCGTACCATCGTTGAATCTGATGGTGTTGAGATAGCAGGAATTCGGATCCAGCTTGTCGGGCGCGGCTTCGACCACGACAGGCACGCCGATCTGGAATTGCTCTTTCGCCCAACCGGATCGACGCAGGACGTGAACCGAGCGCATCTCGCAGCGGTGGTGCGAGATGCGTCCGTCCGGTTCCTTGACGTCGAAGTACAGCCACGAATGCGGGTTGACGAGCTCGACCTTCGTCAGCGTTCCGTTGTAGGTGACCGACTTGCTCAAATCGAACGTGCCGCCACCGTGATGCGCCAGCAGCGGCACGGCGCACGCGGTGAGCAGAATGACGCACGCTGGCACGCTGGATCGCCCCATGGACATCCTCACAACGCGGTGTAGTCCGTGTAGCCCTGCGTGCCGGCCGAATAAAACGTGTTCGGGTCCGGCGCATTCAGTGCGGCTTGTCTTGCGAACCGCTGCGGCAGGTCGGGGTTCGAGACGAACAGCTTTCCGTACACGATGAAATCCGCCTGGCCCGCCGCGAGCGCGGCATCTCCGGTTTCCCGGCTGAATCCCCCGCCCGCCAGGAATGGTCCGTCGAACAGCGGGCGCAGCATCGTGAACGTGCCGGGCAACGCGGACTGCAGGACGTGCAGATACGCGAGCCCCATCGGCGAAATGGCCCGGACGAGCGCCGTGTAGGTTTCGGCGGGATCGTCATCGCGAATGTCGTTGAACGGCATCGCCGGGCTGATCTTGATGCCCACCCTGGACGCCGATCCGGCGGCTTCGGCCATCGCGTCGAGCGTCTCGAGCACGAAACGCAGGCGATTCTGGAGGCTGCCGCCGTACGCGTCGGTCCGTTGATTCGCGCCGGTCGACAGGAATTGCATCGGCAGATAGCCGGACGCGGCATGAAGTTCCACGCCATCAAACCCGGCCGCCACGGCGTTGCGCGTGGCTTGCGCGTACTCGGCGATCACGGCGGGGATTTCGCCGGTTTCGAGCGCTCGCGGCATGTCGTAGTCCTGCATCCCCTGCGCGTCGGTCCACATCTGCCCCGCCGCTCGGACGGCGGACGGCGCGACGAGCGGATCGCTGGTGCACCGGTTCGCGGCATCTCCGATGCGGCCTACGTGCATCAGCTGCATGAACATGCGTCCGCCTCTCGCGTGGACAGCGTCCGTAATTTTCTTCCAGGCAGCGACCTGCTCCGCCGAATAAATCGACGGAGTGCGCACGTAACCTTGTCCAACAGCCGAGGGGGCCGTACCCTCGGTGATGATGAGACCGGCCGTCGCGCGCTGGACGTAGTACTCGATCGCCAGGGCGGAGGGAACGCCCAACGCTTCGGCGCGGCACCGGGTCATGGGCGCCATGACCATGCGATTGCGGGTGTCGAATCCGTCGATGCGGCCGGGCGTCATGAGCGTGATGTCTGACATGGGCTAAGACTGTACGACGTCTTGACCCGATCACACAATCGCGGGATGAGAGCCGGTTCTCGTTGCCCGTTTTCCGTTCTACGTTTCCGTTCTACGTTCGGCGTTCTACGTTGCTATGGCAGACTGCCCCTGAGCGACAACTGCACGGTGCCTTCCTTCTTGACCGTGGCGCCGATGTTCGGCTGGGCGGCGGGCTTGTCGGGGCGCTCGTAGGTCACGCGGTACTGATGGCGCTGACGCACGGCACTCGCCGCGATCTTCTGTCCCAGTTCCGGCAGCAGCGTGGCCAGACGGCTGGGAGCCGAGATGTTCTCGTACTTGCCCCCGCTCATCTTCGTGACCTGCAGGCCGATATCGGTCTGGGCCTGACCGCCTGATGCACCGCCCGCTCCGGCGGTCACCGTGACGTAGATGGTGATGCCCTTCTCGATAATACGGTTCTGCAGCTCCGTGTACTCCCGATCGAGCACCCGGATCTGGCCGAAATCCGACCCCACCATGAGGATCACGGGAAAGCCGGGCATTTTGTCCTTGTCCACCCGGATGGCGGCCTCCGACAGGGCGTCGAAGAACATGCCGGCGCCGCCGTCCGCCGCGATCAGCCCCAGGCCGTCGAGCACTTTCTGCTTGTCTGTTGTCGGCTTGACGATGTTGCGCGGGGTGCCGGCCGTCGTGTAGAGCGAGATTTCGGTGCCGTCCGGCATCTGGCTGATCATCGCCTTGAGACCGTCGCGAAGCGGGTTGATGGGATTGGTGTTCGCGCGGCCGTTGTCGACGAGCACCTGCAGCTTGGTGGGCCAGTCGATCGGCTCGAGCTTGATGACCTTGCAGTTGACATCGTTTTCCGTGATGCCGACATCAGCCGCCTGCAGGCCCTCGACGGGTTTGCCATCCGTGCCCGTGAGGCTGATGAACAACTGCTGCTGTTTCTGCGCCGATACCCCGACACCGCCGACCATGAGCGCCGCACCCAGGAACAGTACGAACATGCATTTAGTCATTTGGTCATCCCGTCATCTGGTCATTGTTGGAGCATCAGTGAGACGGCAGCGGCGCGCGAAAAACTCTCGACCTTAGACGCCATTCGGCCGCGAATGGTTCGGACGCATGTTCATCAGGAACTCGCAAATGCCGCCGGTGTGCACCCGATGACCCGTGTTCAAACGACCAGACGACCAAGGGACCAGATGGCCAGATGGAGCGTTGCAGTACTGTGTCAGCCGTTATCCTGCAGGCGTACCGCCGGCAGATCCGCTATTATGCGGTGGCGTGCGTCTCATTTCAGCCCTTCTCGCGCTGGCGCTGCTGCAGGTGCCCAGGGCCCTGCCGCCGTCGCGCGACCAGCTCTTTGCCCTTTTCGGCCGCTACCTGGATGCCCTTCGCGTACAGGCCGGCATCCCGGGATTAGCCGCCGCCATCATCGATGGCGACGGCATCGCCTGGCAGCAGGCGTATGGCCAGCAGGACACGGCCCGCTCCCTTGCCACCCGCACCGATACCCCATTTCACCTGGACGGCCTGACACAGATCTTTGCCGCCACCCTCGTCTTGCGTTGCGTGGAAGATGGCCGCCTGACGCTCGACACGCCCATTCGTACATTCAACCCCACGAGCCCCGACGCCGCCGCCACAGTCGGTCAGATTCTGACCCATACGTCGGGCGACCCGCGCGATCCGATATTCCTCTATCGACCGGCGCGCGTCGACGCCCTCGCATCAGTCGTCAGTGCCTGTACTGGACTCTCGTTCCGTCTCGCGATGGCCGGCCTGCTCGATAGCCAGGCGATGAGCGACTCGGTGCCGGGCCCCGATGCCCCGAAAGACCCGACGCTCTTCGAGGACGCCGAACGTTACACGGGGGTGCTCGACCGCCTCGCCATCCCGTACGCGGTGGACGATGCCAGGCGGGCGTCCCCCTCGCACTACGCCGCGACAACGGTCACGCCATCGGCCGGACTGATCTCGACGGTGCTGAACTTCGCGGAGTTCGATCGAGGGCTTCGACAAGGCGTTCTGCTTCGGGAAGACACGCTCGCTGCCGCCTGGCGCCCTCCAGTCGGGCGGACCGGCTCGCTGCCGCATGGTTACGGCTGGTTCGTTCAGACCTATCGCAACGAACCGGTGATCTGGCAGTTCGGCATGGGCGCGAACGCTTCTTCTTCTCTGGTACTGACGTTGCCTGCCCGCGACCTCACGCTGGTGATGGTCGCCAACAGCGACGCGCTGGCCAAGCCGGCGACGCTTGCCTCAGGCGACATCATCGTATCGCCGTTTGCACGCATGTTTTTCCAACTCCTGATCAAATAGGCCGCTCAGTCCCCATGCGAATCGGTTCCGTCGGATTGATGACGCTTGCCCTGCTTCTGACAGCAGCCCTGCGGGCATCGGCCGAATGGCAGATCAAACCGTTTTTCGGCGTGACATACGGCGGCGCGACAACGTTCGTCGATCCGGAGCACGCATCGGGACATTCGAATCCGGCGATCGGAGTCAGCGGCGTCTGGCTCGGCGAGGTGTTCGGCGTCGAGGCTGATTTCGGGCGCTCGCCCGGTTTTTTCGAGCGCGACAACCAGGGGCTGGTCACCGGCACCAGCGCCACCACGCTGACGGGCAATATCATCGTTGCGTTGCCGCGGCGGCTGGCCGAGTACTCGCTGCGCCCCTACTTCGTCGGCGGCGCCGGCGCGATGTTCGTCCACATCGACGATGCGCTTGGCAATCCGTTCATCGCACGAAGCCTGAAAGCCATGGATCTGGGCGGCGGCGTGACGGGCTTTCTCACCAATCGGATCGGCCTCAGCTGGGATGTGCGATACTTTCGCAGCATCGATCGGACGTTCGAGAGCGGCCTCAGCCTCGGCAGTGAGCAGCTCTCGTTCTGGCGGGCGAACATGGCAGTCGCCATTCGATTGAAAGGCGGTCCCCCGTGAAAGGCCGGCGCGGAATCCAGGGCGTGGCAGCTGCGGCCATCATCGCCGCGGTCGTGACGATTCACGCCGAGGAAACACTGCACATTCTCCCGGCCGTTCGCGACGCCCAGGTCCTCGTGTCGTTCGAAGTGGCTGACGGCTACGCCGACGACGTGCGCGACGCCATTGCGAGCGGGTTGCGCACAACGTTCAGCTATGACGTTGAACTGCGGATGATCGTGCGCGGCTGGGTGGATCGGACGATCGCAACGGCCGTGATCGGCACAAGCGACCAATACGACAACCTTACCCGCCGGCATCGCCTGGTCCGGACGGTCGACGGCCGTGTGGCCGAATCAGTCGTCACGGAGGATGAAGCCGTGGTCAAGCAATGGTTGACCACCCAGACAAAGCTCCCGCTGTGCGATACCTCGCTCCTCGACCCGAACCGTGAGTACTACGTGCGAATCAGCGCCCACGTGCCGCACCGGACGTCTTTGCTCGGGTGGACGACCGCAGTCGTTGGGTTGACGAAGTTTACGTTCGTTCCGTAGGGGCGATTGGGCAGAGCTCGAGTGCAGAATTTTCCAGCGGGAGTGTAGGAACTACCGCGCCAGCGCGGGCAAGTGCCTGACGTACTTTGAGTCCGGGTAGTTCTGCCGGGCCTTTTCAGACAGCCATTCGACCGCGGCATTAAAACTGTCCAGCTTGCCTATCTCTCTGTAGCCATGAGAGATATCCCCGATGCAGGCCTGACAGATCCCCCGGCCGAGGAACTCGACGGATACCACGATTTGAGGATCCTGCTCCAGCGCCCTCAACTCTTGTGTGACGTCCATGTGAATCTTGGATCCAATCTCTGTACCAGCCGAGTGGCTTCCGGAGTCGATCGCTTGCGGCGAGTCGAGACGACTCACTCCGTTGGCGCCCTGCTCTACGCTAGAGGTATCGGCGCCGCACCTGTCTCCAACAGTCCTAAGGCAGAGCTATCGATTGACGAGCACAACAATGCTCCGCTCGCGCACCGTGAACGAAGGCGGCCCCGCAGGCTCCTGGCTGAAGCCGCCCATGTTCTCCGGACCCGGCGCAAATGTGTCGATGGCGACGCGCCAGGTTCGGCCCGGCACGACCGGCACATCAAAGACGAGGGCCTCCCAGAACATATTCATCATCACGTGCAGGTCCGCACGGTCGTGGAACCCTGCGATCGTACACGCGAGCGCGCGCGCGTCCGGATCTCCAAAGCCCGGGCGGTTCAACTCCGTGCCGTGCCACGCGATGTCTCTCAGGCCCCGCTCGTTGATCTGCCCGGTGTAGAAATAGGGCTGCCGGAGGGCCGCGTGCGCCTTTCGAAATGCGATCACGCGCTGGAAGTAACTCAGCGTGTCGCGCTGCGAGAGTGCGCGGTCCCAGTCCATCCAGCTGGTGGCGTTATTCTGGTTATAGGCGTTGTTATTCCCGCCCTGGGTCCGCTGACATTCGTCGCCCGCGAGCAGCATCGGCACGCCGCGCGAGAGCATGAGAATGGTCACCATGTTCCTGATCTGCCGGGCGCGCAGCGCCAGCACCGCCGGGTCGTCCGTGGGTCCCTCGACGCCGCAGTTCCAACTGAGGTTCTCGTAAATCCCATCACGATTGCCCTCGCCATTGGCCGCGTTTCTTTTGTTCTCGTACGACACGAGATCCAGCATGGTGAACCCGTCGTGAACGGTCACGAAGTTGATGGAGTTCTCAGGCGTCTGGCCGTCCTGGTAGATGTCGGCGCTGCCGCCCAGCCGTGACGCCACACGGGCCGTGATCCCCGGATCGCCCTTCACAAACCGGCGGATGTCATCGCGGTACTGGCCGTTCCATTCGGCCCAGCGGTCGCCCGGGAAGTGGCCGACCTGATACAGGCCCGCCGCGTCCCACGCCTCGGCGATCACCTTGGTATCCGCCAGCGCATCGTCGAGTTCGATCTGCCAGATGACCGGAGGGTGCTCGATGGGGATCCCGTCCTCGCCGCGCGCGAGAATGGAGCCTTCATCGAACCGGAAACCATCGACGTGCATCTCTTCCACCCAGAATTTCAGGCAGTCGACGATGAACTTCTGCGGCAGCGGATGGTTCGCGTTGAACGTATTGCCCGTGCCCGTGTAGTTCGCGTACGCGCCGAGATTGTGCGGATCGAGGACGTAGTACGTGCGATTGTCGATGCCGCGGAACGACTCGGTTGGCCCGAGCTCGTTGCCTTCGTCCGTGTGGTTGAAGACGACGTCGAGAATCACTTCGATTCCGGCCTTGTGGAGGGCCTTCACCATGTCGCGGAACTCGTTGACGCCCGACGCGCCGGTACGGTCGACACAATACCCGGAATGCGGGCTGAAAAACGCGGCGGTGCTGTAGCCCCAGTAGTTGCCGATCACCTGTCCCTCGGCGTTGAGCGAGACGTCGCTGTCGTCGAACTCGCTCACCGGCAGAAGCTCCACCGCCGTCACGCCAAGGGCTTTCAGGTACGGAATTTTTTCGATCACACCGGCGAACGTGCCGGCGTGCCTTACGTCGGCGCTCGGGCTGCGCGTAAACCCGCCGACATGCATCTCGTAGATGATGGACTCGCTGATCGGCCGCTTCAGCGGCCGATCGCCTTCCCAGTCGTAGTCCGCCAGGTCCACCACGGCGCAGCGCATCGACGTCGCAAGGTTGTCCCGCGGCCCTACGGCGTCGGCTCGCTTCCAGAGCGCCCGGCTGACACCCCTGGCCCACGGGCCGATGAGCACCTTGTTGGCATTGAACCGGTGGCCTGCGGCGGGATCGTTCGGGCCCTCGACGCGAAACGCGTAAAAGGTCCCTGGGCCGCAGCCGGTGACGAACACATGCCAGAAGTGAAACGTCTTGTTGAGAAACGGATCGAGCTGCACGATCTGGACGGGTTCAACCGCCTGCGGGTCGTCGAAGAGCAGCAGCATGACGCCGGTCGCCGTCTGCGAGAACAACGCGAAATTGACGCCGTCCGGATATACGGTCGCACCCAGCGGGTGCGCCGCCCCGGCGTGTGTGGCGAACCTGGCCATGACACCCATCATCGCAGGTTTGCGCGCGGCACGCGGGCGGCGCGCGGGATCCGTTAGACTCCGTCCGATCATGGCGAAGACGCGGGCCGGCCACCACTCGGTGTACGTGGTGTATCTGCGAAATCCGCAGGGAGACGGCAGGGCGGGCTACTACGTCGGCATGACCGGCCTCTCACCCGAGCAGCGCTTCGAAAACCACAAGAACGGGAAAAAGGCCGCGCGTCTCGTCAGGAAATTCGGCGAACGTCTCGTGCCGAAACTCTACGCGCACCTGAATCCGATGCCCTACGAGCGCGCCGTGCGCATGGAAGTGGCGCTGGCAGACAGTCTCCGCAAACGAGGCTATCTCGTGTTCGGCGGCCACTGAGAAACGGTTCATTCCAACCTCAAACCTCTACCCTCTAACCTCTAGCCTCACAACCCCTGACGCGCACTTGGTCAGATCACCTTCGAAGTTTGCCGCGCATGGCAGCGTCGCTTTACGCGGTTTCATGCTGTGACACGGCCTGGGTGCGGGCACGGACGTTGCTCTGGTGAGGCGTGGACGCAAGTGGAACTTTGAGGAGATTCCGCATGAAACGCGCATTGCCTGGTTGGCTCGTGTGTGTGTCGATAACGATCGGCGCGTGTGGCACTTCGTCGTCGACGGGCCGCGGATCGGCCGCTGCCGGAGCAGGCACGACGGCGACGTCGGTTGCCGACGCCGCTCGCGCGAAAGCCGCGGAC
>Ga0136846_1227500_pt1 | contig 19033 bp, 16 predicted proteins | sample HopSoiMetagenom2_FD_96841 | JGI IMG/M metagenome (GOLD analysis project Ga0136846, IMG submission 96841) | Grasslands soil microbial communities from Hopland, California, USA - 2 Assembly 2016 (version 4) | ecosystem: Environmental > Terrestrial > Soil > Grasslands | place: USA: Hopland...
ACAGGGTTTCCGCACGTCATACCCGGCACCGCGGACACGACCTGCAACGGCAGCCAGGTCCGGCCGCCGTCCAGCGAACGACGCAGGACGACCTCGATCTCACCCGCGTCGCCCGACCCATGCAGGCGCCCCTCGCAGAACGCCAGCATCAGCGCGCCCCGCGCCACGACGGACGGGATGCGGAACGTGTGGTAACCGCTCCCGGCAGGTTCGAAGACCACCACCGGAGCGATTTCCGGCGCGCCGACTCTTGATGACATAGGACGTACTATGTCATGGTGTGGCCCTCCGATGGAAGTGAGGCCTCATGCCAGTCAGCAGAAGAACTCTCCTCGGCGGCGGCCTGGCGGCCGCCGCTGTCGCGGTCACGGGCACGCCGCTGCTGGCGGGGTGCGCGTCGGACAAGAAGAACGCCGCCGCGGCGAACGCGGCCGTCAAGCTCCCGACCTACGTGAAGTACGGCGCGGTCAAGCCTGACCTGCCCGGCACCGACGTGGTGCTCGACGGCTTCCTGAAGTACCCAGCGAACCCGGTCAAGGCGATCGCCGAGGCTCCGGGTGACGGCAAGCCGATCACGTTCATGACCAACATCCCCGGCGCCATCCCGCCGTCGGTGGACAAGAACCAGTTCTGGCAGCAGCTGAACCAGCGGCTCGGCTCCGAGCTGCAGATCAGCATGGCGTCGAACGACGAGTACAAGGACAAGTTCGCGACCCGGATCGCGGGCGGCGATCTGCCGGACATTCTGAACATCCCGCCCGACACGCCGCAGATCCCGGGCCTGGTGAAGGCCAAGTGCATGGACCTGACCGAGCACCTGTCGGGCGACGCGGTGAACAAGTACCCGTTCCTGGCGAACCTGCCGACCGAGTACTGGAAGGGCTGCGTCTTCAACGGCGCGATCTACGGCGTTCCGGTGCCGCGCGGCATGTCACGCACGTCGCTCGCGCTCTACCGCGAGGACCTGCTCGCTGCGAAGGGCATCAAGGACCCGGCGCCGAAGAACTTCCAGGAGTTCTTCGACCTGGCGAAGGAGATGACCTCGGCCAAGCAGAACAAATGGGCCTGGACGCGGGTGCCGATGTCGGTCATCCGGATGATGCTGGGCATCCCGAACGTGTGGAAGGAAGAGGGCGGCAAGTTCACCTCGATGTACGAACACGAGGCACAGCAGGAGGCTCTCGAGGCAGGCCGCAAGATGGTCGCCGCCGGAGTGGTCAACCCCGACGCGTTCAACGACAAGGCCAGCGCCCGCAAGCAGTGGTTCAACGGCGGCATCGCGGCGTTCGACTACGACAGCTTCGTCGCCTGGAACCAGTACTACTCCGACAACACCGCCGGCCCGGCATTCTCGGTGAACATGCTCGACGTCCCCGGGTTCGACGGCGGTGAGGGCAAGCCTTGGATGGGATCGGCGCTGAACAACGTCACCGCGTTCAACAAGGACAGCAAGCACTCGGTCGAGACGCTGCTCAAGCTGGCCAACTGGATGGCCGCACCGTTCGGTACCGAGGAGTACCTGTTCCGCAAGTACGGCGTCGCCGGCCGCGACTACGCGTTGCAGGGCACGGACCCGGTACCGACGAAGGCTGGCGTCGTGGAGACCGGCATCGGGTTGCAGTACATCTGCGACGCGCAACTTTCGCTCTACTGGGCAGGCAAGCCGGACGTGCCACAGAAGCAGCACGCGATCCAGGAGAAGATCGCGAAGCGCCTGGTGTACGACGCCTCGTACGGCCTGTACTCCGACACGCTGTCGAAGAAGCAGACCCAACTGAAGAAGACCATGGACGACCTGGAGAACCAGATCGTGCAGGGTAAGAAGCCGGTGTCCGACTGGGCCGCGGCGGTGCAGACCTGGAAGTCGTCCGGCGGCGACAAGATGCGCGCCGAGCTCGAGCAAGCCCTCGCCGACACGGCAGGGAAGTAATGCTGCAGCGATCCTCGAAGCGTCCGCAGCAGCAGCTGGGCCTCGGCCGGCGGCTGCTGCGGGACCGCGTGCTGCTGCTGTTCGCACTGCCCGGGACCGCGCTGATCATCGTCTTCCACTACGTGCCGTTGCTGGGCAACGTGATCGCGTTCAAGGACTACCAGCCGTTCCTGGGGATCGCCGGGAGCGACTGGTCGGGCTGGGAGAACTTCAGCGTCATCTTCAACGGCGATCCGGCGTTCCTGCGGGCGCTGAAGAACACGCTGATCCTGACCAGCCTGCAGTCGGTCTTCGTGTTCCCGGCACCGATCCTGCTCGCCCTGCTGCTGAACTCGCTGTTCTCCGAGCGGATCAAGCGGATCGCGCAGAGCATCCTCTACCTGCCGCACTTCATGTCCTGGGTGATCGTGGTCGCGCTGTTCCAGCAGATGCTCGGCGGCAGCGGGTTGCTGAACAACTACCTGCGCTCCCACGACCTGTCGACGATCAACATCATCGGGAACTCGGAACTGTTCCAGGTGCTGCTGACGTCACAGATCATCTGGAAGGACACCGGCTGGGCCACCATCTTGTTCCTGGCCGCGCTGTCCCAGATCGACTCGCAGCTCTACGAGGCGGCGAGTGTGGACGGCGCTACCCGGATGCGGCAGCTCTGGCACGTCACACTGCCCGGACTGCGCGGCATCATCATCCTGCTGTTCATCCTGCGGCTGGGTGACTCGCTGACCGTCGGGTTCGAGCAGATCATCCTGCAGCAACAGGCTGTCGGCCGGGACGTCAGTGAGGTGCTGGACACGTACGTCTACAACAACGGCGTACTCGGCGGGGCCTGGGGCGTGGCGGCCGCGGTCGGCCTGGTGAAGGGCCTCGTCGGCGTCATCCTCGTGCTCACCGCGAACAAGGTGGCGCACATCTTCGGCGAGCAGGGGGTGTACCAACGATGAGCCGCAAGATCGTTCAGGGCGTGCCGATGCCGAGCTGGCCGATGCGGGCGTTCAAGGGCCTCGTGCTGCTGGTCTTCTGCGCGGTCGTGATCATCCCGTTCGTCGGGGTGATCTCGACCAGCGTGGCGCCGAACAAGCAGATCAACTCCTCCGGCGGGCTGGTGCTGCTGCCGAAGTCGGTGAACTTCGCGGCGTACGAGTCGCTGTTCGCCGGTGGTGTGGTGACGCGGGCGCTCTTCGTCAGCATATTCGTCACGATCGTCGGCACTCTGCTCAGCCTGACCGTGTCGTGTCTGCTCGCCTACGCGTTGTCGAGGCCCGGGTTCTCGGCAGGCCGGCCCATCTTGCTGGTCGTGCTGTTCAGCATGCTGTTCTCCCCCGGGATCATCCCGCTCTACCTGACCGTCAAGGGTGCCGGGCTGCTGGACAGCATCTGGGCGCTGATCGTGCCGACGATGATCAGCGCGTTCAACGTCGTCGTATTGCGGGCGTTCTTCATGAACCTGCCGAACGAGATCACCGAGAGCGCCCGGATCGACGGAGCGGGTGAGCTGAAGACGTTCTCCTACATCGTGCTGCCGTTGTCGAAGGCGGTCCTGTCGGTGATCGGCCTGTTCTATGCAGTCGCTTACTGGAACGCGTTCTTCTCCGCGTTGCTGTACCTGAACGACTCCAGGCTCTGGCCGTTGCAGCTGGTCCTGCGCACGTACGTCATCAACGACACCCAGCTGGGCAGCGCGGAGCTCGGTACCGAGCTGCTGCCGCCGCAGGCGTCGATCCAGATGGCGATCCTGGTCGTCTCGATCGTGCCGATCCTGCTCGTCTACCCGTTCCTCCAGCGGCACTTCGCCAAGGGCGTGCTGACCGGCGCAGTGAAGGGCTAGCGCGGCGTGAGACTCCGCGTCACCCCTTCGTCGCGATGGCGTGACAGCTACGTCACGAAGGGGTGATCCGGGGTTGCCCAGGGCAACGCCAGGGTTGTGCCTGGGCAAACCCTGTGCGAAGGGCGGGTACCGTCGAAAGCTATGGGGACACAAGCGCTGGAGCGGGTGGGGCTAGGCGGGGAAGAGCAAGGACAGCGCAGGGCGCAGACGTTCTGGCGGGTGGTACGGGAAGCAGTCCTGTTGACCACCCTCTTTCTCGTCTACAGCCTGGGCCGGCAGATCGCTGCTCGGCATACCGGTTCGGCGTTCGGCCACGCCCATGAAGTGCTGGCGTTCCAGAACTGGCTGCACCTGCCGAACGAAGCCTCGGTCCAGCACTGGGCGCTGCAGTTCCCGCCGCTGATCAGGGGCGCGAACCTGTACTACGCGAGTGTGCATGCTCCGCTGACAGCCGCCGTACTGCTCTGGCTGAGCATCTGGCGGCCGAAGGCGTACTCGCACGTCCGCTGGACGATGGTGTCGCTGACCGGACTCGCACTGGTCGGTCACATCGCGTTTCCACTCGCGCCGCCGCGGATGATGCCGGGGTTCGTCGACACCGGGCTGCGCTTCGGTGAATCCGTCTACGGCCCGGACCACTCCGGCGGTCCGGTGAACCAGTTCGCCGCGATGCCGAGCCTGCACGTCGGCTGGGCGGCGCTGATCGCGCTGTCGATGATCCTGATCACCCGGTCGCGCTGGCGCTGGCTGTGGTTGCTGCACCCCATCATCACGTTCGCCGTGGTCGTCATGACGGCCAACCACTACTGGCTCGACGGCATCGTCGTACTGCTCCTGCTGGCGCTCAGCCTGCCGCTGCTGCTCCGGCCCGGTCTGCACATCGACAGGCCGCATGCCCGTAATTCGGTTCCGCCACGGAAGGTGCTCAAGTAACGTAGCTGGGCTTCCCCACCCCGCTGTGCTGCTGGAGGTTCAGTCATGCCCCCCGATACGTCCGACATCCTCCAAGCCGAGAAGGACTACCTGAAGACCTCCCGGGCCGCGCTGGCCGTGATGCGGGAGAAGACCGGCGCACTGGAGATCCACAGCGCGGACCGGGTCAACCAGGAGTTCCTGAAGGCCGCGATCTGGCGGCGGATGAAGGAGCTCGAGGACGACCCGGACGTCCCGCTGTTCTTCGGGAGGTTGGACTACCTCGAGCCGACCGAGGAGACGTTCCACATCGGCCGCCGGCATGTGAACGACGTGCAGGGCGAGCCACTGGTGGTGGACTGGCGCGCCGACATCTCAGTGCCGTTCTACCGGGCCAGCAAGACCGAGCCGATGGGCGTCGGGGTACGCCGCCGGTTCGGCTTCACGCACGGCGAGCTGACGGCGTTCGAGGACGAGGACCTCACCGCCGCCGGCCCGGCCGACCAGCACAGCGACATCCTGGATGCCGAGATCGAGCGGCCGCGCTCCGGCCCGATGCGCGACATCGTGGCCACCATCCAGCCGGAGCAGGACGTGATCGTCCGAGCCGGCGTCGACGACACCATCTGTGTGCAGGGAGCACCCGGTACCGGCAAGACCGCGGTCGGTCTGCACAGGGCGGCCTACCTGCTGTACGCCTACCGCGACCAGCTCAGCCGGGCGGGAGTGCTCGTCGTCGGTCCAAACGCCAGCTTCCTCCGCTACATCGGTGACGTCCTCCCCGCGCTGGGCGAGATCGAGGCGAAGCAGACCACGGTCGAGGAGCTGGTAGCGCGGGTGCGCGTGGCCGGCCCTGGTCCGGCTGCTGTCGACGTACTCAAGGGCGACGTGCGGATGGCCGAGGTGCTGCACCGGGCCGTGTGGTCGCAGGTGCAGCTGCCGAAGGAGGCGCTGGTCGTGCCGCGCGGTTCGCACCGCTGGCGTGTCTCGGCGTACGACGCGGAAGAGCTCGTCAACGAGCTACGGACACGCGGGGTCCGGTACGGCGCCGGTCGGTCGATGCTGCCGCAGCGGCTCGCACACGCCGTACTGCTCCGGATGGAGGCGGCCGGGGACTCACCGGACGACCGCGTGCAGGACTCGGTGGCTCGCAGCAGACCAGTCAAGCAGTACGCCGAAGCGCTCTGGCCGGCTGTCGATCCCGCGAAGCTGCTCTTCAGGCTCTTCACCGACCCGGACCTCCTGGCCGAGCACGCCGACGGCATCCTCACCGCTGAGGAGCAGGCCACGCTGATCTGGGACAAGGTGCCTCGATCAGCCGCAGCGGCAAAATGGTCCGTCGCGGACGCCACGCTGATCGACGAGATCGCCGATCTGGTCGATCGGACGCCGTCACTGGGACACGTGGTGCTGGACGAGGCGCAGGACCTGTCGGCGATGCAGCTGCGCGCAGTCGGCCGGCGCTGCTCGACCGGTTCGATGACTGTCCTCGGCGACATCGCGCAGGGCACGACTCCGTGGGCGACACCGTCCTGGGACGAGGCGCTCAAGCACCTGGGCAAGACAGGCGCCCACACCGAGGAGCTGACCGCCGGCTTCCGTGTCCCCGGTCAGGTGATCGAGTACGCCGCCCGCCTCCTCCCGACGATCGCCCCGCACCTCAAGCCGCCGACAGCGGTACGGCGTGCACGCGGTGAGCTGACCATCTCTCGCGTGACCGACAGCCTGTCCGCGGCGGTCACCACCGTTCGTGAGGTCTCCGAGCGCCCGGGATCGATCGGGCTGATCGTTCCGGACGCCCTCGTGCCCGCGACCCGTAAGGCCTTGCAGCACGAGGGCATACCGTTCTCGGTGCTCGGTGACGAGGACGACGTGGAGGCTCACCTGGACGTCGTACCGGCGTCACTCGCAAAAGGTCTCGAGTTCGACCATGTGGTGCTGGTGGAGCCGGCCGGCATCGTGGCCGGTGAGGCCGACGAGCGGACCGGACTCCGGCGGCTCTACGTCTGTCTGACCCGTGCCGTCACCTCGCTGGCCGTTCTGCACAGCGAAGACCTGCCCGCGGTGCTAGACGCCCAGCAGGCGCCGCCTCAATCGGCAGCGGCCGTGAGGTAGATGTCGTCCTCCCGCTCCAGCTCCTCGACCCGCTGAAGTGCCGTGTCTCGCCAGAGCGCGAAGACCAGTCCGAGCACGACCAGCGAGAGCGCGGACGCCAGCACCGGGAGGTAGCCGACGCCGAGCGTCTGGATGACCAGTCCGCCGACGACGGCCGACAGACCGGCGCCCAGGTAGATGGCCGAGGCGTTGAGTGAGATCAGCAGACCGCCGCCCAGCTCCAGCAGGAGATTCTGGATCGGCGGGTTGAAGGCCCAGGTCAGCATGCCCCAGACCACCAGAGCCACACCGGCACCGAACTCGGTCGACAAAGTCAGGTCCAGCGTGGCAAGGACGGCCGTGATACCGGTCATCAGCACGACGAGAGTGCGAAGGCTGCCGAACCGGTCGGTGATCCAGCCGCCGAGGAAGTTGCCGACGACCGCGCCCACGCCGTACAGCAGAAGCAGCAGGCCGGTGATGTTGCCGGTCAGGCCGGCGGTGTGCTTGAGCAACGGGACGATGTAGATGTACACGCTGAAGGCCGCGAGCACGGCGAGGACCGTGATCGCGAGCACGATCTGGACCCGGCGATCGGTGACGCCGGCGAAGCGTTCACGCAAGCTGACGACAGGAGGTGCGTCGACCTTCGGCAGCGCGGTCCGCTCGGCGATGGCGACCAGAACAGCGACCGCTGTGATGAGGGCGAAGACGCCCTTGTAGCCGAGGCTCGGGCCGAGCAGCGTGCCGGCTGGTACGCCCAGGACCAGAGCGAACGTCAGGCCGCCGAACACGATCGCGACGGCTCTACCGCGTTCTTCCGGTGGCAGCAGGCTGGTGGCGAACAGCGTGGCCGCCGGGGTGTACACAGCGGCGCCGAGCGCGGCCACGACGCGGCCGGCGATCAAGATCGGGTAGTTGACGGCCAGCGCGGCGATCAGGTTGCCGAGCGCGGCCAGGACGAGCGCGGCGATCAGGAGAGTACGGCGCTCCCACCGTCCGGTCAGTGTGGACAGGATCGGCGCGCCGATCGCGTACGACAACGAGAACGCGGTCGCGAGCTGGCCCGCGGCGGTCAGCGAGACGTGGAGCTCGGAGCTGACATCGGGGAGCACGCCGGACACGACGTACGCGCTGGTGCCGACCGCGAACGCGTCGGCACCGAGCAGGTAGATCCGTGCGGACATCGAAGGGCCTTCCGGAAAGAGGTTCGATACTTCGACCGTCATCGTACTACGAAGATCATTGAACTTCGACAGGCGTCGTACAATGGACTCGTGGCCACCAAAGTTCTCCCGCAGCCGGAGCGGGACGAGATCCGCGTCGAGGCGGTTCTCCAGGCACTGGGCGAGCCTGTCCGGCTCACCATCGTCCGCGCGCTCGCCGACAACCCGGCGGGCGTCTGCTGCGGCGACATCGAGCTACCGGTCACCGCCTCGACCAGAGCCCACCACCTCAAGACCCTGCGCGAAGCAGGCGTCCTGTCCACTCACACCGACGGCACCCGCCGGATCAGCGTGCTTCGCCGCGACGACCTCGAAGCGCTCTACCCGGGGCTGCTGACCGGCATCCTGTCCGCCAAGCAGTAACCACTCGGGCGAAGACGCACGCGAACCGCAAAGCCGCAGTGGCGTGATCGAGGGGCGGTTGTAGAAGTGCGGCTGGCAGACTGAAGCGGTGGTGGAGCTTCGGGCGCGGTGGGATGAGCTGGTGCCTGGCTCTGACGCGCTGGCGGACGATCTGGTGGCCAGGTACGTCGAACGCAACCGCCGCGCCTACCGCGACCACTACCTCGAGATCGTCCTGACAGCGCTGGACTCACTCATCCAGCTCTCCACCGATCCCACCAGTGTCCGCCTCGCCGCCTGGTTCCACCGAGCGGTCCACGAGCCCGGCGGCACTCCGGAAGAGGACGCCGAGGCCTCCGCCGAGCTCGCCGAGGAGCTGCTGACGCAGTACGGCGTACCACCGGTCCGCATCGCCGAGGTGGCCCGCCTGGTCCGTCTCACCGGCGACCTCGCCGCACCACCGCCGGACGCCTACGCCCCGCCGCGACGCGACGCGAACGGCGACGTACTCCTCGACGCCGTGAACGCGATCCTCGCCTCCGACCCGAGCCGGTACGCCGTCCACACCGCCGAGGTACGTCGTGATGCGGGCGACCGCAAGGCCGCTCTCGAGCACCGGTACGGCGAGGTCCGCGAACTGCTCGACGGTCACCTCTACCGGACTCAGCTGGCCCGTCAGCGTCTCGGCCCGGTGGCGCGGGTCAACCTGGAGTCAGAGCTTGCCGACCTCGACAGCGAACTCCCGGCACCCTGGCGCGGCTGGCAACAGGCCACGCTGACGGCCGTCGCCACCTTCGCCGCAATCGCCGCAGCGGTTGTCGCCATCGCCGCATCCGGTGCTTCCTGGCAGATTCCCACCGCACAGGAGGAGGCCGGCTGGCCGCCTGTCGCACTGGCCGTCGTCGCATTCTGCAGTGCTCCGATCCTGTTCCGCTGTGCTCGGAGCGCCAGCCAACGCGCACGGCTGATCGCCGGCGCCGTCGTCGCGATCGCCGTCACCGGACTGCTCGTCGCCTGGGCGCAAGCTCCCCACACCAACCCAGCCGTCGGAGTGGGGCTGCGGGTACCCCTCCTGATCTCGGCACTGGTGCTGCTCCTACTGGGCGGCTCAGCAGCCCTCACGGCGTCACTGCTCCGCACCAGGACCGCCCGCTTCCTCCCGGCCCGCAACCTGGGCCAGCAACTCGCTTGGCTGGCCGTGCCGGCCGCAGTTGCGCTCGTGCTCCTGCTGATCATCCAGCCGTTGTCCCGTGGCTATGTCCTCCGCTCCAACGAGCGGGTGGAGGGAAGTCCACAGGAAGCAGGCAAGTCCTTCCCGTCCGTTCTCGACGGCAGCGTCGCCTGGGTCAGCCAGCCGCTGCCGGGCTCGGGCGCCGATGAAGCGATCGGCACCCGGTACGGCATCGCCATCCCCCTGCAGAGCGGCATCGTCGAGATGATCGACGCCGCGACCGGTGAGCTCCGGTGGCGCTACAGCCGCTCGGACTCCGACGAGAAGCCGGTCATCGCCGCCACTGGCAACGGCGAGTACGTCCTGGCTCAGTTCGCCGACGTCGGCTACCTGCTGCTCGACGCGAACACCGGCCACCGGAAAGCGGCCTGGCCCGGCCGCACACGCGACCGCTTCATCCAGCAGTCCCAACCACTGTTGACCGGCGAACGGTCCGGAAGGCTGCACGGTGTCGACCCGAACGGCCACGAGCGTTGGACGTACGACTCCGGCGACTGCACGGAGCTCGGCGCGATCGCCACTGCCGAGACCGTGGTCACCTTCATCAGCCACACCTGCGACGACCGGCCTGACGAGATGAGTGCGCTGGACGTCCGGTCGGGCAAGACGCTCTGGACCAAGACGTCAGCCGACACCTACCGCCGCCCGGTCGTCGTCGCCGGGCTGGTCGTGGTGGCCGAGCCCGGCGGCGACTCCGACGTACCGGTCGCGCTGACGGCGATCGAGCCGCGGACCGGCGACATCCGGTGGCGTTGGCCGGTCCCGCCCACCTGGGCGTGCCGGACCCTGCTCAACACGGCCGGAAAGTATGTGATCGTCGTTGACTGCCCAGGGCCGAGCAGCCTGGAGAACCGCAGGACCGTGGTCACGGCCATCGACGCCAACACCGGACTGACCGCGTGGCAGACCCAGGCACCGGTGAGCCCGCGCATGAGGGTCGCAGTCACCGCGGACGGTCGCGTGATCTCACTGGGCCGCGGAGCCATGGGCTGCGTCGTCAACGTGATCAGCCGCACGGGCTTCCGGCAGGTGCCGCTGCCGGCTGGCATTGCTTGCAGCCGCGACCCACGAGCCATCGGCAACCTCGTGCTGACCTCCGGCCAAGGCACAGTCATCGCCCTGCGCTGAGCCCCGACCGTCAGGACAGCTGCTGCTGGGCGGAGGCCAACAGTTCGACGATGCGGGTACCGAAGGCCACGTCGACCGGGTGGGGCTCGCCGGACTCGGCCGCGACGACCAACTCCTCCGCAGCGAGTCTCAATGCGTCGGCCGCGAGAGTCTGGCGCTCGGGCAACAGCGCCGTACCGGACTCGCCCCACACACCGGTCTCGAAGTTGGTGCCGGCCGGTGGGGCGGCCAGGGTGATGCTGGCGGTGCTGGTCGCCCCGGACTCGTGAGTCAGTACCAGGTGAATCAGCCCGTCGGCTCCGCCAACGGCGGTCAGGTCACCGATCGGACCGAGCATCGCCGACAGGTTGGACAGTGCGTGCGGACCGACGTCCCACAGCGACCCCCACTGTTCACGCCGCCAGGCGGAATTCGCAGTCGGGTTGCCCGGCCGGTCCAGTGCGGCCAGCATCCGGCTCCAGCCGCCCTTCCAGCCACCGGTGGCCTCCAGATCCGCGAAGAACGTCCGCATCGGCGGCTCGAACCGCTGGGTCAGGAACACCACCGAGGCGATGCCCTCCTCCGCGGCCTCCTCGACCAGCGCGCGGGCGTCGTCCAGGGAGTCCGCGACCGGCTTGTCGAGCAGCAGGTGCTTCCCGATCGCGGCCGCCTCGAGCGCCATCGCCGCCTGCACCCTCGGTGGTACGGCGAACGCGACGGCCTCGACCGACTCGAGTAACTCGGCGTAGTCGTCGTACGCCGCCCCACCGAGGTCGTCCGCGATCGCGGCGGTCGTGTCCGGGTGCCGGCCCCAGACGCCGACCAGCTCGACCCCTGTGGCCGCTGTCAGCCCCGGTCCATGCGTTCTCGTCGCCCACTGGCCTGTGCCGACCAATCCGAACCGCATGGCGCCCTCCACGAGCTGAACTGTGATCTGTACCGCAATTCCAGTGCTGGAAACCGCTGCCGCAGGTACCCATCGAACCGGTCAGGTGACGAGCCGATATCGCTTTGGCCACGACCCTATCCGGGAACCCCGGATCGGTCGGCGCAGGCTCCGGACCGGTGTCAGACTCCATAACCATGGACCTGCGCGACCAGTGGAATCGCCTGCTGCCGCACGCGCAGCCGCTGGGCGAGGATCTGCTGGCTCGTTACGCAGAGCAACACCGTCACTATCACGACCAGCAGCACCTGACCGACGTACTGCAGACCATCGACGAGCTCGCCGAGTTCGCCGAGGACCCGGACACGGTTCGGCTGGCGGCGTGGTTCCACGACGCGATCTACGACCCACAGGCCGACCCCGGCGAGAACGAGGAGGTCTCGGCCCAGCTGGCCGAGCTCGAGCTGGCGGCGTACGGCGTGGCGGCGGAACGGGTCGAGGAGGTTGGACGGCTGGTGCGGCTGACCGCCAAGCACGACTGCGAGCCGGACGACCGCAACGGCGCCGTACTGTGCGACGCCGACCTGCGGATCCTCAGCCTGCCCCCGGCCCGGTACGACGAGTACGCCGCCGGCATCCGGCAGGAGTACGGGCACATCGACGACCGGGACTTCGCTCGCGGCCGGATGTCGTTCCTGCAGACCTTGAGCGAGACCCGCCTGTACGTCACCCCGCGGGGCCACGAGGAGTGGGAGCAACCTGCCAGGGACAACGTGACCCGGGAGGTCGAGTCCCTGGGCCCTGAGGCGGCCCGGCCGATCGGCGGGCTGATCCCGGTCGTCTACCTCGGTGCTGCGCTGGGTGCGGTCGTCGCCTCGTCGGTACTGTTCGGCCGCGGGCTCGGAGCAGCTCCGAAATGGCCTGCTGGTCCAGAAGAGGTCAGTGGCTTCCCGGTCTGGGCACCGATCGCCGGTACGGCGTTGTCGGCCGGACTGGCCTGTGCGTGGTTCCGGCGGTCGCAGCAGCGGCTGCTGACGGTTCCGGCGATCCTGTTCACGGCGGTCGGGATGGTGTCGATCGGCCTCTGTTGGTGGCGCTGGCCGGCCGCTCAGCCCGGCGCGGCAATGTCGGAGCGCTGGCCGTACCTGATGCTCGCGTCCGTGGCTCTCGTGCTGGCCGGTGCGCTGCTGGCACTAGCACGACGTTTGCGGCTCGCACCGCCGTACGCACAGGCTCCTCCGCGTTGGCTGGGTGTCGGAGCAACCGCGGTGTGCGGGGCAGTGCTGGCGTGGGTTGTGGTGTCGGCCGGGGAGCCGTTCGTGCAGGCTCGGCTGGAGACCGCCAACACGGTCAGCACGACCACCACGATCGAGCCGACCCAACTGCCGGTCCAGCTCGACGGCACGCTTGCCTGGAGCCGTGAGGTGCCGGCGACCGGTGCGATCGCGGGTACGGCGGGTGGCGTCGCCGAGCTGCGGTCGGACGGTGTGGTGATGTCGGACGCAGCCACCGGTCAGATCCGCTGGCGGTACTCACGCGCCGATGTGCAGAACGCCGCGTCCAGCGGTTGGCGGGGCCTGCTGGTGTCACCGGACGGGCGCACGGTCGCGGCGCATCTCCCGAACGCCCAGTACGGCGCACCCGCGGGCGTCGACCTGCCGACGTACGCCGTACTCGATGCGGTCAGCGGGAAGGTCCTGACCGAGGTCCACACCGACGGGACCGCGCTGGCGGTCGACCAGAACCAGTTGCTCGTGGCTGAGGGCAACTACGTCGTGGCGCACGGCGTGAGCAGCCCGACGCACTGGCGTGCGCAGGTGCGCTGCAACGTCACGCAGGGCGAGTTGATCGGCGACCAGGCGGTCGTCGTGGACGCGTGCGGCGGGCATGGTGCCGTCGTCCGGGGCCTGGACACCAAGACCGGGGACCAGCGGTGGGAGGCCGACCTGGGTTCGCGGTTCGACCTCAGTGCGGAGCTGGACCCGACGACGTGGGTCGGGGACCTGGCCGCCGTACCGGACTCGCGGGAGGTGTCGGGACTGATCTGGACCGGCGCTGCCGGCGGAACGCTGTACCAGTGGTCGGTCGATGTCAGCGAGGGACGAATCATCTGGACGACGCCCGTGCCGGGCACACCGCGGCCGCGCCTAGGGTCGTCGTCGTGCGACGCACAGCTCGCCGCCACGCACGCGTCGCTGGTGCTGATCACCTGCCGCACCGCGAACGATCCCGGGCAGCCGCAGACGTACGACGTGTCGTCACTGAGCCCGGCCGATGGGACACCGCAGTGGCATCACCTGCTGGAGGTACCGGCGAAGCTGCAGAAGCCCTCATACCCGCGCGACGGGTTCGGTCTGCTGCCGGACGGTCGGGTGGTCACACTGATGCCGCAGGCGAACGGGAGCTGCTCCCCGGTCATGATCGGCAGCTCGGGTGTCCAGCCGCGCCCGATCCTGCCCAGCACCAACACCGTTCCGGTAGCGCACTCCGAACAGGTCACCTGCAACCAGCCGGCCGTGACGGTCGCCGCCGCTCGCCCGGTCTTCTCCGACGGCACCCGCCTGTTCGCCCTGAACTGACCGCAGGGGAATTCCGTTGCCGCAGGCAGCGTTGTTCCCTACCGTGATCCGCATGTTCCGCGTGGTTTTCGAGTTCGACCTGTCAGGCAAGGGCCTGACGGGCGCTCCCACGTGGGCGTCAGTTGATTCAGCCCTCTGCACCGGCGCGCGAATCCGACCCTCCTCCTGCTGAGCAGGACCCGCGGAGGAGGGTGGCCGCTACCGGCCCCCTCCGTGCGGGTGACAGCCGCGGAGGGCTTGCCGGAGGGTCCTGGCTCGTATCGAATCTTCTGACACCAAAGGACTTTTCATGGCCAAGAGCCAGTTCGTGCGGACCAAGCCGCACCTCAACATCGGCACGATGGGTCACGTCGACCACGGCAAGACGACCCTGACCGCCGCGATCACCAAGGTGCTCGCCGAGCGCGACCCGGGCGTCAACCGCTTCGTCGCGTTCGACGGGATCGACCGGGCGCCGGAGGAGATCCAGCGCGGGATCACGATCAACATCTCGCACGTCGAGTACGAGACCGCGAGCCGGCACTACGCGCACGTCGACATGCCCGGGCACGCCGACTACGTGAAGAACATGATCACCGGCGCCGCGCAGGTGGACGCCGCGATCCTGGTCGTGTCCGCGCAGGACGGCGCCATGCCGCAGACGCGCGAGCACGTGCTGCTCGCGCGCCGGGTGGGCGTGCCGTACCTGGTGGTCGCGCTGAACAAGGCGGACACCGTCGACGACCCGGAGTTGCTGGACCTGGTCGAGTTGGAGGTCCGTGAACTCCTGTCGGAGTACGGCTTCCCGGGCGACGAGGTACCCGTCGTACGCGTGTCCGGACTGAAGGCGCTCGAGGGCGACCCGAAGTGGACCGCCGCGATCGGTGAGCTGCTGGACGCGGTGGACTCCTACGTACCGGTACCGGACCGTGAGCTCGGCGAGCCGTTCCTGATGCCGATCGAGAACGTGCTCACCATCAGCGGCCGCGGCACAGTGGTCACCGGTGCGGTCGAGCGCGGTTCGCTGAAGCTCGGCGACGCGGTCGAGGTGGTCGGTCTCGGTCCGACGGTCACCAGTACGGCGATCGGGATGGAGACGTTCGGGAAGACGCTGGAGTCCGCGGAGGCGGGCGACAACGCGGCGGTGCTGCTGCGTGGCGTGAAGCGCGACGAGGTCCGTCGCGGCCAGGTCGTGGCGTTGCCGGGCAGTGTGCAGCCGCACCGGAAGTTCCGGGCGACCCTGCACGCGCTGTCCACGGCCGAGGGTGGCCGGCACACGCCGTTCGCCGCGGACTACCGGCCGCAGTTCTACTTCCGGACCACGGACGTGTCCGGTGGCATCGACCTCGGTCAGATCACCTTGGTGATGCCCGGCGACACGATCGAGCTCACCGTTGAGCTGGAGAAGCCGATCGCCATGAACACCGGCCTCGGCTTCGCCGTCCGCGAAGGTGGCCACACCGTAGCCGCCGGCACAGTGACCGAACTACTCGACTGACGACACGGCCCCCAACCTCATCCGGTTGGGGGCCGTTTCAGTTGGCGCGCGCGGGTGTCAGGTGCCTTTACGGTGGCGGAGGCCGGAGGCGATCAGGCGGCGGACCAACTCGCGGCTGGAGACAGGTAGTGCGCCGGCGGCGATCAGGTCGTCGTACCTCTCACTTGGCACGTCGTAGTGGTCGCGGTCGAAGCCGCGGGCGGGAATGCCTGCTCTCTTGGCGAATGCGTGGAGTTCTTCGTACGACTCGTCGCTGACGAGGTGGGACCAGACTCGGTCCCAGGCGGGCCAAGCCGGTGGGTCGATGAGGATCATTCGCGGGCGTCCTGGGCGTCGAGCAGGTTGCGCCAGGCGCGGACGAAGCGCGAGTTCACGTACGCCTTGGTCCACGAGCCGTCCTGGCGGACCGACGAGCCGACGTGAAAGCGGCGTACGCCGCTCTGGAACAGCCAGGGCACATGCTCCGGCTGCAGCCCGCCACCGGCCATCACCACGCGGGCGATCGCCGGATCCTCTTTGGCCAACCTGCACAGGTCGTCGAGCCCGTGGCCGACACCCAACGACGAGCCGGCGGTCAGGACGCAGTCCAGGCCTTGGAGTGTGCGGAGTGCCCGCCAGGCGGGTTGCTGATCGAGTACGGCGTCGATGGCCCGGTGGAAGGTCCAAGGGGTGTCCGGGAACGTACTGACCAGCGCGGACATCGAGTCGACGTCGACCAGGTTGTCCGGCGTCAGGAACCCCAGCACGAACCCGTCCGCGCCAGCGGCGAGGTAGGACTGCGCTGTCGCGGTCAGCCGGTTCAGCTCGGCGCCGTTGGTCGTGAACGAGTCCGACAGCCGCAACATCACCCGCAACGGCAGATCGGTCACCCGCCGGATCGCACTGACGGTCGACACCGACGGCGACAACCCGTCCGCCTCCATCGCCGCACACAGCTCGAGCCGGTCGGCGCCGCCCTCCTGAGCCGCCTCCGCATCCGCCGGGTGCAGCGCAATGACCTCCAGCAACGACCCCATGCCCGCAATCATCCCGCATCGGCCGGAGAACCCGGGTGATGCCGTACCGAAGAACGGGTAGTGGTCACCGATTCGCAGCCCTCCACCAACGCCCACACGCTCAACCTCTCGCCTGAGTCCCCCGCCGGCGCCGACCACTACCCGTCCGTCGGTACGCATCCACCAGCCCGTCGACACGCGTCCGGAAATATGTCTTGCACTCCCCCGAGGTCTTCTGTATCGTTTTTCTAGAACGATTTAGAAGAACGATACAGATGGGAGGCGCGACGATGGCCGGAGTGACGTTGAAGACCGTGGCGAAAGCTGTCGGGGTGTCGCCGTCGACCGTCTCCAACGCGTACAACAAACCCGACCAGCTCTCGACCGCGCTGCGGGAGCGGATCCTCGCCACCGCGCACGAGCTCGGGTACGCCGGGCCGGACGCATCGGCCCGTGCGCTTCGGAGCGGGAAGGCCGGCGCCGTCGGAGTCCTGTTCACCGACAAGCTGGCGTACGCCTTCTCGGACCCGTATGCGGTCGGCTTCCTCGCCGGCCTCGCCGAGGTCGCGGAGGAGTTCGCCACCAGCCTGCTGCTGATGCCGCTCAGTTCGACCGACATCGCCGGCGGGAGCAACGCCGTACAGCAGGCCGCCATCCACGCGGCGGCGATCTACTGCGTCCCTGGCGGCCACCCCGCCCTCGACATCCTCGCCAACCGTGGCATCCCCGCGGTCTCCACCGACCGCGGCGACCACCCGGACCTGTCCTGGGTCGCGATCGACGAGGTGGAAGCGGCGGCACAGCTGGGCGAGCACCTGGCCCGGCTCGGTCACCGCGACGTCGTCGTACTCGTCGACAACGCCGAGGCGGCCGGCGGACGGCCGGTCGAGCTGACGCTGGACGAGGTCGGGTACACCGATTGCGAACTGCGGATCCAGGGCCTGCAGAAGGCGATGCCGGATGCCCGGCTGCGGATCGTCTCCGGCGGGCACAATGCGTTCGCCTCCGGGCTCAAGGGCGCGGAGTACGTGCTCGACTCACAGGACCGCCCCACCGCGATCGTCGGGCTGAGCGACGTACAGGCGCTCGGCGTGATGGAAGCAATGAAGGTCCGGGGACTGACGCCGGGTCGCGATCTCACCGTCGCGGGCTTCGACGACATCCCCGCGGCCGAACCGGCCGGACTGACGACGGTCCGGCAGCCGATCAAAGACAAGGGCCGCGCCGTCGGTCGGATCCTGCTGGATCCGGCCAGCACCGAGCGCCGGCTCCTGATGCCGACACAGCTGATCGTCCGCTCGAGCAGCGGGCCGGCACCGAAGCGCTGACAAGTCCACACACCACTCAGGCCCGGTAGGTCCTGAGGTGATCCCGCACGACTTCCGACGGCCTGTCCGACCGCCGGCTGACCAGCCACGCTCTCAGGAGGGAGCAGAACCATGACGTACTTCATCGCCGGCAACACCGCGGTCGAAAACGCTCGCGCACTGTCCCAGTCGGCCCTCCCGAACGCTCCTCAGCAGCCCTACGAGGAGCCCGCGCCGCGGAGTACCCTCGCACTCCGCGCCCGTCTCGGCGCCGCACTCCGTACGACGGCCCAGCACGAGCTCCGCCTCGCCGACCGTCTCGACCCGACCTGCCCGACCGCCGGCTGATCCAGTCGAGCTGCCAGGTGGCAAACCCCACGTCAGCTGTACGGCGTGGGGTTTTGTCGGTTCTGTCTGGCACTCTGAAGGGCGATGAGTGAGCCAGGGGTGTTACTGACTGCGCGAGCAATGGTCCTCCACGACCTCGCCGCGCGGAGCTTCGACGATGCCGTGATGGTGTCGCTGCTCGAGGACGCGGTTGCCGGACGTCAATGGTGGCTCGACCAGTGGCCCGACGGCGCCGAGCACATCGCCGGGCTCGTCGCGCAGGATGTTCAGGACCGGCTGGTCGACTCCGGCATCCGCTGGCCCCGGTGCACCGCCTGCGACGACCTCCACGACCACGAGCTGCGCATCGAACCCGAGCTGGGCCCCGACCCGCACTGGGTCTGCGAACGAGCCGGCATCACCGTGGCCCCACTCGGCCACCTCACCTGAGCACAGCGACCCGTTCGACCCGTCTCCTCCGATCGGTCCGGGGCTGTCAGGGGAATACCTGATTGATCTACATGTAGCGTGGCTACTATTGTCTGTCTACATGATGTCGTTGACCGCCCTGCGGGTGATTGCCTGGGTGCATGCCGCGGGGATCTGCCTGCAGCCGGTGTTCGCGGGGGTCTATCTGAACGGCTCCCCGGCCGGGATGCGGATGCATGAGTCAGTGGGCCTGGCGCTGGTGTTCCTGGGTCTCACCCAGTTGCTGCTAGCTACGATCTGGTGGCGGGCAGGCGGACGCATGACCGCGCCCGCGGTCGCGCTGCTGATCACAGCCGGCGAGGT
>Ga0136846_1224033_pt1 | contig 19025 bp, 23 predicted proteins | sample HopSoiMetagenom2_FD_96841 | JGI IMG/M metagenome (GOLD analysis project Ga0136846, IMG submission 96841) | Grasslands soil microbial communities from Hopland, California, USA - 2 Assembly 2016 (version 4) | ecosystem: Environmental > Terrestrial > Soil > Grasslands | place: USA: Hopland...
GTGAGGTCGTCGCCCTCGCGGACGGTGCGCGCGACGCCTAGCGGCGTGACGTGCTCGCCCTCGGGCACCTCGCCGCGCAGCGTGCGGTAGTGGAGCTTCGGCTCGAGGATCACGACGGGGTCCTGGTCGCGAATCGCGGCGGCCAGGATTCCCTTCGCATCGGCAGGAGTGGAAGGTATGGCCACCTTTACGCCGGGCGTGTGCACGTAGTAGGTCTCCGGCGAGTCGTCGTGGAGCTCGGGCGCACGCACGCCACCGCCGTACGGCATTCGCACGACGAGCGGGAACGCCATCTTGCCGCCGGTCCGCCAGCGGTAGCGCCCGACGTGCGTGATCAGCTGATCGAGGCAGGGATACGAAAACGCGTCGTACTGCATCTCGCAGACCGGACGCCAGCCCGCCATGCACAGGCCGACGGCGCTGCCGAGGATCCCGGCCTCGGCCAGCGGCGTGTCCACGCAACGGTCTGCACCGAAGCGGTCGCGCAGGCCGGCTGTCGCGCGGAAGACGCCGCCGGCGCGACCGACGTCCTCGCCCATCACCATCACCGACGAATCGCGGTCGAGCTCGACGTGAAACGCGTCGTTGATCGCCTCGACGATGGAGAGCTCAGCCAACAGTTCCCCGGAGCTCGTCGAGATCGGAGCCGAACGACGCGGGCGGATCGGCATACGCGTTCGCGAACAGAAGCTCGATGTCGGCCGCGGGCTCAGCTTCGGCGGCGGCGATACCCGCGCGCATCGCGTCTGCAGCCTCGGCGCGGATCGACGCCGCGAGATCGTCGTGGAGGATCCCGGCCCGGCGCAGATAGCCCTCGAAACGCCCGAGACACTCGCGGCTCCGCTCCTCTTCCACCCGCTCCAGGTCGATGTACGCGCGCGGGTCGTCGGCAGTCGCGTGCGGGGCCGCGCGATACGACAACGCCTCGATGAACGTCGGGCCCTCGCCGGCCCGCGCCCGGTCCGCGGCTTCCCGCGTGGCCTCGTAGCACGCGAGCACATCCGTGCCGTCCACGCGCACGCCCGGCATGCCGTAACCGATCGCCTTGTCCGCGAGCGTCTCGGCGCGCGTCTGCGCCGCGAGCGGCGTCGAGATCGCCCACTGGTTGTTGTTACAGAAGAGGATCAGCGGCGCGCGCATCACGGCCGCGAGATTCGCGCCCTCGTGGAAGGCTCCCTCGGAGGTCGCCCCGTCGCCGAAGAAGACGACCGCACAGGCGCTCTCTCCCTTCAGCTTCTTCCCCCATGCGAGCCCCGCAGCGTGCGGCACCTGCGTCGCGATCGGCACGCAGATCGATGCGACGCGGAACTCCTCGGGGTTCCACCAGCCGGCGGGATGTCCCCGCCACCACGACAGCACCGTCTCCGGCGCCATGCCGCGCAGCAGGCCGATCGCGGACTCGCGGTAGGAAGGGAAGATCCAATCCTCCTCCTCGAGTGCGTGCACGGCGCCGGCCTGCATTGCCTCGTGGTTCCAGAAGATCGCGTACGTCCCGATGCGTCCCTGCCGGTGATACACGACCGACCGCTCGTCGTACGTTCGCAGCAGCACCATCGCGCGGTAGAGCTCGAGCAGCTCCTGCTCGCCCAGTCCGTCGACCTCGCGGTCGCCTGCACCGTCGGCGTCGCCGATCACGCGCCGCAGGTCCCGCTCGGCAGGAAGCACCTGCGCCATAGCGGGAGGAAGCCTACCCGGCGAACAGCTGCAGGAGCCATGCGTCGACGTCGGCGCGCGCGACGTCGTTCAGCTCGTGGCCCGCCTCGTAACGGAGGTCGTCCTTCGGGCCGTTCGCCGCGCGGACGAAAGCGACCACGTCAGCCTCGGGGGAGGTCGGGTCGTGCAGCCCGTTCTGGAAGAAGAGCTTGACGGGCGCGGACCGCGAGACGAAGTGGACCGGGTCGACGACCGAGTAGGCCCGCCCGTACTTCGCGCTGTGGCAGAACGCGCCGAGGGGCACGCTGAGGTGCGCCCGGCCGGATTGGAGCACGGCCCCGCGCAGGCGATGATCGACACCGGCAAGCGTCGCCGTCACCGCTGCGCCGAAACTGAAGCCGACGGCAGCCACACGGCGCGTGTCGGCTCCGCGAAGCTTCGGCAGGAGATCGAGCGCGCGGCGCCGGCCCACCACGTAGTTGACGAACGCGCGCACGTCGCGGGCGCTGCGGCAGGTGACGAGCGGCCCCGGCGGCGCGACCGTCAGCGACGCGATCCCGCGTGCCGCGAGCCGGTCGGCATCGGGAAGCTGGGTGCGAGCGTTGCCGTCGGAGCCGGGTGAGAAGAGCACGACCGGCCAGGGCCCGTTCCCGGCGGGATGGGTCCAGAACGCCGACTTGCGCCCGTGGCCCGCGTCGAAGGACAACGGCTGGCGGACGACGCTGTCCTGCGTCTGCGCCGCGCCGAGCCGAAGCGCCAGCGGACGCCGCTTCTCGTACGAGAAGCGAGGGTGCGCCGTACGCAAGAAGTCGGAGTGATCTTGCGGGCCTCCGACCGCAAGGACCGTCGCCGCCAGCAGCGCTGCGATCACCGCGCCAGCTCCTTCCTCGCCCGCGCGAGCCAGTCGAGGCGGACAGGCACCAGTTCGAGCCCGTACTGCAACGTGAGCGCGCCGTGTCGCGTCGCCGGCTTGATCGCCTCGTACTCGAGGAGCTGCTCGCGCTGGCGCTCGGCGTAGTCGTCGAGCTGACGCAAGAGGGCGGCGCGCGAGCAGAGCCTGGCGAAGAAGACCTTCAGCAGCAGCTCGTCCCAGGTCTTCGGAGCTGCCGTCTCGAGCCAGTGGCGGACCGCTTCGCGGCCGGCCGCCGTCAGCTTGTACAGCTGTTTGTCGGGGCGACTCGCCTGCCGAACGTTCCGTCGTCTCGCGAGCCCGGCGTCGACGAGACGCGGAAGGACTGCGTAGAGCTGGCTCCTGGCCGGCGACCACATGTGCGCGACGCTGGACTCCGCACGCTTGAGCAGGTCGTAACCGGAGCGTTCCCCCTCGGCGAGCAGCCCGAGCACCACTCCCTCGGTCGTCGTCAGCTCCGTAGTCTGTCGCGGAATAGTCCGCACCGGACTATTTACGCTAGCACAGCCACCGAACGGCGTTCAGCCTCGAAGACGGCGTGCGTGACGTCGCCGAGATCCTCACCGTCCGCCTGCAAAGGCAAGGGGCTGTCACAGCGCACCTCGATGCGGTCCAGGTCGTGTCCGCGAAATGCGTTGCGCGGCGGGCGGCCCGTCCCGAGTGCGAACAGGAGTGGAGGGAGGCTGCGCGGCGTGAGCGAACGCGGAGCGAGAAAGTCGAGGCCGGCGTCGAACACCGCTTCCGGCGCCGCCTGGATCGCCAGCGCCTTGAGAAAGGTGTACGGCTTCACGTTCGAGACGAGCACCAGCGCGGCGCGGCCGTAGCCGACCACCTCCAATACCGGATCGAAACGGCCGCGGCGCTCGAAGATCATGCGCCCGAACGTCGCGACGAAGGCGAGATCTCCGGGCCGCTTGCCCTCGGGCGACCTACCCCGCTCGTCGATCCGGCGCACCGCTTCCGCATCGAGGCCGACGCCGGAGCTGAAGGCGAAGCGCCGGCCGTTGACGCGGCCGGTCGAGATCCGGCGCGTCCGCTCGTGCGCGAGCGCGTCGGCGATCTGCTCCGCCGCGGCCTCGGCCTCACGCGGCAGTCCCAGTGCGCGGGGCAGCACGCTCGTGCCGCCCCCGGGCACGAATCCGATCGGCAGGTCGTCGCGCTGGATCCCGTTCAGCACTTCGTTGAAGCCGCCGTCTCCGGAGAAGACGACCACCGCGTCCGCCTCCGTCGCTGCGCCCGCGAGCTCGACCGCATGCCCCGCGCGTTCGGTGCGCACCGTCCGGACATAGGCGCTGCGCATCAGCGCCCGCTCGACGGCTGCGACACCTTCGTCGGTGACGCGCGAGGCCATCGGGTTGACGATCAGGACTGCACGCTTCATCCTCGGCCACAATGCCACGCCTCGACCACGTCGCCGTCGAGAGCCCCGACCCGGACGAGTGCGCGGCGTTCTACGAGCGCTTCCTCGGAGCGCGCATCGTCCGCAAGGAGGACCATCCCGTCATGGCCTACGTCGAGGCCGGAGCGGTCGCGATCCACGAGCAGGGGCCTCACGGCCACGGCCGGCACGTCGGCTTCCGCGTGTCCGAGGAAGAACGAGCGGCGCTCAAGCGCGCGCTCGACGAGGCGGGGATCCGGAACGAGGAGCGAGACCACGAGATCGCCGTCGGCCTCTTCTTCGAGGATCCCGACGGCCGTCAGCTCGAGGCGATCACCTACCGCGGCGCTGCGTAGCCGCGCATTCCGTCGAGCAGGAAGTCGTAGAAGCGGTCCGCGAGCTCGTCGGTGTTCGTGTCGGGCCGGATCCAGGTGTACGCCCAGTTCGCGGCCGACAGTGCGAGCAGGGTCGCGGTTGCGTCGTCCAGGTCGGTGCGCAGCTCCCCGAGCTCTCGCCCGTCCCGGAAGAACGCGCGGAACCGCTCTTCGTAGCGCCGCCGTTCCGCGATGAACTGCTCGCGCCGCTCGCCCTCGAGATAGCGCCACTCACGGATGAAGACGGTCGCGATGTCGAGCTGCTCGGCGACGACGCGCAGGTGCGCACGCAGGGCGAGACGGATCTTCTCCGTCGCGGGCTGGTCGTCGGCCACACCGTCGAGCGCCTGGTGGAACGCGGCAGCACCGTCGCGCGCAGCCTCCCAGAGCAGGTCCGCCTTCGACTCGATGTGCGCATAGAGCGAGCCCTTCTGGACGCCCATGGCCTGGGCGAGATCGCCGATCGACGTCCCGTGGTAGCCCTTCTCGGCAAACAGGCGGGCGGCCTGGCGCGTTAGCTCCGAGCGGCGGCTGGACATGCTTCAATGGCACCCTAACGATCGTTCGGTTTGGAGGCGCGATGACGCAGCGGGAGCAGGAATTCCTCGAGTACGTCCAGTCCGGCGGCCAGGTCGAGACGACCGACTGGCTTCCCGAGGACTACCGGGCGAAGCTGATCAAGTTCATCGAGATGCACGGCAACTCCGAGCTGATGGGCGTGCTGCCCGAGCGCGAGTGGATCCTGCGCGCGCCGACGCTGCAACGAAAGCTCGCCCTGACCGCAAAGGTGCAGGACGAGGTCGGCCACTCGCAGTTGATCTACCGCGTCGTCGAGGACCTGGGCAAGCCGCGGGAGCACTGTCTCGACGACCTGATCTCGGGCAAGGCCAAGTTCCACAACGTCTTCCACTATCCGACGAAGACCTGGGGCGACGTGGGCGTGATCGCGTGGCTCGTCGACGCGGCGGCGATCATCTCGCAGAAGGCGCTGCTCAAGTGCTCGTATGCGCCGTACGCGCGCATCATGAAAAAGATCTGCTGGGAGGAGTCGTTCCACATCCTCCACGGTCGCGACGTGATCCTGACGCTGATGAACGGCACCGACGACCAGCGCGCGCTCGTACAGGAAGCGCTCGATCGCTGGTGGGGACCGCTCATGCAGTTCCACGGCAACCCGATCGCGAAGGACGAGGACCCGATGTACGTCTGGCGGATCAAGTCGCAGGGCAACGAGGAAGCGCGTCAGCAGTTCCTCGACGGCTACGTCCCGCAGATCTGGGAGCTCGGCCTGACCGTGCCGGACCCGAAGTTGCGCAAGAACGACGACGGCGTCTGGGAGTACAGCGAGCCCGACTGGGATGAGTTGCGCAGCGTCGTGACCGGCCACGGTCCGAAGTCGCAGGACCGGCTCGATCTGCGGCGCAAGGCGCGCGAGAACTCGGCTTGGGTGCGCAAAGTCGTGCTCGCGCAAGCGGCCTAGCGCGCGTGATCTACGAAGTCTTCCGTCAGGAACGGAAGGGGCAGGCGCTCCAACACGCGGGCTCGGTCGAGGCGCCGGACGACCACTTCGCGGACGTGTACGCGCGCGAGCAATACGGCCGGCGCGGCGAGTCGACCGCGCTCTGGGTCGTGCCACGGGATGCCGTGATCGAGATCGACGAGTTCGTCGACGAGCTCAACCGCAACTACCACCGCGTCGACGGCTATCCGCTGAAGCAGAAGCTGAAGGAGGCACGTGAACGAGCAGGAACAGCAGCTCCTGCTGGAGATCGCTGACGACGAGCTGATCCTCGGCTGGCGCGACTCGGAGTGGACCGGTATCGCGCCGTTGCTCGAGGAGGATGTCGCCTTCTCGTCGATCGCGCAGAACGAGATCGGTCACGCCCGTGCGCTGTACGAGCTCGTCGCTCGCGAACGCGGCACGACGGCGGACGAGCTTGCCTTCGACCGTGCGCCGAGCGAATACCGCTGCGCGCGCATCGCGGAGCTCCGGCTGCTCGACTGGGAGAAGACGATCGCGCGTCACTACCTCTACGAAGAGGCAGACGCGCGCCGGCTCGAGCAGCTCAAGGCGTCCGATGACCCGGACGTCGCCGGCCTCGCGGCCAAGATCGACCGCGAAGAGGCGTACCACCGCATGCATGCCCAGATGTGGTTCGACCGACTGAAGGACGAAGCACGTTTCACCGCCGCCGTCGACGAGCTCCGGCCGCTGCTCGACGCCGGTCGCGACGACCACACGCAGGAGCTGGACGAGCTCTGGGAGGAGATGACGGTCGTGCGGCGCTCACAACCGGCGGGCACGACATGGTGACGACGGAGCAGGTCTGGGCCGCACTTGCGGAGATCCCCGACCCCGAGATTCCGATCATCTCGCTCGTCGACCTCGGAGTGATCCGCGACGTCGCAGTCGACAACGGAACGGTCCGCGTCGCGTTCACGCCGACCTTTCTCGGCTGTCCCGCGCTGGAGGTCATGCGCGACGCGATGGCAGAGCGTGTGCGTGCGCTGGGCGCCGAGCCGGAGATCACCGTGCGCAGCGACGATTCCTGGTCGACCGACCGCATCACGCCCGAGGGCCGCGAAAAGCTGCGCGCCTCGGGCTTCGCACCGCCGGCACCGCGCGAAGCATCGGCGCCGACGCTCGTGCAGCTCCAGGCGAACGTCTTTCGCTGCCCGTACTGCGGCTCGACCGACACGCGGCTCGAGAACATCTTCGGCCCGACGCCGTGTCGCTCGCTGCGCTACTGCGCGAGCTGCCGGCAGCCGTTCGAGCAGTTCAAGACGATCTAGCGACCGGCCGCAGCCGCCGCCCCCTCGATGAGCACGGACATCAGTGCAACCGCCTCCTCGTCCCCGAGTCCCTGCTCCTGCGCCAGCGAGCGCCAGGTGGCAAACGCGAGGGCGTGACCGATCGCCGCGCGCACCGACTGCGCCCTGCGCCCACGGAGGCCACGACCTGCCGCGAGAACGTCCTGAGCTGCGCTCAGATACCCGTGGAAGTCACGTAGCCGGCGGTGGACGGCGGGGACGAGCGCCTCGTCGCGCAGCAGGCTGCTGTACATCCCTTGGGTACGACCGTAGAACGCGTAGAGCTCGCGCAGGGCGACTCGCGTCCTCTCCGCCGGGGCTGCGACGGTCGCCCAAGCGCTGGGATCGGGGGGCGGGTTCGCCGCCCGCCAGTGGGAGGAACACGCCGCGAAAAGTGCGTCCTCGTTCGGAAAATGCCGGTACACGGTTGAACGACGCACACCGGCCCGGTCGGCGATCGCGCTGACCGAAGTCTGCGCCGGCCCGAGCTTCTCGTGCAGCTCGATGGCGCTTTCGGTGATCCGCCTGCGGGTCTGCTCCTCATGCTCGGCGCGACGGGTCATCCGGTAGGCGCGTTTTTGATCGGACATACCTGTCTCATCATATTGACAGCGCCGAGCCTGTGTGCATATATTCGTGCGACACTGATGTCCTACGAAAGGATGATATGGAAATCGCAGCCTCAGCCGTGAAAGTCGTAGGCCCCCTGGACGCCGACGAGGGATTCCTCGGAAGCATCGGCGTCCGCTTCATGATCGACGGAGCCGAGGCGTCCGAGCGCTTCTCGCTCGTCGAGCATCCGATGTCGCCGCGCGCCCTCGCCGCCCCGCTTCACCTCCACACGCGCGAAGACGAGTACAGCTTCATCCTCGAAGGCCGGATGGGTGCGCTCCTCGGCGACGAAGTCGTCGAGGCCGGGCCCGGCGACCTGGTCTTCAAGCCGAGGAATCAGTGGCACACGTTCTGGAACGCGAGCGACGAGCCGTGCCGGATCCTCGAGATCATCGCGCCCGCCGGCTTCGAGCACTTTTTCCGCGAGCTCGTCGCACTGGGCGGCGTGCTGAACGCGAGCCCGGATCAGCTCGCGCAGCTGAACGAGCGCTACGGGCTCCAGATGCAGCCGGAGACCGTGCCCGGGCTCGTGGAGCGCTTCGGCTTGCGCCTCGGCGAGCCGCTGGCCGGAGGATGGACGCCGTAACGACGGCGCTCCGGAAAGGCCGGGGTCGGATCCCCGGGGTTTGACCCCGGCTAGCGGAGCCCGAGCGCGCCGAGCTCGAGCAGCTCACGCGTCGCTCGCACCACGCCGCGTTCGAGACGCGGAACCTCGTTGTCGGACAACCCCGCGCGTCCGGCCACGGCCCTGATCACATCGTCGAGCTGCGTGCGACCGTCGAGCGAAGCGATCACGTCCAGCACCCGCGGCTCCACCTCGAGCGCCGTTCCCGTGCCCTCGGCGAGCTCGATCGTCGCCTCCACGATCGAGGCGCGACCTTGCACCGGCTCCAGTTCCTGCTCCATCCGAAACGCCATCTCGAGCGACGGGCGCAGCTCGAGCAACGCACCACGCCCGTTCAGCTCAGCCAGCATTGCCCTTGTCGCAAACGCGCGTCGGACCTGCTCGTCCGCCGTTTCGACGTCGTCCGGGTCGATCGAGTCGACGCGCGCGTGGCCGCCGCCGGCGCGCTTGTGGAGGAGAACGGCTCCCTCGCTGATCCACCGGACACCGAGGTCTTCGAAATACCCGACCCATTCGTCGAGCGCGTCCTCGAGCTCCTCGCCGGCCAGATGTGCGTTCCACTCGTTCGCGTGGCTGAGCGGGTCGGAGTCCCACGTGGAGAGGATCCAGCTGTCGCAGCCGGTCCGCTCCGCCCACTCGACGACGCGCTCGTCAGGCTCGTCCTCGTCCTCGGCAAGCCAGCTGACGAGCACGGCGGCGAACCCGCCCTCCGCCAGATGCGCGGCCGCTTCCTCGACCACGCGCTCCGAGACACCGTCAGCGTGGAAGCCCGAATCGCGATAGACCCAGCGACGTTCCGGCGAGACAACGTAGGGCGCATTGCACGTGATCAGGTCGAAGCTCTCGCCGGCGACCGGCTCGAACAGGCTCCCCGCACGGCACTCGACGTTGGTGAGCTCGTTGAGCGCCGCGTTCAGCTCGGTGAAGGCGAGTGCGCGCGCGTTAACGTCGGTGGCGATCACGTGCTCAGCGTGAGCAGCGGCGAGCAGCGCGTGGATCCCGCTGCCGGTCGCGACGTCCAGCGCACGCGCGACTCGAGGTCTCGGCGTGACCGAGTCGAGGAGCCGCGACGTCGGCGTGTACACAGCCACGTAGTCCGGCGGGTCGTCGCCACCGCTGGCGTAGCCGTCGGCCATGACGAGCAAGCGCCCGATCGGCAGAACGCGGACGTGCGGCACGACGTCGTCGCCGACGTCCGCGATGCCCATCGCCTCGATCGCCTCGAGGCCGGAGCGGCCGAGCGCGTCCACCGCCTCCTCGGCGGTGACGGGCCGTTGCAGGAAGAAGAGCCGCAGAACGGTCGCCAGCCTGCTCTCGGGCAGGCGCCGCTCGTCTGCGGCGGCGTCCTCCCTCGTGCCCGAGTACGCGTCGTCGCCGAGCAGGTCGTGCACCGCCGTCTCGGAATAGCCGACCGCGCGCAGCGCGAAGCCGAGGCTCTTCGCAGCAGCGGTGTCCGCGACGGGATAGTCGCTCACCGGGTCAGCACCTCGATCGTGTCGCCGTCGGCCACGACATGCTCCCTTCCCACGCGTTGCGCATCGAACCGCGACGACGGCCCCCAGATGCGTGCGCCGGTGCAGGTTGTCTCGACGTCGTGATGGATCGTGCGAGCCACGTCGGCAACTGTCGCAGACGGACGCAGCGGCTGAGGCTCTGCCTCGTCATGGCCCGGCCTGCGGAGGAAGACACGGATCAGGCCGGTGAGCTTCCAGATCTCGTCGCGCAACGTGTCCAGGCTCGCCTCGTCGAGGATCGAGACCCCGAGCTCTCCTGCCGCAGCCGGTGTCTCGTCGACCTTGGTCGCGACCACGAGCGTCGGCTTGTCGATTCCCGCGTTCGCGAGCTCGGCACGAATCGTGTCGAGATCTTCTGGCCTCGCGGCGTCGTGGCAGAGCACGATCCCGTCGGCGCCGCGCAGGACTCCGAGCAGAGCACGCCCGCCGCCGCGATCCTCGGCGGCGCCCTCGATGAGTCCCGGTATCTCGACCAGTTGCACGAGCACGCCGCGTAGACGCGTGAGCGCGGCGACCGGGCGCGTGGTCGTGAACGCGTAGTCGCCGGTCTTGATCTGGATCCGCGAGAGCGACTGCAGAAGGGACGACTTGCCCGCATTCGGCGGGCCGACGAACGCGATCTGAGCGGCGCCTTCCCGCTGGATCGAGACCGAGTCGCGGTGGATGACGCGCGAGCGCGTGCGATTTTCCTCGAGTTGCGCCTCAACCCACTTGCGCAGGTCGGCATACGGGCCGTTCTTGTAATTCGGCAGGTCGGCGAGGATCGTCCGCAGCTCGCGCGTGCGGTCAGATCCTTCTTTGCCGACGAGGCGGCGCTTGATCACTTGCTTGTAGGTGCGATGCGGCATCGGCATCGCGCACCTCCCTTTCGCTCGAGACGGGAGTGCACGCGCAGGCACGGCGAAGCCGAGGTGCGCGCCCTCTCCTGCCGCTTCCACGGACGCTGGTTTCCGGAAGCGGCGGGTTAGCCGTTCTTGTGTCGCACCGTTACAAGCCAGCCCTGCATGGCGCGAGTCTACGTCGCCGCCGGCACGGGCGCCGGCGATTCCTTCGTCCCGTGCTCGAGCGACCAGTTGAGCGCTGCGTCTGCAAGCTCTTCCCATCCGTCGAGCCCGGCCATGAAGTGCGGCCGGCCCGGATAGATCTTCAGCTCGGTCGCGGAGGGGTTCCTCCTCTGCAGCTTGACGAGCTTGTTGTTGACCGCCGGCGGGCTGATCCGGTCCTCGGTGCCGCAAATGAGCAGCAGCGGCCCTCGCTCCGGGTTCTCGAAGTCGACCGCCGCTGGAGAGAACGCGCTGTCGAAGAAGGCGCGGTTCGTGCCGGGGATGGAGTGCTCCTCGTAGATGCGGTCGGACTCCTCCTGGTCGACCGTGTTCGTGAAGCGCCACCTGAATTGATCCTTCGTCAGCGGGCAGAGACCGTCACGGTTGAACGGGTTCTTCAGCGCCGGAAAGCCTGCGCGGAGCGTCGAAGGCGGCAGCACGCGGATGCCCTTCGGCGTCGCAGTGCCGATCGCGACCCCCGCCTCGGCGAGGCCTCGGTCGAGCAGAAGCTGCGTGAAGAGCCCGCCGAAGGAGTGGCCGATGATGATCGGCTTCTGATCGAGCCCGCGGACGATTTGTTCGTAGTGGTCGACGACCGCCTTGATGCCGAGACCTTTCAACGCGGACGGGTCGCGACGCGTCTCGGCAGGATCTCCGACGCCGGGCCAGCCCGGCGCGATCGCGCGGTAGCCGCGGTCGGCGTAGTGGTCGACCCAGTTGTCCCAGCTGCGCGGTGTCATCCACATGCCGTGGATGAGGACGATGGGCTGTGCTTGAGCGCTCATGGCGCCTCCCCGGTTGCAGTGCGACCCCGCGTGCAGCCCTCCCTCCTGGTTATCGCACAAACACGAGGGGCAACGCCAGCCAGACATCGGCTCCTCCCACGGCGCGATTGGCGGCGTTGGCGGACCCACCGTGCGCGTGAGCGATCGTGTCCGCGATGGCCAGGCCGAGACCGCTGCCGTCCCTACTCGTCCGATCTGCGCGGCTGAAGCGCTCGAATGCATGCCCGAGAAATGCGTCGGGGAAGCCCTGGCCCGTGTCGAGCACGTGGATCTCGACGTTGCCGTTCCGACGCCGGGCCTCGATGACGACGTCGGACGATCCGTAACGCAAGGCGTTGTCGACCATGTTCGCCAGGGCCTGCTCGAGCCGAACGGGATCGGCGTCGACGACGAGCGGCTCAGCCGTGGCACGCACGCCGAACCGGCGCGCGACCTGTTGCACGACGTCGGCGACGTCCGTCTGCTCGGTCTTCAGCGCAACGTGCCCTTCGTCTGCACGCGCAAGCAGCAACAGGTCGTCTGTCAGCCGCGACAGACGTGCGGTACTCGCCGCAGCGGATTGCACCGCGGCACGGAGCTCGTCAGGCGAGCGCGCGCGATTGAGCGCGAGCTCGAGCTCGGTCGTGAGGAGCGCAAGTGGAGTTCGCAGCTGGTGACTGGCATCCGCGACGAAGCGCCGCTCGCGCTCGAGGCCCTGCTCCAGCCTTTCGAGCATCTCGTTCAGAGTCTCCCCGAGCCGTGACACCTCGTCGCGCGTGTCTGCGACCGGAAGCCTTTCGTCGAGCGACAAGGCGGAGATCGCGGCCGCGCGGCGTCGCATCGCCTCGATCGGCCGGAGCGCGGCGCCCGCCAGCACGTACCCCGCGAGCGAAGCAAGAAGCAGAGCGACGGGTCCTCCGATGAGAAACGCGTCGCGGACGCTGCTGAGTGTCTCCGCGCGATTCTCTCGCGTCGTCCCGGCGACGAGCACTTGCCGCCCGACGGGGATCGCGAGCAGTCGTGCCGGCTCGTCCAGGCCCGGCACGGAAGGGCGGTTCAGGAATGTTGCGCCGGTACGCCCTGCCCTGATCTCTCTGCGGTCGAGCAGGCTGCGAGGCCGGAGGGGCGGAGTGGCGTCGACGACGGCGCCTTCCGGCGTGAGCAGCTGCGCGAACGACTCGCCGGGCTCCACGAGACTCCCCTCGGTCGAGCGGAGTGAGCCACCCCGGCGCACCAGCGCGGAGAGGTCCTGCGCACGGCCGCGTAACTGCTGGTCGAGGTTTCGTGAGAGATCACCGGCGATGCGGCCGTAGGCGAACCAACCGGCGGCCGTGAGGACGAGGGCCATCGCGAGAGAGAACACGAGCGCGAGCCGGATGCGCAGCGGCAGCTTCATGTATTGAACCTGTAGCCGACGCCACGAACAGTCTCGATCGATTCGCATCCGAACGGTCGGTCGAGCTTCTCGCGCAGATACCTCACATAGACGTCGATCACATTCGAGCGGTTGTCGTACGCGAAGTCCCACGCATGGTCTAGAAGCTGGAGACGCGAAAGCACTTCACCCGGACGCCGCATGAATGTCTCGAGCAGCGCGAATTCCTTCGGTGACAGCTCCACCTCGGTCTCGCCGCGCCACACGCGCCTGGAGGCGGGATCAAGCCGCAGGTCCCCGACAACGAGCTCCGTGGGCCGCTCGACCCCTCCGCGCCGGGCGAGCGCACGCAGGCGGGCATGGAGCTCGGCGAGCGAGAACGGCTTCGTGAGGTAGTCGTCTGCACCGGCGTCGAGGCCTGCAACCCGATCCTCGACCGCGTCGCGGGCGGTCAACATGAGGACCGGGGCCCAGACCCCGGCCGTCCGCAGCCGGCGGCACGTCTCGAAACCGCTGATCCCCGGCAGCGTCACGTCCAGCACGATCGCGTCGTAGGGATGAGTCGAGGCCATCCACACCGCGTCCTCGCCCTGCCCTGCGACATCCGCGGCATGTCCCTCTTCGCCGAGGCCGCGGCGGACAAGTGCCGCCATTCTCGGCTCGTCTTCGACGACGAGAACCCTCATGGCACGGTCATGTTCGCTGTTTCGGATGAGAGCCCGATGAGAAACGGCTGTGACTCTCATCGCCGTCTAACCTGGCCTCCCTACGGTGCAGACTCCTCGACGAAATGAGCCACATGCGCAAACGAATCATCGCCGTCGCAGTCCTCGCCGTCGTCGTCGTGCTCGCGGGCGCAACCCTCGCGTTCGGCGGGGCACGGGGCCTGATCTGGGACGACGGTCACTACGCGAAGCCAGGGTCCCTGGACGATGGCAAGGATCTCCTGCCGCAGACGAAGGTCTCCCTGTCAGCGGCTGTCGCCACAGCCCAGGGCTCCGCATCCGGCGCGCTCGGCCAGGTCGACCTCGAGCAGTTCCACGGCACGGTCGTCTACAGCGTCGACGTCGGCGGCAGCGAAGTGCGCGTCGACGCCGGGAACGGGAAAGTCGTTGCGGTCACTCCTCGCGACTAGCCTGCTCGCGGCTCTTGCCTGCGTCGCGTGCGGCTCCGCCGAAGGCGGCAGTCCGCGCGCGACGCCGGGCGTGAGCTTCGTCCGCACCGTCGACAACCCCTGGTTCCCGCTGAAGCCAGGAACGACGTTCGTCTACGTCGGCGAAAAGGACGGCCGGCGAGGTCGCGACGTCGTCACGGCCACGAGGCGAACGAGGCTCATACGCGGCGTGCGCTGTACCGAGGTCGACGACCGGCTCTCTGTCGGCGGCCACCTCGCCGAGCGCACGAAGGACTGGTACGCACAGGACAAGCGCGGCAACGTCTGGTACTTCGGCGAGGCCACCGCGGAACTGAACGCCGCGGGCCGCGTCACAAGTCGCGAAGGCTCCTGGCTCGCCGGCGTCGACGGAGCACGCGCGGGGATCTTCATGCCCGCCCACCCGAGGGTCGGCCAGTCCTTCCGGCAGGAGTTCTACGAGGGACAGGCCGAGGATCACTTCCAGGTGCTCGATCTCTCGACCTCGGTCGTCGTCCCGTACACGGCCGCCGCCCACGCGCTGCTGACGAAGGAGTGGACGCCGCTCGAGACCGACACCCTCGACCACAAGGTCTACATCCGCGGCATCGGACTTGCCAAGGAAGAGACGATCAGGGGCGGGAACGAGCGCTGGGAGCTCAGCGACCTGCTCCGTCGCTAGAGTCGGGGCGATGGCCCGCGTCGAGATCTACTACTGCCCCGTCTGAGACGGCTATGACAAACGGGCCACGAGTCTCGCGGCCGAGCTGAAGGAACGAACGCCCCACGACGCCGAGGCGCTGTCGGGAACGAAGAGCCAGTTCGACGTCGTCGTCGACGGGCACGTCGTCTTCTCGAAGCAGCGCGAAGGCCGCTGGCCCGAGGCCGACGAGATCATTCGGGCGTTAGGCGCGGATAACCCGGCGTGAGCAACAGCACGTAGCCGGCCGTCTCGGCCTCGTGCAACAGACAGAAGGCCCCGAGCTCTTGCAGCCCGGCCGTCGTGCGCCCGAGTGCCACGCCGGCGATCCACGCCGCGACGGCCGTGAGGGTGAGCACGACACCGAGCGCGCTCGCGAGGACGAGTGCCGGAAGCGCGAGCAGAGGCCGTAACAGCACGGTTAGGCGCGACTGACGCTGTGCTTCCGGCACCGTGACAGCGAACGGATGCGACTGCATGCGAAGTGGATGCGGATACCGGTCGGAAAGCACGAAGAGCCACGCGGCCACCTGGGCGCTGTGCCGCAGAAACGAGGCGAGGAAGTGGTGCAGTCTCGCCGGGACCCGTCCCGAAGCGAGCGCGGCGAGCCAAGCGACGAGTGCGGCGGCTGCCGCGAAGACGCTCCACACCGCAAGCACGACCGCGTGCGGGAGGAACAGCGGGACGCGCAGCAGCACTGCGAGCCGCGTGCGGCGTAAAGGCTCATCGGTGCCGGCGTGAATTCGTCGAGCTACCAAGCGGCTACCGTACTCGCGTGCGGCAGGCGCTCATTTCCATGCTCGCCCTCGTCCTGCTCGCAGGCTGCGGCAGCAGCACTGGCAAGACGCTGACGGCGAAGGAATACGCCGCGCGGGCGGACGCGATCTGCGCGAAGTACAAGCGTCAGACCGCGGCGCTCGAACGCCCGACGAGCATTCCGGAGGTCGCGCAGGCGGCCGACCGAGTCCTCGACGTCGTCGGCCGCGCCCGTAAGGAACTCGGACGGCTCGACCCGCCGGCCGGCGAAGGGACGACGGTCAAGGCGTGGCTCCACGCCTTCGACGTGATCGTCGCTGACGTCAGGACGATCCGTAACCGCGCAAAAGCGAACGACCTCGAGGGAGTCGGCGCCGTCGCCACTCCGGCGCTCGAGCACAACAGGCGCGCGAATGGGCTTGCGCGTCGCCTCGGCATGACGGTCTGCAGCAGCGACTAGGCGCCGCGGAAGTTCGGCGGCCGCTTGGCGAGGAAGGCGGCGACGCCCTCCTCGAAGTCCTGCGTCTGCGTCGCCGCCGCCTGCAGTTGGGCCTCGCGCTCCAGTTGCTCCTCGAGCGAATTCTCGAGCGCGCTGTCGATCAACCTCTTCGTCATCCCGATGCCACGCGTCGGCATATCGGCGAGACGAGCCGCGACGTCGGCGACATGGGCTGCGAGCCGGTCGCTCTCGACGACCTCCGACACGAGCCCCCACGCATGGGCCTCGGCGGCGGTCAGCTTCTTTCCCGAAGTGAGCCATTCGAAGGCTCGAGCCGGTCCGAGGATGCGCGTCGCAAAGTAGGAGCCACCGGAGTCGGGCACGAGGCCGATGTTGATGAAGGCCGGAATGAAGCTGGCGGAGTCGGCGGCGATGCGAAGGTCGCATGCGCACGCAAACGACATACCGGCGCCGGCGGCCGCGCCGTTCACTGCAGCGATCACCGGCTTCTCCAGCGCTCGGATCGCGCGAATGTTCGGGTGGTAGTTCTCGCGGAGCCGCGAACCGATGTCCCCCGCTGCTTCGCGGAACTCGGTCAGGTCCTGGCCGACGCAGAAGCCGCGCCCGGCACCCGTGAGGACGACCGCGCGGACACCGCCGTCGCGAGCATCCTTCAGGGCCGCCGCGAGACCGCGATGCATCGCCGTGTTGAACGCGTTCAGGACGTCCGGACGGTTGAGCGTGATCGTCAGAACGGCGCCGTCGCGGCTCGTCTCGACCTCGGCCATGCAGCGGACTTTCGCAGATCGACGTAGCCGCAAGGGCCGTTGCTAGCTTGGCTCCATGGAGCTCACGTTCATCTCGTCGCCGTCTGAAGAGGAAGCGCTGGACGCGTACTCGCAGGTCGTGACGACGGTCGCAGAGCGCCTTTCCCCGTCTGTCGCGAACGTCCGCATCCGTCGGGGCGGCGGCAGCGCGGTCGTGATCACGCAGGACGGGTTCATGCTCACCTCCGCGCACGTCGTCGCGCGCACGAGCACAGGGCGCGCGTCATTCGTCGACGGACGCGAGCTCGAGTTCGAGGTCGTCGGCTCGGATCCCCTCTCCGATCTTGCCATGCTACGAGCGGACGGCCGCGAGCTCGCTCCGGCGGAGCTCGGTGACGCGGAACATTTGCGCGTCGGCCAGCTCGTCGTCGCGATCGGGAATCCGCACGGCTTCACCGGCTCCGTCACCGCCGGCGTGGTGTCGGCGCTCGGACGCTCGCTTCCGACCCGCTCGGGCGCGAACGTGCGTGTCGTCGACAACGTGATCCAGACCGACGCCGCGCTCAACCCCGGCAACTCCGGTGGTGCACTCGCCGACGGACGCGGCCGCGTGATCGGGATCAACACGGCCGTCGCCGGCGTCGGGCTCGGCCTCGCCGTGCCGATCAACGTCGCCACGCGCCGCATCGTCGCGGCCCTCATGAGCGAGGGCCGGTTTCGGCGCGCCTATCTCGGCATCGCGGGCGGCCCGCGCCCGTTGCCACCGCGCCTGGCCCGCAAGCTCGGGCGAACGAGCGGCGTCGAGGTCGTCCAGGTCGTGGAGGACGGGCCTGCCGCGCGGGCCGGCATGCGCCCGGAGGACCTGATCGTCGAGCTCGACGGCACTCCGATCGAAGGCATGGATGCGCTTCAGCGTGTCGTCGTCGGTGAGCTGATCGGGCGCGCCGTGCGCGCGAAGGTGATCAGGGAAGGCGGCGAGCGCGAGCTCGAGCTCGTTCCGGCCGAGCTCGACGCCTAGGCGCCATGCTCCTCGTGCCTGGCGAGCTCGAACGCCACCTGGGCGACGAGCACGCCGGCGAGGACGAGGATGACCGCCACCGGCGAGAGGCCGAGCGGCAGCAACGCGAGCGCGACCGCGGCGGTGAGAAGGCGTAGCGCAACGTCGGTGTCGAACACGACAGGTCCGGTGACGAGCTGGATCACGCCGAGCCCGACCATCGTCATCGCGAGCCCCGCGCAGAGGATCCAGGCCGTGTCGTCGTAGTGGTGATCCCCGCCCCCGGCAAGAATCGCCAGCTTTACGCCTGCACCGAGCGCGGCGAGACCGGCGACGACGAAGTAGTTCATGTAGGTGTACGTGAGACCGCCGAAGATGCCCCTCGCCGTGAGCGCGTCGTCGTCGAGGAAGTCGAAGTAGATCCACCAGAGTGACGCGGCGGCCAGGAACCCGGCCGCTGCTGCTGCAGCCGAGCCGGCGTCCCAGCTCACCTTCGAGACCCCGACGACCACCGCGAAGACCGACTCACCGAGCACGATCAGCGTCAGCAACCCGAAGCGCTCCGGCAGGTGCCGAGGATGAACCGGCGCATCCCGCAGCAGGCGCCACGCCGGGATCGGCGTCAGCAGCTCGATCGTCAGCGCGACGGCCCAGAGGACGTACGCCCAAGGCGCCGCGAAGGCGAGCGACACGATCCAGACGACGACCGCGCAACTGAATGCGCTGAGGAACGTGCGCGCGAGAGCCCGCGCCTCGGGGACGTGGCGGCTCGCACGCGCGTAGAGAACGAGCAGCACCAGACGCACGCCCACGTACGCGAGCGGAAAGCCCTTCGTCTCGCCCTCGAACACGCTCGGCACCGTTGTCGCGAGGATCGCGACGCCGAACATCGCGAGGAGAAGCAGCAGGCGGTAGGGAAGATCGTCGGTGTCGAACCGGTTGGCGTAGAAGGTGAAGCCCATCCACGCCCACCAGACGGGAACGAAGAGGCCAAGGAACTCGAAGAAGCGCGCTGTCGTCGGTTCTGCGGCGAGCGCGTTGGCCAGCTGCCCGACAGCCGCGACGAAGACGAGGTCGAAGAAGAGCTCGAGCCAGGTCGCGCGGCGCTCGTCCTCGGTCTCACGGCCGGCCGTCCGCAGGCGCGGCGGCTCGAGCAGCCGCGAGAAGCTGCTCAA
>Ga0136846_1221711_pt1 | contig 19023 bp, 18 predicted proteins | sample HopSoiMetagenom2_FD_96841 | JGI IMG/M metagenome (GOLD analysis project Ga0136846, IMG submission 96841) | Grasslands soil microbial communities from Hopland, California, USA - 2 Assembly 2016 (version 4) | ecosystem: Environmental > Terrestrial > Soil > Grasslands | place: USA: Hopland...
AGTTTCGCGGACATCGTCGGAAAGGGTGAGGTAGTGCGGCGTCGGTCCGCACCCGGACGCGACGGCCCACTGGTAAACCACCGATTCGACAGATTCAGACCATCGCGGCCCGCTGCCTCCGTCGTAGGGATTGAAGGTATCGAGGCCGCCGTGGATGGCGAGCAACGGGGGCAGCGCGCCCGATGACGGTACGAATCGAATCCCTCCGACACAACACGCCGACGACAGCCGATCGGCCATGGCGACGGTCAGATGCGAGGCGAGTCGGGCACCACCGGAGTAGCCGCGCAAATGAATCCGGCGAGGGTCGATACCGTGCTGCTCGACCAGGCGGGTGGTGAGTGCAGCCATGGCACTCTTTGTCGCGATCACGCTGATGCCGCTGACCAACGCAATATTGCTGACGTTCAGCGCTCCACTGTGGATGCCCGTCATCGCGTGGGCGGTGTTCCGCCAGCGAGCGTCGAAGGCAACATGGATCGGCGCTGCCATCGGGTTTGTCGGTGTGGTCTTGGTCCTTCAGCCCCACCACCAAGAGTTCAACATTGGCGCACTGTTTGCACTGGCTGGCGCATTCTTTCTGGCCGTCGCGCTGATGTTCGTCGGCTGGCTTGGAACGACCGAGCCGATGCCCAGGATCCTTTTTACTACTTTCTCTTTTCCACCGTGTTGGTCGCTCCCTTCGCGTTGGTCGATTGGAAACCGTTCGCGGTGCGGGCGTCGATCTACCTGCTCGGTGTCGGGCTGACGTTGCTTGTAGGTCAGGTTTTCATCGTTCTCGCATACCGCTACGCCTCGGCGGTGAAGGTTGGTCCGTTCATCTATATGGTCATCGTCTTCACGGCACTGATCGACTGGGTCCTCTGGAATCGGGCACCCACGCTGTTCGTGCTCCAGGGCATGGCGCTGGTGATCTGCGGAGGGGTTATCGCGATTCGCAAGAAGTCCGAGGCGTCGCGGCAGCAGGCGAACGGCGGTGCCGAACAGATGGCATGACGGCCTGGGCGCTAGGTGCCGCTGTACGCCCTTCGAAGGGCCGCAGCTGGGCAAAGAGCGGCGTCCCGTTGCCGTCCGAGCCGGTACGGCGCCTGAAGGTAGGTACTGGATGCCCGGGTGTCGCACGTATCGGTTTGGCCACCGAGGGGTGCTGATTGTGCACCCACGTTTCGTTACGGATACATTGGGCGTTCTGCGGTGAAGCAGTCGCCGTGGCCCAGGGACGGAGTGAGTCTTTGCGTGGCTCTTCCACAGGCCCGTTGTGTCTAACGCAGTCATCGCGCGGCGCCCGGCTTTCTCGCCCGACGGATCACCCCACTGCCGAGTTGGGATGTGATGCAGCGTCGCCATCACAGAAGTAACCGAGTACGCCCACCTGAGCGATGCGGACGTTGACGCGCTCGCGTTGTCGCTAGAAGAGATCCGTAGCGACATCGAGGCGTCGCTCGGCACCAAGGACCGCGCATACATTAAGCGCGCCATAAGATTTCAACGTTGCCTCGAAGTTGCCGCCCGGCTGACAATTTTTAGCAGCAGGGGCAGGACCGGATGGACGGTCGGCACTCTGGCATTGCTCGCGTCAAAGTGCATTGAGAACATGGAGCTCGGCCACAACATCACCCACGGACAGTGGGATTGGATGAACGATCCGGAGATCCACTCCAACACCTGGGAGTGGGACATGGCCGGCCCGTCGTCACAGTGGCGGTACTCCCATAACTACCGCCACCACGTATTCACCAATGTGATCGGGATGGACGACGACCTCGGCTATGGCGTTCTGCGCGTCAGCCGTGACCAGGAGTGGAAGCCGAGCTACTTGCTGGCTCCATTGCGGGCGGTCCTGCTGTCCATGGTCTTCGAGTGGGGCATCGCGCTGCATGATCTATATGCAGAGCAGGAGCATCAGCAGACCGAGGAGGCCAGGGCAGAGCTCAAGCGGGCGATGATCCGCAAAATGATCCGCCAGGCCGGCAAGGATTACCTCTGGTTTCCGATGCTCAGCGGCCGTCGGTGGCTGCGGACATTTCTCGCGAATCTCGTCGCCAATGGCTTCCGAAACGGGTGGGCGTACATCGTGATCGTCTGCGGTCACTTCGTCGACGGAGCTGAGAAGTTCACTCCCGAGGCCGTGGAGAACGAGACCAAGCCGGAATGGTATCTACGCCAGATGCTGGGAACCGCGAACTTCACCGCGGGCCCCGCGCTGGCGTTCATGAGTGGAAACCTCTGTTACCAAATCGAGCACCACCTGTTCCCCGATCTGCCCAGCAATAGGTACCCCGAGATCTCGGTGCGAGTTCAGGCAATCCTGGCCGAGTACGACCTGCCCTATACGACGGGTCCATTGCTTCGCCAGTTCTGGCACACCGTGCGCACGATCTGCAAGCTCTCCCTGCCGGATCGCTTCCTGACGGCGACCTCCGATGACGCGCCGGAGACGGCCTCCGAGGAAAAGTTCAGGGCGGTGGCGACGCATCCCCGGGTATTCGGCGTGCACGACGCCGGCGCGCGAAGGAGCGGACTGGATACCGCGATCACAGACGGCACTGGGCGGCGGATGAAACGAGGCCCACGTCGGCGTGCATCGCAGCTCTCTGCTGCGATGACCGCGCTCCGTTTTTTCTGATCTGGTTCGAACGTGAATCGACTGCTATTTTTTCGGCGTCTTTTCGCACTGGATTCACACTCGGCGTAACTGATGTACGCGCGTTGCCGCGAAAGCGGCTGTGCGAGCGAGGACTCCGAATGCGCTCAGGCCGCGACGCCGTCTGCGCAGTATCCCGCCGGCCAGCAACCCGCAGCAGAAGCCAACGAGGTAGCCGCGTGCGTGCCACTTGTTCCTCCGCGCAACGGTCGATGCAATGAATCCTCGGTCATGGTTCGTAACCAAAGTCCATCCGCCCGGCGTCGACCAGCCGAATGACCGCCGCGCCCTCCTCGTCGGACGCCTCGAGGTCCACCTCCACGTCGAAGCCCCAGTCGTGGTCGCCGGCCGGATCGTCCAGGATCTGCCGTATCCGCCACAGCCCGGGCTGCCGGTCGATGATCAGCAGCGCCGGGCCGCGGGACTCGGCGTCGATGCCCACATCGTCGTGCTCGGCGAAGTATGCGCGGATGACGTCCTCCCAACGCTCGGCCGTCCACCCAGATGCGGCGTCCAATTGGCCGAGATCGCTCCAGCGGCGCCGCGCGAACAGCTCCACCCGACGGAACAGCGCATTGCGGACCATCGCGGTGAAAGCTCGCTCGTTGCCGGTCAGCGGGCGCGGGCGAGCCGGTATTGCCACGGGCGCGTCCAGCGTCTGGTCCGGGTTGGTGAGTTGCTCCCACTCGTCGAGCAGGCTCGAATCGACCTGGCGCACAAGCTCGCCGAGCCACTCGACGATGTCGGTCACCTCGTCGGTCCGTGCCGCGGCGGGCACGCCGGACCGCAGTGCCTTGAAGGCGTCGGACAGGTAGCGCAGGACCGCGCCCTCGGAGCGGGTCAGCCCGTAGACGCTGACGAACTCCCGGAAGGTGAACGCCCGCTCCCACATCTCTCGCACGACTGACTTCGGCGACAGCTGTGCGTCAGCGGCCCACGGGTTGCTCTGCAGGTACAACTCATATACGTGCCCCAGCAGCTCCTCGAGCGGCTTGGGATAGGTGACGTCATCGAGCAACTCGATGCGCTCGTCGTACTCGATGCCCTCGGCCTTCATCTGGGCGACGGCTTCGCCCCTGGCCTTGTTCAGCTGCGCCGCCAGGATCTGGCGAGGGTCCTCGAGGGTCGCCTCGATGACCGAAACAACCTCCAGCGCAAAGCTTTCAGCCGCCGGGTCGAGCACATCGACCGCGGCGAGCGCGAACGTCGACAGCGGCTGGTTGAGGGCGAAGTCGGGCGGCAGGTCGACCGTCAGCCGGTAGCGTCGTCCGTCGGCTAGTTCATCTAGGGGGCCATCGAGCCGCTCCAGCACCCCGGCCTGCAGCAGCGAACGGGCGATGCCGACCGCCTCGCGGACGTGCTGCAGCTGGCGCTTGCGTGGCTCGTGATTCTCCAGCAGGAGTCTGCGCATGGCGACGAACGGGTCACCTGGACGGTCGACGACGTCGAGAATCATCGCCGTCGACACTCGCATGTTGCTCGTCAACGGCTCGGGCGCAGCTTCGACCAGACGCGTCATCGTCGACTCGCTCCACGGCACCATGCCCTCGGGTACCTTGCGGCGCACCAGCTTTCGGCGCTTCTTCGGGTCGTCGGCGACCTTGGCGAACTGTTTGAGGTTTTCCACCTCGTGGTCGGGCGCCTGGACAACCACCGTTCCTGCGGTGTCGTAGCCCGCGCGCCCGGCCCGCCCGGCGATCTGGTGGAACTCGCGGGCGTTGAGCAGCCGGGTGCGCGTGCCGTCGTACTTCGACAACGCCGAGAAGACGACGGTCCGGATCGGCACGTTGATGCCGACACCGAGGGTGTCGGTGCCGCAGATGACCTTGAGCAGGCCGGCCTGAGCCAGCTGTTCCACCAGCCGCCGGTACTTGGGCAGCATCCCGGCGTGGTGCACGCCGATCCCGTGCCGGACCAGTCGCGACAACGTCGTCCCGAACGCCGAAGAAAAACGGAACCCGCCGATCAAATCGGCAATCGCGGCCTTCTCCTCCTTGGTGCTCACGTTGACGCTCATCAGCGCCTGCGCGCGCTCCAGCGCGGAGGCCTGGGTGAAGTGCACGACGTAGATCGGCGCCTGCTTCGTGTCGAGCAGGTCGCCGATGGTCTCGTGCATCGGTGTGGTCGCGTACGAGTAGTAGAGCGGAACCGGGCGCTCGGCGTTGGCGACCAACGCTGTTGGCCGGCCGGTGCGGCGGGTGAGATCGTCGCGCAGGAACGTGATGTCGCCCAAAGTGGCTGACATCAGCAGGAACTGAGCGTTCGGCAGCTCAAGCAGCGGCACCTGCCAGGCCCAGCCACGGACCGGGTCGCCGTAGAAGTGGAACTCGTCCATGACCACCAGGCCGATCTCAGCCTCGCCCCCTTCGCGCAGGGCGATGTTCGCCAGTACCTCCGCGGTGCAGGCGATGATCGGCGCGCCGGCGTTGACCGCGGCGTCGCCGGTGAGCATGCCGACGTTGGCGGCGCCGAAGACACCGCAGAGCGCGAAGAACTTTTCGCTGACGAGTGCCTTGATCGGAGCGGTGTAATAGCTGCGCCGCCCGGCCGCCAGCGCCGCGTACAGCGCGCCCGTTGCCACCAGCGACTTACCGGAACCCGTCGGTGTTGCCAAGACGACGTTCGCACCGCTCACCAGTTCAATCAGCGCCTCTTCCTGCGCCGGATACAGCACGGTGCCGCATCCCTCGGCCCATGCGGCGAAGGAGGCGAACAGCTCGTCGGGATCGGCGCCCTTGGCGCGCAGCGCGGACAGGTCGCTCGGGTCGTCGAGCAGGCGAGCGGTGGCGGTCATCTTGAGGACCAGCGTGCCTGAACGTATTCCGCTGAGCGGGTGCGGGTGTGTCCGAAGATTCAGTCCGTTATGGTCCCCGAATGAGCGAAGGGGCTACGCCGTCCAGCCTGACAGGTCCGACACGCGCACCGACGAGCACCCGACGAGCGGTGCTCAACACCATCAGAGGTTCGGCGGGAAACCTCGTCGAGTGGTACGACGTGTATACCTACACGGTCTTCGCGACGTACTTCGAAGCACAGTTCTTCGACAAGTCCGACAAGAACTCGACGCTGTACATCTACGCGATCTTCGCGGTCACCTTCGTCATGCGACCGGTGGGGTCCTGGTTCTTCGGCCGGTACGCCGACCGTCGTGGGCGCAAGGCCGCTCTGATGTTCAGCATCACCCTGATGTCCGCCTGCTCGTTCGTGGTGGCGGTAATGCCCACGCGCGAGATCATCGGGTACTGGGCGGCGGTGATCCTGATCCTTGCGCGGCTACTGCAGGGGTTCGCAACGGGAGGGGAGTACGGCACGTCGGCGACCTACATGTCCGAAGCGGCCACCCCGCGCCGGCGCGGCTTCTTGTCGTCGTTCCAGTACGTCACCCTCGTTGGCGGTCACGTCCTTGCGCAGTTCACGCTGCTCATCGCGCTCAGCGTCTTGGACGTCGAGACCGTGACCGCCTGGGGATGGCGGATCGGTTTCTTCATCGGTGGGATCGCCGCCCTCGTGGTGCTGTGGATTCGCCGCTCCATGGACGAGTCACTCACCGAGTCGCATCTGGAGGCCATCCGCGAGGGCAAGGATCGCGACGCCGGTTCGATGAAAACGTTGTTCACCACGCACTGGCGCCCTTTGCTGCTGGTCTTCCTCATCACGGCGGGCGGCACCGTGGCGTTCTACACCTACACGATCAACGCACCCGCGATCGTCAAGTCCACCTTCGGTTCTGACCGGGCGCTGACGGCGACGTGGATCAACCTGGTCGGGCTGATTCTGCTGATGCTGCTGCAGCCCGTCGGCGGCATCCTCAGCGACCGGGTCGGCCGCAAGCCGCTTCTGATCTTCTTCGGCGTTGGCGGCGTCATCTACACCTATGTGCTGCTGACCCTCCTCCCACAGACCACCTCACCGCTGACCGCATTCGCTCTGACGGCCGTCGGCTATGTGATCCTCACCGGATACACCTCGGTCAATGCGATCGTGAAGGCCGAGTTGTTCCCCGCCGAGATCCGGGCCTTAGGTGTGGGGCTGGGTTACGCCGTTGCGAACTCCGTTTTCGGCGGCACGGCGCCGGCGCTCTACCAAGCGTCCAAGTCGGCCCATCACACCGGCTGGTTCATCGTCTACGTCACCGCGGTCATCGGCGTGAGCTTGCTGGTCTACATCTTCGGGCTGAGGAACAAGCGGATCACTGTGCTTGATCGCGAGCAGGGAAGCGCCTGGGAATTGCCTGCTTCCTCCGCTGCCCGCTGAGCAGACCGACACGAGGATCCCACGCACGGATATGGCCGCGTGCCCGATGGGCTTTCGGGGTGCTGCGCGCGCACGTGGCGCACGGCCCCGATGTGGTAGACACGCGCTATGTCCGCGCTGAGCCGTCAACTCCGTTGAGGGATTCAGCGTGCGCGACGATCGGTTGCTGACTCCCGGCCAAACGTGCCGGCGACTGGAACGTGCCGACCAGTTCGCCTGCGTCATTGATGCTGCCGACTACTTTCGGCACACCAAGGCGGCGATGTTGCGCGCCCGGCACCGAATCATGCTGATCGGTTGGGACTTCGATGCCAGGATGAACTTCGAACGAGGCGTCAAGACACTTCCCGGACCCAACCAGCTGGGCGCCTTCCTCTACTGGATGCTGTGGAAACGGCCGACTCTCGAGATCTACCTGTTGAAGTCCAATCTGCGCCTGCTCCGAGCTTTCGATGGCATCTGGTACGGAGTCACGCCTGTAGCGCTTCTGAATCAGGTCAGCAGCAGGCGAATGCGATTCGCCATCGACGGCGCTCATCCGACGGGCTCCGTCCATCACCAGAAGATCGTGGTTGTCGACGATTTGGTGGCGTTCTGCGGTGGCGTCGACCTCACGGTTGACCGATGGGACACCCCTGCGCATGAGCATGACTGTCGCAGCCGTCGGACGGTGCGCCGCAGCTATGGGCCGCGACACGAGGTGGCGGCGGCCGTCGACGGTGCGGCGGCGCGCGCACTCGCTGAGCAAGCTCGGGATCGATGGCAGACCGCGACCGGTCAATCGTTGGCGCCCGTCGACGCCAAGCACGTCGCCTGGCCCAGCAAGCTGGAACCGAGCCTGCGCAACGTCGACGTCGGAATCGCGCGCACCCTGCCGGAACTGAACGATCGCCCTGAGGTTCGTGAGGTGGAGGCGCTGAACCTCGCGGCCATTGCGGCAGCACGCCACACTATCTATCTGGAGAACCAATATCTGGCGGCCCGAGACTTCGTCGACGCGCTCGCCGCTCGACTAAGCGAAGACGACGGTCCGGAGATCGTCATCGTGCTGCCCCGCAGCTCGGAGAGCCCGCTCGAGCAGCAAGCGATGGACAGCGCTCGCCACCTGCTCATTCAGGTGCTGTGGGCAGCAGACGATCATCATCGTCTGGGCGTCTACTGGCCGGTGACGGATCACGGGGCGCCGATCTACGTCCACTCGAAGGTACTGGTGGTCGATGATCGGCTACTGCGCATCGGCTCATCGAACCTCAACAACCGGTCGATGGGATTTGACAGCGAGTGCGATGTGGCCATCGAGGCGGACCCTCACGACTCGGAACACGACGAGGTCCGCCGCGAGATCACCTCCGTACGGCATCAGTTGGTGTCGGAACATCTGGGAGTGTCCGTCGGGGAGTTCGAGGACGTCATGCGCCGATGTGGGTCGTTCATGAAGGCCGTCGACGAACTTCGAGGCGACGACAGGACGTTGCGGCCATTCACCGAGCGGACAGTGTCTGATGAGGCGAGCCCGCTGGCGGAGAGCGACTTGATGGATCCCGACCATGTACCGCGATCACTGACCCGAAGCGTGCAACGGTTGATAGCGGGTGCCATGACCGCATTTGAACCGCGACGGCGTCGCTGACCTCCCTCGGCTTTAGTCCCGATGACGCACGATGTTGATGATGTTGCCGTCGGGTGCTCGGACGAGGAACCGGCGCACACCCCATGGCTCTGTGGTCAACGGATGCACGATCTCGTAGCCGAGCTTCTGAGCTTCTTCGTAGGCACCTTCGACGTCGTCCGAAAGCACGGAAATGACCGAATCTTCAGGTGCGCTTGCGTCCCGCGTTACGAGTTGGACATTCGCCATGCCGTCGGGAGAGGTGTAGCGGGCCACCCATCCCATGTTGAACTCCTCGGTGCTCAGCCCGAGGTAGTCGGTGTAGAAGCTCTTGGCCGCGTCGACGTCAGCCACTCGAAGGTTTGTCATGATGCGCTTGGCTTGCATGCCGTCCTCCTGCCTCGTAACGGAACTCGGTTATCGATCCTTCGCATGCCGGGCGAGAAACTCCACGACTGCCCCAGCGAAGAGGTCATTGCGATCCCCGGCCACCATATGTCCGGCGCCGCCGACATCGACGAAGTCAATCTCCGGGAAGCGTGCAATGAACTCGTCGGCTCGCTCCTGAGTGACGAGATCGCTCATCTGTCCACGCACCAGAAGCATGGGCACACCGCCACGGAGAATCGCGTCGATCGCCGCGTAAAGCCGATCTACTTCTGTCACTTCGATCGGAGGAAGCGCCGAGGTGCCGTCGATGAACTTCGGATCCCAATGCCAGAACCAGCGGCCATCGCGCTGGCGGAGGTTTGTCCTGAGGCCGTCGAGATCGGTCGGTCGGGGGCGGTGAGGGTTGTACTCCTGGATCGCGTCTGCGACCTCCTCCAGCGAGTCAAATCCCGACACCATCCGGTCATTCATGAAGCTGTGTATCCGCGACGCCCCAGAAGGGTTCATGTTGGGCACGATGTCCACGAGGACGACAGCGCGCACCGCATCCGGCGAAAGTTCGCCTGCCAGAAGCATTGCCGTGAATCCACCCAGTGAGGCGCCCACCAACACTGGTCGCGGAGGGAGATGACGCAGTACTTCGAGCACGTCTTCCGCGAAGGTGGTGACGCGATAGTCGCCGTCGTTGGACCAGTCGGATTCGCCATGGCCGCGAAAGTCGACGGTGATCGCCTGCCATCCGCGCTCGGCCACCGCGGCGGCCGCTCGGCCCCAAGAGCGGCGGGTCTGGCCGCCGCCGTGCAAGAACACAACGGCTGGCGCAAGGGGATCGCCGAAGCGGTCAGCGACGATGCGGATGCCGCCAACGCCATACGTGCTGAACGAGTTTGGTGACATGCTCATCGGGCGAAATCCCACTGCCCGAAATCGGCCGCGAGGACCTCGTCGACATCGACGTGGGTGCCGCCGAGAAGGGGACCCGGGCTCGACGGGGTGTTGACGACACTTTGATACAGGACCGCCGCGGGCTCGCGCGCACCTTGCGACCACGCCGTCGTCTGCCATGCCCACCGGCGGCCCGCAGTGGTTGAGCTCCCGACTACGCCGTCTCTGATTGCCCATGCACACGCCCGCGAATGGCCGTAGATGCCGGTGCGGTCCACGCCCAGCACCGAGTTGATTCCTCGAAACCACTCCACTGCAACGCTTTTCCAGGTGTTGAGGTCGATATCCTCATCGACACTGAAGAAGATCGGCGCGGAACCCGGACCCCCGGCGGCACCGTGCAGCCGCACGGCTGTCTGAGCGTCTACCACCCCGCCGTCGTACCCGCGGGTGAAGTCTGACGGGGTAGGCCACCCGGGTTTGCCGTACTGATAGCAGCTGACGACGTGAAGACCCTCGGCGCGTAGTTCATCCGCATACTCGCGTGTGACTGGCTTGAAATCGAAGTCTGCGCCCGGCCGCAACTCGGACACATAGACGAGAGCCCCGTCATAGCCTGCCGATTTGATCTGGTCCGCCGCGACCAACCGCTCCGTGAAATCGATCAGCCTGAGACCAGCCGCTGATGCTTTCTGCGCGCCGAGTGTCGCGGCCACCGTCGGAACGCTCAATAGAACCGGTGCAGCGAAAGCATATTTGAGGGCTTTGCGCCTTGAGACAGCCTGGAGTTCGCCGCGTCCGTCCGGCGCAGGCGAGTCGTGCACGGCGCGATGGTAACAATCCACTGTCAGCACGTCAGCAACATGCATCCGGCGATCGGCCCGCCCCCGGCCGCAGCGACGGCTACCTCGGGCCTTCGGGCCAGTTGGCGGTCAGCGGCTTGCCCGCGCAACTGCAAGCATGCCTCGTGCAGCAGCCAGTAGCCGTGCATGCGCCCCGCCGACAGTTGTCCGCCATACGTGTTCAGCGGCATTGCGCCGTCGAGTGCGATCCGCGTCGCTCCCTCTACGAACGGGCCGGCCTCGCCGTCGGCGCAGAAGCCCAGCGCTTCAAGCCACGCGAATGTGAGAAACGTGAAGCCGTCATAGATTTCCGCGACGTTCACATCCGACGGCCGCAGATCCGTGCGCGACCACATCTCGGCCGCCGCTTCGGACGATGCCATCTTCGGGAAGTCGTCGCGATGAAACCACCCCCCCGAGCCGTACGCCCCACCGATAGCCTCAACCGCCACAGCAGGATTCGGGCAGTCCGGCGCGTAGTCAGCATGCGACACGACGAGTGCGATCGATCCGTCGATCGGAACGTCGCAATCGAATAGGCCGAACGGTGTCGACACCGGGCGCGATGCCAGGTAGTCGGCCATGGACATCGGCTCTCGGAACGTGGCACGCGGGTTGAGTCCGGCGTTGCGCCTGCTGTTGATCGCCAGCCAGCCCAACTGCTCTTTGGTTGTTCCGTAGAGCTCCATGTGGCGTCGGCAATGCATCGCTACCCAGTTCGCTGCCGAGTAGGCGTGGGCCGCCACCAACTCATCGATGTCCTCGAACGGCTTGAGTTTGCGCCGCGCTCCCGGCATGCGCGGCTCGATCGGTGGCGATGCCAGCGGGTTGAGCATCGGCGACGCGGGCTGATTGGTCATCGCACCGCCCAGCATCGCGACTGTTCGATAGACCAGCACATGCCGTGCCCGGCCCTCTGCAACGGCGCGAAAGGCCGACATGACCGGAATGAGCACTCCACCGGTATCGAAGCCGAGCGTCTGGTCCGTCGCCTGGATGCCTAGTGCATCGACCACTTCGGTCGGCGGCGTGTCGCCCAGTGTGCCGATTCCGTCGATATCGTTCGCGGTCAGGCCGGCGTCCTCGATGGCGGCGCGCGCAGCCTCGAGCGTCAGCTCCAGTCCGGGGAAGCCCATCCGGCGGCCAATCCGTGATATGCCGAGGCCGCTGATGATCGCGTCCTTCTCGAAGTAGCTCACCGGGCAACCGTCCGTTTCATACATCTATTTTTGTAATGTCAACACAATGGAATGTACTTTCCCAGACATGCCAGACGCCGCCCCACCCGCCATCCCCACGCGCATGCTGCCCAAATTGCATGACCACAATCGGGCGCTCTGGACCGGTGGCGCCGGCGGGCAACTGATGATCTCGCGGTGCGAGGAGTGCGACTTGTGGGTCAGTCCGCCCGCCGCTGAGTGCCCCGACTGTGGTGAAGCACTCGTGCCACGTGCTGTGTCCGGTCGTGGCACCGTGTTCACCTATACGGTCAACTACCAACCGTTCAATCCCGCCGTGCCGGTTCCGTACGTGATCGCGATCGTCCAGCTGGAAGAGCAGGCCGACCTGCGCATTGCATCGAACATCGTTGGCTGTGAACCCGATTCAGTCGTTATAGGCCTACCTGTCGAGGTACGTTTCGAGCGCCAAGAGATCGACCACGAAAGCGTATTCGTTCCCGTGTTTGCGCCGAGGAATCAGAGAGAGGGTCAGGCATGAGTGACGACACCGCCCCGAGTATTACGGGAGTCCACCACTTCTCGGTGACTGTGCGCGACATCGAAGCGAGCGTGGCCTGGTACCAGCGGGTATTCCGCGCGGACCGTGTCCCGATGAAGTTCCCGCACTACGAACGGGAGGACACCGGCTACGGTGTGTTGCTCGTCTGTCCGCGGTCGGGTCTGGCGATTGGACTGCACACCAACACCGGCAATGACGGCGAGGAATTCGACGAGGCCCGTACGGGATTGGATCACGTCGGTTTCAATGTCGCCTCACGTCAGGACCTCGAGGCCTGGACAGGTTGGCTCGACCAGCTCGGCGTCGAGCACTCTGGTATCCGAACCGGGGACGAACCTTTCCCATTCGCCACATTGGTGTTTCGCGACCCTGACAATATTCAGCTCGAACTCTTTACAGTTTGCTGACTCCGCTGCCGACTCATAGCGCGGCCAGCACCGTGCGCAATTCGCTGCACAGATCGCCGCTGCCGCAGCGGCGCAGCGGACCGTTCCAGTCGGCGAGAAGGCGGCGAAGCCGTGCGATGCCGCGCGGGCTGACGCCGTGAGGGATGAGTAGACGCGTTTCCACGCGCTCGATCAGATCCGCGGTGTCCCACACCGCGGGCACGTTCACTCGCGACGGCGACATCACCCGGTCGCACAGCACGACCGTGCCGCGTCGACGCAATTCAGCGGCGAGGCGCTCGCGGTAGTCGATAGAGCCCAATCGCAACATGTGCGCCTCGAGCGCGCTGCCGAGTTGGGGGCTGGCGCCGGCCTCGACGAGCCGGTCAAGGTGACGCGCACACAGCCGGGCGGCGATGCGCGACGAGATCGACGGGTACACCACGTCGAAACCTGCACTATCAGTGACGTCGGCGACTGCATTCAGCGTTGGTGACATGCAATGAGTATTGCGCCGCGGCGCCGTGACGTGAGTCGGGCGATCTGCCGATCCGCCGGGGGATTTCACCGTCCCCTGATTGGGGGACAGGTGCAAGGCGAGCCTTTGTTATGCCAAGGCCGCCAAGGCTTTTTCGTCCTCGTTGGCGAACGTGTCCTCCAGCTGAAGCGGCGAGTAATCCACGTCGATCTCCTCAAGAGGCCGACCGCGTGCGCTGCTGATCGTTCCAAACCGACGCATGCCCTTGTCCGCGGCGTACTGCTGGAACTCATCCTTGGTAAGGCCGAAGGGGACCTCGTCGTAGAGGGCGAAGCCGTCTTCGGTGTTCTGCAATGCCAGCGGCATGAGCTCGTTCATGCGTGTTTCGAACACGGCCCAATTGGCCTCGTCGGCGGCGACATGGCGTCGGCAGGTGAACGTGCCCCACGCCATGTGGCGTCTCTCGTCGTCGCCGATGCGCTGGACGAGTTCCTGCATGCCGGGAAGGATGCCGCGGTCCACGCAAATCCGGTGCCACGCATAGTATCCCGTCAGCGCCATCATGCCCTCGATGACATGGTTGTACGTCACAGACGCGCGTACCTGCGCGGCCGGCGAGGGATCCGTCGACAGAGCGTCGAGTGATCCGGGAAGTTCCTCGTAGAACATCTTCCGGTAGGAGGGCAGCTCGTCGAGGTAACCCTGCAGGTCGCCGGTCATCCCTACGGCGTCGAGCCACATGCGGAAAACCTGGGTGTGCTTGGCTTCCTCGAATGCGAACTGCGTCAAGTACATCTCGTCGCCGAGTCGCCCCTCGGCCCGCATTGCCGCCATGAAGGGCTGAATGTCCTGGGTGACCGCTTCCTCGCCGGCGATGAACTCGGCGCACAGCCGAGCGGCCCAGTCGCGCTCGAGGTCAGACAGCGATTCCCAGTCAGCCCGGTCGCGGGAGAAGTCGATATCGGCCGGATTCCAGAACTTCGCGTTGCCCCCGGCGAACAGCTTCAGCGGCAAGCTGTCCCAGTTGAGGCCGCCGGCGGCCAGCGAGTGTGAACGAGTCCTTGTCATGACTTGACCTCCTGTCGATCATGCGGTGGTTGGTGTCATCCGCGGTGTCTTGGCGAATGCGTCCGTCAGCACTGCGACGAGCCTGCGCACCGCCAGCGCCGGCTGCTCCGGTGTGGGCTCGTCAAGCCCGAGGATCGGATCCATCCCTCGCACGTACGGGGCCAGTGCCAGGTGCGGAAGGATCAGTAGCAGCAGCGACAACAACGCGTCGGTATCGGCGTCCTCGCGCAGGTCGCCCCGAACGTGCGCGTCGCGCACGAGTGGCCGCAAGACTTCCAAGTAGTGGCGGTGAATGACGGTCCGCACGCTGATGCGTGCATCGGTGTCGACCTCCAGACTCGCCGCGGCGTGAAGCGAACGTTCCCGTGGATGATCGGCGAAGTAGGCGACCCAGTAGTCGAGGAGGTCGATCAGAAATTCGAAGAACGGCCTATCGGGGTCGAGTTCGAGAATGCGGGCCTCCATCTCGGCGCGGACGCGCTGACTGCCGACATCGGCGATGAACGAGTAAAGGTCGCGCTTGTCCGCGAAGTACTGGAACAGGCTGCCCTTGGCGACCCCCGCACGCCGTGCGATGACATTCAGGCTGCCCTGTGAGAACCCGTGTGCGCCGAACTCGGCCTCAGCGGCCTCGACCACCGCGGCACGACGACTCGGATCGAGTCGAGCCCAGGTGACCGTCGGCATAGGCCCCTCCTTACGCCATATGACCACTGGTCATATTACTGTGAGCCACTTCACAGTCAAGGGTGCGAGGCTTATGGCGGCGTCGGGTCCGGTTCGCGACCCGCTCGCCCACGCCATTTCCGGTAGCCGCGGTGCGTCGCGAAGGCCCCGATGATGGCGGTGACGCACCAGACCGCGACCGCGGTGTAGGCCAACGGCGACGACAGGTCGCCGATGGACGCGCCCAATGCCGTGTAGACGAACGCCCGAGGCGCCGACCCGATGAATGCGCCAATAGCCATCTGCCACAACGGAAGTCCAAATGCACCGAACGCGTAGGAAGCGAGCGCATCCGAGATGCCGGGGATGAACCGTTGACCGACGACTGCCCACAGCCCTCGCCGCTCGATCAGTTGGTCGAGCCGGTCGGCACGTTCTGCTCCGAGAAGCGCTCGGGCGCTGTCCCGACCTGCTCGCCGGCCGATGAGGCTGGTGATGATCGCCGTTCCGACCGTCGCGCCAAGCGTCACGAACACCCCGAGCACAGGCCCGAACAACACGCCGCTGCCGGCCGCCAGAATCGGACCCGGCACGAAGACGGCGGCCAAGACGGCAGCCAGCACCACGTAAGTCAGTGGCGCAGCGGGACCCGTGGCGGCAACCGTGCGGCGAACATCCTCGACATCGACGACGCGCGAAACGCCAACGAGATAGAACAGCCCGAGTAGGAAACCTGCGAACAGCGCGAGTCGCACGATGTGGCGCCGTCGGCTATCGGCGGGGGAGCTCTCGCTGTCGGTCATGCTGGATGCGATTCTGTCGCATCATCTTCGTGCCCTCGCAGCGACGCTGAAGGTTAATCGGCGGTGTGCACGATCAGGATGTCGATCTTGGCTTTGCGTGCGACGTCGGCAGGCACCGAACCCAGCAGCCGCCCGGCGACGCTGTCCAGTCCCACGTCGCCGACGACGAGCAGGTCGGCCTTGACGTCCGCAGCCAGATGCACCAGTGCGTCGACTGGAGCTCCCTCGATCGCCCGCTCCTCGATGTCCTGTGCGCCAGCGTCCTTCGCCCGGTCGCGGGCATCGCGAAGGATCGCATAAACAGGAGCACCTCCGTGCAACTTATAGCCGTCGCTTCCGAGGCTGTCGGCTGCCCGGGGGTCAGCCACATGATCGTGCGAGGGTGCTCTTGACCAGCCGCCCTTTTCGACACCTGGGATGTACGCGCTCGCGATGATCAGCTTCGCATTCTCCTGCGCTGCGACCGCACCTGCCCGATCGACAGCCCGCATCGACGAAGCTGAGCCGTCGGTCCCGACAATCACTGTCCGATAGCCGCTCATGTCGCCTCCCAGCAGTCTTCCGCGAAGACACCAAGACATTAACGCTTGCCGTAGGAACCATGGAGCGGATTTGCAGCGTCACGAATCGAAGTTGGTGCTCGCCGTGAGCCGTTCCCACTTCGCGATTTCGTTCGCGCGGTCCTCGGCGATGTAGCGGTAGGCGGCGAGCGCGTCGGGTCCGAGGAGTAGGAAAGCGGGCGGCTCGCTTGATTCGACGGCCGAAATGATCGCAGCTCCGGCCTTCGCGGGGTCGCCGGCCTGCTTGCCGTCCATGGTGTCGTTCTCTTTGCGACGCTGGCCGGCGGTGGCCGCATAGTCATCGATGACCGTTGACGATTGGGTGAGCGAGCGTCCCGCGAAGTCGGTGCGGAAAGCGCCCGGCTCGACGATGGTGACCGAGATACCAAGGGGCGCAAGCTCTCCGCGAAGCGCTCCGCTGATCCCTTCGATCGCGGCTTTCGCGGCGGCGTAGTAGCCGGACCCCACCGGGGTCAGCTGGGCGCCGATCGAGGAGATGTTCACGATTGCGCCGGAGCGACGTGCCCGCATACCCGGCAGCACGGCCTTGATCATCGCGACCGTGCCGAAGAAGTGCGTCTCGAAAAGGCTGCGGATATCGGCGTCGTCACCTTCTTCGACGGCGGCGCGGTAGCCATAGCCGGCGTTGTTGACCAGCACGTCGACGCCGCCGAACCGCTGCTGGGCTTGCTGCACAGCGGAGGCGGCCTGTTCAGGATTGGTGACGTCGAGCGCGACCGCGAGCACGCGGTCCGGCGCGGTATCGGCCAGGTCGGCGACTCTCGCGACATCGCGGGCGGTGACGACGGCGTTGTGGCCTGCGCCGATGACAGCTTCCGCGAGGGAGCGTCCGAGTCCCGTCGAGCAGCCGGTGATGAGCCAGGTGGACACGGGCGGCCCCTTCCTAGAGGATTTCGATGATGTCGTTCTTCAGGGCCTCGGCATCTGTGCCGAACACCGCCTGGACGCTGTTGCCGACCTCCACGACACCCGCGGCCCCAAGACTTTTCAGCCTGGCCTGATCGACCTTGGTCTTGTCGGCGACCTCCATGCGCAGGCGCGTGATGCAGGCGTCGACGTTCACGAGGTTCTCCCGGCCGCCGAACGCCGCGATGACCTTCTCGGCCTTGCTGTCGACGGCTGCGGGTGCGGTCAATGCCGTCGTGCCGGATCCGCCGGTCGTCACTGCGGCCGCGGTATCGGCGCTCTCGCCGAGGTTGGCAGCCTCCTCGGCCTCGAATTCGCTCTCCGGCTCGCGTCCCGGGGTTCTCAGGTTCCACCTGGTGATCGCGAATCGGAACACCAGGTAATAGACGACGAAGAACACGAGTCCCATTGCGATGAGCAGCGGGATGTTCTTCGCTGCCGGCGCCGTGCCGTAGAGAAGCAAGTCGATGAGCCCCGCGGAGAACGAGAAACCCAAATGGATGTCGAGCAGATACGCGATCGCCAGGGACAGCCCCGTCAGCACCGCGTGGAGGAGGTACAGCGGAAATGCCACGAACATGAACGCGAATTCGAGCGGCTCGGTCACGCCGGTCAGGAACGCGGTCAGCCCCGCCGCCGCCAGAATGCCGACCGCGACCTTCCTCTGTTTCTTGTTCGCCACCTGGATCATGGCCAGCGCGGCTGCTGGCAGCCCGAACATCAGAATCGGATAGAACCCCGACGTGAGATGACCCCCGGTGGGGTCGCCGGCCGCGAATCGGGTGAGTTCACCGGTGACGACTTTGCCGTCGGGGGACTGGTAGTCGCCGTAGAGGAACCAGATGTAGGAGTTCGGGATGTGGTGCAGGCCCAGTGGAATCAGCATGCGATTGGCGAACCCATAGACAAAAGCGCCGAAAGCTCCGCTTCCGCCGATGAACTTGCCGAGGCCCGTCAGCCCCGCGTTGAAGATCGGATAGAAGTAGCTCATCGCGAACGCGATGAACAGGCAGGCCAGTGACACCACGATCGGGACGAAGCGCCTGCCTCCGAAGAATCCGATGTAGGTCGGCAATTGGATGGTGTGGTAGCGGTCGAACAGCCACGCGGTGACCAGACCGACCACAATTCCCGCGAACACGCTGTAGTTGATCTGGGCTTGGTCGCCGGCCTTGTCGACCTGGCCGGCGAGAACGATCGGCGACATCGTCTTGAACACCGCCTGCACCACCAGATAGCCCACGACGGCGGCCAGTGCGGTCGAACCGTCCGCCTTCCTGGCGAATCCGATGGCGACGCCGACGGCGAAGAGCAGTGGGAGGTTGCTGAACAGCGCGTCGCCCGCCGCCGTCATCGCTTTGAAGAAGGATCCGATGACCGGGGCATGAATTCTGCCGAGCAAATCGTCCTGGCCGAGTCGGAGCAGGATTCCCGCCGCGGGCAGCACCGCGATCGGCAACATGAGGCTCTTGCCCAGCCGCTGCAGTTGCGCGAAGCCGGGAATGCGCAGACCCGACTTTTCCCGCGTCCCTTCAGGTTTCGTCGTGTCGCTCATTACCGGTGACCTCCTCTGAGGCAAATCTCGTCCGCCGCCGAAGCTGAGCGGAAGCCTAGACGAGAAGCCGCGAACTTGAGACCGTCTTGCCCCACGCTCGTATTGTTGGTGCGTGACCACGACGCCAGTCATCGCCCCGGTCGGCGGACGTGCGGTTCCGCTGCAGGATGTCCCCGACCCCGTGTTTTCGGCGGGCATGGTGGGTTACGGCGCCGC
>Ga0136846_1237714_pt1 | contig 19017 bp, 27 predicted proteins | sample HopSoiMetagenom2_FD_96841 | JGI IMG/M metagenome (GOLD analysis project Ga0136846, IMG submission 96841) | Grasslands soil microbial communities from Hopland, California, USA - 2 Assembly 2016 (version 4) | ecosystem: Environmental > Terrestrial > Soil > Grasslands | place: USA: Hopland...
ACATATTTTAAAGGAGAAAAACTCCCATGGCTCTCGCTCCCGCACGCACCAAATACCGCAAATCCCAGAAGGGCTCGCTCGCTGGCAACGCCAAGCGCGGCAACACCCTTGCCTTTGGCGAATTCGGCCTCCAGTCCCTCACCCGCGGCCCCATGACCGGCCAGCAGATTGAGGCTGCCCGTGTCACCATCTCGCGCCATCTGAAGCGCAAGGGCAAACTCTGGATCCGCGTTTTCCCCCACAAGCCCGTCACCAAGAAGCCGGCCGAAGTCCGCATGGGCTCCGGCAAAGGTCCGGTCGAATACTACGTCGCCCAGATCAAGCCCGGCGCCGTCCTCTTCGAACTCTCCGGCGTCCCCGTGAGCGTTGCGAAGGAAGCCTTCCGTCTCGCCGACGCCAAACTGCCCTTCCATTGCCGCTTCATCGCGCGTGATGGCGCCGCCGAGTAATCGGCCGCCAGGCAAGCAACCCAACCACCGCCATGAGCACCTATAAAGAAATTCGCGAACTCGCTCCCGCCGAGATCACCACCAAACTTAACGAAACCCGCGAAAAGCTTCTCAACCTCCGCCTGCGCAAGCAGACCGGCCAAGTCGAGAAGACCCACGAGCTGCGCACCCTCCGCAAGGATGTCGCCCGCCTCGAAACCGCGCAGACCGCCAAGAAAAAGAAGGCCGCCGCCTGATGACGCATCTGCGTCATTAAATCCGCCAAGAACATGTCTACCACGACCCGCAATTCGCGCAAGGCCCTCATCGGTTTCGTCACCAGCCGCTCTGGCGACAAATCGATCAAGGTTACCGTCCCCTACAAGATCCCGCACCCCCTCTACCAGAAGGTCATCAATCGCAAGACCGTCGTGCACGTCCACGACGAGAAGAACGAGACCAAGGTCGGGGACAAGGTTGAGATCATGGAAACCCGTCCGATCAGCCGCCTCAAGCGCTGGCGCGTCGTGAAGGTGATCGAGGCCGCCATCGCGGCCGACGGTCTCGCCGTCACCGAAAAGGATGTGGCTGAACTCGTCCCCACGAAGACGACCAAGGCCTGATCCGTTAACATTTAAATAAAGAGAACATCATGCTCCAACTCCGCTCCTGGGTCGATGTTGCCGACAACACCGGTGCACGCCGCGCCATGTTCATCAGCAAAAAAGGCCAGAACACCACGACCGCCGGTGTGGGTGACATCGTCACCGTCCACATCAAGGAAAGCTCCACCGATGCCAGCGTTAAGAAGGGTGAGGTCGCCAAGGCCGTCATCATTCGCACGAAGGCCCCGGTCCGCCGCGCCGACGGCAGCTACCTGCGTTTCGACAGCAACGCCATCGTCATCATCGGCACCGATGGCAATCCCAAGGGCACCCGCATCTTCGGCCCTGTCGCCCGCGAACTGCGTGCGAAGAACTTCATGAAGATCATCTCGCTCGCTCCGGAGGTTCTCTAACATGGCTTCTAAATTTCACGTCAAACGCGGCGACGACGTCGTCGTCATCGCCGGTTCCCACAAAGGCAAGTCGGGCAAGGTCCTCGAGATCCTTCCTGCCAAGCAACGCGTTCGCGTTGAAGGCGTCGCCATGACGAAGCGCCACTTGAAGAAGTCGCAGGAAAACCCCAACGGCTCGATCGTCGAGCGCGAGGGCTCCGTGCACGTCTCCAATCTCAAGCTCAAGGCTTCGGCCAAGGCCTGAAATCAGCGCTTTTTAAAATAGAACTTGCCAGGGGCGACGCTACCTCGTGTAACTTCGCCCCTTTTCCGCCTATACACCACACTCAAATTGTCGCCGGGTCGGTAATCCGTCGGCTCTTACCATAATGAGCAACAAACACATCCCTTCCCTTAAGAAGCTCTACGTAGAGCAAGTTGTCCCTGAGCTCGTCAAGAGCCGCGGCTACAAGAACGTGCACGAAGTGCCGAAGATCTCCAAGATCGTCTTGAACACCGGCATCGATGCCGAAGCCGACAAGAATCAGATCTCCGACATCCAGCGCGATCTCGCCGCCATCGCCGGTCAGAAGCCTGTCCTCGCCAAGTCGAAGAAGGCTATTTCCAATTTCAAACTTCGCCAAGGCCAGGTCGTTGGCGCGCACGTCACCCTTCGCGGTGAGCGCATGTGGGATTTCCTCTACCGCCTCCTCGCGGTGGCGCTCCCCACCATCCGCGATTTCCGCGGCGTCGGCTCCAAGCTCGACGGCCAGGGCAACTACAATCTCGGCATCCAAGACTTCACCATTTTCCCGGAAATCACCGTTGAAAACGTGAAGAAGTCCATGGGTCTCGACATCACCATCGTCACCACGGCCTCCAACGATGAAGAAGGCCGCGAGCTCCTGAAGCTCCTCGGCATGCCCTTCCGTCGCGTCGAGTCCGCCGCCAAGACCAACGCCGCTTAATTTTTTTCGCCATGCCGAAGACCTCCGCCATCAATCGTAACGAGAAGCGCAAGACGCTCTCCGCCAAGTTCGCCGCCCAACGCGCCGAGCTGAAGGCCATCCTCGCCAATCCTGTCACCACCGACGACGAGTTTTTCGCCGCGCAGAAGAAGCTGCAGAAGCTCCCGCGCAATTCCTCGCCCACGCGTATCCGCAACCGCTGCTCGATGAGCGGCCGCCCGCGCGCGTTCATCCGCAAGTTCGGCGTCTCTCGTATCACTTTCCGCGAGCTCGCCCTTTCCGGCAAGATTCCCGGTGTGACCAAGTCCTCCTGGTAAACCCTTTATTGTCTGTGGGAGTTAATGCGCCGGTGACGGCGCATCGGATATGACCCACCGGCATCTGCCAACCAACATCCATCATGAATGATCCCGTCAGCGATTTCCTGACCCGCCTGCGCAATGCGTCCAAGGCCGGTCTCGCCGAGTGTGTCTCGCCGCACTCCAAACTCAAGGAGAGCCTCGCGGCCATCCTCAAGTCCGAAGGCTACGTCACCGACGTCGTCAGCGGCACCGATGCCCGCGGCCACAAGACCCTTGTCGTCAAGCTCAAGTACGTCGACAAGGCTCCCGCGATCACGAACCTGTCGAGCGTTTCGACGCCCGGCCGCCGTCTTTACTACGGCTACACCGAGATCCCTCGCGTGCTCAACGGCCTTGGCATCAGCATCCTTTCCACCTCGAAGGGCCTGTTGAAGGACCGTGACGCCCGTCGCCAAAAAGTTGGCGGCGAGATCATTTGCAACGTCTGGTAACCCGGAGAACCACTATCATGTCACGCGTTGGTAAAGTTCCCGTTCCCATTCCCGACAAGGTCAAGGTCGACATCAAAGGCCACACCGTTTCCGTCGAAGGCCCCAAGGGCAAGGTCTCCAAGACCTTCGCTCCCGTCGTCACGATTTCCCTGGCCGACAAGAAGGTCACCGTCGCCCCTATGGACGACAGTCGCTTCTCCCGTGCCATGTTTGGCACCGTTCGCTCGGTGATCGCCGGCATGGTCAAGGGTGCCTCCGAAGGCTTCGTCAAGGATCTCGAGATCCAAGGCGTCGGCTTCAAGGCCAACCTCAAGGGCAAGCAGCTCGATCTCGCGCTCGGCTACTCGCACCCGATCCTTTTTGACATCCCCGAGGGCATCAAAATCACCGTCGTCGATCAGACCAAGGTCAAGATCGAGGGCGCTGACAAGCAGCTCGTTGGCGCCGTCACTTCGGCCATCCGCGCCTTCTATCCGCCCGAGCCTTACAAGGGCAAAGGTGTCCGTATTGTGGGCGAACGCGTCCGTCGCAAAGAAGGCAAGACCGTTGCCTAACGTTTATCATCATTATTTTTATACGCTCTCAAGGGCCGCATAACCCATGAATACCATTCGCAAAGCCGACCTGCTCCAGAAGCGTCGTTGGCGCATCCGCAAGAAGGTGTTCGGCACCGCCGCACGCCCCCGTCTTGCCGTCCGCTTCACCAGCAAGCACATCTACGCCCAGGCCATCGACGACGAAACCGGCACCACGCTCGTGTTTCTCTCCAGCCTCGACGCGGATCTCCGCAAGCAGAAGCTCACCGCCAACCTCGCGGGCGCCAAGGCGCTCGGCGTGGCTTTCGCCTCCAAGGCCAAGGCGGCGGGTCTCGCCTCGGTCGTGTTCGACCGTTCCGGCGCCCGCTACCATGGCAAAGTCAAAGTTTTCGCCGATGCCGCCCGTGAAGGTGGTCTTGCATTCTAACCTATGAGCACTGGCAATTTTTCGAACAGCAATCGCGATCGCCGCGACAACAAACGTGGCCCCGCTCCCTCCGCCGACGGCGCGCCGGAGATGGTCGAGAAGATCGTCTTCATCAACCGCTGCGCCAAGGTGGTCAAGGGTGGCCGCCGCTTCAGCTTCTCCGCGCTCTCTGTCGTCGGTGATCGCAAGGGCAAGGTCGGCATCGGTTATGGCAAGGCCAACGAAGTCCCCGACGCCATCAAGAAGAGCACCGAACACGCCAAGAAGCACATGGTCAGCGTGACCCTCAAGGGTGACACGATTTCCCATGACGTCCTCGGCGTTTACGACGGCGGCAAGGTTCTCCTGAAGCCCGCTTCGCCCGGTACCGGCCTCATCGCCGGCGGTGGCGTGCGTGCCGTTCTTGAGGCCGCCGGCATCAAGAACGTTCTCACCAAGTCGATGGGTTCCAGCAACCACATCGCCATCGTCAACGCGACCCTCAACGGTCTCCAGCAGCTGCGCACCGCCGAGCAAATCACGGCCGTTCGCAAAGCCTGATTAACCATCATCCGAGTCCCGCCCTGCATTTAAGCAGGGTGGGGCGCCTACAGGAACTCCCATGAAACTTCACGAACTCAAGAATGTCGCCGGTGCGATCCACCGCAAAAAGCGCGTCGGCTGCGGCGAAGGCGGCGGCCACGGCAAGACCTCCGGTCGCGGCGGCAAGGGCCAGTCGGCCCGCTCCGGCAGCAGCATCCGTCCCGGCTTCGAAGGCGGCCAGATGCCCCTTTACCGCAAGCTCCCTCATCGCGGCTTCAACCAGGCTGCGTTCCGCACCCAGGTCGAGGTTGTCAATCTCGGCGATCTCGCCCGGCTCGACGCCGGCGTGACCGAGGTGAACTCGTCCGTGCTCGCCAAGGCGGGCATCGTCCGGGGCGACACCGCCCTCCTCAAGGTCCTCGGGGACGGCGAACTGAACCGCGCGTTCAAGATCACCGCCACCAAGTTCTCTGAATCCGCCAAGGCCAAGATTGAAAAGGCCGGCGGACAGGCCATCGTCGCCTAATCCGGTGCAGGCCGCGCGAAACCCTTCGCGCGGCCTTTCTTTTTTGTAGTTTCCGATCCTAGTCCCTCGATTTTCACGCTGTGTTTTCCGCCTTCACGAATTCCCTGAAGATTCCCGAGCTCCGCTCGCGCATTTTCTATACTCTGGCCCTGTTGTTCGTCGCCCGCGTCGGTGCGCACATCCCGCTCCCCGGCCTCGACCCGCACCCGCTGCAGGAGTTTTTCAAGCAGCAGGCGGGTAGCGCTGGCGGCGCGCTCGTCGGCCTGTACAACATGTTCACGGGCGGCGCGCTCGTGAAGGGCGCGGTTTTCGCGCTGGGCATCATGCCCTACATCAGCGCCTCGATCATTTTTCAGCTGATGACCGCGGTGGTGCCCGCGCTCAGCCGCCTTCAGCAGGAAGGCGATGTCGGCCGTCAGAAGCTCACGCAGTACACCCGCTACGCCACGGTCCTCATCTGCTTGGTCCAAGGCGCGCTGTTGATCCTCGCCCTTGAAAATCCGAGCCGTCTTTTTGGCCCGAATTTCGATGTCAATGTCTACGGCTCGATCGTGATCGTTTCCAAGAGCTGGTTCTTGGTTACCTCCGTCATCTTCATGACCGCCGGCACGCTGCTCTTGATGTGGTTGGGTGAACAGATCACGCAGCGTGGCATCGGCAACGGCGTCTCGCTCCTCATCACCATCGGTATTTTGGCCGACATTCCCGGCGCGGCCACGGCCACGTACCAATTGTTTTTCCCGGCCATCGGTGTCGCCGGCCTCGGCGTGCCGCAGGCCATTGTCATGCTGTTGCTCTTCGTGCTCGTGACGATGGGCATCATCATGGTGGTGCAGGGCCAGCGCAAAATCCCCGTGCAGTACGCCAAGCGCGTCGTGGGTAACAAGGTCATGGGCGGCCAGAGCTCGTTCCTCCCGCTCAAGGTCAACTATTCGGGTGTCATGCCCGTGATCTTCGCTAGCGCGATCCTTCTTTTCCCCCAGCAGATTTTTTCGCAGCTCGGTGCGGCCTTCAACCTGAAGTTCCTGACCGAGATCTCGCAGACGCTTCTCCGCGGTCACTGGGTCTATTACGCCTCGATGGGCACGTTGATTCTTTTCTTCAGCTATTTCTGGGTGTCGGTGATGTTCAAACCCATCCAAATCGCCGATGATCTTAAGAAGTACGGCGGCTATATCCCGGGCGTTCGTCCCGGCAGTCCGACCGCCCAGTTCCTCGATTTCATCATGACCAGCATGACCCTCGCGGGTGCGATTTTCCTCACGATCATCGCCATCATGCCCGACATCCTGCTGTTCGAGCTCAACGTTCCGCAGCGCATCGCCATTTTCTTCGGCGGCACCGGCATGCTGATCACCGTGGGCGTCATTCTCGACACGATGAAGCAGATCGAGACTTTCCTTCTTCAGCGCCATTACGACGGCTTTCTCAAGAAAGGCCGCATCCGGGCCCGCAGCTCCAACGCGATCGGTTCAACCGGCGATGCCCTGAGTTCCGAGGCTGTGATGAAGCTGGTTTTGCCGACCTCGGGTCTGCTCCTGCTCGGCGTGGGTATCTGGGCCTATCGCATTCTCACGAAATAAGGGCTTTACTTTGGTTGGAGTGTCCGCACCTTCTCCCTTTTCTTCTTTCGGCCCTCCCGCCAAACAGAAGTTTATCCTGCTCGGTTCATCCTTGTTTTCCTTGGAAAACGTCGTGAATCGGCTCCGTTCTTTGAATATTGAGCACGTCTCTCTTGCTGATCTGATTCGGCAGGAGATTTCGCGTGGCTCGTCCGCCGGCCTCATCGCCGAGCGGGCCATCCGCCAAGGATCACCCTTGGCGGACGAAGCCGCCCTTGCGCTTGCGCGTCGGTGGTTTTGGTCACGCAAACCTGATGCGGGTTTCGCCTTAACCGGCTTCCCGGCTACGCTGCTCCAAGCCAAAGTGTTCGATGAATGGATCGAGGCCCGCGACGAAAGCCTGCACGGCGTTATTGCCGCGGATTCCGTCTCCTGTCCCGTTTCTGAACACTATCGCACGCTCGGTCTTCTCATTGAAGAGAGCGAACTCACCGCCGCATGATCCCTATCAAAAACAAAGAGGGGATCGCCCGGATGCGTGAGTCCTGTGCGATTGCGGCCACCGTTCTGAGCAAGCTCAAGGAGCTTGTTCGCCCCGGTGTCACCACATACGACTTGGATCAGGCTGCGCGCGATTTCATCGCCCAGCACGGAGCCCGGAGCGCCTGTTACGGCTACCAGCTTGGCAGTCGTCGTTATCCCGCCTACACCTGCATTTCGGTCAACGAAGAGGTTGTCCACGGGATCGGTTCGCTGAAGCGCGTTTTGCGTGAAGGCGACATCATCTCCCTCGATGTGGTTGTTGAATACAACGGGTACATCGGAGACAACGCCACGACGGTTCCGGTCGGCCCTGTGCCGCCCCGCGTCGCCGAGCTGCTGAAGGTCACCGAAGAGGCCCTTTACCTCGGGATCAAGCAAGCCCTCGTCGGCAACCGCATCGGCGACATCTCGCACACCGTTCAAGCCTACGTCGAATCGCATGGTTTCAGCGTGGTGCGCGACATGGTCGGTCACGGCGTCGGCACCTCAATGCATGAGGAGCCGCAGATCCCGAATTTCGGCCGCCGCAATTCCGGTGAAAAGATCAAGGCCGGCATGACCCTCGCCATCGAGCCGATGGTGAACCTCGGTCATTACCGGACCAAAACCCTGAGCGACGGCTGGACGATCGTCACCTCCGACGGCGCGCCTTCGGCCCACTTCGAACACACCGTGCTCACCACCGACAAAGGCCCCGAGATCCTGACGATCCCGCGGTCCCCCTCGGCGCCCGTTTAATTTCCCCTTTCCCTCCCTCTCAACCACTAACTCTCAACTAAAACCCAACTATGCCACGTCTCCTCGGTGTTGAAATTCCCGCGAAGAAGAAAGTCGCGTTCTCCCTCCGTTACATTTACGGAATCGGTCCCGTCCGCGCGGACCAAGTCATCAAAGAAGCCGGGATCAGCCCTGATCTCCGCGCCCAAGATTTGAGCGAAGAACAGCTCAACAAGATCCTTCACGTCATCACCGAGCACAAGTGGGTGGTCGAAGGCGATCTCCGCCGCGAACTGACCGGCAATCTCAAGCGCCTCCAGGCGATCAACTGCTATCGCGGTGTCCGTCACCGCAAGAGCCTCCCCGTGCGCGGTCAGCGCACCAGCACCAACGCCCGCACCCGCAAGGGCCCGCGTCGCACCGTCGGTGTCACCAAAGCAAAAGAAGCATAATCCTTTAACGTCATGGCCGAAGAAAAGTCCGCTCCCAAAAAAGAAAAAGCTCCGAAGGCCGCCGTCGCCGTCGAAGCTCAAGCTCCCGCTGCCGAAAAGCCCGTCAAGGCTCCGAAAGCTCCCAAGACCGACGCTGAAGGCGCCGCCCCGGCCGCTCCGGAAAAGCCCGTCGAGCTCATCGGTGGCGTGGCCAAGCAGCCCACCGCCGAGGATCTCCTCAAGGAAGAACTTGGCACGATCAAGATCCGCAAGGCCAAGGGTTCCAAGAACGTCACCTCCGGTGTCGCCAACATCCTGGCTTCCTTCAACAACACGATCGTCTCGATCACCGACGCCAAGGGACAGGTCATCGCCTGGTCCAGCGCCGGCAAGTGCAACTTCCGCGGTTCCCGCAAGTCCACCGCCTACGCCGCCCAAGTTGTCGCCCAAGACGCCGCCCGCAACGCGATGTCCCACGGTCTCAAGGACGTCGTCATCAAGGTTTCCGGTCCCGGTCTCGGCCGCGACAGCGCCATCCGCGCCCTCCAGGCCATCGGCCTTGAGATCTCCACCATCATCGACGTTACACCGGTGCCGCACAACGGCTGCCGTCCCCGTAAGCGCCGTCGCGTCTAATCTGACGCGTCTCCACCCAACGGATTTAATTTAAACAAAAGTAACCCACCATGGCTCGTTACACCGGTCCAACCACCCGCATCAGCCGCCGTTTCGGTCAGCCGATTTTCGGCGCGACGAAGGCGTTTGAAAAACGCAACTTCCCCCCCGGCCAGCACGGCCCCAAGCTCCGCCGCAAACTCTCCGAGTATGCCGTCGGCCTCAATGAAAAGCAGAAGCTCCGTTACACCTACGGTCTGCTTGAGCGCCAGTTCCGCCGCACCTTCGAGATCGCCAAGAGCGAGCGCGGCGTCACCGGTGAGCGCTTCCTGCAGCTCCTCGAGACGCGCCTCGACAGCGTGATCTACCTCTTGGGCTTCGCCAAGAGCCGCGCCGCCGCCCGCCAGCTTGTCGGCCACGGCCACGTGCGCGTCAACGGTCACAAGGTCGACATCGCCAGCGCCATTGTGAAGGCCGGCGACGAGATCGAGATCAAGAACATCGCCTCCTCCCGCCAGCTTGCCCAGCGCAACTTGGAAGAGAACCGCGCCCGCCCCGTCCCGGGCTGGCTCACGCTCAACGCCGAGCAGTTCAAGGCCACCGTCAGCCGTCTGCCCAACCGCGACGAGATTGCGGCCGACATCAACGAGCAGCTCATCGTTGAATTCTACTCCCGCTCCTAAGCTGGAGTTCCTCCCTAAACGCAGCAATCAGTCACCTCCATGCCCAAACGCCTCGGAAAGTTCGAACTTCCCAATAAACTCACCAAGGTCGAGGAAGGTGCTACGCCGACCTACGCCAAGTTCATCGCCGAGCCCTTCGAGGCCGGCTATGGCCACACCATCGGCAACTCCCTCCGCCGCGTGCTGCTGAGCTCCCTTGAGGGCTCCGCCATCTCCTCGATCAAGATCGAGGGTGTCCAGCACGAGTTCCAGAGCATCGACGGCGTCGTTGAAGACGTCACCGATATCGTCCTCAACCTTAAGAAAATCCTGATCGTCTCCCAGAAGCGCGAAGCCCTCACCCTGTCCATCAAGGTGAAGAATCGCGAAGGCGCCGTTACCGCCGCCGACATCCAGGCCGACGCCAGCATCAGCATCGTCAACCCCGATCAAGTCATCGCCACCCTCGAAAAGGGCGCGTCTTTCGAGGCCGAGGTCGAGATCAAGACCGGCCGCGGCTACTATCCCGGCGAGCAGAACAAGAAAGAGGAGCAGGCCATCGGCGTCATTCCGATCGACTCGCTCTTCTCTCCGGTCCGCCTCGTGAAGTACGCCGTCGAGAACACCCGCGTCGGCCAGATCACCGATTATGACAAGCTCATCCTCGAGATCTGGACGGACGGTCGCATCAACCCGGATGACGCGCTGAAGCAGGCCAGCTCGATCCTCAAGCATCACCTCGATGTGTTCGATCGCGTGAGCGACGAGTCCTTCGAATTCGAAAACCAGCAGAGCGAGGTCAGCGAGGAGCAGAACAAGCTCCGCAAGCTCCTCAACATGTCGGTCAACGAAATCGAACTCTCCGTCCGCGCCGCCAACTGCCTCAACAACGCCAACATCACGACCGTTGGCGAACTGGCGATGAAGACCGAGCAGGAGATGCTCAAGTACCGCAACTTCGGCAAGAAGTCGCTCAACGAAATCAAGGACAAGCTCGAGGCCCTCGGTCTCTCGCTTGGCATGAAGTTCGACGAGCGCGTCCTCTACGCCACGAAGAAGGAAGCGTGATCCACCGGCGCCCTGCGCCGTCAAATCCTAAGATCCAGACGTCCAAATCCCAAATGACAGCGCGCCGGTTCCGCCGCGCGGCTTTGGGATTTGGCGTTTGATTTTCTAATTTTCAAAAACTTTGCGGCGCTCGCGCCGTCCGTGTCGCCCAACGCTGCGACCGGATTGCCGATCGGACGCCGCTTTAACCACCATATACAATGCGCCACCAAAAACACCGCCACTCCCTCGGAGTGACCAGCGAGCACCGCGCCGCCATGTTGTCCAACATGGCCGCTTCGCTCATCAAGCACGACCGTATCGAAACCACCCTGGCCAAGGCCAAGGCGCTTCGCCCTTTCATTGAGAAGGTCATCACCAAAGCCAAGCAGGCTGCGGCCAAGACCGAGAAGAAAGATGCCGTGCATCTCCGCCGCCTCGCCCTGAGCGATGTGCGCGACGAGGACGCCGTGACCCTTCTCTTCAACGAGAAGTACAAGGAATTCGTCAACCGCAACGGCGGCTACACCCGCATCTACAAGCTGGCTCTCCCTCGCATCAGCGATGCCGCCGAAATGGCGTTCATCGAGTTCGTGAAGGCCGATGACCCCGGCTACAAGAAGGCCAAGAAAGCCAAAAAAGCCGCCAAGACGGACGCCGCCCCCGAGGCTGCTCCCGAAGCCACGGCCTAACCCGCAGGCCGGGCGCGACAGCGCCCTGTTCCGCACCCTCCGGCGCGCCGAAAGCAATTTCGGCGCGCTTTTCTTTTTATACCCGGGGATCCTTTGCCGGGATTCCCTGCTCTCATTCCTGACCACGGCCTGCGCCGCCCCCGCTTGATTCTTCGCTGGCCCTTCGTTCGTCGCTTTGCCTTCCTGAATGCTCCATGGCTCTTCAAGTCGTCGCCCTCGTTTACTGCCTGATCCTTGCCGCGCTTTTTCTCGGCATCTGGCTGTACTACGACCATCGCGACCACGCCCGTTTTGAAATCGAACGGCGCAAGACCACGTTTCGCTGCGCCCGCTGCGGCAAACTTTATGCGGCCCAGGGCGTGCTCGATTTGGGCACGTGTCCGCATTGCGGCCAGGAGAATGCCCGCCTCCAATTTTAGCTTGTCCGGCGACGTCGCGCCGCATTGACAGCCGGCGCTTCGCTCGCGCACGTTTACTGCTTTCATTCACGTTCATCCACGCTTTTGACGTCCCTTTCCTTCATGCCACAGACCATCGCCGTCATCGACTTCGGTTCACAATACACGCAGATCATCGCACGGCGCATTCGCGAGTGTCAGGTCTACTCCAAGCTTTATCACCACACCGTCACGGCGGAGGAATTGAAGAAGGACGGCGTCGTGGGTATTATCCTCTCCGGCGGCCCGAGTTCGGTGTTTTCCAAAAAAGCGCCCATTCCGGACAAGGCGCTGTTCACGCTGGGCGTGCCCGTGCTCGGTATCTGCTACGGCATCCAGCTCATGGGTCATCTGCTCGGCGGCCAGGTCGCGAAGAGCGATCATCGTGAATACGGCCACGGCACGCTGACGATCCGGAAGGCCGGCCGTCTGTTTTCCAAGCTCCCGAAGAAGCTTCGCGTGTGGAATTCCCACGGCGACCGCCTGATCAAGCTGCCTCCCGGCTTCACCGCCATCGGCACGACGGACAACTCCGAATACGCGGTGATCGAGGATGCGCAGCGCGGCTTCTACGGCATTCAGTTTCACCCCGAGGTGTTTCATAGCGAGCGCGGTGTCGACGTCATCCGCAACTTCCTCGTCGGCGTGTGCAAGGCGGAGCAGGACTGGACCACGGCCGATTTTATCAAGAAATCCGTCGCCGACATCCGCACCACCGTGGGCAAGTCCCGCGTGCTCCTCGGCCTGTCGGGCGGTGTGGATTCCTCCGTCGCGGCCGCGTTGATCCACAAGGCCATCGGCAAGCAGCTCACCTGCGTGTTTGTCGACAACGGACTCCTCCGCAAAGGCGAGCGCGAGGTTGTCGAATCCCTTTACGCGCGGAACTTCAAGATCGACGTGCGTGTCGTGGATGCATCGGCGCTTTTCCTGCGCCGGCTCAAGGGCATCACCGATCCCGAGCAAAAGCGCAAAATCATCGGACGTACATTCGTGGAAGTCTTTGAAAAATCACTCAAGTCGATCGGCGGGGCGGACTACCTCGCGCAGGGCACGCTGTATCCTGACGTGATCGAAAGCGTGGCCATCGGCAACAATCCCGCCGCGCTCATCAAGTCCCACCACAACGTCGGCGGCCTGCCTGAGCGCATGAAGCTCAAGCTCCTCGAACCGCTGCGCGAACTCTTCAAGGACGAGGTGCGCGCGGTCGGCAGCGCCTGCGGCCTGCCCAAGGAAGTCGTCTGGCGCCAGCCGTTCCCCGGTCCCGGTCTCGGCGTGCGCGTCGTCGGCGAGATCACCAAGGAACGTCTCGAAATCCTGCGCAACGCCGACTTCATTCTCCAAGAGGAGATGATGGACAACGGCTGGTATTGGAAAGTCTGGCAGTCGTTCGCCGTGTTCATTCCGGTGAAATCCGTCGGCGTGGTCGGCGACGAGCGCAACTATTCCTACGTGATCGGCCTGCGCATCGTTGAAAGCATCGACGCCATGACCGCCGACTGGACGCGCCTGCCTTACGATCTGCTGCAGAAAATCAGCAGCCGCATCACCAACGAGGTTCGCGGCGTGAGCCGCGTCGTCCTCGACATCAGTTCTAAGCCCCCCGCGACGATCGAGTGGGAGTAATCTTAGCCGTTCCCAATGAAAACACCGCTCCGTTTCCTCGCCCTGCTCGGTCTGCTGCTGCTGCCGCTGACGGGCGTGCGCGCCGGAGACGTTGACGAGGTGATCGCCCGGGCGCGGTCCACCGTGGGCAGCGAGGCCGCGCTCGCTGCCTTGCAGTCGGTGCATTACACCGGGACGCTTGAAACCACGGCGACGGACGAAAAGGGCGAGCCGAAGCTGGTGCAGGTCGCGATCGAGATCATTTTCCAGAAGCCCTACCGGCAACGCATTGTTGCGACATCGGAGAACAAGATCGAGATCACCGCACTCGACGATTACGAAGGCTGGCAGCGAGAGCAGGACCCCAAGGATTCCGCCCGCTGGCGCATGACGCTGCTTTCGAAGGATCAGATCAAGCGTCTGCGGGCCAACACCTGGGAGAACCTGTGCTTTTTCCGGGGGCTCGAGCGCCGTGGCGGCCGCGTCGAGGATCTGGGCGCAGCCGCGGTCGACGGCAAGGACTGTCGCAAACTGGCCTTCATCCACGAAGACAATATCATTTTCTATCGCTACTTCGACCAATCCTCCGGCCGCCTTGCGCTGACGGAAACCGAGGCGGGCGTTCGCATCCGGGAGCAAGAAGACATCATCGCCGGCGGACTGCGTTTTCCCCGGAAGATCGTCACCGACCGCAAGCTGGCGGATGGCAAAACCCGGACGGTCACCATCGTTTTCGATAAGATTACGGTGAACGAAACCTTCGCCGACAGCCTCTTCGCGGTGCCCTCGATGGGTCGTTAAGCCTTCGCTGGCTTCAGGCCGGGCGGAGGGCGAATTGGCGGTGCCCTCGATTTCCGTCTCGCTCCCGGCGCCGTCGGAAAGTAAACCCTTTCCGAATACCCGTTTACCGTGCGCGTCCTGCAGTTTGCTTCCAAATCCTTCGACACTGAACTGGCTGACTTTTGCCGCGGCGCCGCCGTGCCGAAGGAAATCCAAGAGGCCGTTTCCGCGATTTTGGCGGACGTGCATGTGCGGGGTGACGAAGCCGTTTCCTATTACGCGGCCAAGTTCGACGGCGCCAAGTTGCGCGCCCGCGACTTCCGCGTGAAGCCCGCCGAGATCGCCGCCGCGGCCAAGCGGTTGCCCGCCGCCGAGCGCAAGGCGCTCGTTGCCGCGCACGAAAACATTGTCGCGTTCAATAAACAGAGCCTGCCGAAAAACTGGCTGGGTAAAAACAAACACGGCGCGCAGGTCGGCGAGATCAACCATCCCATCCGTCGCGTGGGCCTTTACGTTCCCGGTGGCGAAGTCCCGCTCGTCTCGACCGTGCTCATGACGGCCACGCTGGCCAAAATCGCGGGCTGTCCCGAGATCGCCGTTTTCACGCCTTCGAACGCCCAGGGGAAAATCGCCGATGGCCTTCTCGCCGCGCTCGATCTGGTGGGCATCGAGGAGGTGTACCGGGTCGGCGGCGTCCAGGCGATCGGCGCGGCCGCGTTCGGCACGCTCACCGTGCCGGCGGTCGACAAAGTTTTCGGTCCGGGCAACGCCTACGTGTGCGAAGCCAAGCGCCAGGTTTTCGGCACGGTGGGCGTGGATTCGCTGCCGGGTCCCAGCGAGGTCATGATCATCGCCGACGACACCGCGCGCATCGATTTTGCCGCTGCCGATCTGCTCGCCCAGGCGGAGCATGGCTCCGGCCGCGAAAAGATCTACCTTGTCGCCACCTCCGGCAAACTTATCCACGACATCCTCGCCGAGGTGCAGGCCCAGTTGAAGCTCATCTCCCGCTCCGAAAAAACCCAGCGCGTGCTGACGCAGGGGCTTCTCGCGGTCGAGGTGAAAACGCTTTCCGAGGCGGTGAAGATCGCCAACTACGTCGCGCCCGAGCATCTGGAGCTTCTCGTGAAAGAGTCGTCCCACAAGGCGCTCCTGCGCGACATCACCACCGCTGGCGCGATCATGCTGGGCAATTACACGCCGACCGCGCTGGGCGACTTCACCGCCGGCCCGAGTCACGTGCTCCCGACCGCGCGCGCCGGACGTTTCTTCAGCGGGCTCCGTGTGGCCGACTTCATGCGCCGGACCAGCGTCATCCGTTACGACAAAAACAGCGTGAAAAAGGGCGAGCCGGTCGTCTCCGCCTTTGCCACGATGGAGAAACTCGACGCGCATGGTCGCAGCGTGAAAATCCGCACGCTGTAAATCGGCCGGCGGATTCGCGCCTGCCCTGTTTCTTAAGGCATTTCCCATGTCTGACTTTTCCTCCCTCGTTCTTCCGCACATTGCGAAGCTCCATGCCTACACGCCCGGTCTGCAACCGGCCGAGCCCGGCTGGGTGAAGCTTAACACCAACGAGTGCCCCTACGGCCCGAGCCCGCGCGTGGCCGAGGCGATCTTGCGCGAGCTCGCGGATGAAGGCGAGGCGCTGCGTCTTTATCCGAATCCGAAGAGCGCTCCGCTCCGGCAGCTGGTCGCGCGCGTTCATGGTCATGGTTTGCGCGAGGAAAACGTGCTCATCGGCAACGGCTCCGACGATGTGCTCAACCTGATCGTGCGGGCCTTCGGCGGGCCGTCGGCCGCGACCGGGTTCACCTTTCCCAGTTACTCGCTGTATCCGGTGTTGGTCGCCATCCAGGACGGCGCGACCGAGGTCGTTGCCTTCGACCGTTCGATGAAGCTTCCGGTCGAAAAAATCGCCGCGTCCGGCGCGCGCGCGTTTTTTCTCACCTCGCCCAACGCCCCCACGGGCGTCGCTTTCAGCAATGCCGAGATCGAGGCCGTGCTCGCGCGTTTCTCCGGCCTGCTCGTGCTCGACGAGGCATACGCGCCGTTTGCCCGCGAAAACGCCGTGGCGCTGCTGGCGCGCCATCCGAATCTCGTGATCACGCGCACGCTCTCGAAAGCCCATGCCCTCGCCGGCATCCGGGTGGGTTATGCGCTGGCGCACGCCGGGGTGATCGACCTGCTCGACCGCGTGCGCGACAGCTACAACGTCAACCGCCTCTCGCAGGCGGGCGCCGTGGCCGCGCTCGGCGATCCGGGCTATTACGACGCCATCATTGGAAAAATCATCGAGACCCGCGATTACTGGCTGGGCGAGTGGGCGGGGCGCCGCGGTTGGTTTACCTACGATTCCCAGACCAATTTCATTTTCACGGAGCCCAAAAACGCCCGGGGTGAAAGCGGTCCGGCGGTCGCCCGGGAACTCTACGAATTCCTGCTCTCCCGCAAGATCCTTGTCCGCTACTTCCCCAGCCACGCCTTGACCGCGTCCTTCCTGCGCATCAGCGTCGGGGCCGACGACGAAATGTTCGCCGTCGACGAAGCAATCGAAGCATGGCTCAAAACCGCACCGTAACCCTTTCGCGCAAAACCGCCGAAACCGACATCGCGCTCACGCTCGCGGTGGACGGTCGTGGCGTGTCGAAGATCGACACCGGAGTGCCGTTTTTCGACCACATGCTCACGCTGTTCGCGAAGCACGGCCTTTTTGACCTCGAGGTGAAATGCGTGGGCGACGTCGACGTCGATTATCACCACACGGTTGAGGATGTCGGTTTGGTGCTGGGCGATGCCTTCAAAAAGGCGCTCGGCGACAAAGTCGGCATCAAGCGCTACGGATTTTTCCTCCTGCCCATGGACGAGTCGCTGGCGCGCGTCGTCGTGGACATCGGCGGCCGTCCGCACCTCGTCTATCAGGTCGAGGCGCCGACCCAGTTCGTTCGCGATTTCAACATTATCCTCGTGAAGGAATTTTGCCGCGCGTTCAGCAACGCCTTGGGCGCCAACCTGCACGTCACCCTCGAGTACGGCGAGGAACCGCATCACGTGGCCGAGGCGATCTTCAAGGGCCTCGCCCGCGCCTTGGATGCCGCCACCCAGATCGAGCCGCGCGCGGCCGATCAGCTTCCTTCGACCAAGGGTAAAATCTAAACGGACGGACCGGCTTCGTCTCCCGGATCATTCGACGGGGCGGACGGTCGGTTCCTCCTGATTTTCATGGCCACCATCGCTGTCATCGACAACGGCATTTGCAATCTGCGCAGCGTCACCAAAGCCCTTGAGGCGGTCGGTGCCGAGGTGCGGGTCGTGCAAACGCCCGCCGATGTCACCGCGGCGGACGCCGCCGGCCTTGTGTTGCCGGGCGTGGGTGCGCTCACCGATTGCGTGAGTTCGCTCAAGGCCAGCGGACTGGCCGGTACGGTGCGGGACTGGATCGCCGCCGACCGGCCGTTTCTCGGCGTCTGTCTGGGCATGCAGGCGCTTTTTGAGTTTTCCGAGGAAGGAGATACCGCGGGCTTGGGCATTTTTCCGGGCAAAGTCGTGCGTTTCCGCCGGCCGCCTGAGTTTAAAATTCCTCACATGGGTTGGAACACCGTGCGCTTCACCCAGCCCGGTTCGCCGCTGGCGTCCGGTTTGCGGACGGAGGGGGAGGCGTTCTATTTCGTGCACAGCTTTCATTGCGTGCCGGCGGATCCCTCGCTGGTGCTGGCCGAGTGCGATTACGGCGGCGTCTTCACGGCGGCGATTGCGCGCGGCCGGTGCTTCGCCACTCAGTTTCACCCCGAAAAAAGCCAGGCGAAGGGGCTGCAAATCTACCGGAATTTTGCCGAGACCGCCGCTTTGGCCACCGCTGAATTGCGGTGACCGGCCGGGCCCGGTCGCTTTGCCGGAAATACTTTTGCTAAAGAGCGGCGTCGCTCGTGCTTATTGATGCCGGAAAGTCACGTGAACGACTGCGACTTTGCTTTGCATCCGGTGCGGATTTTGCTCTGTTCCCACTACTATGGCGAATTTTGCTACCCTGAAGCTGGACGATAAAGAGATCAATCTGCCCGTCGTGACCGGCACGGAAGGGGAAAAGGGTCTGGATATCGGCAAGCTTCGCGCTGAGACCGGCTACATCACTTTTGACGACGGTTTTGGCAACACCGGCTCCTGCACCAGCAACGTCACCTACATCGACGGCGAGGTCGGCATCCTGCGCTACCGCGGCTATCCGATCGAGCAGCTCGCGGAAAAATCCAATTTCGTCGAGACCGCCTACCTTGTCATTCACGGCGAATTGCCCACCTCCGAGCAGCGCTCGCGGTTCTCGCAGCTGCTGAGCCGGCACGCGCCGTTGCACGAGGGCATGACGCGGTTTCTGACCAGCTTCCCGCGCGAGTCGCATCCCATGGCGGTGCTGTCTTCGGCGCTCAATTCCCTCGGCGCCTATTATCCGCATCTGGCGACCAACAATCACCAGCGCGACCTGGAATATTTCGAGGACGCCTCCGCCATCGCGATTTCCAAGGTCCGTACGATCGCGGCGCATTCCTACCGCGTGAGCCGCGGCCTGCCGCTGAATTATCCGCGTCCCAACTACGGTTACTGCGAGAACTTCCTGCACATGATGTTCTCGGAGCCGTACAACGAGTACGTGCCCACCCCCGAGGTGGCTTCCGCGCTCAATCTCTTCCTTCTCCTTCACGCCGACCACGAGCAGAACTGCTCCACCTCGACCGTG
>Ga0136846_1231825_pt1 | contig 19001 bp, 19 predicted proteins | sample HopSoiMetagenom2_FD_96841 | JGI IMG/M metagenome (GOLD analysis project Ga0136846, IMG submission 96841) | Grasslands soil microbial communities from Hopland, California, USA - 2 Assembly 2016 (version 4) | ecosystem: Environmental > Terrestrial > Soil > Grasslands | place: USA: Hopland...
ATGTTCGGCATCTCGACGTCGAGGGTGATGACGTCGGGGTTCAGCGCCTTGATCGCCTCGCGCGCCTGCAAGGGATCGCCGGCTTCGCCGACGACCTCCAGCTCCGGATCGGCGGACAAAGCCACGCCGATCAGCTGGCGCATCACGGCGCTGTCGTCGACAACGAGGACCCGGGTCATGCGCGGCCCTCGCCAAGCTTGCGGTAGGTGGTGACGCCGTCGGGCTTGTAGACGGCGACCGCCGGGCCCTGGATGCGCTCGGAGTGGCCGATGTAGAGCGCGCCGTTGGTGTTGGTCAGGGGCGCGAACCGGCTCCAGAGGCGCGACTGGGTCTCGTCCTCGAAGTAGATGGCCACGTTGCGGCAGAAGATGGCGTCGAACCGCCCCTTCATCGGCCAGTCGCCGATCAGGTTGAGCTCGTTGAAGGTCACCAGGGCGCGGACGTCGTCGGTCATCCGCACGCCGTCCGGGGTGTTCTGCGTCCAGCGCCGCCGGTGCTCGGGCGGGACGCCCTCCAGCAGGTGCGAGGCGTACGTCGCGCCACGGCCCTCGGCGACCATGTTCGGGTCGATGTCCGTGGCGAGGATCTTGATGTCGTGTTGGGGGGCTTCTGGCATCACCGACAGGATGGTCATGGCGATCGAGAACGGCTCCTGGCCACTCGAGCAGGCGGCGGACCAGATCCGCACCTTGCCGCCCTTGCGGACGGCGTCGAGCAACTGGGGCAGCACCCGGTCGCGCAGGTGGTCGAAATGGTGCGGCTCCCGGAAGAACCGCGTGACGTTGGTGGTCAGGGCCGCGAGCATCTTCTGGCGCTCGTCCAGCCCGTCCGCACCGGCGACCAGCGCGCAGTAGTCCTTGAAGCTGGACAGCCCCAGGGCGCGCAGACGCTTGGCCAGGCGCGAATAGACCAGGGTCGCCTTGGACTCCGGCAGGGAGATGCCCGCCTCGCCATGCACCATCGCCGAAATCCTGCGGAAATCGGCTTCGGTGAAGGCGAACTCGCCATCCACCATATTGGCGCCGGGGCGCTGGTATGTGGTCGCGCCGGACGTCATCAGGCGGCTTCCAGCTCCATGTCGGGCAGCACCCGGTCCAGGCCGATCAGGCTGATCATGCGGCCGTCCATGGCGATCAGGCCGCGGACGAAGGTCTTGGCGGTCTCCGAGGCCACGTCCGGCGTCGGCTGGATCACGTCGTCGGTGACCGTGAGGATGTCGCTGACCGCGTCGACCAGCAGGCCCACCACCTGTTCGCCGATCTGGGCGACGATGATGACGTTGCGGTCGTTGGCCTGGGTGCTCTCGAAGCCCAGCCGCGAGGCCAGGTCGACGATCGGCAGCACCGCGCCGCGCAGGTTGATCACGCCCTTCACGAAGGAGGGCGACTGCGGAAGCGCCGTGGCGGCCGTCCAGCCGCGGATCTCGCGGATGGCCATGATGTCGACGCAGAACTCCTGCGCGCCGATCCGGAAGGAGATCAGCTCACGCATGCCGGCGCCCACATGTCCTGAGGGGTTTGGGGTCTGGCTCATGTTCAACCTGCCTTGCGCAGTTCGCCGCGGGAGACCGCAACGATGGTGTCGATGTCGAGGATGAGGGCCACGCGGCCGTCGCCCAGGATGGTCGCGGCGGCGACGCCGGGCACCTGGCGGTAGTTGGCCTCGAGGGACTTGATGACGACCTGGCGCTGGCCCTGGATGGCGTCGACCAGGAGCGCCGCGCGGGCCCCGCCTTCGCCTTCGATCAGCAGCGCCACGCCGCTGGTGGCGGACAGGGGCTCGGGCCGGTAGCCCAGGGCCATGCCCACGTCGATCAGCGGCACGAACCCGCCGCGGATGGAGATCACCCGGGCGTGGCCGCCCAGGCTGTGCACGTCCTCGGCCTTGGGCTGCAGCGTCTCGATGATCGCCGTGATCGGCGCCACCAGGGTCTGGCCCTCGACCGAGACCACCATGCCGTCTAGCACCGCCAGGGTCAGCGGCAGGCTCATGGTGAAGGTCGAGCCCTTGCCGGGCTTGGAGTTGATGGTGATGCGGCCGCCCAGGGCCTGGATCGACCGGCGGACCACGTCCATGCCGACGCCGCGGCCGGAGATGTCGCTGACCTCGCTGGCGGTGGAGAAGCCGGCCATGAAGATCAGGTTGTCGATCTCCTCGTCCGACAGCTGGGCTTCGGCCGAGATCAGGCCGCGCTCGACGGCGATCGACTTGACCCGCTCGCGGTTGATGCCGCCGCCGTCGTCGGAAACCTCGATGACGATCCGGCCCGAGCGATGCATCGCGGCCAGGCGCACCACGCCCTCGGCCGGCTTGCCCGCCGCCGCCCGCTTCTCCGGGCTTTCCAGCCCGTGGTCGATGGCGTTGCGGATCATGTGGGTGAGGGGGTCGGCCAGCCGTTCGATGACGGTCTTGTCGACCTCGGTGCCTTCGCCCTCGGTGACCAGGCGCACGGGCTTGCCGGTCATGGCGGCCACTTCGCGCACCAGGCGCGGCATCCGCTGGAACACCGACTTCACCGGCTGGGCGCGGATGGCCATCACGCTGTCCTGGATTTCCCGGGTCAGCTGCTCCAGCTCGTCCAGGCCCATGGCCACCGCCGAGGCGCGGGCCAGGCCCGCCTCCATCACGCGCTGGGCCAGCACGGCCTGGTTGATCACCAGCTCGCCAACCAGGTCGATCAGGCGGTCGACGCGCTCGAGGTCCACGCGGATCGTGGCGCCGGCCTCGCTCTTGCGGTGGCCGCCCAGGCCCTGGGTCTCGGCGGCGGGTTCGGGCGCGGGGCGGTTGGCGGCGAGCGGCAGCTCGACGACCGAAGCGTCCGCGAGGGGCGCCTCGGCGGCGGGGCCGTCCGCGGCCGGTGCGCCGAAGTCGCCCGCGGGGGCGTCATCCGCCGCGCCGTCGGAGACGCGGGCCAGCAGGGCGGAAAGGTCGAAATCGGGGGCGGGCGGGTCGGCGGGCGCGCCGCCGATCGGCGTCACCTCCAGCTCGCAATCGCCGTCGACGAACTCGAAGACCTCGCGGATGGTGGTCTCGTCGGTGTCGCCGTTGAGCGTGACGGTCCAGGCCAGGTAGGCCGCTTCCGGGTCCAGCTCGCCCAGCGGCGGCAGGTCCTCGGTGTCGAGTTCGACCTGGGCGTCGCCCAGACGCGACAGTTCGCGCAGCAGCAGGGCCGCTTCGTTGGCCTTGGCGTAGAGGTCGTGGCGCGGCTTGAAGCGCACGAGGAAGCCGGTGGGGGCGGGCGCAGCCTCGAAGGCCACCAGCTGCGGCTTGAACTCGAAGTCCCCCCAGTCCTCCTCGCCGCCGTCGTCCTCGCCGGCCGCGCCGCTCATGGCCTTCAGCTCGTCGGCCAGGGCCGCGGCCCGCGGGTCATCGCCCTGGGCGCCGTCGTGCGCCGCGCGCACCAGGTCGGCCAGCACGTCGGCGGCCCGCAGCATCGTCTTCAGCACGTCGGCGGTGACCGCCAGGCGGCCCGAGCGCATCTCGTCCAGCGCCGTCTCGAAGACGTGCGCGAACCGGATCAGCGCCTCGAGGCTGAAGGCCCCGGCGCCGCCCTTGATGGAGTGCACGGCGCGGAAGACGGCGTTGATCGTCTCGGGATCGCGGTCCCCGCCCTCCATGGCGAGCAGACCCGACTCGAGTTCGGCGAGCTGTTCCTCGCACTCCTGGAAGAAGGTCTCCCGGATGGCGGCCAATGGATCCACGGACGCGGTCCCCCTACGAATTCAGAAGCTTAAGCGGCGACGCGGCGGATAGCGTCCACCAGCTTCACGGGATTGAAGGGCTTGACGATCCAGCCGGTCGCGCCGGCCATGCGGGCGCGGTTCTTCTTCTCCGCGTCGCTCTCGGTGGTCAGCACCAGGATCGGGATCGCGCGGTGCTTCGGATCGCCGCGCACCTCCTCGATGAAGCCGAAGCCGTCCATGCGGGGCATGTTGATGTCGGTGACGATCACCTGCGGCGCCTCGGCCTGAAGGACCTCGAGGCCGTGGATGCCGTCTTCGGCCTGGACGACGCGGAAGCCCGCGTCGGCAAGGGCCAGGCGCAGCATCTCGCGCATGGTCCGGGAGTCATCGACGGTAAGGACAGTCATGCTCATGGGTTCAGTCCTGGACAAAGGGGGCGGCGGCGAAGCCGGGCGGGGCAAGGTGGCCCGCGCCCAGGAGGGCGAGGCCGTCGGCGAATTCGGGTGACGGATTGACGATCTCGAAGGCCTGGCCGTCGGCGGCCCAGGCCGTCTCGGCCGCCAGCAGCACCTGCAGGCACTGGCCGCCCAGGCGGCGCACGGCGGCGCCGTCCAGGGTCACGGCCTGACCGCGAACCTCGAGGAGTTCACGGTGCAGCGGACCGGCTGCGGTCATGTCCAGGCTGTCGGCCAGGGCGATGGTCTTGGGTTCGGTCATGCTCAGAACTCGTCCCACGCGTCTTCGTCGGCCTCGACCTTGGGCGCGGCGCCGCCGCGGCCCACGGTCTTCATCGCCGTGGCGGTGTGCTGCGGCCGGCGGGCGGGCGCGGCGGCGGCGGCCGGGGAGCCCGCACCCAACTGGAAGCGGGCGATCAGGCGGGCCAGGGCCTCGCTTTCGGTGACCAGCGAGTGGCTGGCGGCGGTGGCCTCTTCGACCATGGCGGCGTTCTGCTGGGTCACCTGGTCCATCTGGTTGATGGCGGTGTTCACCTGCTGCAGGCCGGTCGCCTGTTCCTGGGCGGAGGCGGCGATCTCGGTCACCACGGCGTTGATGTCGGTGACCTGGGTCAGGATGCGCTGCAGCACCTTGCCGGTCTCGCCGACCAGGTTGACGCCGCGCTCGACCTGCTGGCTGGAGGCGGAGATCAGGGCCTTGATCTCCTTGGCCGCTTCGGCCGAGCGCTGGGCTAGGGCCCGCACTTCGGAGGCGACCACCGCAAAGCCCTTGCCGGCGTCGCCGGCGCGGGCCGCTTCCACGCCGGCGTTCAGGGCCAGCAGGTTGGTCTGGAAGGCGATCTCGTCGATCACGCCGATGATCTGGCTGATCTGCTGGGCCGAGCCCTCGATCTCGCTCATGGCCGAGACGGCGTCGCGGACGACATTGCCCGAGCGTTCGGCATCGGTGCGCGCGGCGCCGACCGAGTCACGGGCATGGCCCGCGCCCTCGGCGGTCTTGCGCACGGTGGCGGTGATCTGGTCGAGGGCCGCAGCGGTCTCTTCCAGGCTGGCGGCCTGCTGTTCGGTGCGGCGCGACAGGTCGTCGGAGGCCTGGCTGATCTCGCTGGCGCCCGAGCGGACGCCGGTGGCGTTGGCGGCCACCTCGCGCAGCGTCGACTGCATCTGCTCCATGGCGGCATTGAAGTCGTTGCGCAGCTTCTCGTAGGCGGGCGGGAAGGCGTCGGTCAGGCGGAAGGTCATGACGCCGCCAGCCAGGCGCTCCAGGCCCTGGGCCAGGCCGTCGACGACCTTGGCCTGCTCGGCCGCATTGGCGTTGCGCTCGGCGTCGGTCTGCTGGCGCGATTCCTCGGCCTGGCGGCGCTGCTCGGCGCGCTCCTCGGACAGGCGCTTGTTCTCGATCGCCGCTTCCTTGAAGGTCTGGACGGCGGCGGCCATGCGGCCCACCTCGTCCTTGCGGCCCACGGCGGGCACGTCGACGTCGTTGTCGCCGGAGGCCAGCCGGGCCATGGCGTTGGTCATGGCGCTGACGGGCTTGGCGATGCCGGTGCTCAGCAGGGCGCCCATCACGATCGACAGCACCACCGAGAGCAGGCTGCCGACAGCCAGCAGAGTGATGGCGAAGGCCTGGGTCCCCGCGAGCGTGGCGGCATGCTTGCGCTGCTCGGCCTCCTTCTTGTCGATGAAGGCCTTATGCGCCTCGCGAACCTTCTCGAGCCGGCCCTTGGTCAGCAGCTGCGACATGGCGTCGGCCTGCTTGGTGGGGTCCTGCGCCATCGGGATCAGCTGGTTCTCGTCCGCGTCGACCGCTTCGACCGCGGCCTTGATGGCGCTGATCGTCGGCGCGTCTTCAGGCGCGAGCTTTTCCCAGCCGGCCATCGCCGCCTGGTACTCGTTCTCGTGCTGGGTCAGCGCCTTGAGGAACGAAGGGTCGCCGCTGGCCACCAGGCCGCGCACCGCGTTCTGGCGTTCCACGCGCGCAGTCAGCATCGCATTGGCCGCGTCGATCTCGGCCGCGACGTGCTCATTGGCCGCCACGGCCGAGCGGATGCTCATGACGCTGACAAACACGGCCGCGCACATGACGGCCACCACCGTCACGATGACGGTGAAGCCCACGATGAGCTTCTTGGAGATGTTGAGGTTGTTCAGGAAGTTCATCTGGATCTCGTCAGCGGGCGGTCGGGGAATACGAGGGGTCGGCCGGCAGGGCGTTCAGGGCGGTGCGGCCAGGGGATGCCGCGTCGCGCGCCCCGCCGGCCGCAAACGGAGCGGCGGCGTCAAGTCCAGCCACGGCGACGTCCGAGGTGTGGACGCAAGGCGAGGCGCGGAGCTCGACAGCAGGGGAACTGAACGACCGCATTGGGGAGGACCTCGCCGATTGCCGTTGTTGGCTGGGCGACACCGGTCAGGCCCCGCCGAAAGCGACATTCCCAGGGGCGGTTTGATTATTGGTAAATTGCCGGAGGAATCAGCCGGCTAGTAACGCCGCAGGCCGGGCGCCTTGCGCGCGCGGCGAATCTAGACGGCGCGAAGACTACCCTCGATTGCAACTGGGGAACGAAGGCGTAGCACGAGCGTTGCTGTCCGCCGGAAACCTCAGGAGACTCAACAAATGGGTAAAGGCATCCTGCTTTGGCTGGTCGGCATTCCGATTCCAGTGATCATTCTGCTGTTCATGTTCCACATCATCCACTGACCGGCGGCCCCACCTCGGCTCAAGGCCGCCGCGGCACGGAGCGCCGCCGCCAGGGGTGCGGCCTCCTGACGCAGGCTTCGCGAGGATCAGGCGGACGTTTAGGCGGGCGGTCAGGCGGACTGGGTGGTGTCCGGCAGGCCCAGGATCCGCTTGGAGATGATGTTGTTCTGGATCTCCGCCGACCCGCCGTAGATCGACATCGCCTTGCCGAACAGCCAGCTGCGCACGGCGTCGACCTCATCGGCGCGGAAGGCCTCGCCCTCCCAGCCGAGCCCCTGCGTCCCCATGATCTCGAGCATCAGCTCGGCCCGCGTCTGGGCCACGGTCGTGGCCGAGTTCTTCAGCACGGAGGCCGCGTTGGTGGCGCCGGACGCGCCCTTGGCCTCGGCCGCCGCGCGCGCCAGGGTCTGGCCGTGCACGCGGGCGTCCATCAGGTGGCGCGTCAGGCGGTTGCGCAGGTCCTTGTCGGCGATCCGGCCGGCCGCGTCGACGCCCACATAGGCCTTGGCGATATCCTCGAGCGGGGTGGGCCGGCCCATCGCGCCGCCGGTCTGGCTGGCGCGCTCGTGCTGCAGGAGGCGCTTGCCGACGGTCCAGCCCACGTTGAGCTGCCCGAGCAGGGCGTCCTTGGGCGCGACGGCGTCGGTGAAGAAGGTCTCGCAGAACGGGGAGGCGCCGGCGATGAGCTTGATCGGCCGGGTCTCGATGCCCGGCTGGCGCATGTCGATCAGCAGGAAGCTGATCCCCTCGTGCTTCTTGGCCTTGGGGTCGGTGCGCACGAGAGCGCCGCACCACTGCGAATACTGCGCGCCGCTGGTCCAGATCTTGGAGCCGTTGATCAGCCAGTGGTCGCCCTTGTCCTCGCAGCGGGTCTGCAGGGAGGCCAGGTCCGAGCCCGCGTTGGGTTCGGAATAGCCCACGCACCAGCGCACCTCGCCCTTCACGATGGGCGGGATGTGGGTTCGCTTCTGCTCTTCCGTCCCGTAGTCGAGGATGGTGGGGCCGATCATGGTCACGCCCATGCCGGCGGTGAGCGGATTGAACGCCCCGGCGCGCGCCATCTCCTGCTGCAGCACCCGCGCCTGCGCGCCCGAGAGGCCGCCGCCGCCGTATTCCGCCGGCCAGGTGGGCGTGCCCCAGCCCTTGGCGCCCATGGCCGCCTTCCAGCGCCCGAGGTCGCCGTCCGGCTCCGGCCCGTCCATGACCGCGGCCATCAGGCCAGCCTTGTCCTTCAAGGCCGGCGGGAAATTGGCCTCCAGCCAGGCGCGCGCCTCCGCGCGAAAGTCCTCGAGCGCCAGGTCGCCGCCGGAATCCGCCATCTCGTCCTCCCGCCGGCGCCGCCGTCAGGCGCGCCGGGTGTTGTCTTGGCCGCGAGCCTATCGCCCGCCGACCACGGCGCAAGATAACCCAGCGCAAGGGCGACGTTGGGTCATGTGGCTATAGGTCCCGCTTCCGGGCTTGCCGCGCCGCGTCCCGGCGCGTTGAATCGGCGCGAGCAGGAATTGGAGTGTCGAAGGCCATGGAACTGAAGCCCGGATCGCGCTGGCGCAGCGCAGTGTGCGACGCCGAGCTGGTGGTGGTGAAACCGGCCAAGATCCCGGTGACCCTGGAATGCGGCGGCGCGCCGGTGATCCCGCATGCGGAGGCGCGCGCCGAGGGCGCCGCCGTCGCGGCCGACCACGCGGCCGGCAGCCTGGCCGGCAAGCGCTACGCCGATCCCGAGACCGGGCTGGAGGTGCTCTGCACCAAGGCCGGGGCCGGCTCGCTCTCCATCGACGGCCGGCCGATCGGCGCCACCGAGGCCAAGAAGCTGCCGGCGTCGGACTGAGCGCGTGACCGCGGCCCGTCCAGCCAACGGGACGGCCGCCGCGGCGGCCGGCGTGCTGGCCGACCTCGTCGATCTCGGCGGCGCGGGTCTCGTGGTGACCGAGCTGGCGCCCGGCTGGACGGCGCCGGCGGTGGGGCCCGGGGCGGTGCGGGTGGGTGTTCATCGCAGCAGGGCGCGGCCCGCCGGGGACCTGGAGCGCTTCGACATCCTGCTCAGCGCCGACGCCCAGGCGCCGCGACCTTGGGTGGGCGTGGGCGCCGAGGGCGTTGATGCCGCCCTGGCGCGCCTGGCCGCGGCGGTGGACGCGCAACCCGCGGCCGCGGCGGTTGCGGCCCAGGTGTTGCGCATGAGCCTGACCTTGCCGTTCGACCAGGCCCTGGTGCTGGAGTCCCTGGCCTATTCGATGCTGCTGGCCTCCGAAGGCTTTGCCGGCTGGCGTGCCGCGAACCCGGCGCGCCTGCGGGCGGACGATGGCCGGCCTCGGGTGCAGGTCGCCGAGACTGAGAGCCGCCTTGTGATCCGGCTGGACCGAGCGGAGGCGCGCAACGCCTTCGACGCCCGGATGCGCGACGCCCTGGTGGAGGCGTTCGAGTTCGCCCTGGCGCACCCGGACGCGCCGCCCGTGGAGCTCAGCGGCCTTGGCCCGGTGTTCAGCGCCGGCGGCGACCTCGACGAGTTCGGGCGCGCCGACGACGCCGGCCTCGCCCACCTGATCCGCACGCTGCGGGCGCCGGCGCGGCTGGCGCGGGCGCTGGGGCCACGGCTGGCGGTGCGCGTGCATGGGGCGGGCATCGGGGCGGGGATCGAGGTCCCCGCCGCAGCGGCGCGGGTGACCCTCGCGCCCGGGACCGTGCTGCGGCTTCCCGAGGTCGCCATGGGCCTGATCCCTGGAGCCGGCGGCACGGCGACGATCCCGCGGCGGATCGGCCGGCGCCGCGCCGCCTGGATGGCCATCTCCGGCGCCGAGGTGGACGCCGCGACCGCGGTGAGCTGGGGCCTCGCCGATGCGCTCGGGCCGGGGCCATGAGCGCCATCGCCCCGGCGCTGGAAAGGCTGCAGGCCGAGATCGCGGCGCGCTCCGCCGCCTTCGGCCGCCCGGTCGACGTCGCCAGCCTGCGGATCACCGACCGCGCCGGCGAGCTGCCGCTGGGCGAGCCCGGGCTGGTGTCGCCGAACGGCGCATGCCGGCTGGTCCGCGCCGCCGACGGGTGGATGGCCGTGAACCTCGCGCGTGAGGAGGATCGCGACCTGATCCCGGCCTGGCTGGAGTGCGGCCTCGAGGGCGAACCCTGGGCGCTGATCGCGGCGCATGCGCCGGGGCGGACGGTGGGGGCGTTGGTGGAGGCCGCGACGCTGCTCGGGCTGCCGGCCGGGCGCGTGGGCGAGGTCGAGGCGCAAACGCTGGAGGCGCCCACGATCACGGCGGGCGCGGCGGGCGCCCCGCGAAGGCCGCTGCGGGTCGTGGACCTCTCCGCGCTCTGGGCGGGCCCGCTCTGCGGCGCGGTGCTGGCGGCGGCCGGGGCGAGGGTGACCAAGGTGGAGAGCGAGCGGCGGCCCGATCCCACCCGCACCTCCACGCCGGACTTCTTCCAGCGGCTGAATGGCGCCAAGGCCGAGTTGGCGCTCGACCTCGCTGCGCCGGAGGGCCAGGCCCGGCTGCGCGAGCTGATCGCCGGGGCGGACGTGCTGATCACCAGCGTCCGGCCGCGCGCCCTGCCGTCCCTGGGGCTCTCGGTGGCGGCGGTGTTCGGCGAGAACCCCGCCCTCACCTGGGTGGCCATCACGGGCTACGGCTGGACCGGGCCCGGCGCGCAGCGGGTGGCGTTCGGCGACGATGCCGCGGCGGCGGGCGGCTTGGTGCGCTGGACCGCGGACGGCGAGCCGCGCTTCATGGGCGATGCGCTGTCCGACCCGGTCACCGGCCTCGCCGCGGCGTCCGGCGCACTCCGGGCTGTCGCGGCGGGCGGGGGCGTGATCGTGGACGCGGCCCTGGCACGCTGTGCGGCCGGTGCGGCGGCCCTCTGTCAGCCACGGGCGGCGGCGTGAGCCTGATCCTGCGCAACGTGGAGGTCGAGGGGACCGGTGGCCTCGACGTGCGGCTGGCGGACGGCCGCATCGCGGAGATCGGCGCCCACCTGGCCGCGGGCGGGGAAGCGCTGGACGGGCGGGGCGGGGCGCTGATCCCAGGGCTGACCGACCACCACATCCACCTCCTGGCCCTCGCGGCCCAGGCGGACTCCGTCGACCTCTCCGCCGTCACGGGCCCGCGGGAGATGCGGACGCGCCTTGCCGAGGCGCTGGCCGCGCGGCCCCCCGGCGCCTGGCTGCGCGTCACCGGCTACCATGAGCGGATCGCCGGCGATCTCGGGCGCGCCGACCTGGACGCCCTAGCGCCGGCCCACCCCTTGCGGGTGCAGCACCAGACCGGGGCGCTCTGGATGCTGAACAGCCTGGCCCTGGCGCGCCTGGGCGAGGGCGAGACGCCGCCCGGCGTGGAGCGCAACGCGGCCGGCCAGCTCACGGGCCGGATCTGGCGCGAGGACGCCTGGCTCCGCCGCCGCCTCTCCGCGCCGCCCCCGCCGCTGGGGCCGATCGGCCGACGGCTGGCGGCGTTCGGGATCACCGCCCTGACCGACGCCTCGGTCACCACGGACGAGTCTGCGGCCGCGCACCTGGCCGCCGCCGTCCGGGCCGGCGACCTGCCCCAGCGGCTGACCCTGATGAGCGGCGGGCCGATGGAGGCGCCGGCGGATGGGGCGTTCGCCGTGGGGCCCTTGAAGGTGCTGCTGGACGACCACGCCCTCATCGACCTGGACGACTTCACGACGCGGATCGAGCGCGCCCGCCGCTGGGGGCGGCCGGTGGCGGTCCATTGTGTCACCGCCGGCGAACTGGCCCTGACCCTGGCGGCGTTCGAGACTGCCGGCGCCCGGCCGGGCGACCGGATCGAGCATGGGGGCCTGATCCCGCCCGCGGCCATTTCGCAGCTGAAGGGCCGGGGCCTGACCGTCGTCACCCAGTCCGCCTTCGTGGCCGAGCGGGGCGACCGCTACCTGGCCGAGGTGGACCGCGCGGAGCAGGCCGACCTCTACCGCTGCGCCAGCCTCTTGGCGGCCGGCGTGCCGGTGGCCGGCAGTTCGGACGCGCCCTACGCCTCGCCCGATCCCTGGGCGGGTATCGCGGCCGCGGTCGGCCGGCGCACACGGTCCGGCGCGGTGCTGGGCGGCGTCGAGCGCATCGGGCCCGCGGCCGCGCTCGGCCTCTATCTGGGGGCGCCCGACGACCCGGGCGGGCCGCCACGGCGCGTGGTCGTAGGGAGCCCAGCCGACCTCTGCCTGCTGCAGGTTCCCTTGGCGCAGGCGCTGGCCGAGCCGGACGCCGCCGTCGTGGCGGCCACCTTCGTGGGCGGACGGCGGGTCCATGCCGCGTCCTGATGGCGCCTCGACCCCGCCCGGCGCGCCGGGCTAGAAGGCGCTAGGAAAGGCGTCCGTTTCGGTGTGTTGTCGCCGGACGGCCCTTCGCCACAGCGGACCTCCTCAGCGCCGGTTGAGGGCGCCTTGCGCACGTGGCGTCTCAATCTTGCGCGGCGGCCGTGGCCGATCGCGCGCGGCGGATGGTGTTTGATGGCGACTGTTCCTGACGACGACGAGCTCTTCGAAGTGATCGCCAAGGAGGCGCTCGTGGATCGGGACCGGCTGGCGCGCGATGCGAAGCTGGAAGACCTGGGCATCGCGTCCCTCGACGTGATCAGCATCCTGTTCGAGGTGGAGGAGAAGTTCGGAATCCACGTCGAGGAGGACGAGCTGAAGGACTGCGTGACCCTGGGCGAACTGATGGACAAGCTCAAGGCGCGGGCGGTGAGCCCCGCGTGAGGCGGATCGCCGTCACTGGCCTGGGCGCGGTCTCCGCGCTCGGCGCTTCCCTGGACGAGAACTGGCAGGCGGTGGTCGAGGGTCGCGGCGGCATCGCGCGCCACGCGATGGGCGGCGGGCCGCGCGAGCCCGAGGCCCTGGAGCTGCCGCTGGCCCGGGTGGCCGCGGGCTACGAGAAGCTGGTGGACGAGAAGCTGGGGCGAGCGTTCGCCGCCGGACTCGATCCGTTCGCGCGCTTCGTCCTGGGCCCCAGCGTCGAGGCCCTGGCCCAGGCGGGCCTGACCGGCGATCCGGTGCTGAGCGAGCGCACGGCGGTGGTGTTCGGCCACGGCCTCTGCGGGCTGGAGACCCTGGAGGTCGCCTACGACCGCTATTTCGGCCAGCGCTCGCCGCGCCTGCACCCGGCGACCATTCCGCGCTCGATGGTGAGCGCCGGCGTCAGCGCCGCGGCGATGGCCTTCGGCATGCACGGCCCGGTGTTCGCCACCTCCAGCGCCTGCGCCTCCTCGGCCCACGCCATCGTCCAGGCGGCAGGCCTGATCGCGACCGGCCAGGCGGACGTAGCGCTGGCCGGCGGCAGCGAGGCGGTCTCCACGCCTGGCTGCCTGCGCGCCTGGGAGTCGATCCGCGCCATGTCGCCCACCGCCTGCCGCCCGTTCTCCGCCGACCGCGACGGGATGGTGCTGGGCGAGGGCGGCGCGGTGCTGGTGCTGGAGGACCTCGAGCGCGCCCGGGCGCGGGGCGCCCCGATCCTCGGCGAGCTGATCGGCTCGGGCATGTCGTCGGACGCCTACCACATCACCCAGCCGCAGGTGGAAGGCCAGGCGCGCGCCATGCGCCAGGCCGCCGCCCAGGCGCAGCTGGTCGGGCGCGAGGACATCCTGGTCTCGGCCCACGGCACCGGCACGCCGCTGAACGACGCCTCCGAGACCCAGAGCCTGGTGCAGGTGTTCGGCGAGGGCGTGCGGCGCCTGCCAGTGATCGCCACCAAGAGCGCCCACGGCCACCTGATCGGCGGCTCGGCGGCCCTGCAGGCGGCCCTGGGGCTGCGCGCCCTTGCCGAAGGCCTCGCGCCGCCGGTGCTGGGCTTCACGGCCCGCGACGAGGCCTGCGACCTCGACGTGGTGACCGGCCAGGCGCGGAAGATCAGCTCGCAGGTGCTGCTCCAGAACGCCTTCGCCTTCGGCGGCCTCAACGTCGCGCTGGCGTTCGCAGGACCGCAGGCCGTGACCTAAAGGTCCGCGAGCGCGAGCGTCCGGGGCCAGAGGGTTCAACCACGAATGCACACGAAGAACACGAATGCCGCCGGGGTCTCGGGCCTTCGGCGGCGGCAGCGCATTCGTGTGTATTTGTGTGCATTCGTGGTTCCCGCCTCAGGAGTGCGAGCGGGTTAGATCATCACCGGCTCTTCCGGAGGGATGACCGCGCCGTCTTCCATGCGCACCACGCGGGTGGCGTGTTCGATCAGGCGCGGGTCGTGGGTGACGCAGACGACGGTGGCGCCCTCATCGGTGGCGGTGCGCAGCATGCGGGTCACCTGCCGTCCGTTCTCGGAATCGAGGGCCGAGGTGGGCTCGTCGGCGAAGATCAGCTGCGGCTGCTTGGCCAGGGCGCGGGCGATCACCACCCGCTGCTTCTCGCCGCCGGAGAGTTCGGCCGGCCGGTTGCGCAGCCGGCCCGCGAGGCCCACGTGCTCCAGGGTCGCGCGCGCCCGCTGATGCGCCGGCCCGCGTTGCAGGCCCTGGCGCTCCAGCACGATGCTCACCTGCTCCAGGGCGCTCAGCGCCGGCAGCAGGTGGAAGCCCTGGAAGACGAAGCCGAAGTGCTCCAGGCGGAACTTGTCGAACGTATCGCGGCTCATGGAATCGAGGTCGCGGTCCAGCACGCGAACGCGCCCGGCCGTGGGCGTCAGCAGGCCCGAGATGATCGCCAGCAGCGTCGACTTGCCCGAGCCCGAGGGTCCCGCGACCATCACGAACTCGCCGCGCTCCACGTAGAAGTCGGTGGGCTTCAGGGCGTCGACCCGCGCCGCGCCCTCGCCATAGGACTTGCAGATCCCGACCGCTTCGAGGACGCGCTCGGTCATCGCCCGCCCATGGCCAGGGCCCGGCGTACGCGCGCTTCGGCCGCCTGGGCGGAGGCCTCGCGCCTGGCGTCGGCGGCGGCTTCCACATTGGCCTGCAGCCCGGCCAGGGCCAGGCCGTCGATGGCGCCGGCGGCGTGCCGTGTCTCGCCCACCTTCAGGATGGCGTCTGCGTCGGCGAGCTGGGCCTGGGCCAGCGCCAGCTGACGCTGGGCCGCCGCGTCGGCGGCCAGGGCGGCGCGCATCTCGTTCCAGGCCGTGCTCACCGCCTGGCGATAGGCGATGTCGGCCAGGTCCGCCTCGGCGCTGGCGGCGTGCACCGCGGCGCGGCGTGAGCCGCCGTCCAGGATCTCCTGGTTGATGGTGCCGGCGACCGCCCAGGCCAGCTGCTTGATGTCCAGCAGGGTGGCGATGCTGGGATCGGGCTGGCCGAGGGCGGCGGCGATCACGAACTGCGGGCGGGACGCGGACACCGCGGCCGCGCGGCGCGCGTCGGCGGCCTTCAGGCGGTCGAAGGCGGCCTGGACATCTGGGCGGCCATCGACCCGGTCGGACGGCGCGGCATCGGCGGCTGAGACGACGGCAGGGGGCGGACCCGGCGGCAGGGCCACGCCGGGCTGTCCGGTGAGGTCGGCCAGGCGCGCGGCCTGGACGGCGGCTTCCGCCCGGGCGGTTTCCCCGGCGGCGCTCGCGGCGGCCAGATCGCGCTTTCGAGCCGCGAGGTCCTCGGGGAGCGCTGCGCCCTCGCGCACGCGCCGCTGCGTCAGGTCCAGCGCCCGCTGGGCCAGGGCCTGGCGGCGGTCGGCCGCGGCCCCGGCGGCCTGGGCGTCGCGCAGGGCGACGTAGGCGCGCACCGTCTCGGCGCCGGCCAACAGGCGTGCGGCTTCCACGTCGGCGGCGGCCGCCTGGCGCTCCAGCCCCGCGGCCTTGCGGGCCCGGGCATAGCGGCCCCAGAGGTCGGCTTCGTAGGTGGCTTCCAGCGTCGGCGTGCCGGCTGAGCGGCTCTCGTGGAACGAGGCGCCGCCCACCGCCACCGCGGCGCCGACGGTGACATGGGCCGCGCGCGGCGTGCGCGTGATCTCGACCTCGGCGTCGGCCCGCTCGAGCCGCGCAAGGGCGGCCTTGATGTCGAGTCCGCGGGTGTCGGCGCGGCGCAGCAGGTCGGCCAGCACCGGGTCGCCCAGGTCCTCGCGCCACGGGGAAGGCCCGGCCGCGACCAGGCGCGCCACCGGGTCGGTCCGCGGGCGCTTGTCGGCGGCGGAAAGGCCGGCGCACCCGGCGAGCAGGGCCGCCAGGCCCACGGCTGCGACGAGGCGGGAAGGGGTCACGGTCCGAACCGCACCAGCACCCGCTGACCGAGCCGCAGGTCCGTGCCCTCGGGCAGCGCCAGGGTGACGGTGATCACCCGCGCGTCGGTGCGCGCCACGGCGTCCTCCGCGGCGGTCGGGCCGGCCAGCACGTCGGAGACCCGCAGCACCTTGACCTGCCAGCTCTTGCCGGCCTGGAACTCGCGGCTGACCGTGGCGACCATGCCCGGCCGAACCTGGTCGGCGAAGGCCTCGTCCAGCTCGGCGCGCACGATCCGCGGGCCGTTGGGCTCCAGCACATAGAGCGGCGTGGCGGCGGCCACATAGGCGCCCGGCGTGGTGCTGCGGCGCACGACCACGCCCGCGGCTGGCGCGCGCACGTCGCGCACCTCCACCTCATAGGCCTGCAGCCGGCGCTGGGCCTCGGCGGCGGCGAGCGCCTGCTGGGCTTGGTGATGTTCCCCGCGGGCGATGGCGGCGGCGGTCTCGGCCTGTTCGGCGTCCTGGCGGGTGGCGGCGTCGGCGGCGGCGAGCCGCTTCAGGCGCTGGGCCTCGCGCTCGGCGCCGGCGGCCTTGGCGGCGGCGACCTCCACCTGCGCGCGGCGGTCGCCCAGCTCGGCGTCGGCGGCGCCCAGCACCAGCCGCGGCTGGCGGTCCTCCATCTGGGCCAGCGGCTGGCCCGCGGCGACCTGGTCGCCTTCCTGGGCGAAGAGCTTGGCGACCACGCCATCGCGCGGGGCCAGGACGCGCATGAGCCCGCCCTGGGCCTCGATGACGCCCTTGGCCACCGCGGCGGTGGTCGGCGGCGGCGGCGGCTTGTGGGACGGCTTGGCGCCGGAACAGGCGCAGAGCGCCAGGGCGGCGAGGAGGACGATACGTTTCATACCAGGGCGCGTTTCATCGGAGGGGGCGCTTCATAGGAGGAGCGCCGCGGGGTCGGCCTGGCCCACGCGGCGCAGCGCCATGGCGCCGGATCCCAGCGCAGTCAGCACGACCAGCACGGCGGCGGCCAGCACCATCACCGGCTCCAGCACGATCGGCACCGCGCCGATTCGCGCCGCCAGCGCCAGCAGGGCGGTGAGCAGGGCCGCGCCGGCGAGGCCCGCCAGGCCGACCCAGGCGCTCTGCGCCATGACGATCCGGCGCAGCGCGCGCATGGAGAAGCCCAGCGCCCGCAGCGCCGCATATTCTTTCAGCGACCCGGCCACCGCCGCGGTCAGGGTCTGGCTGGTGATCACCACCGCCACCAGGATCGCCACGATGGAGCCGAACACGAACGCCACCCCCGCGCCGGACTCGGCCAGCCAGTAGACGGTGGTGCGCTTGGCGAAGTCGTCGCCGGTGAGCGCCTCGAACCCGCGGCCCTTGCCGACCTTGTTCAGGTCGCGCGCGATGTCGGCGGCGTTGTCCGGGTCGTCCACCTGGGCCAGCAGATAGGCCACCCGCCCGTCCGGCCCCGCCGAGGGATCCAGCCGCCGGGTCGTGGGCAGGGAGGCGATGACGTTGACGCCGCCCAGGGCCCGCAGGCCGTGGGTCACGCCGGCCACCCGCACGCGCCGGCCATTGATCTCGGCCATGCCGCCCACCTGCGTCTCCAGCTTGTGCAGGTCGGCCACGTCCACCAGCACCGAGTCCGGCTCGCCCAGCAGCGCCCGCTCCTGCGGCGTCAGGGCGTCGGACAGGGCCATGGCCTCAGGTCCGGGCTGGACCCCCACAATGTAGACGTTGACGATGCCGCGGTGGCGGGTGCGCCACTCGCCGGTGCCCCAAAGGAACGGCTCCACGCGCTTCACATGCGGGTTCATCCAGGTGAACACCTCGGCGCGGCCGTTCACGGGCCGGCCCAGGTCGATGCTCTGCACGCCCGGGTAGCCGATCCAGAGATCGGCGCTGGAGCGGGTCACGTACTGGCTGGAGAGCGAGAAGATTCCGAGGATTACGGCCGCCTGCAGCAGGACCAAGAGGCCCGAGAAGGCCACGGCCACCATGGCCGGCGCGAACCGGCGCCATTCGTAGATCAGGGACTTCAGGGCGAGCGGCATCAGGTCTCTTCCGGAGGCTCCGGCGGCGCGGAGCGTCCCATCAACCAGATTCCCGCCAAGATGATGACCCCGCCCATGATCTGCATCAGGTCGGCCCGCTCGTGGAAGACCAGCCAGCTTGTGGCCACGACCAGCACATAGCCGATCACGGTCAGCGGAAACGCCGCGCTCAGCTTCATCTCGCTCAGCACGGTCATCCAGGCGGCGAAGGCGCAGACCTCCAGCGCCAGCATCGCCTGGGCCCAGGGCTGGCGGAACAAGAGGCCGAACCATTCCAGGCCGAAGCGCGTGGGCGCCATGGCGAGGGCCGTCTCCTTGGCGGCCACCTGGTAGGCCAGGCCCAGGATCGGCATCGCCGCGCAGAGCGCCCACAGCGCCAGGCGCCGGCGGCTCCCGCGGCCGCCCGCAGCGGTGCTCCAGATGGTCATGCGGCGAGCTTCAGGACGGGATCGGGGACGAAGAGGGGCGCCACCAGCTGCAGGGCCCCATTCACCAGGGCGTTGCGGTGGCGGAAGCAGATCGAGGTGCGGATGAGGCGGCTGCCCAGCTTCAGCTTTACGTCATAGGCCGCCTGGCCGGACTGGTAGAGCTTGAGGCCGCGCTCCAGGCACAGGCGCACATTGGTGAACCAGCTGACGAAATAAAGGTTCAGCGGGCGGCCGCGCTCGGCCTCCATGCAGAAGAACTTGTCCAGCAGGGTCTCGCCATCCTGGATCAGCAGGTTGAAGCCCAGCAGCGCGTCGCCGTCGAAATAGAGCACGGCGAAAGCCCGTCCGGGCATTTTCGCCAGCACACCCTGGAAATAGGCCGGCGTCAGTTCCTCGAAGCTCATGTCGGCGCGCGCCAGGGTCTCGGCGTAGAGGGCCATCACCTGGTCCAGCACATCGTCGATGGACTCCCGGACCTCGACGCGCAGGCCTGCAGCGGCCCGCAGCTTGCGGCGCATGTCCTTGCGCGTGGCATGACTGAGCCGGGCGAAATAGGCGTCCATGTCCGGGAAGTCGATGTCGAGTTGGGCGGTCGGCAGGCTCGG
>Ga0136846_1219670_pt1 | contig 18995 bp, 12 predicted proteins | sample HopSoiMetagenom2_FD_96841 | JGI IMG/M metagenome (GOLD analysis project Ga0136846, IMG submission 96841) | Grasslands soil microbial communities from Hopland, California, USA - 2 Assembly 2016 (version 4) | ecosystem: Environmental > Terrestrial > Soil > Grasslands | place: USA: Hopland...
GACATTCTCCGCATCAAGGGACCGCGCGCGGTTCAGGAGTATCTGCTCAACGAAGTGCAGGAGGTTTACCGCCTGCAGGGCGTGAAGATCAACGACAAGCATATTGGCGTGATCGTCAGACAGATGCTGCAGAAGGTGCGTGTCCTCGAGAGCGGCGACACCGAGTTCCTCGAGGGCGAGCACGTCGACAAGCAGGCCTTCAGGGATGCCAACGACAGGGCCAAGAAGCACAAGGAAACTCCGTCGGTATCGGAGCCCCTGCTGCTCGGAATCACCAAGGCCAGTCTCACGACTCAGTCGTTCATCTCGGCCGCGAGCTTCCAGGAGACGACGCGAGTTCTCACCGACGCTGCGATCCGCGGCGCCCGGGACGAGCTGCTCGGGCTCAAGGAGAACATCATCATCGGTCACCTCATCCCCGCCGGCACAGGTATGTACCGGTATCAGGAAGTGGAGATCGAGGGAGCGCCGGTGCCACCAGCGCCCGAGCTTCCCCCCGAGCCGACCATCGCCGAGATCCTCGCGACCGACTCGGACTCGGACTTCGTTCTGCCGGAGGCCGTCGCGGTTCCGGTTCCCGAGGAGATTTAGCGGGACGCTGGAGGGGGGAGGCGGGAAGCGTGCAAAAACGTGCCAACTCTCTCCCGCTACTTGAGTGTCAAAATTGACACCCAAGTAGCTCCGCAATTGCGCAGCAGAAACATGTGCTACAAAATCCCCGTACGAGTTATTCGTCCGGGGATTTTTGCATCAGCACTTCGCTGACGCCAAGCCCAGACTTCCGTGAGTTGAAAGATGGACCTCTACATTTTCTGCGTCGTTCTTGGCGCCGCTGGCATGGCCGCAATGGCCGTCCTCGGCTTCACGAGCAGTCACAGCGGAGGTGGAGGCCACGGCCACGACACCGCCGGCCATGAAGTCCACGGCATCGGCGCGGGCCACACCCACGCAGTCGGTGCGGGTCACGCTGCGACGCATACTCACCTCCCGCCTTCTTCGCATCCGGCTCACGTCAACCCGGACGGCTGGAAAACGCACGCCTGGTCGTGGCTCTCACCGCGGGTCCTCTTCAACGTACTCGTTGGATTCGGCGCCACGGGTTTGATCGCCGAGCGGATCGTCGGACCGTTCCTGGCGCTACCGATCGCGCTCGCTGGCGGGCTCGCATTCGAGACAGTCGTAGTTCGCCCAATTTTCAACTCGCTGTTTCGCTTTGCTTCGGAGCCTGCTCAGACTCTGGAGTCGTCGATCATGTCCGAAGCGAAAGCTGTGACGGGATTCGATGCCAGAGGCAATGGTTTGATTGCAGTCGAGGTGGGCGGCGAAGTAGTACAGATTCTCGGAACTTTGACGGCCGGCGAGCGAAACGCCGGGATCCGGGTCCGCGCCGGCGACATGGTGCGGATCGAAGATGTAGACGGCACACGCAATCGCTGTACAGTTTCTCGCATCGGCCTTAGCGAGAGCTGAGTCTTAGCCGGCCGCTCTTTCACAGGATTTCATAGATGACCGAAACACTCATTATCGTCGCTGCGATTCTCGTTGGTGAGCTGGGAGTCATTCCGCTCATCGTCTCGTCGTTTCTGCGAAACGTCGAAGCTGGAACCATTCGCATGGTCAGTTGGCTTCAGGGTAGCACTATCATTTATCGCGGACCGGGTAAGTCCAAGGAAGTTCCTTTGCTTACTACGGGAACCACTCTGTCGAGCAAGGCGATTAACGTCGATCTCGACATCACCGACCAGACTGCCGATCTCGATCGCAACGGCACACCGCAGCCAATCAAAGTACGGATCCTGGCCAGCGCCATCGTTTCTGTCGGTGACACCGACACGATGATCAAGACGGCGGCAAACAGGTTCTTCTCCAAGGACACGGCGGATCAGGAGAACATCCTGATCGATCTTCTCTCGAGCTCGGCGCGCCGCGCAATCAATCTGCTCACCCACGATCAGCTTTTTTCGGCAAAGTCCGCTCCTCAGCTCTCCTCCGGCGGGCAGTTTGATGCGCTCGGTGCGGGCTCCAGTCAAAGCAACGCACTATCAGTCTCGCCAAGCCATCCTACCGCGATGACCCGCGCCGCTGAAGCCGCACTTCAGGGGATGGAAGACGACGACGATCCGCTCGCGGTGATCATTCGCAAGGCGTGCTCGAGGGAGCTGACGGACCTCGGCCTGACCTTCAATTCGCTCAACATCAAAGTCGTGCAGTCCGAAGTTGCCGAATCGCGCCGGCGTCAGTCGGCCGCCGAGGCCCAGGCGAATGCCGACATCGTCACGGCGCAACAGGCGCGTCGCGCCAAGGACGCCCAGCTCGAAGCAGAGCGTGTGATTTCCGACAAGCAGCGAGAGCTGGAACAGACCAAGGCAGCCAACGCAGCGCTCATCGCCGAGGCGGAAGCAAAGAAGCAGACTGCGCTAGGCGTGCAACGAGTCGCCGAGCTGGAAGCAACTCAGATCGCGCAAGCGAGAGCCGACGCTGAAAAAATGCGCATCGAGGCCGAGGCTCGGGCACGGGCCGAAGCAATTCGAATCACGACCGTCGCGCAGGCGAACGCTGAGAGCATTCAGAAAGTGAACGAGGCGATCAAGGCCGGTGGCGAGAGTTATTTCCGTTACCGTCAAATCGAAATGATTCCCGATATCGCGCCGGTGATTGCAGACGCTCTCGCAAAGGCGCGACTGGTGACGATCTCCGGCGACTCCGCGGAAGGTGGCGCCGCGCAGTCGGCGACAACCAACATCACGAGCGTCATTCAGACCGTTCTCGCCGCGCAGCTCGTGTCGGGCAGCGGACTCCTGCAGCAAGCGGACTCGTCGCGCGACAACGGCAGGGAGGCTGTGAGTGCGCCGCGCGATCGCGATGTTGCGCCGGTAAAGGCGCCGAATTTCGGTCAGGCTTCCAGTCCACCTGCCAAGCCGGGCGTGCGCTAGCGCGGGGCGTTCACTCCCGGTGCACCATCAGCTAGAAAGCATTGACGATCCCGTGCTCACTTGTATGTTGCTGACAGAGCCGGGGTGACTCGCGCCCGTAGGCCGAGCGCGCGGCCCTGGCCTGGTTCCGCTGGAGGATCATGTCGAAGAGTCCGATCAATCCCCGTTACATCTCCACGGGACTCGCGCTCGCGAGCTGCGTTCTGGTGACGGGTGCTCAGCGACTCGTCGCACAGTCACCAGCGAGTGTAGTCGGCCGCGTGACGGCGGAAACAGGCATGGGATTGACCGGAGCTGATATCTCGGTGCCGGGAACACAGCTTCGCGCGACGACTGACGACCGCGGCGAATTTCGACTGGCCGCGGTGCCGGCGGGCACGATGGAGGTTCGCGCTCGCCGCCTGGGGTTCCGTCCGGACGCAGTCACACTGACGGTGCCGGCTTCAGGTACCGAATCGGTGAGCATCAAGCTCGCCGTTGCTACCCAGGAGCTGCAGCCCGTTCTGGTACGCGGTCAGGCCGTCAAGTACACAGGTCGCCTTGCCGGATACTATGAGAGAATGGAGCGCCGGTCTTCCGGGATTTTCATTACGCGCGAGCAGATCGACCGGGAGAATCCTCGAACACTCAACCAGCTTCTGCAGCGCACTCCGGGAATAACGACACAGCGACAACGCGACGGGTCGGTCGGCGTTCGGATGCGCGATCGCGCGTGCGCTCCGCTCGTGTGGCTCGATGGGAATGCAGTGTCCACCGGTCGCGTCGATCTCGACACATTCGAGCCAAGCACTCTGGAGGGCATAGAGCTTTACCTTGGATCGACCGGGGCCCCGGCTCGATACAGCTGGTCGCGTGACCTCTCAAACTGCGGAACGATCCTGCTGTGGACCCGGGGCTCAGATACCGACATCCCGCACACGAGTGCGACCTCGCCCACAGAGATCGAAGCACTGGTTGCATCGCTGTCGGTGTTCACCGCCGATCAGGTCGACCAGGCGGTAGCGCCGGATCCGACGAGGCCTCTGAGTATCCCGTATCCTCCGTCGCTTTTCGCCGCGCACACCCGGGGCTCGGTGCTGGCCGAATTTGTCGTGGATAGGGAGGGTCGCGTGGAGAAGGAGACATTCGGGATCGTGTCTGCGACCCATCCCCTTTTTGCCGACGCGGTCAAAACTGCCGTCCTCGCCGCGACCTTCAAGCCCGCGGTCAAACAGGGGAAGGCGGTCAGGCAGCTGGTCCATCAACCCTTCGAGTTCAGCGACGTCAAGTAGTTCGGCGTAGAACCCCCGCGGAACGGCTTAGACATCCGAATCGAGGGAATAGTTCGCAGAAACTTGTTGACAGCCGAAAAAACGGGGTCTACTTTCTGGCCTGCGACTAAACTCATCCGGTCGTACCCCTAGCCCATCCCCAAGGAGGCGCATGGAAAAGTCATAAGTCTGATTTCTTCAGAAAGCTGCACCCGTTGATTAATGCGGGCAGCTACGCGCTCCACACCGATGGAAAGCTCAAGAAGGTCCACCCCCTCAAGCAGCAATCCCCAGCGGAACGGTCACCCATCCGTCCCGACTGCCTGAGAATCCATTCGAAGTGAGGAAGGCATAATGGAAATTCGCAAGTCACTCCGCTATTGCGTCGTCGCGGCGTTTGCACTCGGCTTTGCAGCCGTTGCCAACACTGCATACGCGCAGGGCGCGGTCATTTCAGGCAAGGTCACGAACGATCAGGGCAGAGACATCGCCGGAGCGAATGTGATCATCCCCGAGCTGAACATCTCGGTCGCCACCAACCCCGCCGGCAACTACACAATCGTAGTACCAACAGCCCGTCTGAACGGCGCGACCACGTCGTTGCGCGTCCGCGCGATTGGCTATATCCCGAAAGCTTCGACGGTGACGCTCAGTGCGGGCGCTCAGACCGCGAACTTTTCGCTCGAGCAGGACATCAACCGACTCGAAGCCGTCGTAACGACAGGTGTAACGGGAGCTACGGTAGCCACGAAGCTCCCGTTTTCCGTTTCGCGCATCGATTCCGCCGATATGATGGTTCCGGCCACGAATCCCCTGTCGCAACTAGCCGGCAAGGTTCCAGGCGCCTCGATCGTTTCGGCGTCAGGTCGTCCGGGAGCATCGCCGGCTGTATTGTTGCGTGGACCCACCGCCATCACCGGCGCAGGTCGCGGACAGTCGCCGCTCTACATTATTGATGGAGTCATCCTCGCCGACCAGGGTAGCAGCACCGGTGGCGGCGGATTGCCCGACATCAACCCCGAGGATATCGAGAGCATCGAAGTCGTGAAGGGCGCGGCGGCATCGTCGCTCTACGGCGCGCGTGCCGGTAACGGGGTAATCAGCATCAAGACGAAGTCCGGTCTCAGCTCCACCGACGGTGTGCATTTCAACTTCCGCACCGAGTACGGAACGAGCGATGTCGAGCGTCATCTGCCGATCAATCAGGCGCACGCGCTCGAGCTGGACGAAACGGGCACTCGCTTCTGCATCACCGTATCCGGTCAGGGTCGCTTCCAGTGCGCCCGCTCGATCGACTACGCGTCCGAAGCCTATCGTATCAACGATCAGGGCGGCGACGCTGCGCTCTCGCCGATTGGAACCTTCCCACTTGACCCCGGCTCCTCGCTGACGAAGCCGGAAGTGGGTCTGACTTCCGCGTTCCTCACGCACATCTGGCCGGGCAACAACTACGACGCGGTCTCGGAGTTCGTTCGTCCGCAGCCGCTGATCAACAACGTTCTTGATATGCGCGGCAAGTACGGCAATACCGCGTTCTTTGCCAGCGCGTCAGGTCTCGATCAGGGTGGCGCGATCCAGTTCCTCAACGGATTCCAGCGCAAGAGCGGCCGCATCAATCTCGATCAGCAGATCGGAACACGGTGGTCCGCTTCTCTCACGAGCTATTTCGCGCGCGGTGAAAAGGACGGGTTCTACGCAGAAGACGGCGGCAACGCATTCTTCCGTCTGACCCGCACTCCACCGATCGTCAACCTCGACGCCGTCGACTCGAAGGGCAGGCTTTACATTCGGCCCAACCTGCAGGGTGCCGGCTCGCAGAACAACAATCCGCTCTATCCGCTGCAGAACGACAACCAGGTGACCCGCACCAATCACTTCATCGGTGGTGGTACTGTCCGCTTCGTTGCGACAGACTGGTTGAACTTCGAAGGCAACCTGAGCTACGACGGCTCGCAGAACAACCTCGATAACTTCGACGACAAGGGTTATCGCACCACCACCGCTTCGGCTGGTGATGTGTCGTTCCTGCGGAAATCATCGGAGCAGCTGCAGTCGTACAACTCCAGCCTGAACATGAACATCCTTCATGACATGCTGACGGACATGCACTCACGCACAAGCTTCCGGTACCTGTACGAGCGTGAGGACTACGACTATCGCCGCGGTCAGGCTGGCGGTCTGAGCGTAGTTGGCGTTCCGACCCTCGACAACGGCACCATCTCCAAGTCGGTGACGTCGACCACACAATCAATCCGCAGCATCGGCTTCTTCTTCGCTGAAGACGTCGACTGGAAGGACCGCTACATCGTAAGTGGGCTCATTCGCCGCGACGGCAGCTCGCTGTTCGGCAACGCGAATCGCTGGAAAATGTTCGGCCGCGGCTCGCTGGCCTGGCGCCTTTCGCAGGAGCCGTGGTGGGTGATTCCTGCGCTTAACGAATTCAAGCTGCGCGCGTCGGTCGGTACGGCCGGCGGACGCCCTGGATTCGACTGGCAGTACGAGACGTTCAACGTCGCGAATGGTGTCATCTCGCCGCAAATTCTTGGTAACCGCTTCCTCAAGCCGGAATCGATTCGCGAGAACGAGTACGGAGTCGACGGCGAGGCGTTCCATCGCATCGGATTCAGCGCTAACTACGCCATCTCCAATGCACGCGACCAGATCCTTCGCGTTCCGTCGCCAGCAGTAACGGGCTTCGGATTCCAGTGGAAGAACGCCGGCGTACTGCAGAACAAGACGTTCGAGGCGTCGCTCAACGTTCCGATCATCAACGGACGTGATCTCACGTACTCGACGCGGTTCATCTACGACAGAAACCGTGCGGTCATTACACACCTGTACGTGCCGAGCTTCACCTTCGGCGCGACTGCGCAGGCCACGGATCAGATCTTCCTCGCCAAGGAAGGCGAGCGGTACGGCACCTTCTATGGCCGTGTGTTCGCAACCAGCTGCAGCCAGCTTCCTTCAGTAGCTGCCGCCTCATGCGGTCACCCCGGTGATGCATTCCAGCAAAACTCCGACGGCTACATCGTCTGGGTGGGTTCCGGAAACAGCATCAATGACGGAATCGTCAAGAATCTCTGGCAGTCGAGGGCGCCAACGAACTCGCCGTTTTACTCGGCGCCGGGTGCAGGCGTGAACGGCTACTTCAACCCGGCTGTGCAGCTTAGCTGGGGCATGCCGATCATCCTTCGCGATTCCAGCGGCACCGCGCGGAAGCTTCCGCTCGGCAATCCTCTTCCGAATTTCCGCTGGGGATTCTCGCAGAACCTGAGTTACAAGCGGGTGACCGCCTACGCGCTCATCGATGCGGCGATTGGCCAGAAAGTCTACAACCAGGGCCGCGGGTGGTCGTTCCTCGACTTCCTAGAGGGCAGCGAGTCACAGCTCGGCAAGTCAGTCGAAGCGGCGAAGCCACTCGGGTATTACTACCGCGCCGGCGCGCCGGACACTGGAACAGGCATCGGCGGATTCTACGATCTGCTCGGGCCCAACAGCGCCATGACGGAAGACGCAAGCTACGCCAAGCTTCGTGAGTTGAGCGTTGGCTTCCGCCTCGGTCGCTTCGGCTCGATGACTGGTGATTGGAACTTGACCCTGATTGGCCGCAACCTGCACACCTGGACCAAGTACCATGGGTTTGATCCAGAGGTGGGCTTCGGTGCGGTGAGTGGAGCGGGGAGCACGGCAAACGGGTCGGGATCGGCCGCAATCAATGCGATTGATGCCTTCACCTTCCCGAACCTGCGCTCACTGACGTTCTCGCTTCAAACCAGCTTCTAAAATCCGAGCCCCGGACAGCGAGGGAGAAATCCCTCTCTGTCCGGAGGCCAATCAATCGAGGCTCATAAATGCGTAAATTGTTTTTCCTTGCCGGATGTGCCGGCCTCGTTGCGGCTTTTGGGTGTTCAGACACCCTCGCCGTCGAGAACAGCAACAATCCCGATGCCGCGCGCGCTTTGGCGAGACCGTCGGATGTGGAAGCACTGATCGGAAGCTCGCTGAACACGGTGTGGCGAGCCCTGAACGGTCAGAATGACAACGTCGACAACCAGATGCGGGTGTTCTCATTCGAGAACAGCTCCTCACTGGCGAATTTCGGTTTCGGAACGCGCATTCCTATCCCGCGTGGCCCGATCGACAACTCCAAGGGCAATCCGGTCCTCGTCGGAAATTTCTGGGACTACGCGCAGGATGCGAAGGGCGCGCGTTCCGCGGCGCTTGGGCTTGCTCAACTCAACAAGCCCGGCTTCACTCTCGGAAGCGCTGCAGCTGATTCCCGCGGTCGCGCGTTCGCATTCTTCGTGATGGGATCGGGCAACGCCAACATGGCGCTGGTATACGATTCGGGCGCGGTGGTGAATGAGTTCAACGGCAACGACATTCCTTATCCGCCGTTGCTCGCCCACGATTCTCTGATGAAACTCGCGCTGATCCAGCTCGATTCAGCGCAGGCAAACGCGGCAAAGATGACCAGTCCGCTGCTGGCTACCTGGATCCCGGGCAACGCGCTGACGGGTCCCCAGTTCGTGCAGGTGATCCGCTCGTACAAAGCGCGTTACCGTGCAGCGGTGGCCCGCACGCCGGCCGAGCGTGCCGCTGTCGATTGGACGAAAGTCCGCGACGACGCTCTCGGCGGGATCACTGCGGATCTCGTGATCGATCTCGATCCATCGAAGAGCTGGGATTACATCTGGTACGTCCAGCATTTCCTGTTCGACGCCTGGACACAGCAGAGTCCGATCTTCGCCGGAATGGCCGACAGCGTAAGGCCGGCGAATGATCCAGCGGGTCCGGGATACGATGCCTGGCTCGCCACGCCGCTCAATTCCCGCTCGGCCTTCCTGATCAAATCAGCGGACCAGCGATTCCCGCCCGGCGACACGCGCGCGGCGCAGCAGACGGCGTCCACCGTTGGCGCACTGCAGACGCCTTCGCGGTCCAACTTGTACTTCCGCAATCGCACCTCGCCTGATCCACCGGGCCTGCCGTACACGGTATCGCAGTATGACTGGTTCCGGCTCCAGCAGCTGTACCAGGCAAACCGCATCGGCAAGTTCCCAATGCTGCAGAAGGCAGAAGTCGACCTTCTGGCGGCGGAAGCCTATTACAGGCTTGGCGATCTGGCCAACGCGGCTGCGAAGATCAATCTGACCAGAGTCGCGAAGGGCAATCTTCCGCCGCTTCCGGCTGGCATGACTGCGACCGACCAGGTCCCTGGCGGTGGTGCATGCGTGCCGCGTGTTCCTGATCCGGCGACAAACTTCACGTCTGCCAAGTGCGGCACTCTCTTCGAAGCACTGAAGTGGGAGAAGCGCATGGAGCTCGCGTTCATGGAATACGGCGCCTGGTATCTGGACAGTCGTGGCTGGGGAGATCTCGCAGTAGGAACGCCGCTCGAGTGGCCGGTTCCGTATCAGGAGATGGACACCCGCAGCGCGCCACTCTACAACTCGAACACCGCTGCGACGGTGGGCACGTACGGGTACTAGGAGATTCTGGTGAAGGCTCGCCCTCTGCCAATCCGGTTCAGGACGGTCGCGACAGCGACCGTCCTGTGCTGGGTCTCTGCGATCGGATGCTATTCATTCATCCCATCGCAGGCGTCCAACATGCAGCCCGGACGGGAAATGGCAGTCGAGTTAAATGATCTTGGCCGGTTGAACCTGAATACGCTGATCGGCGGCGATGTCTCGCAGGTTGCGGGCATCCTGCAGCAGCAAACCGGCGCGGACTACACCATCAAGGTAAGTGAGCTCACCTATCTGAACGGAAAATCGGCAATGTGGAGTGGAGAGCCGGTGACGATCAGGCAGGATTACGTGAGAACTTTTCTGGAAAAGAAAATGTCGCCGGGCAAGACGGCGGCTGCGGTTCTGGCTGGCGCGGGTGTCGTTGGGGGAGCCCTCATCGCACACACCGTCATCGGCGGCGGAAATGGGAACGGCGGCGAAGGAAAGCCGGAGCCCCCGCCCGGAACCGGATACAGGGGACATCCATGATCGATCCGAATCACCCAAAAACTTTCGAGTCGGAGTCAGTAATGAATCTTCACCGTTATTTTCTGCTGAGCGCTGTGGTTGGCATGCTCGCGTGCGGCAGTGACAGCACCTCGCCGACGTTCAAGACGCCGCCGACGGCAGGGCTCGTTCGCTTCATTAACGCAGTCCCGGATACTGGATTTCAGGATTTCCGGTTTACCGATGTAGTGGAAGGCGTACCGAACCTCGAGTTCGTGAACCTCGCGTTCCGTGGCGGTACGAACGTCGCGTTCCAGCGAACCGTCGTCGGCACCCACCACATCCGGGTGTTCATGGGCAGCTCCAATACCACGCCCGCGGCGCCGCTCGGTTTCGATCCGAGTGTTGTCTCAACCGTGATGGCCGATACGACCTTTACGTTTGCCGAGAATGTCGCGCAGACTTTCGTGTTCTACGGTTCATCGCGGGCCAAGGGACAGAAATTTCTGATCACCACCGACGATCGGCCGGCCTTGACCGCGACATCCGGCACCATCGGATTCCGGTCGACCAATCTCACTGCCGGTGCCGTCGACATCTACCTGATTCCAGGTGCGACATCGACGCCGACGCCTTCCGGCACTCCGGCGATCGCCAACCTGGCCCCGCTGGCGACCAGCGCTTACATCACTCCGGCTGTGGCTGGTGGAACGAGTGGCTACACTGTCGTCGCTACGACGGCGGGCACCACGACAGTAGTCGCTTCGCAGCTCATGCCGGCCGGTGCGGCGTTCGTGCCCGAGGTCCCGGGCTCGGCGGGCGCACTCGATCCGGTCGCCGGGTCGCGCATTTCCGGATCGATTTTCACTGCGTACATTTTCCCGCCCGCAGTGGCGGGGAGCAAAGCCGCGACGTCGACGAACATCACGCCTGGTATCGGTGTGGCGATCGACAAGAATCCGCCGCGGCCGTAGTGTAAGCGACGCTCACTTGTGAAGTGCAAAAGCCGCCGGCAATTTCGATTACCGGCGGCTTTTGAATTCTGGCAATCGATTCCACATTTCGACGAGGGAAGAACAATGAGATTTCTTCAGACCGCTGCAGTCTGCTGTTCCGTCCTTTTCACCGCGTGCGCTACCACCAGCGCGAATGGAGTTGGAAGTTCGACAGCTGTCGCTAAGACCAAGACCAATCCGGAGTTCATCACCACCGCCGAGATCGACGCGGCCACCTTCCGGGATGCCTACGAAATCGTGCAGCGTCTGCGTCCGAGCTGGTTCACGAAAGCTCGTGCATCCAGTGGAGGTTCCCTGACTGGAACCCAGGTGTCGGGCTCGAGCGGCGGTATGTCCGGAGTGCAATCGGGCGGCAGTGGTGGCACGCTCGTCGTTTATCTCGACAATACCAGAATGGGCGGCCCTGAGGCCCTTCGCGATATTTCGGCGAGCGCCATCACCTCCCTTCAATACATGGATGCTGCAACGGCGACGGCCAAACTGCCTGGTATCGGTTCGACAGTGATTAGCGGCGCGATCGTAGCGACATCGCGAGTCGGGCACTGAAGCCGTTGTGATCCGCGAAGTCGGATCGCGAATGGCACTGCGGGCGCTGCGGCGCTCGCACTCCCGGCTCGACCGCTTCAAGCTCACAAAAAAACCGTTCATCAGGCGTACGCTGCTCGCGGATGAAGGTATTGCAACCGCCGTTCGCGAGCACACGCGTGAATTTGGGGGCGATGAGCGGAGCGCGTGGCGGCGCGTTGAAGAATATATCGACGAGATAGTTCCGTTCTTCAACATTCTCGCCTACTACAAGGTCGGGCTCGTCGTCAGCCGCGTAGTGCTGAAATTCTTCTACAAGGTCTCGGCGGAGTATGCGGGGCACTCGTCGCGAGAGATGCTGCCGCGCGATGCGATCGTGATCTATCTGATGAATCACCGCTCCAATGCCGATTACGTTCTGGTCGGCTACGTGCTGTCGGGCCAGGTCGCTATCTCCTACGCGGTCGGCGAATGGGCGCGCAGCTTTCCGCTGGAATACATCTTCAAATCCTTTGGCGCGTATTTCGTTCGCCGAAAGTATCGCGAGAAACTCTATCATACCGTTCTCGAGCGATACGTCCAGCTGATAACGCGGAACGGCGTCACCCAGGGAATTTTTCTCGAGGGCGGACTCTCCAAAGACGGCAAGCTGGGGAAGGCGAAGATCGGCCTTCTCGATTACGTGATCGGGGTCGCGCGCGATCCGGAGATGCGGAGCCGTCTCCACGTCGTGCCGGTGGCGATCAACTACGATCGGGTCCTCGAAGATCGATCGCTGATTCGCGAGCTCGATGCGCGTGAAGGCGGTACCCGCCCTGCGCGGCGCACGCAGCTGATGGAAGTGCTCCGCTACGTTTGGTGGAACGCCGCGCGGCTCCTCGCGCGACGCTGGAAGCGTTACGGCCGGGCGGCAGTGGTGATAGGCGAGCCTTTCGCACTCGAGCCGTGGCTCGATGCGCAGGACCGTGAAGTGGGGAATCTTTTCGGCGTCGATCGCGCCGAGCGATTGGCGCGCGTGCAGAGACTGTCCGACACGGTCATGGACAGAATCGCCGCCATCATTCCGGTGACGTCCGTGACGCTGGCATGTGCGGCGATTCAGAGCTTCGACGGAGACTTCATCTCACACTCGCAGCTGATCGCGCGGATTAGCGAGATGCGCGACGTTTTGCGCGAACTCAATGCGCGCATTGTCTACAGTGAAGGAAGCGTCGACGAGATCTTTGATCGCGCGTGGCGAATGCTTGCGATGCGGCGGATACTCGTGCGCGTCGGCGACGGATACTCGGTGCTGGAAGGAAATCGAGCGCTCGTGAGCTACTACGCGAACAGCATCAGCCACCTGCTCGGACCATTCTCTGAGGGTGTGAAACAGCGCGATCGACTCCCCGCGCTCGCCGCTGGATTGTAAAAGTTTTCGGTTGAGGCCGAGAACTTTTCGCGATGCTTCCAGTGGTTCGGCGATGGTAACCGCCGTACGGATCCCGGCAAACCCTCCCGAACTGCGCCGGCGAAAGAAAACGCTCTCTCTATAGTAGTGTAGCGCTAAGAATTCTTAATTCGTAGCTCTGCATTTGTCCGACGTGGATCAGCGGACGAACTCGCTCACGTAAGAGATTCTGTCCTTCGCCAACCAAAACGTACTGTTCGGGTGTCTAACGGTTCACTTGTCATCCGATGGTACACCATTCTACCATTCGATTGTCATGCCTCCGTTGCCGCGCGCCGCGTCGCGACACGAATCGTCGTGTCGCCCAACAAATCGTTTTGGAGAAAACGGTAATCGCGCGCATCTGGTTTCGGATGGACATCCAGTTCGTTCGGTCGCAGAGCGGACGCCCACACCGTGCGGGGTTGCGCACGAATATGAAGGGGAGAGCTATGCAGTACACGTTTATGTCGGGAAGAGCTCGACCGGTTTCCGGTTTCCACCCACCCAAGTCTAGACAGGTATCGATCCGAAACTTCGTCACAAATTGCATGGCCGCAGTTGCATTGCTCCTCGGCGCGACCTCGACGTTGAGTGCGCAAAGTGGAGCAACCATCTCGGGCAGAGTCACCAATGAGCAGGGCGTAGGACTGCCTGGCGCAACTGTTCTGATTCAAGGCACCACCATTGGTACCCACGCCGACGACCAGGGTCGGTACACCATTGTCGTTCCCAGCTCGCGCGCCAACGGTCAAGCTTCCGTTGTGCTGGCGCGCACGATCGGCTACGCGGCGCGCACTGTGCCGGTGACGATTGCATCGGGAGCGAATCTCACCCAGGATTTCTCGCTGGTCGTGAATCCTCTCAACCTCGACGTCGTCGTCGTGACGGGCGCCGGAACATCGACGACCCGCGAAAGACTGACCACGACGATCAACAGCGTCGACAGCAGCGCGATCAGTCGCGCCGCGAATCCGCAGAACGTCGTTTCAGCGCTGGCGGGACAGGCGCCGAACGTCGAAGTGCGCACTCAGTCCGGTGAGCCCGGCGCATCCGCATCGATCAAGATCCGCGGCGCGTCGTCTCTCTCCGGAACCAATCAACCGCTGTTCGTCGTCGATGGACAGCCGATCGACAACCAGACGATCTCCACTCAAAGCATCGTGAACGGCTCAGGTACGGCATCGGGCGCTGATCAGAGCACGGTCGCACCAAACCGCGCTTCCGACATCAACCCTGCAGACATTGAGTCGATACAGGTATTGAAGAGCGCAGCCGCTGCGGCGATTTACGGCGCGCGCGCTGCGAACGGGGTCGTTCTGATCACGACGAAGTCCGGAGCCGCTGGCGCCACGAAGTGGACGTTCAATTCCACCGAAACGTTCGACAAGGTGAGCTCGCCTGACGTCCTGCAGCACCAATTCATTCAGGGACTCGACGATGTTGCCGCTACTTGCGGCGGTCCTGATTGCAGCGTCGCCCGCTACTCATGGGGTCCGGCAGCTACGGCTGGAACTCCGCTGTTCAATCATTCGGACGAGCTGTTCGACACCGGACTCACGGCGGACAACAACCTCCAGGTCTCTGGTGGCAACGAGCGCACGACGTTTTATGCGTCTGGCGGTCTGATGGCCCAGAACGGCTACCTCAAGGGACCGAACAACAAGTACAATCGTGCCTCCGTCCGACTCAAGGGCACCCAGCAGATCAACTCGCAGCTGAAGATCAGCGGAAACCTCAATTACGTCGACACTCGCGGCAAATACGCTCAGAAAGGTTCCAACCTTTCCGGCGTCATGCTCGGGGCCCTTCGTACACCGCCGAACTTCAACAACACCGATACTTATTTGCCGAACGGACTGCAGCGCGCTTATCGCTTCCCGAACGCAACGAGCATCGCAGCGATGCAGAGCGCCGTGTACTATGACAATCCGTTTTTCGTGCTGGACAACCCGGGCAATCGCAGCGAGGTGGGGAGATCCATCTCCAACGTGAACATTGATTGGACCCCGCTCGAGTGGTTGAACGTCAGTGAGACCCTCGGCGCCGATTACTACAACGATTGGCGTCTGGAAGCGCTGCCGCTCACGTCGGGCGCTGACGCGGTTGGAAACGTCACGCGCAACGACATCAACAACCTCGAGATCGATCACAACCTGATCGCGACGGCGAAGCACACTTTCGGCACCAACACCGATCTGACTTTCACCGTCGGCCAAAACCTCAACTCGCGTCGTCTGCGCCAGACCTATGCATTTGGTGAGGCGCTGGTCGCACCGACGCCGTACAACATTCAGAACACGCTCACTCCCTTCGTTCAGGAATATCGTTCTCTGAGACACATCGAGGCGTATTTCGCTCAGGCTGAAGTCAGTCTGCTCGATCAGCTCGTTGTGAATCTGGGTATTCGTAACGACGGGTTCTCGACATTCGGCAGCTCCAACCCGCGGGCCAACTACCCGAAGGCGAGCGCGGCATGGACGTTCAGCAACCTGCTCAACCACCGCGATCGCACCGGCATTCTCTCCTACGGCAAGTTCCACATCGCCTACGGTGAGACGGGTAAGGAGCCGCCCGCATACGCGTCGGTTACCGCACTGACCAACACCACGTTCTTCGGTCTTGGCGGTTTCGGCGATCTGCTCAAGCCCGGCATCAACGGGCAGGGCGCATTGGCAACCAGCGGTACTCAGGGCAATCCGAACCTGAAGCCCGAGCGGAATAAGGAGACAGAGCTCGGAATCGACATGGCGTTCCTCAACAGCAAGATCGACATGTCGGCGACGGGGTACAACAAACGTGGCTCTGACATCATTCTAAGCGCGCCGATCAACGGTGCTGCGAACGGCGCCACTCAACAGGTGCTGAACGCGGCGGAGATCTCGAACAAGGGCCTCGAGCTCGTGCTCAATCTGCACCCGCTCCAGACGCCGACCACCGGTTGGGACATCGGTGTGCAGTACGGAAGAAACAAGGGCAAGGTTCTTAGCCTGAACGGGGCGGACTTCATCAACTACAACCTCGAAGGCTTTAACGGCGCCATTGGTACGTCTGCGGTCGGATTCGCACCTGGTGTCATTCAGGGATCGGATTTCGTCCGTTGCGGTCGCGGACTCACCAACATCGGCGTACCCGGTCTCGGTGTGGTAAGCGACATCGATAGCGATCCAAACGCCTGCGGAGGCCAACCCAAGGGCGCACTGCTGCTCGGCAACGATGGTTTGCCGATCGCGGATCCGACCCAGCGCATCATCGCTGATCCGAATCCGAAGTACACGATGTCCTACAACACCAACTTTCACTGGGGCAAGTTCTCAACGTCCGCACTGCTCGACGTTCGCAAGGGCGGCGGTGTGTGGAACGGAACCCGTGGCGTTCTGGACTTCTTTGGCACGGGCAAGGACACCTACGCCCGCACGCAGACGAATGGCCAGTACGGCGTCAACTACATGACCAACATCTATCCGACGACAGCCGGCCCGGGCAAGCTCGTTGTTCCGTTCACCTCGCCGACTGAGTGGCAGAACTGGTTCCTTTCGGATGGTGGTGGATTCGGTACAGTAGGCCAGCAGTTCGTGGAGGACGGCAGCTTCACCAAGCTCCGCGAAATTTCGCTCACCTACACGTTTGACAATCCGGTGCTGAGAAACTCGACCGGATTCTCGAGCATGGACATCCGGATCGCGGGCAGAAACCTCAAGACCTGGACGAAGTACTCCGGGTTCGATCCCGAGGTCAACCTTGGCGGAGCCGAGTTCCTGACGCAGGGACTCGACTACTTCATCAACCCGCCGACGCGGTCGTTCGTTCTTTCATTCAGCCTGTCTCGCTAGTCACAAACGGAGATTAGAGAAGTGCATACTCATATAAAACAAATCGCGGGGAGGCTCCTCGTTGCCGGCACAGTAGCCGTGGTCGGAGGTTGCAGTAACTTCCTGACCGGCGGTGAAACCAGCACCGATCCGAACCGCCAGACAACGGCGACGAACGATCAGTACTTCGTCTCCACTCAGGAAAACCTGTGGGCGTACTGGGGCAGCGATCCAGCCCGCGTGACGGGAATTCTCGCTCAACAGTTTAACGGCGTGGCCAACCAGTACGGCGCGCTGCAGGCAAGCTACGCGCACGATCAGCAGACGACGAACGGGACGCACGCGGCTCTCTACACCGGTGGCGGCCTGGTTGACATCAGGAACCTGCAGACCGGCGCACGGTCGGTGGGCGACTCGCTTTACGTCGGCGTCGCCCAGGTAATGGAAGGTGCTCTAATGGGAACGGGTGCTGATATCTTTGGCGATCTCGTTTATAAGGAAGCGCTCCAAGGCACGAAAAATCCCCCGCTCGACGACCAGCTGTTTGTGTACGATTCGGTGCAGCAGGTTTTGTCGGCGGGCATTGCCAATATCAACAGCAACGCGGCTGGGAACGCCGGTCCGGGTGACGCCGATCTCGTTTACGGTGGTGATACCGATAAGTGGACTGCATTTGCCCACACGCTGAAGGCGAGATTCTACATGCACACGGCCGAAGTCCGACCGGCCGCATACGCGCAGGCGCTCGCGGAAGCCAAGCTCGGCATCAAGAGCGACGCGGGCAACTACGTCGGTGCTTTCACATCGACTGCATCGGAGACGAACTTCTACTTCCAGTTCCATGGTCCGGCGGGACGCGGTGGCGACCTGGCCATCGGCACTACACTGGACACGATTCTGCTCCGTCGGAACGATCCCCGTGAGACGCAGTATTTCGCAAAGAGCGGGAATCCGCGTTGGTTGAGCGCGACGCGCGGCGCCGATGATTTCCAGCAGCCGTACGTCACCTATGACGAGAACACTCTGATCTGGGCCGAGGCTGCATATCGGACCGGTGATGAGGCGACTGCTCTCGCCAAGCTCAACGAAGAGCGGGCCAACCACGGTCTCGCGCCGGAGGTAGTTGCCGGCCGGGCACTTCTCAATGAGATCCTCACCGAGAAGTACATCGCGGACTTCCAGCTGGGTGAAGAGGCTTGGAACGATTACAAGCGCACCTGCACCCCGAACCTGGTTCCGACGGCGGCTGGTCTGCCGATCCCCGGACGTCTCTACTACGATGCGACCGAGGCGAATACGGACACGAACATTCCGGATCCAAACACCGGCGTGAACGGTCTGCGTAACAAGAACGATCCAGCGAACACGATCTCGGATGGTACGGGCGCGGCGTGCCTTGGGCAGTTCTAGCAGTACTGAAAGATTTCTGATCTGAAAGGTTCGAGCCCGGTCGACGTCGACCGGGCTCGGATTTTTTCATCGGGTGTAATATTCAATCAATGAACGAGCTGAATTCAGAATTCCCGTCCGGTCACTCGCGGCGCGTGATCGCATTGGTCAGCGGGCTTTGTTTCATCAATCTGCTGGGGTGCACCGAGTACACGCCCTTTCGAGGAACAGTGGATCCAACGTCACCAACCGAGGTTCGGGTCACGCTTACCGATGCAGGCCAGATGACCGTTGCGCCCCGTATTGGTTTGCGCGCGCACCAACTCGAAGGGGCGTTACAGTCAATGACCGACTCGTCTCTCGCGTTGTCCGTTCACAAGGTTTCGCGCGAGGGTGGCATCGAGGATAGCTACGCTGGCGAGCAGCTCTCACTCACTGCACGCGATTTTGGCGCGGTAGAGAAAAGTGGAACGTCGGTGATCCGCAGCCTTCTTCTGGCCGGCGCAATCATCGCCACGACCTTCGTTGCCGCCAAGGGCGCGGGTGATCTCAGTGGTGGCAAGAACGGCAATCCGCCGCCTCAGACAAAGTAGCGGCGAAGGCGGCGTTTCGTGTCGCTCGTCGCTAAGGAACGCCGCCGATGAAACAGTCATGTGGCGCGCAGCAACTTACAACGAGCCA
>Ga0136846_1225151_pt1 | contig 18991 bp, 17 predicted proteins | sample HopSoiMetagenom2_FD_96841 | JGI IMG/M metagenome (GOLD analysis project Ga0136846, IMG submission 96841) | Grasslands soil microbial communities from Hopland, California, USA - 2 Assembly 2016 (version 4) | ecosystem: Environmental > Terrestrial > Soil > Grasslands | place: USA: Hopland...
CAGGATGCCCGGCGGTTACGCGATGAGCGGCCGGCATCTGCGCTTCGCGCTGTTCGATCGCATCAACGACATCCTCAGCGACCGCGCGTCCCCGCCCCTCACCGGGCAGCAGTTGCGCGACCTCCGTTGCGACGTCGCACGACTGCGCGTCGAGACGGTGATCGTCGGACCGATGAACGTCGGGCGCGCCGAGCTGGTCGACCTCTTCCGTGCCTTGCTGGGACGGCCGCCCGAGCGGAGCGGCGGCGTTTCCGTGTGGCGCCGGGCGCTAGCCTCCGCGCGCAGTCGCGCCGGAGACTGCCCGTAGCCGCGCGACGTCGGCGTCGACGAGCAGCGGCACGAGGCGGTCGAAGTCGAGCTCCGGCTCCCAGCCGAGACGCTCGCGCGCGCGGCGGGGATCTCCGACCAGGCGCTGCAGCTCCGCGGGGCCGCGCTGCAGGGTCGGGTCGACGCGAACGTGCTCCTGCCAATCGAGCCCGACGTGGCCGAACGCGCGCTGCACGAGCTCGCGGACGGAGTGGCTCTCGCCCGACGCGATCACATAGTCGTCGGGCTCGTCCTGCTGGAGCATGAGCCACATCGCGCGGACGTAGTCGCCGGCGTAGCCCCAGTCGCGGCGCGCGTCGAGGTCGCCGAGGACGAGCTCCGACTGCAGCCCGAGTGAGATGGCAGCGGCCCCGTGGGCGACCTTCCGCGGGAGGTACTGCAGCGGGCGGCGCGGCGACTCGTGGTTGTAGAGGATCCCGGAGCACGCGAACAGCCCGTAGAGGCGCCGGTACGAGTGGACGATGAAGTGGGCGTACGCCTTCGCCACGCCGTAGGGCGTCACCGGCGCCGGCGGCGTCTGCTCCGTCTGCGGGCTCTCGCGCGGCTCGCCGAAGACCTCGCTCGACGATGCCTGGTAGAAGCGGATTGCCGGGTCGACCGCGCGAACCGCTTCGAGCAGCGACGTCGCCCCGACGGCCGCGAACTCGGCCGTCTCGACCGGCCGGTTCCACGACTCGGGCACGAACGACGGCGCCGCGAGGTTGTAGATCTCGGCCGGCCGCCCCGCCCGCAGCGCCTGCGCGAGCGACGTCTGGTTCAGCAGATCCGCCTCGTAGACCTCGATCCGCCCTTCGAGTGCGGCCAGGTTCTCGTAGCGCGGCGCTCCCGGACGGACGAGGCCGACGACGTCGTAGCCGGCGTCGAGCAGGAGCTCGGCCAGGTAGGAGCCGTCCTGGCCGCCGATCCCCGTGATCAGAGCGCGCTTCACACGATCATTCTGTAGGCCGCGAGCGTCGCGTCGGTGACGGCGTCCCACGAGAACCGCTCGCGGGCCCGCTCGCGTCCGGCCGCCCCGAGACGCCGGCGCAGGTCGGAGTCTTCGAGCAGCCGCTCGAGGGCGCGCCGCAGCGCGGCGGGGTCGCGCGGCGGCACGACCAGGCCGGTTTCGCCGTCCACGACCAGGTCGCGGAGGCCGCCGACGCTGCTCGCCACGACGGGCCGGCCATGCGCCATCGCCTCGAGGCAGGCGACGCCGAATCCTTCCCGGCGCGACGGACAGGCGACGATCGCCGCGCGCGCGTACAGCCGCTGCAGCTCGTCGTGCGGGACGAAGCCGAGCGCGCCCGGCACACGCGCGCGCAGCGGCCCGTCGCCGGCGACGACGAGCTTCATCCCCCGCGCGGCGTCCACGAGCTCGTCGACGCCCTTCTCCGGCGACAGCCGCCCGGCATAGAGGACCTCGGGCGGGCTCGCCTCGGCGCCGACCTCCGCCGGCAGCTCGACGCCGCTCGGGATCACCTCGACGCTGGTTGCGCCGAGCTCCCGTGCGCTGTCCGCAAGCACGGTCGACGCGGCGATCACCAGCCTCGCACCGCGGAGGACACCGCGGGCGAGCCGGGGTGCGCGGCGGGCGAGCTCGACGTCGGTGCCCCATACCTGCACGACGTACGGGCGCCCGCTCCGCGCGGCGACCCAACCGGACGGCAGCCAGTGCGCATGCAGTAGATCCGCGTCGACGCGGCGCGCCGCGCGCACGTAGCTCGACAGCAGCGCGGGGACGAACAACGCGAGCCACGGCCGGCGACGCAGGTTCCCGAGCACGCCGTGGCCGAGCGTGAGGCCGTAGCCGCGGAACTGCTCCGGCCCCACGACTTCGACGTCGACGCCGCGGCGCCGGACATGCTCGACCGCGTCGGCGACGAATCGTCCCGCCGCGTCGCCGGGATACCGCGGGTACGAGGTCGTCAGGACGCCGACGCGCATCAGCGGGGTTCGACGCGCAGGCGGCCGCAACCGTCCTGCACGACTTTCCCGTTTCCAAGGCGCTTCGCTTCGGGATAGGAGCTGGCATACACGGCTCCCGGCCGGTCGCAGTCCGACGCCTTCGGAAAGCGCACGCCGCCGTGGGCGAGGAGTGTCGCGGGATAAGCGATCGCCGCGACGGCAACGGCCCCCCACGCGAGCGCGCGGTGCCACGCCGGCACACGCCACATCCGCGGCACACCCCATGCGCGCTGCAGCAGGAGCGGCGTGAGCGCGACGACAGACAATGCCGTCGTCCCGGCCAGCCGCGACACGACGTTCACGTCGGTCAGCTGCAACGTCGCGTCTGACCAGAGGATCGCACTGGACCCGGCAATCAGCAGCGCGATCAGCGAGCCGGCGTAGAGCGCGCCGCGCCAAGCACCCACAAGCGCGCAAAGCGCCACCGCTGCGATCCCAATCGTCAGTGACACAAGCCAGAGGTCGAAGGTGAACAGGTTGTCGACGACGGTGTGGAGCGAGTCCCAAGCGCGACCGCCGTCAGAGAGGAAGTGAAGACCCCCCGACGGGCCGTTGCCGTGCAGATGATGTGCCGAGAGCCAGATTTGCCACAGGATGCTGGCGGCAACGGCAGCGCCGAGGACGCAAACGGGCCTCCACCAGGCGGCGCGGAGCCGATCGACCGAGGCGATCAAGGCGGCCAGGACGACGCACGCGACAAGGACGACACCCTCGCGCTTGGTCAGCGCAGCCCCACCCGCGAGCAGGGCAGCAGCGACGATGAGCCAATCGTCGCGCTCCTCCAACCAGAGCGCAAGGAGTAGGGCCACGGTTGCGACGCCGTAGCCCAGCGCCAGATCCCCGTACATGTCCACGGACCGCGAGCGGATGTCAGGCATCACGAAGACGAGCAGCGCGAAGGGGAACAGCAGCAACGGGTCCACGCGGCCGGCCATTAGTCCCAGGAGCGCCGCGACGAAGCCGACTCCGAGGAACCAGAACTGCAGGTGCACGGTGACGACGTCGGGCGACCCGGTCGCGTGCAGCGCGCCCGAGAGAAGCGCCGGCAGACCCGGGGGATACGAGCCGCCCGGCAGATCCGCGAGGAAGTGCGGCGGCAGGTGTCCGAAGAAGTACAGCGATTTTGCCTTCGGCCCCCACGAGTCCCAGCCGTCGAACTCGAGCAGACCCTGCAGTCGGCCCTTGCGGAAGACCGCCTCGAGCGCGACGACGACGAGACCGAGGATGCACGCGCTCGGAATGGTGAGACCGAGCGTCACGCCTGCGCGGCTCGGTACGCGACGGCGGCGGCCGACGAACGCGCCGACTGCGATCGGGAGCGCGACACAGACGACGATGCTTGCCCAGTTCAGCGCGATGCCGAGGACGATGACGAGCGTGAACGCGACCATGGCCGCCGCGACGCCGAGCAGGTACGAGAGACCCGCGAGTCGGACCCTGTCGGGGATGCTGAGCCCTGGGCGGAGCGCGAAGAGCAGCACGCTGCCCATTCCCGCGAGGACGAGGTTGTAGAGGGTCACGCCGAGGATCGCGTGGATACTCATGGCGTCGTCCTGCCGAAGACGACGCCGTTACCACCGTCCGAGAGAACTGTGGCGGGACGCGAGTCGCACGCGAGGCAGAAGACCCACACGGCGCCGGCATCGACGCGACGGCGTGGAAACAGAAATCCCTCGAGGAAGTGCGGCGCGGCGAAGCCCCACGCGGTGTTCTGTTGCTCGCCCCCAACGACGACGGTGTACGTCGCGTCGCGCGGCATCCACAAACGCCCGTCCTCCGCGACGTGGCCGCTTCCGATGAATTCGTCCGACGGGAACGTCCGCTCGTTGTAGGTCTGGCTCGCGTTCAGGGTCGCCCAGTGATCCTGGCCGGGAAGAGCGTCGTGGAACAGCCAGCGCAAGCAGACTGCCAGCGTCAGCACGGCGCAGAAGGCGACGCCGACGCGCGCGAGCACCTCTCTCATCTGTCCCGCCCAAACACGACCGGAAGCGCAAGCACGAGCGTCGCGAACGCGTAGAAGTAATAGAACTGCATCGTCAGGTAGAACAGGTTCGCGGCCATCGTCCCGGCCAGTGCGGCCGTCATGCCCCACGCGAGCGGGCGTACGCGGGCGGCGAGCGCGATCCCCTCTGCGGCAAGGCGCCTGCCGAGCGCGCGGGCCGCAGCCAGCCGTGCGAACAGGTAGCGCAGGAACACGAAGAACGCGACCGCGCCGACGAGGCCCGTCTCCACGATCAGCGCGACGTAGAACGAGTGCGGGCCCCAGTTCGATTTCCCGGTGACGAACTCGTAGTAGACGGAGAACGTGTTCAGCCCGAGCCCGAACAGCGGGTGCGAGTGGAGGATCTGCGGAACGAAGTCGTAGACCTGGAAGTGCGCGTTCTCCGAGCGGCCGCCTGTCTGGATGCGCGAGCGGACGAGCACCTCGAAGTAATGCCGCCGCTCCCAGACGACGAGCGCGAGCAGCGCCGCGACGGCGCCGACGGGCACGAGCAGCAGGCGCGACGTGACGAAGCGCCGGTACGGGACCGCGAGCACGAGCAGGCCGACGACGTCGCCGAGCAGGCCGCTGCGCGAGAGCGTGGCCAGCTGCACGAGGAACAGGAAGCCGAGGCAGACGGCGAGCGGCACGCGCAGCCGGTGGCCGTGCTCGAGCCGCAGGTACACGGGCAGGAGCGTCAGCAGCGGGATGCAGAGCATCACCGCGAGGTGATTGGGATCCCCCGTCAAAGCGTTCGGGCGGTAGACCGTGGCACCGCCGATCGCGCCGTAGACGTTGATCGAGCTGGCACCGCCCGTGAGCGGCGCGAGCACGAGGTGGTCGAGGTTCACGCCGCCTCGGGCGGCGACGAACTGCAGCACGCCGTAGGCGCTGTTCGCGACGAGCCCGAGCGTGAAGGCTGTGAGCGCACGCCAGTAGAAGCCGACCGGGCGTCGTGCGAGGTACGCGACGCCGGCGGCGAGGAAGAGGAAGTGGAGCACGAACTTCACCATCCCCTTGCCCCACTGGTCGAGCGAGTCTTTCGTCTCGATGTTGAAGAAGCCGACGAGATAGATCACGAGCAGCAGCGCGAAGAAGCCGAGCACGATCGCGGTCGTGCGCGGGAAGCGCGGCGCGCCCCACTCGAACGCGAAGGCGATCAGGAACAGGATCGTGAGCACGTCCGCGATGCCGACGGCGCCCGCAACGTTCCAGAAGACCTTCTCCCAGGTGACGCAGAACAGCGTCGCGAGGAAGAGCGCACCGGAGACCCTCACGCCAGGCCCCGCAGCACCTCGGCGAGCTCCTCCACACGAGCCCCCCGGCCCAGGCGCTCGCGATCGTCCGCCGACAACGCGGTGCCGTCGAGGGTGCCGGCCCGCCAGCGCGCGTGCAGCTCGGAGAGGGCGGCGCCGAGCGCTGCGACGTCGTCGGGGTCGGCGACGACGCCGGTGCCGGTCTCGCGGATCAGCTCGGCCGCCGCCCCCTCCGTCGGCACGGCCGCAAGAATCGGGCGCTCGGCCGCGAGGTATTCGAAGACCTTCCCCGAGAGCACGCCCTGCCCGCGCCCCCCGGCGTCCGGGATCAACAGGAGCAGCGCGTCCGAGTCCCGTTGCAGCGCGAGCGCCTTGCGCCGCGACACGTGCGGATGCAGCTCGAGCCGGTCGCCGAGCCCGAGCGACTCGGCCCACTCGCGATCCGCGACCCGGAAGTCACCGACGAAGCGAGCGACGACGTCTTCGAGACCGGATTCGGCGAGCGCCGTGAGAAACGGCCGCGGATCGCGCTTGCCGAAGAAGCTGCCCGTGTGCGTGATGCGAAAGCGGTCGCCGCGACGGTACTCGAGCCCGGCGAAGTCGTCGAAGTCGGCGCCGTTGAGGATCGACGTGACGACTCCGGCCGGCTCGAGCTCGAGGGCCTCGGCCGCAATCGCCTCGGAGGCCGCGACCACGACGTCTGCCTGGCGCGCGACGAGCCGCGCGACCGACTCGCTCACCTTTTCCTTGGCGCGCACCGACGCGCGCTCGACGCGGCGGTGCGGATGTGCCGCGATCGAGTCGCGCAGGTCGGCCACCCAGCGGACGCCCGTCGCGCGCTTCGCGGCGGCACCGACGAGGTGCACCGAGTTCGGGGGCGACGTCGTCATGACCACGTCGATCTTCTCGGCACGCACGATCCGCACCGCGGCGGGAATCGCGGTCAGGTTCCACGCGACGTTCTCGTCGGGAACGAGGACGCGCCGCGAGAGCGAACGCGCCTGCCGCGAGAAGCGGTCGAGACCTCCGCGACCGTGCAGCTCGTCCGCGAGGCGCCGAGCGCGTGGCCCGACGTAGCGCGCGCGATGAACCCAGGCCTGTGTCGGCGGCGCGAGCTCCGGATCGGAATACAGCCACTTGGGATCGTCCGGCGCGAGCACGTGCGTCTCGATGCCGAGCGCTGGCAGGTGCGTCGCGAACTTGAGCGGACGCTGCACGCCCCCACCGCCTGCAGGCGGGAAGTACATCGTCACTAGCAGGACTTTCACGATTTAAGGGCGATGGTAGAGCGCGTAATGCGTGTCCTCGTACCGGACCGGCCAAGGGACCTTGACGTTGAAGCGGCGCCGGTCGACGACGAGCCAGTCGGCGTCGTAGCGTCGCAGTATGGCGGGGTCGCCGGTCCGGAAGAACCGGATCGCCGACAGGCGCCGCGCGTAAGGACGATTCGCGAGGGTGTCCGCGACGTGCGCGGGCGGCGCCGCCGCGACGTAGACGGGCGCGAACGCCGAGATCCGGTAGCTCGTCTCGAGGTCCGAGAATACGACCGCGCGCCTGGGCACGTCGCCGCGCAGGGCCGCGACCAGACCGCGCGTGAGAGCGTGAGGATCCTGTCCCCGCGGCGACCAGTGCCGCAACCCATGTACGAGCACCGGAGCGCAGAAGAGCATGACCGCGGCGCAGGCTGCCCAGCCGCGCGAATCGATGCGGCGGCCGAGCAGGAGCCCGGCGACGAGCGCGACGAGCCCGCCGACCGCGGCGATCCACGTCGCGGCCGCGGGCCCGCCGTGCGCGAGCCCGGGGCCGAAGTCGCCCGGAAAGGCGAGCTGCAGGGCGATGCCTGCAGCAAGCGCGACGGGCAGGACCAGCGGCCCGATCAGCCGCGCCAGGACCGAGGCCGCGCCCGCTAGCGCGAACGCGAACGGCACGAAGCCGACCGCGCGCCGCGCCTGCGAGACCGAGACGGCGTCGGCGAAGTGCGGGAAGACCCAGACGAGCAGCTCGATCCCGAGGATCGCCAGCGTCCCGCCGATGACGAACGCGGCCCAGCGTTGACGTGCTGCAAGCGCGGCCAGCGGGACGACGACGAGCGCGCCGACGGCAACGGCCCCGCCGCGTGACGCGACCTCCGGCCGGAGTGCGTACCGGTGGAGCGAGTCGACGTGCAGCTCCGCCGCGTACTTGACGAGCGACCGCTGCAACTCGGTCGCCGACGGCGAGTTCGACGCAGTCTCGCGGATGATCGGCAGCAGCCAGACGAGCGCCGCGCCGACCGGGATGAAGAGCGCAGCCAGCGCCTCCGCCGAGCTGCGCAGGTCCGTGCGCGCGAGCACCACGCGCGCGACCGCAAACCCGACGAGCAGGATCCCCAGGAACACCGCCGTGCTCGCGTGGACGAGGAAGACCTCGACGCCGACGGCCGCCAGCGCGAGCGCCAGCGGCCAGCCGGGGTGGCGCAGAAAGAGGAAGAAGAGCGTCAGCGCGGCAGGCACGAGCACGTAGCGGTCGACCGTCCCCGGTTGCGCGAGCAGCGTGTACGAGCCACCGTGCCCGGGCGCGAATGCGGCCGCTGCGACGGACGCCGCGAGCACGGCGACTCCGAGCCACGCCGAGCGGAACAGGGCCACGCCGGACTCGTAGACGACGGCGAAGGCGACCGCAGCGACGGCGCTCGGCTCGTAACGGATCACCTGCGCGGGGTCGACGCCGGCGAGCTTCGCAACGAGCGCGAGGAAGGCGTGCCAGAGCGGGAAGGCGTAGCCCGGGTGCAGCCCACCGTCGCGGAACTCGTCGACGGTGCGCACGTGCAGGTCGCCGAACTCGACGAGCTTGCGCACGCGGCCGAGGTGGAACAGAGCGTCGCCGTTGACGGCGCCGGCCACGTGCCACAGCAGCACGCCGAAGACGAGACCGGCGAAGGCGACCGCGAGCGTGTCCCACGCAGGCGGCCCGGCGATCACACGGAGCGCGAACGGCAGCGCGACGGCGGCGACGACTCCGAGCACGACGAGGGCCAGCCAGATCGAGCTGTGCACGAAGAAGACGAGCGCAAGCGCCGGTCCGAGCGCGCCGAGTGCGAACACGACCGCGGCGGACGCGCCGCGGAGCCTCAACGCACGCGCGACGAGCGACCCCGGCACCAGCAGGACGAGCGTCGCGCCGACGAGCCTCAGCCACAGCCCGAATCCATCAGCCGGAAACAGACGCGCAACCGCGAGGAGCGGCAACGCCAGCACTAGGACGGGCGCGCCCCTAACGCTCCGGCGCAGCGCCCACACGGCCGTTCCATTCCTCCGCGAGCTCACGGAGCCCCGGGCCTGTCACCCGCCATGAATCACGCGCGTGCAACAGCATCCGCCGCGAGCTGCGGTGCGCGAGCGGCGCCGCAGCGGCACGGACGGCGTACTGGCCACCCGTCGCGAGCGCGGCCACACGTGCGCCGACGCCGCCGTGATGCTTGTGCCAGTAGCGGTGGCGGCTGCGCCACATCTCGTTGATGCGGCGTTCGGGGATCTCCGCGCTGAACTGAGACTCGTGGTGGACGACCGTGGCCGCGGGGTAGTAGTGCACGTCCCAGCCGGCCTGCCGGAGGCGGAACTGCAGGTCGACCTCCTCCGAGTAGAGGAAGAACGCCTCGTCGAACAGGCCGACCTGCTCGAGCGCCTCGCGGCGCAGCACCAGCGCGGCACCCATCACCCAGTCGACTGAATGCGCCTCGCTCCCGTGCGACTGCTTGACGCCCAGCTTCCCCACCGTCAGCAGGCCGAGCGCGCTGACGAGGGGCGTCGGGAAGCGCCACGCCGAGGCCTGCAGCCGCCCGTTCGGGTAGACGAGCCGCGGGCCGAGCGCGGCGACGCGGGGGTTCGCGTCGAGGTACGCGACGATGTCGTCGAATGCCCAGTCGGCCGCCGTGGTGTCCTCGTTCAGCACGTAGACGTACCGGCCCTCGCTCGCGCGGATGACGGTGTTGTGGTTCGCGCCGAACCCCGCCCGGAACTCCTGCGCGAGCACGCGCACGTCGGGAAACCGCTCCCGCACCGCGTCCGCGGAACCGTCCTCCGACGCATTGTCGAGGACGATGATCTCCGCAGGCGTCCCGGCGAGCGTCTGCAGGCACGCGAGCAACAGCTCGCGGCTGTTCGTGTTGACGATCGAGACCGAGAGGTCGGTCAACGCGCGAGGCCGCGCGCCACCAGCGCCTCGCGCGCCGCATCGACCGAATCTTCGGCCTCGCGGCCCTCGAGCCACGCGAGCAGGTCCTGCATACCGGCCTCGAATCCGATTTCCGCGCGAAAGCCGAGGAGGCTCTGCGCGAGCGAGGTGTCGGCGTAGCAGTGGCGGATGTCCCCCGCGCGATACTTGCCGACGAGCTCCGGTTCGACCTCCTTGCCGAGGCCGTTTGCGATCGTCTCGGCGACGGCGCCGATCGACGTCGGCACGCCCGTTCCGACGTTGAGCGTGCGTCCGTCGGCGCCGTCTTGCATCAGCGCGAGCGCGCAGCAGCGTGCGATGTCGCGGACGTCGATGAAGTCGCGCGTCTGCTGGCCGTCCTCGAACACGAGCGGCGCGCGGTCGTTCAGCAACCGGGACGAGAAGATCGCCGCGACGCCGGTGTAGGGATTGGACAGCGACTGCCGTTCGCCGTACACGTTGAAGAACCGCAGCGCCACGGCCGGGATCCCGTACGCCGCGCCGATCGCGAGGAACATCTCCTCGTGGTCGCGCTTGTTGATCGCGTAGATCGACGTCGGCCGCAGCGCCTTCGTCTCGGCGGTCGGCTCCGGCTCGAGCGGCGTTCCGTCGTCGGCCAGGACGTCCCACTCGCGTCCCGCGAGCTGCTGCTCCGGACGCAGCCACGGCGCGAGCCCCGACTCGCCGGTGCGTGGATTGCGGTACTGCCCTTCGCCGTAGATCGACATCGACGACGCGACGAGCAGCTTCTGGATCGCGTCACGCCGCTCGAGTGCCTCCTCGAGCACGACGGCCGCTCCGATCGCGTTGATCGACGTGTAGCGCTCGATCTCGTACATCGACTGGCCGACGCCGACCGCTGCCGCGAAATGGACGACGGCGTCGACGCCTTCGAGCGCGCGGCCGACCGCGACACGGTCGCGGACGTCGCCGACCTGGAGCTCGACGCTCGCGTCGAGGTACTCCGGCCGCTCGCCGTCCGCGTGCACCTGCGGGTCGAGACTGTCGAGCGCGCGGACGTCGTGGCCCTCCGCCAGCAACCGATCTGCAAGGTGCGAGCCGATGAAGCCGGCCCCGCCGGTGATCAGAACCTTCATGGCGCGCGTGAGGCTACCTCAGGCCGCCTCTGCCGACGCAGCCCCTCGACGGCGAGGATGACGGCGCCCGGAAGCGCCAGTCCCACCGTCACGACGAAGAAGAGAAAGCCCGTGGCGACGGCCGCCTCCTTGTCGACGCCCAGCTGACCGAGGAAGCTGACGAAGAACGCCTCGCGCACGGCGATGCCGTTGACGGTGAACGGCACCAGCAGCACCAGGAAGAGCAGCGGGCCCATGACGTAGTAGGGACGAGGCGAGAGGTCGACGCCGACGGCCTTTCCGCCCATCCAGATCGCGAGCACGCGAACCGCCTGCACGACGAGGGTCAGGAGGAAGATCCACACCATCAGCCGCACGTGGCCGCGGAAGTGGTGGACTCCCACGTAGAACGACCGCAACGGGCGCTCGAGCTTGAGTCGCCGCAGCAGCGGCACGAAGCGCCGCAATACGCCTCGCATCCGGTGCGAGAAGAACAGCACCGCGAGCACGATCGTGCCGACGATGAAGACGGCTTCGATCCAGAGGTACGGGCCCACGTCGTACTGCCCGATCGCGAGCGCGAAGCCGACCGCGGCGAGCGTCAGCGTCGCGACGCCGCCGAGCGCGCGCTCGAGGACGACGATCGCACTCATGTCGCCGAGCCGCCCGGGGTGGCGGCGCGAGCTCTCGAAGATCCGCGACGCATCGCCGCCGACCGCGCTCGGAAGCACCTGGCCGGCCGTGTAAGACACGAAGTACGCGCGGTTGCACCACGCGAAGCTCTCTTGCACGCCGCGTGCCCGCATCAGACGCTGCCACCGGAACGCCATCGGCGGGACGCCGCCGATCATGATCGCGACCGCGCCGAAGAACCAGCCGAGATTGCAGTGCAGAACGGTGTCGACCGTCTTGCGGACATCGAGTTGCCAGAGGATGTAGCCGAGACACGCGCCGGTGATGAGGAGCGTCAGGCCCAGCCTGATCGCCGTACGCCTTCTCACGCGTTGAAGCGTTCGTGCACGCGGTGGAGCGCCGCGATCACGTCGGAGATGTCGTCGTCCGAATGCGCGGGCGACAGCGGCAATGACAGGATCTCGTCGCCTGCGCGCTCGGCGACGGGTAGCGGCGCCTGGTCGCGCAGCCGCTCGCGGTACCACGTGAGCTTGTGCACGGGCAGGAAATGGATCGACGTCGCGATGTTCTCCTCGCGCAGCGCACGCTGATATTCGTCGCGCGTCGCGCCGGCGCTTTCGGGGTCGATCCGGACGATGTAGAGATGGAGCGCATGCACGTCGCGCTCGTCTCGGGCGAGCGGAGTGATCCCGTCGAGCGCCGCGAGGGCTTCGTCGTACATGGCGAACTGCCGCACGCGGATTTCACGGTGCTTGTCGACCTTGTCCAGCTGGCAGAGCGCGATCGCGGCCAGAACGTCGGAGAGATTCGCCTTGTACCCCGGCACGGGGATGTCGTAGACGGAGCCGTCGCCGCGCCGCATCTGGCGGAGGTCCTGCACCGCCCCGGCTACGTCCGCCCGGTTCGTCGCGATCAGCCCGCCCTCGCCGGCCGCGATGTTCTTGGTCGCGTAGAGCGAGAAGCAGGTCGCGTCGGCGATCGAACCGACCTTGCGGCCGCGGTAGACGCTCTCGGCCGCGTGCGCCGCGTCCTCGACGACGGGTAGCCCGAGCTCGAGCAGCGGATCGAGGTCGGCGGGCTGCCCCGCGAGGTCGACGGGTAGGACGGCCTTTGTCCGCTCGGTCACCGCCTCCGCCGCGCGCGCCGGGTCGATGTTGAGGTCGTCCTCGCGGACGTCGACGAAGACGGGCGTTGCGCCGGTGTGCACGATCACGTTCGCCGTCGCCGGCCACGTGATCGGCGTCGTGATCACCTCGTCGCCGGGCCCGACGCCGAGCGCGACGAGGGAGAGGTGCAGCGCCGCGGTGCCCGACGCGAGCGCGAGGACGTGTTCCGCCTCGAGGAACGCCTGCATCCGCTCTTCGAGCCGGGCCGCGCTGGGGCCGGTGGTCAGCCAGCCGGAGCGAAGCGTCTCCGTGACGGCGACGATCTCCTCGTCGCCGATCGCGGGCGGCTGGAAGCCGAGCATGGTCTCGCGCCTAGACGAGAGCTTCGACATCGACCTCGAAACGGATCGTCGCCTCTGCCCGCGCTGCTCGTTCGAGCGCCTCCTCGCGGCTGTCGCCGACTGCGAGGACGGCGCCCGCCCGGTCCGCGCCGCGCCGCAGGCCGCCGAACCGGTGGCCGCTGCGGCGGTAGATCCGGATGCCGCGGATGCCCTCTAGCGCAAATGCCTCCTGCACGCCCGTCACGTCGCGCAGCTCCCCGGGCGGCGCCACGAGGAAGCGGACGCAGGCGCCGCCCACCTTGGCGACCGGGGCGAGTGCCGCCGGCGGGATCTCCTCGCCGAGGGCCGCCGAGAGCGCCGCGCCGTTCAGGTCGACGCCGAGCGCGACGCGGCAGAGCTCGGCGTCGTGGCCGCCGCCGAGGCGCGCGGCGAGCTCGCCGACGCGCGGCCCGTCCTCGCCGACGAGCACCTGCGTGTAGCTCGGCCCCTGCTCGATGCCGACCGCGCGGGCTGCGGACGACGCGGCCTCCACGGCGGCTCCGATCTGCGCGGGCTCGAGGTCGCTCGGCCACACGTGCGTCAGCGCCACGCCGAAAGCCGGGAGCGCCGCCGTCAGCCGGTCGGTGACCGTCAGCGGGAAGAAGTGCCCGTCGACCGAGAACGCATTGACCGTCACCTCGCGGCCGGGGACGAGCTCCTCGACGAGCAGCGTCGCGCTGCGGGACGCGTCGAGGGCGATCCGCACGGCCTCCTCGACCTCCGGCGCGGAGCCGACGAGCGTCAGTCCGCGCTGTCCCTGGCGGTCGGGCGCCTTGATCACGCAGGGGAAGCCGATGCGCTCGGCCGCTTCAGCCGCCTCGGCGGCGCCCGAGCAGACGACGTATTGCGGCTGCGGCACGCCCGCCTCCGCGAAGCGCTCGCGCTGCCGCAGCTTCGACGTCGAGAGCGCGGCCGTTTCCGGCGAGATCGGATGCGGGAGGGCGAGCCGCTGCGCGGCGCGGGCGGCGATCGCCACGGGCCAGTCGATGCCCGGCGCGATCAGCCCGTCGACGCGCTCCGCCGCCGCGAGGCGCTCGATCCCCGACTCGTCCTCGGTGGAGACGATCGCGCGGCGATCGGAGTACCGAAAGCCCGGCGCCGACGGCTCCCGGTCGACGGCGATCACGTGCAGCTCACGCGCTCTCGCCGCGGCGAGAAGCCCGAGCTGCGCCGGTCCGGCGCCTAGGACGAGGAGACGCTTGCCCGGGTTTCGCTCTGAAGGATCCCCCGCCACCACACCTCATTTTCGCGGTACCACGCGATGGTGCGCGCGAGGCCTTCCTCGAACGACGTGCGCGCCCGCCAACCGGTCAGGCGTTCCATCTTGTCCGTCGAGCCGATGTGCCTGTCGACCTGCCCCGGCCGCTCGGTCACGTGCGCGCGCAGCGAGCTCGGCTTCCCGAGCGCGGCGAGCACCGCGTCCGCGATGTCGTTCACGGAGATGTCGATCCCGGTTGCGACGTTGAGCACCTCGCCGGCCACGTTCTCGAGCGGCGCGTCGATCACGGCCTCGATCGCCTCGGCGTCGTCGTCGACGTACAGCCAGTCGCGGCTCGCGTGCCCGTCGCCGTGGATCGTCAGCTGCTCCTCCTGCAGCGCCTGCGTGATGAACCTCGGGATCACCTTCTCCGGATGCTGGCGCGGGCCGTAGTTGTTGAACGGCCGCACGATCACCACGGGCAGCCCGTACGTGACGTAGTACGCGTACGCGAGCCGGTCCGCCCCAGCCTTCGTCGCTGCGTAGGGGCTCCGCGGGTTCAACGGATGGTCCTCGTCCATCGGCGCGTAGTCGGCGGTGCCGTACACCTCGCTCGACGAGAACAGGATGAACCGCTCGACCGGCGCCTCGCGCACGGCGTCGAGCAAGATCTGCGTGCCCTCGACGTTCGTCGTGACGAACTCGCGCGCGCCCTCGTCGATCGACTTCTCGACGTGCGACTCTGCGGCCGCATTCACGATCACGTCCACCTCTGCAACGACGTCGCGGACGAGCTCGGCGTCGCGGATGTCGCCGTGGACGAACGACAGGCGCTCGTGCGACATCGCTCCGCTGAGGTTGTCGAGGTTGCCGGCGTACGTCAGCGCATCGAGCGAGACCACCTCGTACGGCGTCTTTGCCAGGAGGTGATGGATGAAGTTGGACGGGATGAAGCCCGCGCCGCCCGTGACGAGAACGCGTTTCGCCATGCTGGGCGGCAGGTTACGTGTTTGGACGGGGAGCACCGTTGGGAACTGCGTTTAGAGTCGGGTGCGCTCCGCGGTGGCCAGAGACTTCCAGCAAAGCCCAGTACGTGTGGTGATCGTCGACGATCATCGTCTGTTCGTCGACGCCCTCGCGCTGCTGCTCGGCCACGACGATCGCCTCGACGTGATCGGCACCGCGAGCGACGGGCCGACCGCGATCGACCTCGCCGTCGACGGCGGCGCAGAGGTGGCGGTGATCGACGTGCGCATGCCGGAGGTCGACGGGATCGAGACCGCGAAGCGGCTCAAGACCCGCAGCCCGGCGACGCGGGTCATTCTCGTGACCGGGCTCGACGAGCCGCAGCTCGCGGAGGAGGCGAAGGAGGCGGGCGCCGTCGCGCTGCTGCGGAAGGGCGCGCTGCACGATCAGCTCAAGGAGGCGATCATCGCCGCGGCCGAGACGCTGCAACGAGGGCCGGACGTTGCCGGCGTCTGATCCCGGCCTCTAGAGCTCGCGGTCGACGAGATAAAGCGGGCGGCCCTCGACGTCGCGCTGGATGCGGCCGAGGTACTCGCCGACGAGGGCGAGGATGAAGCCCTGGATGCCGAGCACGAAGAGCACCGCGACACCGCCGAAGAGCGGGCCCGGGAAGTTCGCGTTGTCGATCCAGTAGACGACGCCGTAAGCGCCGAGCGCGACTGCCAGCAGCGAGCACACCATGCCGAGCGCCACGCCGATCCACTGGATCGGCTGCGGCCAGAAGCCGGCGAGCACGTGCAGCGCCATGCGGGTCAGGCGTAGCGGCGAGTAGCGCGACGAGCCGGAGCGCGCGGCATGCGACACGTCGACCTCGATCACGCTCGCGCCGCCCGAGAGGACGAGCGCCTTCGTGAACTTCTGCTTTCCGATCGACCCGAGCATCGGCACCACCGCGCCGCGCCGGTATGCGTTGAAGGCGCACCCGAAGTCCGAGATCTCGACGCCGGTGAAGCGCCGCAGCATGCCGTTGATCACCCGCGAGGGGAATGCGCGGCCGAGCGGGTCCTTGCGCACACGGCGGCGGCCGCTGGCGACGTCGTTGCCGGCCTCGACCGCCTCGACGAGCCTGGGGATGTCCTCCGGCGCGTTCTGGAGGTCGCCGTCCATCGTCACGACGATGTCGCCGCGCGCACGCGACAGGCCGGCATGCATCGCCGGGTGCTGGCCGAAGTTGCGCTTGAACCGCACGGCGCGCACGCGCGGGTCGCCGCTGTGCAGCCGCTCGAGCATCGCGAACGTGCCGTCCGTGGAGCCGTCGTCGACGAAGATCAGCTCGAACGTCCGCGGCCCGGGCTCGAGCGCCGCGAGCGTGCGGCGGTACAGCTCCTCGACGCAGGCTGCCTCGTTGAAGACGGTGACGACGACGGAGACGTCCGGCGCAGCCAGTTCGGCGTCCGACGGCGTTTCCTTCGGCGTAACGTCGACATCCACGCCGAAAGCTTAGAACGGCGCCGGAAGCGGCACGCGCGAGCACTCGATGAGGCCTCCGGTTAGTGCAGGCGAAGCCGCACTAACCGGAGGCGGGTTCACGCGCTTGACGACGCCGCAGGCGCCGGCAAGCGCGGACACAACCACAGGCCCCACCACCCATGGAGCGCGCAGGCCTTGCCTGCGCGCGTTGCCCGCGCAGCGGCGATCACTCACACGAGGGACGCGCGCGCCTGCGCGCGCGTTCATCGTGAGCCTGTGCCTGCGGCCACGATGCATCGACGCATGCTGTTTGCGACGGCGATCGTCTCGTATGCGGTCGTGTTCAGCTGCTTCGTCCTCTTCGAAATGCCCGGGCTCGGCCTCGGCCACTTCTTCTACATCCCCGTTGCGCTGCTCGCGCTCTCCTGCGGGACGCGTGTCGGCTTCTGCGGCGGAGCGCTCGCCGCGGCGTTGTACGCGCTCGCCATCGTCGCGACGCCGAGGCTCCCGACTCGAGACGTCCTCACCTACGCCACGGCGATTCGCTTCGTCACGTTCACGTCGTGCGGCATCCTCGTCGGCTGGTTCGCGAACGAGCACCGCCGCCACCTGGACCAGCTGCGCAACCTCGCAGAGCGCGACTTCCTGACGGGCATCCTGAACACGCGCGTCTTCGACGAGGCGCTCACGCGCCGGTGCGCCGCCGGACGTCCGTTCGTGCTGCTGCTCGGCGACATGGACGACCTCAAGACGGTGAACGACACGCACGGGCACACGGCGGGCAACAACGAGCTCCGACGCCTCGCCGACGCTCTCGGCGAGGGCCTGAGCCCGAACGACGAGCTCGCGCGGGTCGGCGGCGACGAGTTCGCGCTGCTGACGGACGGCAGCGCCGCCGACGCGCCGGCGCTGTGCGGGCGGTTGCGCGATCGCCTCGCGGCGCAGGACCTGCACATGACATTCGGCTGGGCTGCGCTGCCGCACGACGGCGTTGCGCCGCTCGAGCTCTTCCGCAAGGCGGACGACCGCCTCTATGCGGCGAAGTTCGTGGCGCGGAACCACCGCGTCGTGCGGGACGCTGTAGCCTCGCGCGCCTGACCTACGAGCCGGCCCTCCTCCGCCATCTCTTCCGCGGACGTGTCTGGAACGCGATCGCAACGCTCGTCGTGGCCGAGACGGCCGAAGTCACAGTGCTGTGGTTCCCGCCGGGCTTCCACTACAGGATGGGAGATGAGCTCTTCGGCGACTGGACCTATAGAGACCGCGTGGGCAGGCGGTCGCAGCTCCGCGTCACACGCCCCGGCGATCCGTTCTCGGTCCTGCTCTTTCACCACTCGGACGGCGGGCTCCGCGGGTGGTACGTGAACCTCGAGCGTCCCCAGCGGCGCACCGCGCGAGGGTTCGACTACGAGGACGACCTGCTCGACGTCTGGGTGGCCGTCGGTGCGGCGCCCGAATTGCTGGACGAGGACGAGCTCGCCGAGGCGGTCAGGCTCGGCTTCGTCACCGAGGCCCGCGCCGCCGAGATCAAGGCGAACGCGGAGCGCGTGCTCGCTCGGCCACCGTGGCCGACCGGATGGGAGGACTGGCAGCCCGAAGCCGGGTGGCAGCTTCCCTCGCTGCCACCCGGCTGGGACGACCTCTAGGCCGCTTCGGCGAACGCCGGCGCCACGGCCTCCTGCACCCGGGCGCGGCGCGGGATGGCGAACGCGGCGATCGCGCCGAGGAAGACGGTCGCTGCGCCGACCCAGAGCGCGGGCGTCATGCCGTCGACGAAGGTCGTGCCGGTTCGGTAGCTGCCGTACTGCGACCAGATGGAGGCCAGCACCGCGACGCCGAACACGCCGCCCAGCTCGCGGATCGCGTTCTGAGCGCCGGACGCCTGGCCCTCCTCCTCCTTGCGCACCGCCGCGAGGACGACGTTCGCGACAGGTGCCCAGAACATCGCCATCCCGATCCCGGAGACCATGAACGGCAGCACGAGCTGCCAGTACGGGATCGTCGGCGTCGAGAGCGCAGCGATCGACCCGAGCCCGGCAGCCTGCAGCGTGAGCCCGATGCCCATCAGGCGCGCGCCGCCGACACGATCTGAGAGTGCACCCGCGATCGGCGCGACGAACATCGGCATGATCGTCCACGGAAGGATCCGCAGCCCGGAGCCGAGCGGCGAATAGCCCTGCACCGTCTGGAAGAACTGCGACAGCAGGAAGATCGACCCGAACATGCCGAAGAACATGAGCAGCGAGGCGGCGTTCGCGAGCGTGAACGTGCGGTTGCGGAAGAAGCGCATCGGCAACATCGGCGCTTCGGCGCGCAGCTCCCACAGGACGAACAGCGCGAAGACGATCGCGCCGCCCGTCAGCGCGGCGACGATCTCGGGCGAGGTCCAGCCCTGGCCGTTCCCGCGGATCAGCCCCCAGACGATTCCCAGCAGGCCGACACTCGCGAGCACCACTCCCGGCG
>Ga0136846_1240158_pt1 | contig 18985 bp, 18 predicted proteins | sample HopSoiMetagenom2_FD_96841 | JGI IMG/M metagenome (GOLD analysis project Ga0136846, IMG submission 96841) | Grasslands soil microbial communities from Hopland, California, USA - 2 Assembly 2016 (version 4) | ecosystem: Environmental > Terrestrial > Soil > Grasslands | place: USA: Hopland...
GCGCGGTGACACCAGGTAGGCACCGGTGAGATAGCAAATGGCCGCGACCGCGGCGGCGAGCCGAGGCGCCCTGCGCGGGTCGTTCACGATCCGGGTGAGGTTGGCAGGCACCCAATGCGCGGCGGCCGGCGCGACAAGTGCCACGATCAGGATGGTCCAGAGCCAGAAACGCAGCGGACCGACCCAGATGTACGCTGCCGCCGGCACGTGGCCGGGCAGCCATGGCGCGACGAGTACCGCGCTCAGGAAGAGGAGGGCGCTTCGTCTCGTGCCGGAGACCAGAAGAACGGCGAGTACGACCGCCAGCCAGAGGACCAGCCAGGCGGGGGACTGAAGGAGGCCGATCCGGGCGCTGTCGGCCGAAAGCGAAGTGAACGTCAACGCGCCCCGTGTCAGCCACGCCGCGAGTGCGGCGACAACGGCGAGGGCGGTCAAAGTCTGCAGGGACAGCCGCTTGGCGGCCATGAACGCCGCATGGTACCATACGGCGTCCGCGTTTTCGTTCCACCGGCGGCGGCCGCCTGGGCTCCCAGCCCTGGGTCTCTAAACTTCCGGAATCTTCGATCCGATAGCCGCATTGTGTAGTCGTGCGCACCCGCACGTACGGGTGCACCATCGGAAGAGACTGGGCCGATCATGTTTCGAAGCATCACGCTGGTGTCCATCGTGCCGGCCGTACTCGCGCTGGCCGGGTGTGTCGCGACGAAAAGCGTTGATCCGCTCAGCCCGACGGTCGCCGGACCCATTCCCGGCGTCGACATCACGCCGCCGGGCATCATGAAGCCCGCGACGGGCACCAGGATTGCGGTCGATCAGCAGCCTCTCATCCTGACGGTGTTGAACGCGGGAACATCGGGTGTTCGTCCGCTGACCTATTTGTTCGAGGTTGGCGCGGACGTCAGCTTTGCCAACAAACTGTTCACGCAGGAAGGCGTTCAGCCAGGCGCCACCGGACAAACCAGCCTGCGCCTGCCCGACGCCCTCGCCACAGGGCGAACGTATTTCTGGCACGCGCGGGCGCAGGATGGGGCCAATACCGGCCCGTTCTCGTCTACCGCGGCCTTCGACGTGTTCACGCCGACTGTCATCGGTCCGCCGGGGGCGCTTTCGCCTGTCAACAACACGCTCGTGGACTCGGCGCATCCGCGCTTCTCCTTTGCCAACGCGGCGAGCTCCGGCACCGTGAGTCCGATCGTGTACACGCTGGAAGTGGCCGACAACAGCACCTTTGCCAACAAGCTCGCAATCTGGACTGTCGGCGAGCGGGCGGGCGGAACGACCTTTCTCGATTCGCCGCAGGACCTGCCGCCCATCAAGCAACTGTTCTGGCGCGTCCGAGCCGCCGATCAGGTGACCGCCGGACCCTGGGCCGCAACGCAGGTCTTCCAGACGCCGGCGCCCATCGTCCTGCCGCCTCCGCTGCCGCCGGATGTGCCCAACGGACCGACGCCTGGTGACGCGCTGAACCTCGGCTCGGCGGGTGTGTATAACTCGCCGCCCGACATCGCCAGCTGGCCGGCGACCGCGAAGATCACGCGCATCGACATGAGCCCGGGCTCCGGCGTCAATCTGGAGTTCACGACAAAAGGCAGCTGGCCCGATTACACGCCGGCAGGGTGGGACGGTCCGCTCCAGTACACCGTGTGGGCAGTTGTGAACATCAGCGGCAGGTGGTATACATCAGGTTTCATCCAGATGTGGCGCGGCCGCGCGAGCACTGGGGCTCCCATTCTGTCGGACTTTGCCCGCAACTGGGCCTACGACGCGCGGTGGGGGCCGATGATGGGCCACCAGCCGTTCGTTGGCGAGCAGATGGGATTCTTCGTGTCGAGCGGTAATGCGCGTGGCGAGGCGGGTGTGACGGCGCGACGGGAGCGCTCCAATGTAGTCATCGTGTCGTTGCCCCCGGGAGACAGCGGATCCTTCCCGTTTTCGCTGCCGCCGGTCCTCCTGAGGAGTCGCTAGCGCCCGCATCGTGTTCCATCCAACCCGTTTTAATCGCCGGGTGCTGACCGCGCTCGCGGCCACCCTTGCGTTCCACGCCTGCAGCGGATCGCAAACCCAGCCGACGCCGCCTCCGTCGCCCGTCCCGGATCCTCCCAAGATCGCGTGTCCGGTGCCGACACCGGTGCAATCGACGCTGGGTGCGCCCATCTCGGTCGTGTACGGGACGCCGACGACCGTCAACGGGGCTCAGCCCGTGACGGTCGCGTGCGTACCGCCCAGCGGATCGACGTTTGCGGTCGGCGCGACGCCTGTGACGTGTACCGCGACCGACGCGCGGCAGCGTACGGACTCGTGCACGTTCTCGGTGACCGTCACGGTACCGCCGAAGGTCCGTGCGACCAGTTACCTGGCGTTTGGCGACAGTATGACCGCCGGCGAAGTCGTGTCGGAAGGCGACGGCCGGATCCGCATCCTCCGCGTCGATGCCGCGAAATCCTATCCCGCGGAACTTCAGAGGGATTTGACGAGCGTCTACACCTCGCAGGCGCAGTCGATTTCAGTGCACAACCAGGGGAAGCCGCTCGAGTCCGCCGTGGACGGCGTCTCGAGACTCCAGGGATTGATCGCGACCGGCAACTACGAGGCCCTGACGCTGATGGAGGGCGCGATCGATCTCGGCGACAGAGACTCGCGGACGGCACAGAAAGCGCTCGACGCGGTGCGCACGATGGTGCGGAACACGAAAGGGAAGGGCGTCCGCGTGTTCCTGGCCACGCTGCCGCCGGAGAATCCGAACGGGTGCTGTCCCGACCGCGGCCTCGCCGCGTCGCTCGTGGAGCCCTACAACAGCGGCCTGAGAAACATCGCGTCCCAGGAGGACGTCGATCTGGTGGATGTCTTTCAGGCATTCAACGGGGATGTCACCACGCTCGTCGATTTCGACGGCCTGCATCCGACGCCCGCGGGGTATACGAAAATCGCGGAGACGTTTTTCAAGTCAATCAAGCAGGCCCTCGAACAGCCGTCTTCATCATCCCTGGCCACCTCGTTTCGCTTCGTGCCGTTCCGGGCGCCGGCGCGCCGCCGGTAAGCACCCTTGACCCCTTTCGCACGCCGGCCATAGTGTTATCCCGCCTCCGTGCGCACAACCCGGATTCTCGTCGCCCTTTTCCTCGGTTCTGGTGCCGCATTTCTGGCGGCCTGCAGTAACACGCCCGTCACACCGACGCAGATCTACGATTCGCCCCAGGCCGTGTGCCCGGCGCCGATCACACGTTCGTCGCCGACGGCGCAGCCCGTATCGGTGACGTATCCTGCGCCTGCGGTTGTCGCGGGTCTGCCGCCGACAACCGTCGCTTGTGCACCCGCGAGCGGCTCGATATTTCCGGTCGGCGTCACGGTGGTGACGTGTACTGCGATCGACCATGTCAATCGCGTCAACTCGTGCACGTTTCCCGTTACGGTCGTGGGTCCGCCGCATCTGAACGTGACGCGCTTTGTCGCTTTCGGCGACAGCATTACGTGGGGCGAGAACGGCACGAACGCGGAGACGATTCTGAGTGTGGGTCGAGTGCGGCCGTTCGTTCAGTTCGCTCCGCCTGATACGTACCCGGGTGCTCTCTTGAATTCGTTGTTGGCCCTGTACACCGCGCAGTCCCCTCAGGTGGCGAACCAGGGCAAGCCCCAGGAAGCTGTCACGGATCCGGCGACGTTCTCCCGCTTCGTCAGCTCCACGCCAAGCAGCCAGTATGACGTCGTGCTGCTCATGGAAGGCGTAAACGATCTCGGCACCGCTTCATTCCAGGCCATCACTTCCGGTCTTGGCCAGATGATTGACAACGCGCGGAGCCGCGGTCTGAAGGTCATGCTTGCGACGATCACCCCGCGGAACCCGAGCGGCTCTCGAGGAGCGAACGCGGGGCTCGTCGCGTCATTCAACGACCAGGTGAGGACGCTGGCAATCTCGAAGAACGTGCCGCTTGTCGATGTGTATGCGGCCTTCGGCGGCGATTTGTCGTTGCTTGGGAGCGACGGCTTGCACCCCACGGCGGCGGGTTATCACCGCATTGCCGAAACGTTTCTTGCAACGATCAGGCAGACCCTGGAGGGTCAGGCTCCAGTGGCAGGCTCCGCGCGGCCGCCCCGCGCCGTGGCCCTGCCTGTCCCGTCTGGCCGCCGCTGAGTCGCGCGAGCGCTATCAGCCATGCTCCGCCTGCCAGCCACACGACGCCGAGCGGAATAAGGCTTGCGCGACCGGTCAATCCGATGGCCATGCCGAGGTTCCAGCTCACGCCAGAATCCACGTGCCGCCAGATGGCGTATTCGTCGGCACGCAAGTCGGTGAAGCGCTGGTTGTTCAGCGACAGGCGGCCTTCGAGGAAGGCCGGGACCATCAGTTCGGTGACGGGCCGCATGATCGAGGCCGGCGGCTGCGGCGTGGTGGACACCGCGAGCAGCATCATCGCGGCCCCCCAGATCCAGCCGCCCGCGAGCACCACGCGGCCGGCCGTGCGCCACCGATCCCAGAGCGGCGCCAGGCCGAGCGCGAGAAAGGGCAGCGCGGGCGTGACCTGTCGCGGACCGAAAGCCCAGCCGCCTTCCCAGTAGAAGTACGACGCGTTGAGCACGAGGTAGAAGAGCCCGATTGCCGCTGCCACGAGCGCCGGCGCCTTTCGGTTGTGGGCAGCCAGTACAGCCAGCCCGATTGGCATCACCGCGACCAGCGGGGCAATGGGCAGGAGACCGCGATAGCCGCCGATGAGGATCTCGCGGACGCGCCACCATTCGGGACGTGAGATGCCGAACAGTCCGGTGTGCAACTGCTCGAAACCTTCTTCGCTCGCGTAGCCGAGATGGAACGGCGACCCGAACGCCGCCGTGTTGTAGACGAACAGGACCAGGGCCGCGATTGCTCCGCCTGCCACCACACGCGCCACCACCCGCCGCCAGGTGACGCGGTCGTGACCCGAGCCGGCCAGACCGGCGGCGGCCAACGCGCAGATGAACAGCACCGGCACCGCAGCAGGAAATTCTGCAACGACGGCACAGCCGCCGGAGAGTCCAACGGTCCAGCCGAGCGCGGACGCGCGCTCCGGTGGCGCGCTGCCGATCGCCACGGCCGCGGCGAACGCGATCATCAGGCATCCGGCGCATAGTCCGTGCCCCATGAAAAGCGTGGCGTAGCACCACGCCGGCGTGGCGAGGCCATAGGCGGTTGCCGCAAACAGCGCGGCTCCGCGCGAATATCCCCATGAGAGCGACAGCCACAGCACGCCAAGAGCAGCGGCCATCGAAAAAAGGCCGGACACGACGACGGTCGACGCGTACGAGGTGAGCGTAATGGCGGCATCCGACTCGGGAGGGAGGCCGATAGCAAAGATCAACGCCCGTACGGCTTCCACGGGAACGAACGCGAGCAGCGCCGCACCGGGCGCCTTGTCGGAGTAGTAATGGCCGTTCCAGACCGCACGGTCGCCCGTGGCCTGCCGGTAGGTGTCGATCTGAAGCGTATCGTGCTCCGTCATCGCGCGCACCAGCGCGAATCGGGAATTCTGGTTCCATCCGCCGCCCTGGTAGAAGTACGCGTACGAGATCAGCAGCGCACACCCCAGGATCAAAAAAAGGCTGCGATCCGGGCGCTGCCGGATCATGGGAGTCGCAGCCGGCGCTGGAGCTGCACGATCAGCAGAAACACGGTCAGCCCTTCGGCGACGACCGTCGCCCACGCGGCGCCGCTGATGCCGTATCGCGGGATCAGCACGACGTTGAACGCCACGTTCGCAGCCAGCCCGATAGAGGTTGTCAACAACAGGCGTCGATCCAGGTTCGTCGAGATGGCCGCCGCGTGCAGGATCCAGGTCGTGAAGACGAAAATCGAGCCGGCTGCCAGAATCTGCAGCGGCTGGACGGCCGGAGCGTAGCGGGCGCCGAACAGCAGCGCCACAATGGGCGCGGCGGCAAACGCGGCAATGCCGCCGAGGACGATGGCGAGCGCGACAGCGATGAACAGCGCGCGGGTGAGCAGTGACCGATGGGCGCCGCGATCGCGCGTAAAGAGAGCGGAAAGCCTCGGCGTCAGAACCGCGGCGAGGATTGACGGGGCGTAGGTGAGACCTTCGTAGAGGCTGTAGGCCGCTGCGTACCAGCCGACTTCGGCATCGGTGCGCATGAGGCCCAGTATAACCGTATCGACGTATGTGTACGTGTTCAGCGCGATCATGAAGAAGCCGAGCGGCAGCGCGGCAGCTTGGATATCGCGCCACGCGTCCCGATCGAAGGCGGGAACGACACGCGCGACGACGCGGCGCAGCAGAATCTGGACCGCGCCGAGCATCAAGAGGCGCGACCCGACGAAGGCGACCGCGAGGCCGGGCAGTCCATATCCCGCCCAGAGCGCGATGCCGCCGACGGCAAGGAGCAACACGCGATCGGACACGACAGCCAGCGCTTCGAGATCGAATCGCTGAAGGCCTTGCAGCAGGCCGCGCGCCGTCAGCAGATAGGATCGTACGGCCGACGAGATGCCGAGGGCGTAACACAGCCGAACAATCACAGGGTCGGATCTCAGCAGGGGCGCCAGCACGACGAGTAGCGCGAGCCCCACGGCGACCCAGACTAGTTTGACGCCCAGCACCTGCGGAAAGAGGCGATCCGCCGACGCCCGGTCGCGCGCGACCGAGCGCACGGTGATCTGGCTCAGGCCCAGATCCATGATGGTTTCGATGATCGTGGTCAGCGCAAGGGCAAACCGGAACCGCCCGTAGTCGTCGGCCGAGAGGAATCGCGCCGCAATGGTCAGCAGGACAAGGAGCAGCCCGGCGCTTGCGGCGGTGAGCGTCGCGTACCCGCTGTCGACGAGAAACGGGAGCCGCTGGCGAAGGGCGGTGCGCATCACGCCGGCCGGACAGAACTGAAAGCGACGCGGCGAAGCAGATCCCCGAAGCGGGCAAAGACCTTCTGCTCGTCGTACTCGTCGGCGACGGAGTCGCGGGCACGGGCGGACAGACGCAGCCTGAAGGCTTCGTCTGCGAGGAGCGTGCGGACTGCGGCAGCCAGCGCGCCCGGATTCCGGGGCGGGCACAACGTGCCGTTGTGCCCGTCCGCGATGAAGTCCAGCAGGCCTCCGACCGCTGACGCGATCACGGGAACGCCGGCGGCCAGGGCCTCGACGGCAGAAAGGCCGAGCGCTTCGAAGTGCGACGGCTGAATGACGACGTCGGCGGCCTGCAATAGCGGCGCGACATCCGCGATCGGGCCCAGGAAACGCACGGACGTGCCGAGGCCATGGCGGTCCACGAACGCCCGCGCGGCAGGGCCCTCGTTCCACGGATGGTTCGTCATGTCGGGACCGGCCACGAGGAGGACAGCGTTTGCGGGCCGTACCTCGTTCCACGCGTTCATCAGGTCCATGACGCCTTTTTCGCGGCTGAGCCGCCCGACGAACAGGCAGACCGTGGCGCCCGCGGGAACCGCCAATCCGCTTCGCAAGGCCTGCCGCTTGCCGTCTGCGGCGGGACGAAAGCGGCTCATGTCGACGGGGTTCGGGATGAAGTGCACGTGCGCGGGGGGGACACCAGCGGCAAGGGCCTCCCGCTCGAGCACGTGTGAAATGCAGGCGAAGGCGTCAGCTCGGCGGTAGATGCCGATCACCGCCCGCGCCGCCCAGGAGGTTTCGAGCAGGTTTCCCGGCGTTTGCGCCTGCAGCACGACGGGCCGGCCGGTTCTGGCCCGCGCCGCGACCGCGGCGACACCCACTCCGCGATAGTCCACGCAGCAGGCGACATCGTAGTCTGCCCTGTGGCGCACGAGCCAGCGATACAGCGACGGCAGCAGGCGCCATTTACCGGAAGCCGAGCGTTCACCGTACGGGCCGATGCGTTCCACCGGCACGCCGTCGAGCGTTTCCCGATCGGCGAGCGTGGCGCCGATTCGCTTGGTCACCACCCGTACACCGAAGCCATGGGCGTGCAGGTACCGGGCGAGGCGCTCCGCGTTGCTCTCAACGCCGCCGATGATGGGCCTGAAGTAGGTCGTCAGTACGACGACACGGGGATTCATCCGGCGAGCACCGTGCTCGTGAGGATGCGCCAGTAGCCGCGCAGGAAGCGTTCGTAGCCGCCCTTGCCGAAACGAACCAGGGCGTTGCGCGAGAGATCGCCGCGTACGATCAGCGCGTCGCTCTTGAGGAGGCGGGAGTCCGGCACCTTGCGGATACGTCGCATCAACCGGCGGTCGCGCGGCAACGCCGGCAGCATGCCGAGGAGGCCTGCCACCGATTTCCAGTACACGCGGCTGTGGCCCTGCAGGTGCAGCACCAGCAGCTGCAGCGGCTCGTGGATCATCAGGCAGGGCAGGATCGCGATCAACGTCCGCCACTGATAGTTCTTCAGCATGAAGTGCCAGCGGTTGCGGATTTGATAGTAGAACAGCCACGTGCCGCGCGGCCGGCTGCGGTGCAGAACGAGTGCCTCGGGCAGCTCGAGAATCCTGTATCCCGCGAGACAAATCCGGTGTGTGAAGTCGCCGTCCTCCTTGCCGATGAAATAACGTTCGTCGAAGAGTCCGACCTCGATCGCCGCCTGGCGATCGAGGAGCAGGCCGCAGGTGGGAGCGGCGCTGATATCCTGCGCCTTCGTCCCCCGATCGGCGAGCGGCCGATCGAGCCATGGGTTGATGGCTTCGCAGATGTAATGAAGGCTGCCGCCCGCATATTGAATAACGTCGGGTCGGTCCTCGTGCACCACGATCGGGCTGCCGACCTTGATCGCAGGCGAGGCGATCATCACCTCGTGGAGCCGCTGCACGGTTTGCGGCTGGACGCGGACATCCGCGTCGAGCAGCATCACGAAGCGGCGCGCGGCCTCCGTGATGCCGACGTTTCGCCCGGGACTCGGACCGTCGTTCCGGCTCAGGCGCCGCACGCGCACTGCGGGGCACTCGCGCGCAAGCCAGTCGCCCGTGCCATCGGTGCTCGCCACGTCCACGACCGTGATGCGATCCGGAGGACATCCCGCGCCGGCAAGGGCCGCGAGCGTCGCGGGCAGGACCTCGAGGTTGTTGTACGCGACGATTGCGACGTCGACGTCGGCGGGAAAAGGGATCATCAAACGGCGGTCAAGAACCAGTGCCGCCCGCGGCCCGGCAGGCAGGTGAGGAACTTGCCGTTCAGCCGCATCAGCCCGTAGCGGTCGTCTCCGGCCCGGACGTTCCGCCGCCTGAGTGGCTGTTCGGCGAATGCCGTCAGGAAGGCGCTGTCGCGCAGGGCGCGGCGGGTCACGCGGCCCGCGATGCCCCATGGCAGCGCGACGTGCCGGACCGTGTTCGTTCCGAGCCCATCGTTCAATAGCGTTCGTCCCTCCTGGAGTTCCTTCTCGATGGCCGCCTGCCGTTCCTGGTCGGTCTCGAAGCGGCCGTTGCCGCGCGCCAGCCGTTCCAGTTCGCCTCGCCAGCCGGGACGGGCGAAAAAATCGGCCTCGCCGTGCTCCGCCACGTACTGGCGGCACCGGTGGGCGGTGCCATCGTCCGGCAAAAAACGCCGGGCGTCCGACATCCGAGACCGCGTCGGATGGATCGGCGTGCCGAGTGCGTCAGGTTCGACGAACCGGATGTCACCGTTGCTGGACTCGAGCGGCTTGTCGAGCGGATCGCCCGCGCATCCGGGGGTCACGAAGTCGACGACGGCCGGGTCGCAGAACACCTTGGCGTGAGCCCGCGTGTGCGACTGGACGTCGAAGACGCCGCTTGCGTGCATGGCGCGCAGTTCGGGCCAGGTCACGAACGCGGGTGAGGCCGCCGGACCGGCGTCTGCGGCAGCATCGCTCGCGATCGTCGGCCGGACGGCCGCCGCGTCGGAGATTCGCGCGGGAATCGCGAAGAGGATCGCCGTGAGGCCGAGGGGCTGCAGAAGGGGCATCGCGACCGTCCACGCGCTTGCCCAGCCGTCGTCGAACGTCAACGCGACGCGATTGGGTCCAGGGTCCACGCCGTCGACGGCCAGCCGCGCGATCTCGTCGCATGTGACCGTGCGGTAGCCGTTGTCGACGAGGTACTGCAGGCGGGGCTCCAGCCACGCGCGTGTGACGTCGTGAAAGTGAAATACCGGCAGCGCGCGGACGCCTCCCCCGAAGAGGAATGCCGGATAACAGCCGGTCGCGAGATCGAGCAATCCCCGCACGGCGCCGCCGCGTTCTGCGAAAGGCACAGCCGTCATAGGCGATCGCCACCGATTATTCTATTATGTGCGCGTGTCTGCGTTGGAACCTCCTGGCAGTGAGGCCGCGGCTTCGGTGACGTCGGGCTCTGCGGCCGCCGGCGCCAGCGCACACGGTGCCCGCTGGATCGCCGCCGTCCTCCTGATCGTCTCGCTCGCCGCCGCAATTTCCGTCGATGTGGTCAAAACCGGGTTCGGCAACAAGGGCGACGAGGCGACGTATGTCTCGATGGCGCTCAGTGTGGCCTTCGACCATGATCTCACGTACGAGCGGCGCGACCTCGAACGATATTGGGGCCTGTACCGCTGGGGACCCGACGGCATTTTCCTGAAACGCGGCAAACAGTGGCATGTGCGCGTGAACGGGTCCTCGCCGTTCGTGCACATCAGCCGCACGCCAGACCGGAGAGCCGATCGCCTGTACTTCGGGAAGGCCCTGTTGTACGCCGTCGCCGTCGCGCCGTTCGTCCGCGTACTCGGCCTGAACGGGTTTCTCGTCTTCAACGTGCTGCTGCTGTTCGGTATCTGTGTGTGCGGATACCAGTTTCTCGTCGCACGCGCGCGGCCGGCCCCCGCACTGGCGTTTACGCTCGCGTTCGTCGGCGCGACCGTCGTTCCGGTGTACGCCGTCTTCATGACGTCGGACCTGTTCAACTTCGCGCTCGTATTCTTCGCCTACTTTGCATGGTTGTACAAGGAGGTGGCGACGAACGATGCGAGACATACCGGCATCCCCTGGAGCGATGTTGCGGCCGCCGTCCTGCTTGGCTGCGCGACGTTCTCGAAGCCGCTGAATTTCCTGCTGATCGGCCCGCCGGTCCTGTTGTGGTGGCTGCGCCGCCGGTTCGCGGCAGGTATGGTCGTCGGTACGGTGTTCACGCTCACGGTGGTGATCCTTTTCGGCGTGAACGCGGTCAGCTCAGGGGAGTTCAACTACCAGGGTGGCGACCGCCGGACGTTCTATTCCAGCTTTCCGTTCGACTCGCCCGAGCATACGTGGGAGCAACTCGCACAGGCCCGCCAGAGTGTCGAGATGACCACCAACGATTCGGACGCCGACAGCGTGCTCGACCCGTCGGAGTTTTCGAACCGCTTTGCCCATAACGTCGAGTATTTCCTCATCGGCCGGCACTTCGGCTTCGTGCCGTACTTTTTCCCGGGTGCCGTGGCGATCGTGTTGTGGCTGGTGTCGCGCAGGTTCGAATCCTGGCGGGTCCTGACATTCCTCGGCCTGGCGGCCTCCACGCTGCTGCTGCTCGTATTCTTCCCGTACACGTGGAGCGGGGGAGGGGGACCTGTCGGCAACCGGTATTTTCTCAATCTCTACCCGGTCGTTTTCTTTCTCACGCCTCCGATGATGTCGATGGCGCCGTCGATGATTGCCTGGGCCGGCGGTGCGCTGTTCACTGCGCAGGTGGTGCTCAATCCGTTCGTGGCCGCAAAATTTCCGATCCAGTCGACGGAGCGTGGCGCAGTACGCCGGCTGCCGGTCGAGCTCACGATGGGCAACGATCCGCCGGTCGCGCTCGATGTGTCCCGGGCACACGTGCTCTACTCCCGCGACCCCGTCGTCCTGCTGTATTTCCTGGACACCCATTCGTACATTCCGGACAGCCTGGCGATCGAGCCCAAAGCCGTGTGGGTTTCGGGCAGCGGCCGCTCGGACATCATCGTGCGCACCGAGCACCCACTCGATCATTTGAAGATGACGGCCGAGTCGCCCATTCGGACCGTTTTCACCGTGTCTGCCGGCGGTCGGACGTCCACGGTGCCGATCGTGCCCGGACAGGTGGCCTCCCTGGATGTGCCGGCGTCGGGCGTGCGCGGGTTGAAGAGCTACGCGTATCTGTTATCCGTCCGTTCGAGCGACGCGTTCACCGAGCATCTGCGGGTTCCGTCGTCGGATGACAAGCGGAACCTCGGCGTGATGATCCGGTTCACCGCGGTGCTGGCTCCCCCCGGTCGATGAGCAGCGCAGCCGGTGCGTCTCGACCCGAGGGTCGGATGCGGGGCGGCTTCTTCGAATTGTTTTGTGTCGCGGCCGCAGCCGCGGCGCTCACCGTCGTGTTGACGTACCCATTCGCCTTCAACCTCGGACACGTCGGCCGCGTTGACAACGGAGACGGCCAGTTTTCGATTTGGAACGTCGCGTGGGTTGCGCGGACACTCGTCGCCGATCCGCGGCACGTCTTCGACGCGAACATCTTCTATCCGCACACCGGTACGCTCGCCTATTCGGAAGCCAATCTGGCCGCAGGTGCGCTCGCGGTGCCGGTCTACTGGGCCACGCGCAACCCGTATGCGGCGCACAACTCGGTCGTGCTGATCGCATTCCTGCTGACCGCTGCAGGGATGTACTACCTGGTTCGCCACCTGGCCCGCGACCGGCGCGGTGCGGCGGTGTCCGCGATCTGCTTTGCGTTCTGTCCGTTCGTCTTCTCGCATCAACCGCACATCCAATTGCTGATGACCGCCGGCCTGCCCCTCACGATGCTCGCCTTTCATCGCCTCATCGAGCATCCATCGGCCGGACGCGGAACCGTGCTCGGCGCGATGATGACCGCGACGGCGCTCGCCTGCGGCTATTACGGTGTGTTCGTCATTCTGATGGTCGGCTTCGGCGTGCTCGTCGTCGCCACGATCCGTGGGCTGTGGACGAGCAGGCCCTTCTGGACGGGGCTGGCGATTGCGGCGCTTGCCGCACTCGTGCTCGTCGCGCCGGCGTTCATGCCCTACGTCGACCTTCGACGTCATGAGGGGTTTGGCCGATCGCTGGACGAGGCTTCGAGGTATTCGGCCAATTGGAGCGCCTACGTGGCGAGCGCGGCGTACGCCCACGGCTGGATGCTGAAGTACCTGCCGCCCTGGAGCGACGTGGTATTCCCGGGTTTCACCGCGACGATCCTCGGCGTTGCCGGAACCTGGGTCGCACGACGGTGCCGGCGAGGAGAGATAGTGCTGCTTTACGGTGGGATCGCAGTACTCGCGTTCTGGGCTTCGTTCGGCCCCGCGGCCTACCTGTATTCTTGGCTGTACCAGACGATGCCGATGTTTGCCTGGTTGCGAGCGCCGGCGCGTTTTGGCGTCGTGGTCGATTTTGCGCTGTCGGTACTGGCGGGGGCGGCCGTGGCCACATTACTCAGCCGGCTGCGCGACGGACGCCGCGCACTCATCGCGACGATGGGCGTCGCAGCCTTCGCGGCGGCGGAATCGATCGTGCCGTTCGGGATGCCCGAGGTGCCGCCAGTCGAAAACGTGTACCGCGTACTGGCAGCTGCGCCTCGCGGGGCTGTCATCGAGATGCCGTTCTTCTATCCGGAGGTCGGCTTATTTCAGCATTCGAAGTATATGTTGGCCTCGACGGCGCACTGGAAGCCGCTCGTCAACGGCTACAGCGATTTCATCCCGCCCGATTTCATGGAGCACGTCCTGACGCTCGCGCCGTTCCCGAGCCGTGACGCCTTCAAGGTACTCGAGCCGAACCGCGTGCGCTACGCAGTGTTCCACATGTACGGCTACAACGCGCAGAACCGCAGCGAGGTGCTGGCTCGGCTGAAACAGTTTGAGCAGTATCTGCGGCCGCTGTACATGGATGAAGCGACGCGTTTGTACGAGATCGTCGCGTTCCCGCCGTAGCGGGACGTCTGGCGAGGAGAAGCTATTCGCCGAACTCGCGGAGTTTCCGGGCCATCACTTCCTGCAGCATCCCGACGAGTTCGGCTTCGTCCACTTCGCGAGACTCGCCGACGTCAGACCGCGGCGTCGCGTGCCGGTGGTCCTGCGATGACCCCGCGGGATCGTTGGACGACCTGTGCGGACGCACGTCGTGGGTGAGCGCCGTATCGCCGTGCGTGGGCAGTCGCATCGAACTCGTGGCTCAGACGGTCGCAATCGCGGCTGGTGTGATGGTCGCAGGCTTGCCGGACAGCGCCGATTCGATTTCCGCGTGGCGGACGAGAGCGGCAAACGGCGTTTCGAAGTATTCGACCAGCGTCTTGGCCGGGTGATCGACTTCCAGGCGATAGGGTCCCGTCGGCGTTACGGCCGTCAACTCGACGCGGACACTGGCGTAGGGCCCGAGGTTGAAGAAACTGACCATGGGCCGTGGAGGGAGCAAGGGCGGTGCCTTCCCTGGGCTGCACGTGCGTTCGCGCGGCGTCGCTCGCGAACGTTGCAAACCGCAGAGCCCGATGACAAACCCGTCAGGCGTTCGCGCGAGCGCCGGGCGATCGCGTCCTGCACGCGCCTGCTTGCGGTTGCCAGCCGGGTTACACGGATTCTCGGTTAGAATTCGGACCCATGCTTACTCGTATTCTCGCGGTCGTGGCGGCGCTTCTTGCTGCGTTCTGCCTTCATCAGTACACCCAGGCCGGCCAGCTTCGAGCCGACCTCGCCAGCGCGGAAGAGCGCGCGGGCTATCAGGCCAGGTCGCAGGTTGTAGACTCGCTCACCAGTCAGGGTGAGGAGATTCAACGGACGATGAGTTGGTTGAACGATTACTACAAGTCAGCGGACGGTCTGAAACGGCCGCAGGGCCTATGGATCCAGGAGCGCCCCGATTTCGAAGGCCTCGGCGTGTGGGTCTTTTCCGTTTACCTGCCGCATCGCCTAAAAGGGGAAACCGAGGATCAGGCGCGTCAGGCAGTCGTGGACGCGATCAAGCAGACCGAGGAATGGCAGGTCAAGCACCGCGGTTAAATACCCTAAAATCTGGCAATATTTGTCAAACCCCGCTGGCGCGGATGACACAAAGCGTCATCTGTTCGACCAACCATTTCCTAAGTCCTTATGAATTAGGCAATTGTAACCGCCATCCCATACGGTACAGGTCCTGCAGCATGGGTGCCCGGAGGGTTGGGGGTGAAGATTCGACAAGCTAACGGTTTCGCCATCATCGACTTGCTGTTCGTCTGCGGAATCATCGGACTGCTGTCGGGCATTGCGTTGCCGCGGTTGATGGTCGCCCGGGGCGCCGCGCAGTCGGCTGCGGCAATTGCGTCGATGCGCGTGATCGGAAGCTCGCAGGTGACGTTCGCGATTACGTGTGGAAACGGTTTCTACGCGCCCAGCCTGACGACGCTTGCCAAACCCCCGACCGGCGCAACCGAGGGTTTCGTCGGAATCGATCTGGGAAGCGCCGACACCGTCGTCAAGAGCGCTTACACGATTCAGATGGCATCCACGCCATTCGGCGGTTCGCCTGACACTTGCAACGCCCTCGGACCAGGCGCCACCGGACAGGCGTTCAAGGCGGCGGCGGATCCACTCGACGTCGCCACCAACACGCGGTACTTCGCGGTCAACGCCGGCAACGCGATCTGGGAGGATCAAGCCTCTCTCTGGGGAGCGATGCCCGAGTTTGGCGATCCGCCGTCTGGCTTCACGCTCAGGTAGTCGCGTATAATCTCAGGGAGATGTGGACGAAGATGATGAGCGGGGCCCGTAAGAAGGCCCCGAAAACCATAGCGGTGATCGACCCGGATCGCTGCTTTGGTGCATTTGCCTGTTCGATTTGCCAGGCCGCCTGCCCGGTCGCCAATTGCATCGTCGAGGAACCCGACCGCGACGGCCGCATGGTGTGCGCGGTGCGCGCAGACCTCTGCATCGGCTGCGGTCTGTGCGTCACGCTCGGCAATCCTACGGCGCCTCAGCAGCGAGAGTTCGGCTGCCCGGCCGATTACGACGCCATCAACATGATGCCGTTCGAAGAGGTCGTGAAACTGCTCACGGCTGAGCCGGCCGAAGTCCCCGCCAACCGCTAAGGTACCGGCGCTCCAGCCTGCTTCAGCCTGCTCCAGTATGACGTGCCGCGCATGCGACAACGCGGCACTACGCGTCAGGCCGTAAGCGCGTTGCGGCTGCGACGGCCTGCGCGTACCTCGACGGCAGGGGATGATCCAGGCGGTCCGCGATGAATTGCGAGGCTTCCGACAGGCCTGGCAGCGAGATGCCGGTGTCCACGCCCAGACCGTTCAGCATGTAGACCAGATCTTCAGTCGCCAGATTGCCGGCGGCGCCCGGCGCGTACGGGCAACCCCCGAGCCCCCCGACGGAGGCATCGAACGTCGCGACGTCGTACGGAAGCGCCGTCAGGACGTTGGCGAGCGCCGTGCCGCGTGTGTCGTGGAAGTGCAGCGCGATCCGGCTCACCGGAACCCGCGCCAATATCGCATCGAGGACGCGGCTCACCTGGCCGGGGTGAGCGATGCCGATGGTATCGCTGACGGCCACCTCGAAGACACCCATCTCGAGAAGACGCGAAGTGAGCCCGGCGACCGTGTCCGGTGCGACGTCCCCCTCGTAGGGACACCCGAAGGCCGTGGACAGGTAGCCACGCACCCGCATATTCGCCGCGAGTGCCGCATCGCACACGCCTTTGTACGTCGCCAGCGATTTGTCGATGGGCTGATTGATGTTCTTGCGGCTGAACGTTTCACTCGAGGCGGCGAAGATGCTGATGTCCGTGACTCCGGCGCGCCGGGCGCGGTCGAGTCCTGCGAGGTTCGGCACCAGCGCCGTGTAGCGAGTGCCGGCACGCCGGGTGATGCCGGCAAAGACCCCCTCGGCATCGCTCATCTGCGGCACCCATTTCGGGCTCACAAACGCGGAGACCTCAATGGTGGGCAGGCCGGCAGCGGTGAGCCGATCGACGAGCTCGATTTTATCGCCTGTCGTGAGCGTGACGTGCTCGTTCTGAAGGCCGTCGCGCGGGCCGACCTCGACCACCGCGACGCGCTGGGGAATCTTCACGGTCATTCCAGTTCGATGAGCGTCTGATCCGCCTGCACGACATCGCGCTCGCGGCAGTGCACGGCTTTCACGATGGCGTCGGACGGCGCGCGCACCGGCAACTCCATTTTCATGGCTTCGACGATCACCAGCGTATCGCCGGATCGGACTGCCTGTCCCGGCACGGCCAGCACTTTGACAACCGTGGCCGGCATCGGGGACGTCAGCGCCTGGACCGCCCCAGGCATCCGGGTCCGCGCCGGCTGATCCGCCGGGGGAGCCGGCCTGAATACGCGGCCATTCCAAAAAGCCCACGTGTCGCCGCGTGCGCCCGCGACATACACGATGTCGTGCCGGCCGTGTTCGCCACTTTCTTCGTCACTCCGGTTGACGCGGTACACGCCCGGGCCGAGGCGGGTTACGCGCGCCATTGGCGGAGGCTCTCCCAGGGATCAGGATGCGACGGACGCGTCTCTTCGCGGGACTCGGATTCGTGCGCGGCAACGGCCGCCTGAACCGGACCGGGAAGTTCCGCAGGGCTCGACGCGGCGAGCCCCGCGCCCTCCGCATCCAGGAACCCGGTATCGATGTCGCCTGCGCGGAAGCGCGGGTGATCGAGGATACGCAGCAGGAACTCGATATTCGTGTGAACGCCGAGGATGGGAAATTCGCGCAGCGCGCACATCAGCCGCTGGATCGCGTCGTCGCGCGTCGCGCTTGTCGCGATGACCTTGGCGAGCAGCGGATCATAGTGGAGCGGCACCTCGCTGCCTTCCTCGATCCCTGAGTCCACGCGGATGCCCGGCATGCGCGGTTCGCGGTAGAGCAGGATACGCCCGGCCTGGGGCAGGAACCCGCGCGCCGGATCCTCGGCGTACACGCGCGCCTCGATCACGTGGCCGCGCTGCGTCAGGCTGCCGGACGTCCAGGGCAGCGGCTCGTTGGAGGCGACGAGCAGCTGCGTGCGGACCAGATCCTGTCCCGTCACCTGCTCGGTGACGGGATGCTCGACCTGCAATCGCGTATTCATCTCGAGATAGTAGAAGCGCTCCGCGCCGCGCCCCGCCGACACGTCCACGAGGAATTCGATGGTGCCGGCGTTCCGATACCCGCAGGCACGGGTTGCGCGGATGGCCGCCTCGGTCATCCGCGATCGCAGGCGCGCGTTCGCGACGGGCGACGGACTTTCTTCGATCACTTTCTGGTGGCGGCGCTGAACCGAGCACTCGCGGTCGAACAGGTGCGCGACATTGCCGTGGTTGTCGGCGAACACCTGCACCTCGATATGCCGCGGTTTCGGGATCGCGCGCTCCACATAGAGTGCGCCGTCGCCGAAGGCGGCCGTCGCCTCCCGGCGCGCCGCCTGAACGGCACTCAGCATATCCGCGTGCGCATCGACCCGGCGCATGCCCTTGCCTCCGCCGCCGGCCGATGCTTTGACCAGCACCGGCAATCCCACCCGTGCGATCGACTGGAGGATTCCCTCGTCCGACTGATCCCTCGGCGTCTCACCCGGCACGATGGGCACGCCTGCGATTTCCATGAGCCGGCGCGCCGAAATCTTCGAGCCCATCTGGGCGAGCACCGTCGATGGCGGGCCGACGAACACGAGGCCCGCCTTCTCGCACGCCGCGGCAAAGGCAGGGTTCTGCGACAGGAAACCGTACCCCGGATGGACAGCATCGGCACCGCTGGCTCGGGCCGCGGATATCAGACGTTCGACGGACAGATAGCTCTCGAGGGGCGGGGCCGGGCCGATATGGACCGACCTGTCCGCGGCCGCCACGTGCGGGGCGTTCGCGTCGGCGTCCGAGTAGACCGCGACGCTTTCGATGCCGAGCTCGCGGCACGCACGCACGATGCGCAGCGCAATCTCGCCGCGGTTCGCGATCAGCACCCGTTTGATCATCGGGACCAGCGCGGCGGCCGTTTCCCCAGGAACGCCTGCAAACCTTCCTGGCCCTCCGCCGATGTTCGCCGCGCCGCGATCGCGCTCGCCGTCAACGCGGCTGCGTGCTCGGCGCTGATGCCGGCGACTTCCTCGACGAGGCGCTTGGCGGCGGCGATCGCCTCCGGGCCTCCGGTCGTCAGTTCAGCGAC
>Ga0136846_1213525_pt1 | contig 18976 bp, 14 predicted proteins | sample HopSoiMetagenom2_FD_96841 | JGI IMG/M metagenome (GOLD analysis project Ga0136846, IMG submission 96841) | Grasslands soil microbial communities from Hopland, California, USA - 2 Assembly 2016 (version 4) | ecosystem: Environmental > Terrestrial > Soil > Grasslands | place: USA: Hopland...
AGCTGCTGCGCGGCCGCGTAGACGAGATCCGCGCTCTCGCGCAGTCCCTGGACGCGCACCTCGAGCTCGCCGCGGTTCGCGCGCGCGACAAGGCGGTTCACGCCTTCGGGGAGCGTCAGCACCGAGAGCGCCATGTCCTTCACCGCCGTCCTCACGAGACTCACCCAATCCTGATCGCCGCCGAGCACGAACTCCTGCAGGTAGGGTTGGATGGTGCGCATCGGCGCCATCGCGGGATCCAGCGTCGTGCAGAGCCCGAGAAGGAGCAGCACCGTTCGCTCGAGCAGCACCCAGTCCTTCGGTACCTGGAACGTCTGCGTCAGCTCGCGGAACGAGATATCGAGCTTGCGGAAGTCGGCGAGCATCTCGGTCTTTGCACGGATGTCGACCTGAACGTCTTTTAAACTGAACGACTCGAGCGACACCTGCTCGAGGAAGCGGCGCTGGAAATAGGAGATGACACGCTCCGCCACGTCCTCTTCCGCGGCAGGACGTCCATCGTCGCTGACGCGGGCGACGAAGCCCATCTGTCGCAACGCACTCACGATTCGCGGTGCGTCCCGCTTGATCACGCCCTCGAGAAATTGCGGGATGCCCTCCTTCATGTCGCGCGACAGCTCACCGACCGCGCCGAAGTCCACGAACACGATGCTTCCATCGTCGCGCACGAGGATGTTGCCAGGATGCGGATCGGCGTGATAGACGCCATCGACGAAGATCATCTGGCAGTACGCCGTGAGGATCCGCTGCGCGAGCGCGGGTCGGTCGACGCCGCGCCGCTCCAGCTCGAGCAGATCCGTCACCTTCGTGGCATCGACGAGCTCCGTCGTCAGCACTTTCTCCGTGGAGAGCTCGGGCACGACGACGGGAAAGCCAACCATCGGATCGTTCACAAAATGTGAACCGATCGTCGCGATGTGCTCGGCTTCCTTCCGGAAGTCGAGCTCCTCGCGGATCATCGCGCTGATCTCGCTGTGATACGATTCGAGCCCGCGGAGGCGCGTGAAGAACTGCACGATCCCAAGGATGCGGCGGATCGCGGCGAGGTCCAGCTGCGCGATCTCGTCGATGTCGGCGTGCTGCACCTTCACCGCGACGCGGCGGCCATCGTGAAGTTGCGCCTCGTGCACCTGCGCGAGCGACGCGCTCGCCATCGGCTCGGGGTTCCAGGAGGCGAACAGCGCCTCTGGCCCGCGCCCGAACTCGCGCTCGATCCGCTCGACGATCTCCTCCACGGGGCGCGCCGGAATTGAATCCTGCAGCCCTTCGAGCTCTCGCCGGAATTCCTCGGGAAGGAAGTTTGCGAGAATGCTAATCAGCTGGCCGACTTTGATGAACAGGCCATCGAGCTCGAGAATCGCCCGCTCGACGCCTCGCGCGTTCACGCGGTGCCGGTCCATCAGCCGTCGCCGATAACCGTCCGTCGTGAGGAAAGGCCGTCGCAGCCGCAGGGCGAGATAGCTCGCGAGGACGCGAAAGGTGACGCGGTACGCCTTGGCGAGGCGAAAGCGTGGGCGGCGGTGAGTGGCGGACACGGTGCAAAGGTCGCCCTCAGCCACGCCGCGGTCCAGTTGCCGCTCGTCGAGCCGGTGTCCCGTTCGGCGCGGAATTCACGTTCAAGGGGCACGACGTTCGAATCCTACCCCATGGAGGCTTTCATGCGTTTCACCGCTGTGTGCTTTTCGGCCCTCGCGCTCGTCGCGGTGGCCTGTTCGGATTCCGCTACTCCACCCACCGCTCCTGCAGTTGCGCCATTCGCGAGCAGGCTTGCGAGCGCCGATCGCCAGGCGGACGATGCGCACACGCTCCGCATGTACGATTCCTGTGATCCCGCGACGTTCAACGCCGTCTTCAACGATCCCACGATCTGCATCAAGCAGGGCCACGTCCCGTTCGATCGGTTCATCGCCGAGCTGACGCAGACGCAGAACGCGGCGCAATGGCGCTTCGGACCGAAGAACGTGGAGTTGAATGCCGGCGAGAACGTCTTCGCGCTGAACGTGGGCGGCGAGGTGCACACCTTCACGCGCGTCGCCCAGTTCGGTGGCGGCATTCTTCCGCTGCTGAACGATCTCACGGGCAACACGACCGAGGCTCCCGAGTGCAAGACGCTCGAGGCCGACGACTTCGTTGCCCCCGGGGCGCTCTACACCGCGGAGCTGAACACCGATGAGATCCAGCACTTCCAGTGCTGCATCCATCCCTGGATGCGTGCCGACGTCAAGGTGAAGCACCTCCACTCGTAACAGTTGTCGCGGGACGGTCGGGGCCCGGGATGCGCATCGCGCACCCGGGCCGTATCATTGTGTGCCTTTGTCCAGTCGGGAGGCACACGTGCGCACCCCCGCGTTCGATCGCACTCGTCAGGCACCATTCGATTCGACCCTCCCACGGGGCGCGCCGAGCATCTATACGCCCGGTGCCGCGACCACGCCCGCGTGGACCATCGCGACACGACTCGGCTTTCGTTTCGTATTTGCTTATCTCGTACTCTACAATTTCCCCTTCCCCATCGGTGGGCTCCCGCTCACCGATCCGATGAAGGCGTGGTACGACAAGCTCTGGCACCTCGTCGTTCCTTCGTTTGCCGCGCACGTGCTGCACCTCGCGAAGCCGATCACCGTCTTCAGCAATGGAAGCGGCGATACGACGTACGATTACGTGCTGGTTCTCGTCTTCGCGCTTCTTTCGGCGGCAGCAACGCTCGTCTGGTCGCTATTGGACCGGCGCACGACGTCGCATCCGCGGCTCGCGTTCGGCCTTCGCGTCTACGTCCGGTACGTGCTCGCCTACGCGCTGCTCTCGTACGGCGCGTTCAAGGTCATCCAGACGCAGTTCCCCTATCCCGCGCTCGACCGGATGGTTGAACCATTCGGTGAGTTCTCGCCCATGGGTGTCGTCTGGTCGTGGATGGGGATCTCGTACGCATACAATCTCTTCGCCGGTCTCGCCGAGATGACGAGCGGAATTCTGCTCTTCTTCCGGCGAACGGTGATGCTCGGCGCTCTCCTCGGAATCGCGGTGCTGAGCAACGTCGTCGTCATCAACTTCGCCTTCGACGTGCCGGTGAAGCTCTACTCGTCGCACCTGCTGTTGATGGCCGTCTTTCTCGTCGCGCCCGATGCGCGACGCCTCGTCGGCGCGTGCGTCATGAATCGCGGGATGACGGCGGCCGACCTCGGCGCCGCATTCGCGACGCGGCGGATGCGCATGGCGGGTGCCGTGGCCAAGACGTGTTTCGTTCTCGCGGGCGTGCTCGCGCCGCTCTGGACCTCCCAGTCATTCCGTCGCCAGATCGCCGAACGCCCGCCGCTCTATGGCATCTGGGAAGTAGATTCCTTCGTGCGTGGGCACGAGGCATTGCCCGCGCTCGTCGGCGACTCGGTGCGCTGGCGTCGGCTCGTCTTCAGCTACCCCGGCGGAGCGTCGGTGCGGCTCCTGAACGATTCGACGCGCGGGTATCGCGTCACGGCGGACACGGTGAAGCACACGCTGGTGCTGTCGTCCCGTCGCGATTCGTCGTTCAAGCTCCCGCTCGCATACGCACGCGGCGGAGCGCGCAACGACTCGCTACGGCTCGACGGTATCGTCAAAGGAGACTCGCTCCACGTGCGCCTTCATCGTCTCGACGAGTCAAAGTTCCTGCTGGTGAGCCGTGGCTATCACTGGATCAACGAGTTCCCGCTCAACCGCTGACGCGAGCGCCCCCGGCATCGGTGGCGGTCCCGTTTTGCTCTATGACGGGACGTGCGGCTTCTGCGCGCGCTCGGTGCAGTTCGTGTTGCAGCACGAGCGGCCCGGCGGCACGCTGCGCTTCGCGCGACTCGAAGGCCCGTTAGGCACCGAGCTCCGTGGGCGTCACCCGGAGCTCGCGACGATCGACTCCGTGCTCTGGTACGAGCCGCCCACGGCATCGCATCCAGAACAGCTCCTCTGGCGCTCCCGCGGCGCCCTCCGCGTCGCGCGTTACCTCGGCGGCCTCTGGGCTCTGCTCGGGTCGTTAGGCGCGCTCGTGCCCGGTTCCATCCGCGACGCGGTCTACGACTGGATCGCCCGCCACCGCCACGAGCTCGCCGCCGACGCCTGCCTCCTCCCAACGCCCGAACAGAGGTCGCGTTTTATCGACTGAGAGCGGGCTCGCCTTGTCATCCTGAGCGCAGCGAAGGATCTACTGGAAGTCGAGTAGATCCTTCGTCGCTTCGCGACTAAGGATGACAGGCGGACCGCCTTGACTGGCAGTGATCTTTCCCCAGTCACGGACGGAGCTCGCATTGGAGATCGGCATCTACACCTTCGCGGAGACGACCGCGGACCCGCTCACCGGCCAGATCATCAGCTCGGCGCAGCGACTCCGCGACCTCATGGAGGAGATCGAGCTCGCCGATCAGGTCGGGCTCGACGTGTACGGCGTTGGCGAGCACCATCGGCCGGAGTTCGCCGTGTCGTCGCCCGCCGTCGTTCTCGCAGCGGCCGCGATGCGCACGAAGCGCATCCGCCTCACGAGTGCGGTTACCGTGCTCAGCTCGGATGATCCCGTGCGCGTGTTTCAGGACTTCGCAACTGTCGACCTGCTCTCCGAGGGGCGGGCAGAGATCATGGCGGGGCGCGGCTCGTTCATCGAGTCCTTTCCACTCTTCGGCTACGACCTCGGCGACTATGACGAGCTCTTCGCCGAGAAGCTCGACCTGTTGCTGAAACTGCGGGAGAGCGAGCGCGTCACCTGGCACGGCAAGCACCGGCCCGCGCTCGACGACCTCGGCGTCTATCCACGGCCGTTCCAGCGGGAGATCCCCATCTGGGTCGCCGTCGGCGGCACGCCGGCGAGCGTGGTGCGGGCGGCAACGCTCGGCTTGCCAATGGCCCTCGCGATCATCGGCGGCGCGCCGGAGCGATTCGTCCCGCTGATCACACTCTATCGCGAGAGCGTGCGCCGCGCCGGACGCGACGAGGCGACGCTGCCCGTGAGCATCAACTCACACGTCTGGATCGCCGACGACTCTCGTCAGGCAGCGGACGAGTTCTGGCCCTCGTATGCGGACGTGATGTCGCGCATCGGCCGTGAGCGCGGTTGGCCGCCGACAACGCGCGGGCAGTACGAGGTGCTGCGCTCGCCGCGCGGCTCGCTCCTCGTCGGGAGTCCGCAGGAGGTCATCGACAAGATGCTCCATGAGCACGAGCTGTTCGGCAACGAGCGGTTCATGGCCCAGCTCACCGTCGGCTCGATGCCGCACGATCGAGTGATGCACGCGATCGAGCTCCTCGGCACGGTTGTCGCACCGGCGGTGCGGCACGCGATTCCTAACTCCACCACGAGCGACGCGCCAGTCGAAGCGCGACAAGCCTGATGCTCCACCTCCAGGTCGTCATCGCCAGCACGCGGTCCGTAAAATCCGTTCTCCCTTGCTCTTCAGGCCCTCGCGCACAGATCTCTCCCACCTCGGTCCGCGAGTGTCCGTAGCCATTCTCCGCGTGAGTCCGCGCCCGGCGCTGTACCAGCCGCGGCGCGAAGACACCGAGCGATCAGTGCTCCACCTTCCACAACGCCGCCGGGCTCGCGATGCCGGTGCGGCTGATTCCTGTCACGGCGATCCACTCCGCGCCCACGACATCGCTCGGCATGACCGCGAAGGCCCCTGTCATCGCCGGGGCGACGCGCTGCGTCCAGCGGCCATCGATGCCTAACGTCTGCACCACCCACCACCGCACCGCCACCGTGTCGCCAGGCGCAACCGAGATGAGGGCGTTGCTCGCCAGGCTCGGCGCGCCGTCGCCTGAGGCACCCTGCTGCACCCCATCACCCGGAACGAGGAGCCGCGGCATCGCCGGCGCGGCGTCGCCCAACCACGGACTCGCCGGCGGCACCGCGGGCGTGGCGTACTCGGTCGTCCGGAGCTCGGCGCCGAACGGCATCGTATCGCCCTCGACCGCCGTGAGCAGCGTTCCCATCCGGAAGTGGACGTGGCCTAACGATTCACTCGTGCCGCGGCGAGCGTCGCGGAGCGCGTCCACCTCGTGCGCTATCTCGCTCGCCGGCCAGGGATCGTTCCGCGACGCGACGCGCATCGTGAACAGCCCCGGCCAGAGATGCCGGCCGAGCGCGTTCTCGCTCCGCCACCAGGCGTCGAGGCGCGTGAACCGCTGCTGGTAGTTGTCCAACGGCCAGTAGAGCTGCGGCGCGAGATAATCCAGCCACCCCTCGTGCAGCCACTTTCGCGTGTCCGCGAAGACTTCGGAGTAGGAGTCGAGCCCCGTGATGCCCTGCGGATACCCGGGACGCCAGATCCCGAAGGGGCTGATGCCGACCAGCACCCAGCGCTTCCGCGCCTTCACCTCGCGATACAGCGTCGCCACGAAGTCATCGACGTTCGCGCGACGCCAGGCGGCGCGGTCCGTCCACCCTTTCGCCGCGCCGTACCTCTTCCACGACGCGTCGTCGGGAAAGGCCAGCGTCACGCGTCTCGTTATGCGCCGCCGATGCTTGCCCTTGCCGACCCTTCGGGTGATCGTCGCTTCCTCGAGGTACGGGTAGAAGTAGTCGTCGAGGTGGACGCCATCGATGTCGTAGCGATCGACGACCTCGAGAATCGCGTCGAGCACCGCGCGCCGCGCGGCGGGGATTCCTGGGTCGATCCAGGTCGACTTCCCGTAATGCCGCACCCACTCCGGATGCGTCCGCGTGACGTGCCCCGCCGCCGCCTTGCCAAGGTCGTCCGGCGGCATCGCGCGGAAGGGATTGAACCAGACGTGGAGCTGCAGCCCGCGCGCGTGAGCCTCGCCGATGGCGAGCGCGACGGGATCGTAGCCGGCATAGCTGCCTAACGACGCGCCGTCGCGGCCGGTGAGGTAGCGCGACCAAGGGGCGCGCTGCGTGGGATAGAAGGCGTCCGCGGCGGTGCGGACGTGAAGGAGCACCGCGTTGAGCCCGTCCGCCTGCGCTGCGTCGAGGACGGTGGTCAGCTCCGCCTTCTGCTCATCGACGCTCAGCCCGGGCCGCGATGGCCAATCCCCGGCTTCCGTCGGTGAGATCCATGCCGCTCGGAATTCGCGCTCGAGCGGCGGCGGCGTGGGCTGCGCGCGTACGTCGCTCGTGCGCGCGGCCACCGCCACGAGCGCGGTGGCAGCGAGCAGTGTGAATCGCTCGAGGCCGCGCCGGCATCGGCGGGCCACAATGGTGTGTGACATCTCCCTCACATCTAAATCGACAGCGGTCGACGCGACAGGGTTGCAGCCGCGCCACAGTCACGTACCGCGGCGCACCGCAGCGGTTCCCTGTCTCCTGAATCCCAATTTGCGATAATCGGGCCGGACCGTTTCCTCGCGTCGAGAACTGTTCTACGATACGCCTTCCAGGAGGACGCGATCCAGAGTCTCGACGAGCCGATCGGCGTCGGCATCGTCGAACGGCATCGGCGGACGGATCTTCACGACGTTGTGATACGGACCGTCGGTGCCGAGGAGGATTCCCTCCTCACGCATGCGATTGACGACGTAGGACGCCTCCGCATCCGCCGGCTCGAGGGTGCCCCGATCGCGCACGAGCTCGACGCCGAGAAAGAGGCCGGAACCACGCACGTCACCCACGAGCTCGTGCCTCTCGACGAACGGCCGCAGGGCAGCGAGCATGCGCTCGCCGGTGGCGCGTGCCTTCTCCTGGAGATCCTCATCGTGAAGGACGTCGAGCACCGCGATGCCGATCGCGCACGAGACCTGGTTCCCACCGAACGTCGAGAAGTACTCCATCCCGTTCGCGAACGACTCGGCGATCTCGCGACACGCGACGACGGCGGCAAGCGGGTGTCCGTTGCCTAACGGCTTGCCCATCACCACGATGTCGGGGACGACTGCCTGCGCCTCGAACGCCCAGAAGTGCGTCCCGATCCGGCCCAGGCCCGTCTGCACCTCGTCCGCGATGCAGACGCCGCCCGCGGCGCGCACGACGTCATAGACCGCCGCGAGATAGCCCGGCGGGAAGACGATCTGACCGCCGACACTCGGGCACGTTTCGGCGATGAATCCCGCGACGCCACGTCCGAGCCCAATGATCTGCCTGACGACGTCGCCGACCTGGCGCGCGTACTTTGCGCCCGCCTCTGGGTCGCGGCGCTTGTACGGACCGCGATAATCGTCGGCGAGCGGCGCGACGTGCACCCAGTCCGGCGCACCTTCGCCGCCTGGGCCGTCGTGTTTGTACGGGCTGATGTCGATGAGCGAAGTCGTATTGCCGTGATACGCGCTCTCGAGGACAATCATGTCGCGGCGCCGCGTGTGGGCGCGCGCGAGCCGGAGCGCCAGCTCGTTCGCCTCGCTCGCCGAGTTGACGAGATAGACCACGCCGTCCCGCAACGCTCCCGGCAGCGTCGACGTCAACCGCTCGGCGTACGTGTTGGCGAGATCGCTCGGGTAGCGCGTGTTCGTGTTGAGCACCGCCATCTGTGCCTGCCCGGCTCGTACGACGCGTGGATGGGAGTGGCCGACGTGCGGCACGTTGTTGTACGCGTCGAGGAAGCGGCGCCCCACGTGATCGTAGAGGTACTGCATCCATCCGCGCTCGACGCGCACCGGTGCGCGATACGCGATGCTCAGATTGCCGCCGAAGCGGGCGCGCCGAGTCGCCAGTGTCATCGCGTCATCAGGCTCGGTCGGAGGGAACCGGTGAGCCGGTACACCGACGAGAAGATTCGGATCGGGCGAGAGGCTTCGCCATACAGCGCGCTGACTCGCCGGCGCCACACCGGGAAAGTCGGTGCCGAGCCCCAGCAGATCGGTGACGATCTGGAGATGCAGGTGCGGCGTCCAGCCGACGTTCTCGTTAGGCGCGCCGAGCGTGGCGAAGCGCTCGCCGCGCGCGATGCGGCGGCCCACGGTGAGACCGCTCAATGATGCGTGGCTCAGATGGCCGTAGAGCGTGTAGAACGCGTCGCCGTCATTCATCTCGTGGCGGAGGATGATCACCGGACCGTAATCCTGCGGCACCGCGTTGTCCGCGAAGGCGTTGACAACTCCGTCGAGCGGCGCGTGCACCGGCGTCCCTGCCGGCGCAAAGAGATCGAGACCGATGTGGATCGTGCGGCGTTCGCTCGCGGGATCACTGCCGCCGAAGAACGGCGCGGTATACAACAAACGTGGCTCGTCGTAGCGGCCGATCGCGACGTCCACACCTGCCTCCCGCATCGCGGCGTCTATTCGAGGCGTGAGCCGCGGCTCGGCGTTCTCGTCAGGATCGCCGCTCACGAGGGGACTCGCGACGCTGAGATCGAGCACCACGCTAGGCGCACTGCGGAGATCGACGTCGAGGACTGGCGCAAACGTCTCTGTGCGCGCGGCGAGCCATGCGCGCACTCGCGTGCTGTGCGCCACCGGCTCGCGCCCCGCCGCTTCGCGCGCGACCGCTGACGCGAGCGCGTGAGGTGTCGCGGCGAGCATTGGTAGCGTGCGACGAATCGCCGCCTGACTCACGCTCAGGTACGCATTGTCGGGACGCGACCGCTGCTGCTCCACGGCGACGGCAGCACTGAGCGCGAGGCGCAGGCCTGCGAGGGCGAAGACGGCATCGAGCTCGGCGCCCTCGTACGCGCACTCGCGCGCGGCTCCGCGCACGAGCGATGCGAGCACCGCGAGGGGATCCGGCGCGTCCAGCAGCACGTACGCGATCGCGATCGCGAGATCTGCGACGCGCCAGCCGTAGAGCATGTCGCCGAAGTCGATGATGCCGGTGACCTGATCGACCCTCGTCAGGCGTGCCGCCACCGGGCTCGACGCGCCGACGAGGATGTTGTGGTCGTTGAGATCGTTGTGGATCGCGGCGCGCGGAAGCTCGCGCGCACGGGGCAGCACGTGTTCGTGAACGCGCTCGACGATCGCATCGATGGCGACACCGAATCCCTCGTCGTCGACTGCAGCCCGTGCCGCGACCACGCGACCGACGGCGCTCGTCAGGTCCCACACGAAGGATCGATCGAGCGCGGGATGGGTGAATCCGTGAAGCGCCGACGTCATTCTGCCGACAGCGACGCCGAGCTGCTCGAGCAATTCCGGCGGACGAAAGCCGACGTCGGCGAGCAGCACGCCTGGTAGCGGCGTCACCGCCCAGGTGAGATGTCGTACCCCGTCTGCCGACGTCGTCTCGATGAGAGGCTCACCACTGGCGGACGGAACGACCCGCGGCACCGGCACGCCGCGCTGCGCCAGTCGTTCCATCGCCTGCTGCTGCGCCTCGAGGAGCGTGCGCTCCTCGAGCGCGTTCGCGATCTTGAGCACGATCGCACCGTGGTCGGCGTCGTTGATGAGAAAGTTCTGATCGCGCTCGCTCGTGAGTGCGATGGCTCTGCCCCGCCGCCGGTAATGCTCACGCGCGACGCGCTCGGCGTCGGCCAGGCTCAACGCCGGCGTGTGGTGCAGGATCGCGCCCGCGTCCCACACGCCACGTCGCGTTACTTCCACGCCCCCAACAATCGCCTCACGACAATCAGCTCGCCCACGTGGTATGCGGTGTGGTCGGCGACGAGCAGAATTTCGCGCAGGTAGGTCTGACCCGTGCCGCTGGGCACCGGAGCGGTGAGATCGATCTTTCCGTCTACCGTGAGGGCAGCGAGCGCCTTCTGGTCCCGCCGCACAGCCGCGATCGACTCGTCCCAGGCCTTGGGCGAGGGAGGCGATGCTCCGTCCGGCCAATAGTCCTTGGGCCACTCCTTTTCCTGGTAGCCCTTGGGCTGGCAGAACTCGAGGATGTCAGCCTGCGTGCGGCGGATGTGCTCCACCAGCTGCCATGGAGAGTAGGGCAGCCCGGGCGGGGCCTTGCCCCGGAGCTCGGGCGCGAGCCCCTCGACGGCGCCATCGAAGCCGGCGTGGGCGTCCTCCCAATCCAGAGTTCGGGCAATCTGCTTGCGAACGGCGGTCTCGTCAGGCATTTGGGTCGAATGTGCAGGCTTTGCGCTGATGCTCTGGCTAGCGTTGCGCCCCGTGAGGTATCCGCCTGCCGAGGCTTCTGTCAACCACCACAGTGCCGTCCGAGGAAGCCCTTCTAGCCGTCCGGACCGGAAGTGCGCATACTCAGACGTCCCATTCGTCATCGGAGGTTGTTCATGCCTGCTACGTCTCCGCCGACGGGGTCCGACTTGCCGCCCGCACCTGGCACGCCCCTCAGCGACCCGCAGTCTCTGGAGCGGTACTTCCGGTCGCACTTCGACGAGCTCGCGACCGAAGCCAAATCGCAGCTCGACGACGCATCGCCAGCAGCGGCGACGCGCGCGGTGGAAGGAGCCTTCCGTCATGCGTGGGAGGAACGTGAGCGAATTCTCACGCCACAGGACCTCGACGCCTTCCTCCACGAGGAGGTGCGGCATGGCGTCGCTCGCGAGAAGAGCAAGCGTGCGAGTCTGCATCGCCACGACACCCACGGCGCGCCGAAGACGACCACCGCGCACGTAACACGGATCGACGTCGACCAGTCGTGGACGCATCTGTCGCACACGCTCCATCTCGTCCCCGAGGAGAGAAGGACCGATGTAGCCCAGGAGGTCGCGGCCGTCCTTCGTCACGATACCGCGGGACACGTCGCGGACATGGCGAGGAAGCGCTCGTGGAAGGTGCCGATCACCATCGGCGTCGTCGCGGCGGTGGTCGTCGCGGCCGGCATCTACTACGTCGACCGGCTCGGCGACGAAGGTGCCGTACAGGGGGCGCTCAACTCTCCCGACGCCCGTACGCACGTGGCGGCGAACCAGCAGCTCGCGATCGTGACGCTCGACGACGGCACACGGGTGATGCTCGCTCCGGAATCGAAGCTGATCGTTCCGAAGCGATTCGGGGAGCTGATGCGCGCCGTGAAGCTCGAGGGCGAAGCCACCTTCACCGTGACGCCCGGAAAGAGCAAGCCGTTCGAGGTGCGTGCGGCGAACACGCAGACACGCGTCACCGGAACGGTGCTGACGGTGCGCAACTTCCCGGCGGAGAGCTCCGTCGTCGTCGCGCTCAAGGAAGGCACTGCGACGGTAAAAGTGGGTGACAGCACGCGGACCATCGGCGCGGGCCAGGCGGTCTTCGTGAAGAATTCCAGAATGCGCGAGCCAACCGCGCCCGAGCTGCAGGAGGCGACGAGCTGGAACGACAAGACGCTCACCATCGCCAATCGCTCGCTGCGCGACGTCTTGCCGGCTCTCAAACGCTGGTATGGCGTCGACATCAAGGTCCTCGACCTTCCGCTCCTCGATCGGCCGGTGTCGCTGCAGGCATCGCTGGACTCGCCGAACGAGGCGATCAAGGGCGTCGAGCAGAGCGCGAACGTGAAGTTCGGCTACGAGGGCAAGACGATGGTCTTCCGCGACGCGGCGACGCCGGCCAAGAAGAAGTAGCCCGAGCTAGCTGCGAAAAGCGAAAGGGAACGGCTCCGCGTCGGAGCCGTTCCCTTTTCCTCGTTTGGCGCCAGCTATTTGCCGGACGAGACGCGGTCGAGGCGGCCGCCCTTCGCGAAATAGAAGGTGAGGTTCCCGATGGTCACGGTGCTGTCGGTCGCGAGGATGCGCGCGCGTGGATTGTCGTGGCGCAGCGACTTGAGCACACTCGACCGCGTGGCCGGCGGCTGCTGCGCAACGAGCACGCGCGCGACGATCTCCAGGTTCTGCCCCGCGGCGTCGTCACTCTCGCGCGCGTAGCTCACCTTCCGATCCGATCGGGCGATCGTGAGAATCCCGATCACCACGACCGACACGCCGAGCAGGATGAAGAATCCCCGGCGCCAGAGTCTGCGACTGCGTCCAATGTCCGTCATGATCCAGCCGGGAAGCCTATTCTAGCGCAAACAACGAGTCCGTGATTCATCGCACAACCCAGGCGGGCTCAGGGGCAGGGGTACTCTCAGCTCGCTCGTAGATACTTGCAACCCGCATCCTGCGCGTGCAGCGCGGCGAAGACGCCGGAGGGTTGCAGGATGACGCCCGGCACGAGGGACGCGATCGCCTGCTTCCGCGCATCATCCGCGCTGCTGTTCTCCTTTTTCTGAATCGCCTCCACCACGTCCTGGAGCGCGAGATTGCACGCGAGCGCGATCCCGCCGCGGCTGATGAATCGGTCGAGGGCGGCATCGTCGAACATCGCCGGGACCTCTCCGCGCGACGACGCGAGCAGCGCCGGGTTCCGGTCCGTCCCCTGCTGCGTGACGGGGTGCATGACGTTCTTCTCCTTCCCGATCCCGTACTTGTCCCAGTACGCCTGCTGCATCGCGAGCTGGATGCCGTTGTGCCGCAGCACCACCACCGCGGACAGCTCGTTAGGCTTGGCGCCGAGCACCTCCTGGTACTGTCGCGCCCAGATGGAGGCGCGCCAGACGCCATAGCCGCTGTCGATCTCCGGCACGTCGAAGACGGCGCGGTACTTCCCCGTGACGCGCTTGACCCAGCTTATATCCCATTCCTCGGAGGGCTCGGCCGGTATCTGCGAGAGCGCGCGCACGGACGCGTCGATGGGGAACGGCACGCCCGCGAGCAGCGCCCCAGTGGCGAGGCGCCCGACAAAATCGCGACGATCGATGGACATTGGTTGGGGGTTGGGGTTGGTGAATGGTGGTGGTGCTAGGTGCTAGGTGCTAGGTGCTAGGTGCTAGGTAGGGAGGGCTCCCGGCGCCATGCACGAGCAGTCGATCGGGGGTGCTAGGCGGCACCATGCCAAATTTGGAATGCGCGCATCGAACCGCCGCCCGTGCATCGTGGCTGACATTCCAAATTTGGCATGAAGCCGCCGTGCACCCCCGATCGACTGCTCTTCGGTCGAGATCTCTACCTTTGGCCACTGTACGCCGCCGCGATCGCCTGCTCTTCGGTCGAGATGCTGGCCCGCGCCGCGCGTCAGAGCGCCGTGAGGGTCTGCTGACCCGTCCACCGCTCTCCAGGCTCGAGGCGCACCGGGGTCCCGATTGCGGCTGCTTCGACGCAGAGCATGCGGAGCCACCCACCCGGCTCGAGATCGGCCAGCGCCGCGGCGCGCTCTTCGCCGGGATTCCAGACGACGACGTCGGTGAAGCCAGTCATCGCGACACGCGTGCGGCGGAGCGCGTCCCGAACCTCCAGCGGAGCACCCACACCGAAGTAGATCCGATCCAACTCAGCGCCGACTCGGCTTGCCTCGAGCTCTTTCTCTACCTGCCGGCCCTCGGCGCCGCCGGCCGCGGCATCGCGATAGCTCACCCCCTCGAGACCGCGGACCGAGGCGCCGCGCACATCGTCGACGAGCAGATACGTGTGCAACGCGGCGGTGAACTGGATCGGCGCGGCGTCCTCGTTGAGCACGGAGAGCGCGAGTGAGAGCGACATGCCTCCGACCGTGACTACGTAGGTCGCCTCGAACGCGTGGTTCCAGATCGCCCGCGTCTCATCGCTTGGCGTTAGGCGGAGCTGCGCCTCTCCCTTCCCCTTGCTCGTGCGGCCCGCGCGCAACAGCTCCCACTCCCGCACGCGGGCGAAGCCGTGCTTCGGGAGCGGCCCCATCGACGCGAATTGGGGGAAGATGATCGGCACACCGCCGCGGATCGCCGCGTTAGGCGCGAACGCGGAGCGGCTGCTGAGATAGAGCCGCTCCTCGCCACTCGCCGGCTTCCACGACGTGACGTGCGCGCCGTGGCTGCAGAGCGCCACGCACGCGCCGTCGCGCGCCCCCACTTCCACTTTCTCCATCCCGTCGCCCTCGCATCGTTCGTCTCAGTCGGCCCGCAACGCGGACATCGGATCGATGCCGACCGCGCGCATCGCGGGCAGAAGACATGCCGCGATCGCGACCGTCGCGAGCAGCGCCGCGACGCCCAGCAGCGTCAGCGGATCGGCGCTCCCCACGCCGAAGAGGAGACTCTGGAGAAATCGTCCCAGCAACAAGGCGCCGGCGAGGCCGATCACGAGACCCAGCCCCGCCAGCCGGACACCCTGCAGCAGCACCATCCCGAGGATCGCGCCCGGCGTCGCGCCGAGGGCGCTTCGCACGCCGATCTCACGCGTGCGCTCAGCCACTGCGCCGGCGAGCACGCCGTAAATGCCCGCGACTGCGAGAACCAGCGCGACGAGCGCAAAGGCGCCGAAAAGCAGGAGCGCCAGCCGCCGCTGCGCGGTCGATGACGCGACCACCTGATGCATGGTCGCGAGGGCGGTCACCGGCTGCGCCGGATCCACCGCCTGTGCCGCCGCTCGCACCGCGCGAGCGAGCGTGCTCGGATCGCCGTGGGTGCGGACGACGACCGCGACGATGTTATCCGCGTACGGCCACTGGCGCTCCGGGATGTATGCCTGGCTCGATTCCGTGGCGTCGAGCGCTCGGTGGTGAATGTTGGCGACGACGCCAACAACGGTGCGCCAGACACCCGACGGTCCGCCGACGTGGATGCGCTTTCCAATCGGATCCTCGCCGGGCCAGATCCGCGAGGCGAGTCCCGCGCTCACGATCACGACGTTTGGCGCCGCATCGCTGTTGTCGGCGGCGGTGAAGGCGCGCCCTCGCCGAATCGCGATCCCCATCGTCGACAGAAACTCCGGTGACACGGTGTAGCGGTCGGCGTACGGGGCGAGCTCCGGATTGGCGAGTGGTTTGTCCTGCGCGCTCACGCCATACATGTCCACATTCCCGCCTAACGGGAGCTGGCTCGCCGTGCCGACCTGCTCTACGCCTGGCAGCCGCCGAATCGCGTCGCGCAGCTGGTCGTGGTTGGCGAATATCGCGGTGCTGTCGGCGTATTTCGGCCCGGTCGCCTGCGCCTGCAGCGTCAGCAGGTGGCCCACATCGAAGCCGGGATCGACCGCGAGCAGCTGGACGAGGCTCCGGCCGAGCAGGCCCGCGCCAACGAGAAGCATCAATGCGAGAGCAACTTCGCTGACCACGAGCGCGGCGCGGGCGAGATGCCGACGGCCGCCCGTTAGGCGCTTCCCGCCGCGCAGCGAATCCGAGAGCCCGCTCCGCCGCTCGCGCAGCGCCGGCACCAGCCCGATCGCGACGCCGAGCAGGAGGGTGATCCCCGCCCCGACCGCCAGCGCGACCTGATCGAGATGGATCGCCGACAGCCGCGGCATCGTTGGCGGGAGCCAGCTGATCAGCGCCCCGAGCGTCACGCGCGCCACGATCAGCCCGACCACACCGCCGATCGTGGCGACGACCAGCCCTTCGGCGAGGAGCTGCGCCGTCAATCGTCCGCGGCCAGCGCCTAACGCGGCCCGGATCGCGAACTCCTCCTCGCGTCGCATCGCGCGCGCCAGCTGCAGGTTGGCGACGTTCGCCACGGCGATGAGGAGCACCAGCGCCGACGCCCCGAGCACCGCCCAGAGGACGGGCCGCGTCCCGCGCGTCGCCGCGTCACCTAACGAGACGACGATCGCGCCGGCCGCCGGGTACTCCTTCGGGTGCTCGTGGACGAGCCGCGCCGACAGGGCGCTCAGCTCCGTCGCCGCAGCCGCCGGAGTGATGCCCGGCCGCGTCCGCGCCACCATGCGAAGGTGCCGGCAGGTGCGGCACGCGTACGGGAGTGACTCGTCGTAGCCGAGCACGCGCCAGATCTGCGCGCCCGGGGCCATCACGCTCTCGAACGACTCGGGGAGCACGCCAGCGAGGGTAAATGGAGCGCCGTTGATCGAGATCGTCGACCCGACGAGCGCGGTGTCGCCGCCGTAGCGGCGAGCCCAGAGGCCGTGACTCAGAATGACGACCTGGTTGGTGCCTGGGGTGTCTTCCGCCGCGTTGAAGTCTCTCCCTAACGAGGGCCGCACGCCGAGCACCGAGAAGAAGCTCGCCGAAACACGCTGGCCGGAGACGCGCTCTGGCGCGCCATGGCCGTCGAGCGTGACCTCCCAGCCCCCGGCTGCCGCCGCGCGGTCCAGCGTCCGCGCATCGCGCGCCAGGTCGCGATAGGTGAGGAAGCCGACATTGCTCATAGTACCGTCCGCGTCGCGCTCGCCGACGATCACGATCCGCTCGGGAGCTGGATATGGCAGCGGCCGGAAGAGAACGGGATCGGCGACGCTGAAGATCGCCGTGGTCGCACCGACGCCTAACGCGAGCGTGAGCACGGAGAGCAGCGTGAACGCAGGCGCGCGCCGCAGGAGGCGAACGCCATGCCGCAGATCGGCGAGAAAGCGGAGCATCGGTGGATCTCCGGTGGGATGAAGGAGCGGCGCACGGCGACGGCCGCGCCGCAGGGTGAGGATGGCGATCGCGCTCTGACGCCAGAACCAGCGCCGCGCGCTGGCCTCGCCGCGGTCGGCGGCAGTCGTCGCCAACTCCTCGACGAGATCGCCGATGAGCGGCTCGCGCTCGCTCGCCGGCAGGGCCACGCGCAGCAGCCAGAGAGCAAGTCGTGGCGGCGGCAACAAGGGACGGCGGGTCATATCGTTTCGAGACCGAGGTCGAGACCGCGCGCCATTCGCTGGAGCACCTGCACGGACTGGCGCAGCGAGCGGCGGCCCGGTGCCGTCAGCGCGTAGTAGCGCTTGCGTCGACCACCGCGCTCCGGCGTCGGCTCGCCGACATGCGCAAGGACGAGTCCCTTCTCCTCGAGGCGGTTGAGCGTTTTGTAAACCGCGGCGAGGCTCACGTCTCGCCGCGACTCGCGCACGATCGCACCACGGATGGTGACGCCATACGCGTCATCACCAGCACGCAGCACCGCCAGGAGCACCAGCTGCTCGAATTCGCCGAGCATCGTCGCCTCGATATGTGAGACGATGTCTATGATATCGCTGGACCGGTACTCCGCAAGACTCGCGTACGACTCGCTCGCGGGCGCCGTGCGTACGAAGCCGGTGACGTCGAGTTGTCCAGGAGTGTGGACGTCGGGAGAAGCTCCAGTCCTCGGCCAACTCGCCCGCGCCCGTCGAGAAGCGCAAGCAACGCCGCGAGTTGCATGACGATGACGAGCGGTGAGGCGCTGTGACTGTGCGGCTTTGGGGCGCGGCGCGGCCGTTGCTTTTCACGTTTGTGAAAGTGGCGTCAGTCGGCGCCAGCCTCACGACCAACGCGCTCCAGCAGGAGGCGCATATGACAATGATTCGTTCGACGCTTCGCACCTTCTCCTTCGCCATTCCGCTTCTCGCCGTGGCCGCCCCGGCCCTCCTCGCGCAGAATCGGAGTCTCTTCACCTGGACCGGACGCGTCGATCGCGAGGTGCAGATCTCGATGCGCGGCCGCGACGTCTGGAGCAATTCCGGCGACGGCGGCCGGAGCCGCGTGCGCGTCGAATCGATGCTGCCGCGAAACGACGGCTATGTGCGCGTGCAGACGCAGGATGGACGCGGCGACGTCTCCGTCATCCAGCAGCCCGCGTCATGGAACAACTACACGACGATCGTACGGGTGCGCGACCGCAGCAGCGGCTCCGATCGATATCAGCTGTCGGCGTACTGGGAGTCGCGCTATGGCGACAACCGCGGCGATAACCGCGGCGACAACCGCGGCGGCTACGGGCGCGACAATAACGGCAACAACGGAAACGGTCGGTGGGGTCGCGATGGCGACGACGATGACGATCGCGGGCGGATCGATCCGCGCGATCGTTCCAATGGTGGCTGGAACAACAACGGCAGCGGCGCGGCGCTCCGCTGGTCAGGAAGTGTCGACAGCGACGTCGAGATCCGGCTCTCCGGACGTCGCGTCGATGAGCGTGCGCTGAGCGGTGGCGCCACTCGCGACGCACGAAGCTCCGTGATCGGGGGCGGTCTCCCACGGCGCGACGCGCAGCTCGTGATCGCGCAGCACCAGGGCCGCGGCACCGTCTACGTCGCCCAGCAGCCGACGGCGTATAACGGATACACGGCAGTCATTCGGGTGCGCGATCCGCAGGGTGGGTATGGGTTCTACGACTTCGAGGTCGATTATCGGTAGGAGGGCAACTCTTACCGGGATCTGGAGACTGAGAGCTCAGATCTCAGTCCTGAGATCGGGCTCTCTCTCTGCACCAGGCTGGCATCTCACCCGGTAGGGCGAGTCCAGAATCGAGACCTCGGCAGCGAGCTGTCAG
>Ga0136846_1232358_pt1 | contig 18965 bp, 15 predicted proteins | sample HopSoiMetagenom2_FD_96841 | JGI IMG/M metagenome (GOLD analysis project Ga0136846, IMG submission 96841) | Grasslands soil microbial communities from Hopland, California, USA - 2 Assembly 2016 (version 4) | ecosystem: Environmental > Terrestrial > Soil > Grasslands | place: USA: Hopland...
ATTCGGTCCGAATTGCAAGCTTCGTTCCCTCGCTGGAAACCGCCAGTTCGCTGGCTCGCCAGGGAACGCTTGCCATTACGCGCGAACCGGGAGTGACATCCGGAGCATCCTTCCAGGCCTCCTGCAATTGGCTGGGAGCATTGTTTGCCCGATTCAACGCCTCGCTCACATCAATCTTAAAAACTACATCGCCGCGTTCCGACGCACGGTATTCCTTGACGTCTTTCCACAGCTTTTTGTAATCATCTTTCTGTTGCTTGCTCCAGGGCGAGCGTGTCGAGAAGTAAAGTGACTTCGAATCCGCCGACCAGGCGAAAGCGTGTACCTCCTCCGCTCCCGAAGTCACCGCAAACGCTTCTCCACCGCTCGGGGCAATTAGAAACAATTGCGCAACGTCTTCCTCTTGCCCTGAAGCCTCATCCGACTTCGCACTACCGGAAGTCTTGCGTTCAGAAAGAAATCCGACCCACTGGCCGTCAGGCGACCATTGCGGCTCCGTGTCATGACCAGATTGCGTCAGTTGCGCCAGGCTTCCCGCCCCGCGCCCGTTATCGCGGTAAAGCCACAGGTCTTTGCGAAAGATGCTCTGGTCCCAGTCGGCGCGCTCTGTGCCGATCACCACCGACTGTCCATCCGGCGCAATCTTCACGTCAGCGATCGAGACGAAGTTGAAAAATTCGTCAATTTTGAGTTTTGGCTTGTCGGCTGCCTGCGCTAGAACCGGCAGCAAAAGAAGGGAGCACCACGATTTCCAGGTTCGCATAGGGAAGAAAGAAAAGAATCATTGGTATACACCGTCAGTCGCATGGCTGTAAATAGAAACGAATGTGACCACCGGTGAAACAAAACAAACACTTAGTCGCCGTCAGCACATCAGAATCTTTCGCAACCGGCGGCCCTCATCCGCTCGCGGTCATCCCGAGCGAAGTGCTTCTCTTCCCGGAGCGAGGGGAACTTGCGCGCATTTCACCCGATTCATTGTGGGACTCCGTCCTTCAAACTCAGCAGTTCCCAGCGCTGCAACCCAATCGGCACATTCCCGTTCTGCCACACAAAATCATGGAAAGCTCGCAGGTTGAACTTCTTCCCTTGCTGTCGCTGCGCATCCGCCAGAAATTGATAAATCTGTATCTTCCCAATCTGGTATGAAATCGCCTGTCCCGGTGTTGACGCAAAAAACGCCGCTTCCGCGTTGGCCGTCCTCGTGTCCATGGGCACCGTCTCCATCAGATACTTCGCCGCCTGCTCGATCGAGAACTCTCCCAAGGCCAGCTTCACATCAACTTCCACCCGAAGTGCACGCAATCGCATGAAATTCCAGATAAACTCCCGGCTGCGCGGGCTGTCATCAAACAATCCCGCGTGCAGCATCATCTCTTCCGCATAAAATCCAATTCCCTCGTTTGCTCCCGAGTCGTAATAATGCCTCCTGATCGGATCATCGTTCTTCCATCCCAGCGCCAACTGGAAGTAGTGCCCCGGTACACCCTCATGCACGATCAGGCCGCGCGGATCTCTCGCCTGAGTGGATGCAAAATACCCCAACTGCGGCCCCGGCGGAGCGATGTAGCGAATGCCATTCTTATCGAGTCGGCCCGGTCCGGTCAGATCGTCGAGTTCCCCGAGATCGCCGAGCGGATCGAGATAATCCGGAATTGCCAGGTACACGTAATGCTGCACCCACGGCGGCACCGAGAGAATCTGCTTGCGCTCGAGAAACTTGCGCACCGCCAGCTCGTCAACTTTCTCGCGCTCCATCTCCTCCGACTCGTTGCTGAACATGTGCAGCTCTGGCGCGCCCGCGTTTCGATGCTCCTCGTAGACCTGCGATGCCACCGATCGCGCCCACTCCAAATGTCCCATCTCGAGCAACTGCTCAGGAGTAAATGGAAGTAGTGCGACCTCCCGCAGGAAGAATTCATAATTCTCCCGCCCTGCTGCCGTCTCTTTGCTCATTGTGGGCAGCTTCTCGACCAGCCACTGCCGGTATTGTTCAAGCGCTGCACTCGCGGCCGCCGCAGTGGAAACCACTTGCTCCCCGCTCGTGACATCCATTTGAGGCTTCAATGCGCTTGCTGATTTCTGCAACCTGGGGGCAATATTTTCGAGTTCCGCGATGGCCAGTCGAGCAAACGGCGCCGCTGGCTGGTTCAGGTTTTGCTCCGCCGCCTCGATCGTTGCTGGCACCGATCGCAGTACGGCGACAATCTGTCGCGAGCGCGTCCCATTGAAAGGAGGGGGCTGAAGCAGCAGATTGAAGTAGGCTCCCGCCGTCTGCTGCACGTAAAACTCCGGGTTGCGCTGCCACATGCGCGTGCGGTCCAGTTCCCATCGCACCCGCGCCAGCGCCGAGCCTATAAGCCGGTAATCAATCTGTTCAGGAACTGACGTATGTGAGGTATCTAGCCTCTTCCAGCGTCCTTCAAGCTCGTTCAGTTCGCGCCGATACTTCTCGACCGACGCCGCCGACCAATCCGGAATCCAGGCTGCCGGTCGTTCTATGCGAGCGATGTCATCTGACGAGACTGGTTGCTCATTGGCCCGCCATTGCCAGAAATCTTTCGCCAGATCCTCTAAGGAATCAGCCCGCAGGTAAGACCCGGAACCAAATAGCCACAGCCACAAACCGAATATGAGAAGCCGCTTCATTGGGTTGTCCTTTTGAACGAAAGTAGACGAAATATAAGGTGGCGAGCGTCTTTTTGAACGCTGGCCACAATGCGCAAGCCGCGTAGCGGCTAAAGAATGCAGCCCCCGCACAAGGCGCGGGGTTAACGTGCCCCACAGAAAGCCCAACAGGAGCGAAAGAAACGGGGAACCCGGCCTCTTACTGCGTGGGCGACGCGTTTTTCATCGCGTCATCCAGGCTCTGGTGCCCTTTGCGCACCCCGGATTCCACCACTCTCCATCCATCATCGTAGTGGACAAACTGCACCGTAGAAGTGTATTCACTGCCTCCAGCATAAAGCGCGGCGCCAACTTCATTCAGCGGGTTCCATTTCCACTGGAAATCAACATCGGCCACGGTGCCCTCTTTCACAATTCCCGTTACCTCAACCAGCTGCCTGCGCGCCAGCGGCACACTGAAGTATTGAGTCGCCGCCCGCTTAGCCGGAACCCAGTCATGCAGAACTCCAATCCCAAGCGGAGTCAGTCGCATTTCCCAGCAAGGTGGAGGACCGCTGGTCGCACTGCATGCCGCATTCGAGGCGCTGATCCACCCCCGCTTCTGCAGCACCAGGTACTCAGGCGAGCTGTATTCTTTTTGCGAGATCACGCCGGTACGCAACCAGAACTGCTGCGGCGCATTAAAAGTTTCAGAACCAGCGATGAGATAAGTCGCCAGCCGCCGCGTGAGAAAATCGCGCGGCGACCACATCAGGGCCAGCCCAATCATCAATAACCCCAGCACCACTGCAATGACCAGGACCAGCGTGCCTGGGGATACAGACCATCTGCTCATGAGGGCGCGCAATAACTAAATGACTAAATGGCTAGCTGAGGATTGTAACCAAAGCGGACCGCTGGCGCGGCAGGAAAGGATGGTGTGCTATCTGGCCCTCGAATCCGGACGGCCATCGGCCCGGAACTGGGGTGTGGCACGACGGGCACGTCCCGTCAGCTGTTACTTTGTACTCCCGCACCAGATAGCCGCTGCGCTGCACCAGCAGCGCTCCGCAAGTATGACAATAGGTGTTTTCCAGGTTCCCGACCCGGCCCGGTAGATTGCCCGCGTACACATGATGCAGGCCGGCGGCTTTTCCAATCTCGGCCGCGCGCATGAGATCTTCGGAGGTAGTGTCCGGTGGACCATCCATCTTGTAATCTTTGTGGAAAGCCGTCACGTGCCACGGAATTTCGGGCGAAACCGATGCAACAAACTCAGTCAAGCGCTTCAGTTCATGTTCCGAATCGTTGAAGCCCGGTATCAGCAGTGTGACAATTTCGAGCCAAACCTCCATCGCATGAAGCCGCTTAATGGTGTCCAGGATCGGACCAATACGTCCGCCCAATTCGTGATAGTGCCGGTCATTAAAGCTCTTGAGATCGACCTTGTATAAATCAACCCATGGCCGAATGTATTCCATGACTTGCGGAGTGCCGTTGCCGTTCGAAACGAAAGCCGTTTTCAGTCCTGCCGCTTTCGCTGTACGAAATATCGCAATCGCCCATTCACTGGTGATAAGCGGTTCATTGTAGGTGCTGACCAAAACTTTCGCGCCCTGCCGTAACGCATCTTGTACAAGGATTTCGGGATCCGCTTCCAGCGGCGCCGAGACCGCGGATGGATCCCGCAGCGCCTGAGAGGTCACCCAGTTCTGGCAATAGGCACAATGTAAATCGCATCCCAGCATGCCGAAGCTGTAGGCCAGGGCTCCTGGGAAAGCATGGAAGAATGGTTTCTTTTCGATCGGATCGCACTGTACTCCGCCCACATAACCCCACGGAACATAAAGCGTGCCGCCGCGGTTATAGCGGACCTTGCAAACACCCGGCTGTCCTTCGGGGATAGGACAGCAATGCCCGCAGGCAAAACATCGCACCCGGCTGCGGTCCAGCTTCTCGTAGAGATCGCCTTCCCGCACTCGCTGGTCGAGCATGTCTCGTAGGCGCTCCATAGGGATATCTTAGCAACTAGCTTCTTCGTTTTCCGGGTGGTCGTGCCGTCACAGAGGCTTCTCCCCTATGATTCCGAGCCGTCCGCAACCATGAGGCGAGGACGAACGAGGAATCTGCTGTTGAATTTTGCATACGACCCAGGTGGGGCAGCTATAACGGAGTAAACACTTTTGCAAAACCTTCCGCCCGGAACACTTGAAACTCTTACTTACCGGAAGTCTTGCCCTTGAGCTGATAATTCTTCAGCCACTCGTTGGCCTGCTGCTCAGCGGCCAGGCGGTCGCCGGGACTCATGCGCGAGGCTAGGGCGTTGATGGTGTAGCGGCTGGCCTGGTCTCCGTTGGCGCGCGCCAGCGCCAGCCACATGTACGCTTTGGAATAATTTTTTGCTACGCCGCGTCCTTCGCGATAAAACTCGCCCAGAAATGCCTGCGCCACCGGATGATTCTGCTCCGCGGCCAGGCCGATCCAGCGCGCCGCTTCGTTATCATCGTGCGCCACTTCATCTCCGGTCGAGTAATGAATGCCGAGCACAAATTGTGCCGTGGGGTCGCCCAGCTCGGCCTGATGTCGCAGTCCATTTATGTCGGTGACTTCGCGCGCGCTCTTGGGCTGCGGGCTCACCACCTTGGGCACAGCCGCGGCAGCGGGCGAGGTTGCGTTAACGCTGCGCAATCCGTTCTGAAAATGCGGAGCATACAACCATCCCAACACCAACAACAATGTCAGACCGACGGACACAAAAAGCGGACGAGGAAGCCTCCAGCTTCGCGGAGGCGTTGTCGGCACCAGTGTCAACTGCGGAACTCGAGCCGGCATCTCGGGAACCGATTTCAGCGGCACCGGTTCGCTGCGCTTGGTGGCGGAAGCTTTAGCCGCGCGATGGACGGCGGTCAACGAGATCTGTGCCAGGCGCTTCATGATCGCGTCATCGCCGGCCGTAAACGCTGCCGGACGCGAGGAGAACACTTCGAGCAATCCGCAAACCGATTCGCCGGAGCGGATGGGCGCGGCGATGATTGACCTGATCTTCAGCATGCGGCAGGCATCAGCATCCACCCGCTGATCAAGCTCAGAGTCTTCACAGCGCAGCAGGCGCCCGGTGTGAATGCACTCGCCCGAAAATCCGGCGCCGATCTGCAGCCGCGTGCCCACCGGCGGCGCATGATTTCCGGCGCTTGCCATGCAGATCATCTCTTCGTTCTGAAACAAGGCCAGCGCTGCACCGGTCGCGCCGGTGAACGACATGGCTCGCTGCGCAACAATTCCCAGCAGAGTTTTCAGGTCGGGATCGGCGTACTCGATTTCCCGCTTCACCGCCGCCAGTGCGGACAGGCTGAGCAGAGGAATGTCCGGAAGATCCAGGGCTTCATCCGAGTTGGCCAGCACGCCACTCATGCGCGCCAACCCCTCAGAACGATCGAGATTCTTAGGGGCAGGCGGAAGGTACGGCACCTGTTCGTAGCCGATCAGCGCGTTCTGAAACAACCACTCTTTCAGTTGATTCCTTGATGCCATAGGCAATCGTGGGAAACGAATTCCGGCGCGGCCGGAGTGATCAGACCACACGACTTCACCAGTGGTATAAAGGCGCGCCCGCGTCTCTGGCAAGTCCAGACACAGATTCAGCACGCGGCTGGCCTCAAGCGGCACCGACGCCTGAATTGCTATGCCATCTTCGCTGATATCAATTATCTCGCTGAGATCGAGCAGCATGCCGCCCGCGGTTCCGTTAAGACTCGCATACGCAGGAGTGTGGACCTTTTGGCGAACACAACGGCGCCGTTCGCGATTAATCGGTCGCGGCGGCGGTCCGAAAGATCCAACGCCTCTGGACCCGGTGGGGTACATACAAAGTTCCTACATCTTACCCCAGCTCTGGATTATCGCAGCATAGATTGCAAGCGCTTCGACTGGAGGGATAACCGGGGCGGCTGGGATTACCCGGCTGGCTGGCCGGCGTTGAGGGATGAAAGCCGCAACATGGCCGCAACTACCATATTGGAAAGCACTTGCATGGTGGCCACGTCACGATCATTAAAGGCGTAAGGAGCGGCGGAAAGCACCTCAAACACCCCGAACGTACGGTGGATATGCCGCAGGGGGGCAGCCAGGATCGACCGCACCCCCAGGCGGCGGCACGCAACCAGATCCACCATGGGGTTAGCTTCGGCATCCTGACAGAGCACCACATCACCGGTGCGTACACAATCCGCGGAAATCCCGGAATCAGTCTGCAGGCGAACCCCGATGTCAGGAGCCGTGCGACCGGTTCGGGCGCGGCAGACGATTTCACTTCCGCTGCGCAATGCCACCGCGGCTCCAGTGGCACGAGTCAGCGCCTGGGCCCGCTCGGCAATCACATGGATAGCGGGCTCAAGCTCAAGCTGTGTGGAAAACATTTCGATCTCCGCTGACACCCCGGTCCTTCCACTGTGCCGCACATGACTGCGAGTGGGTGCGAAAGCGGAAAAGGTCGCGGGTACAGATTCTCCTTCTTCGCATACGTTTTCCGGCACGGTGCGCAGCAGCTCACGCACCAGGCGATCAAGTTCGCTGTCGGTGATCAGGTGAGCGCTTTGCTGTCGGCGCATCGACCCGCCCAGCACGCGCGATAGACTCAGCACCGCTTTACTTCCGCACGCCAGGCAACAGGGCGTGTTGTTCTGACTGATCAGCTCACAAGCAACACAGAAGACAGCAGTAGGAAGTGGAACGAAATGTAAGTCGCTTTCGCGAATTCGGCCCCAGCGCATTTTCATTTTTCTACGAGCTTGGTGGGAAGGTTAGAAACTACGGCTGCGAACGCACAACAAAAAGTAGCAGAGCTGGTTCAACCTGTGGATCGCAAGACCTTTCTGGGTCGATCATCAGCCGGCTTGCGCGGCAGCGAACGCGGAGGTCTCGATCGGAACAAACACGTGAGCGTTTTCGCATGAAATGCGCTGCAGCGCATCGGCCAGCGCGACCGGAAAAACGGAAGTGAGCAGATTGATGTCGAGTTGAAGATCGCGCGTGCTGTAAGTGCGGTATATGAGCAGCGAGCCGCAGCGCCGATTGTTTGCGGCAACCAGATCCAGCCGCAGGCTCCACGCCGAAACCAGATCGTGGGCGATCCGGACTCCCGGCCTGGTCCAGATGTAAGTGCTGTCCCCGGAGATCGCGTGCATGGCAGAAGGTGCGAGCGAAACTCCATTCAGTTTGCTGTTGAGCTGGAAAGCATCGAAGTCATTTCCCGTGAACGCGGCTTCCAGTATCTGAATGATCTGGTGTCCGCTCACAGCGACCTTCAGTTCTTCAGCAGCGCGGCGCACGGCCATGTTGTTGATGAAGATCTGACGCTGGCTGATGGTGCGCTGGGCCACGCGGCGCAGTTCTCCAAATTCAAGATAGTTAAGGTGCTGCACTCCGATCCATACGCCGGCGCCCAACACCGCCAGCACCAATCCGAGCGTGCTGCCGGTGGGCCACAAAAGAAACAAAGAGAGCAGAGCGAAGACTGCCGAAACCGCGTAAAGAACGATCACTACCTGACGGTGGCTGAAACCCAACTGCAGAAGCTTGTGATGTATGTGCTCTCGATCGGCGGTGAAAACCGGCCGTCCGCTGATGAAACGCCGCAGCACAGAAATTGCAGTCTCAAGGATGGGAAGGCCAAACGAAACAACCGGAATCGCGACCGCAATGACAGTGGGCGCTTTTTGTGCGCCCATCAATGCCAACGCGCTAAGCATGAACCCGATAAAGAGACTCCCGCTGTCGCCGAGGAATATGGTCGCAGGATTGAAGTTGAAACGTAGAAACCCAAGCACCGCCCCCGCCAGCGACAGCGCCATGAGCGAAACGACTGCGTATTGCGAGCTGATGGCGACCACAAAAACGACCAGCGTCGAGAACAGCGCCGATCCGGCGGCGAGGCCATCCAGGCCGTCGATCAAGTTGAAAGCGTTGGTAATGCCGATGACCCAGAAAATGGTCAGCGGCAGCCCAATGAACCATGAGAACTGGTGACCACCGAACAGCACGGGAAGGTCGGAGATGCGCAGTCCGCCTGCAAACAGCATGCCGGCGGCAATGCCCTGGACGGCGAATTTGAGCTGCGGCGAAGCGGACCGCAAATCATCGTACATGCCCAGCAGGAAGATCAAAGAAGCCGAGCACAGGATGGTCAGCAGTGGCTTCATGTGCGCCCCAATGTTGATCAGAGCGCTGACATAGCAAACCATCAGCGCCAGTGTCAGGGCAATAAAGAAAGCAAGGAAGATCGCTACTCCACCCAGGCGCGGAAGCGGAGTGCAATGCAGATGACGTTCATTTCCAGGAGCAGAGACCCAACCGCGCGCGACCGCTGCGTTGCGCACGTAGCGGGTGAGAATAAAAGAGGACACGACCGAAGTTATGAACACTCCGAGGTAGAAGAGCGTCAATCAGGCGTTCCCATTGGCTGAGCCCGTGACCATGAGCGTGGATGATGAATTCATCGCAATGCCAACTCGCTCTGCGTTGCACTGAATATTGTGCAGGATTTCAGAACGGACTATAGCAATCCGCTAAGTCGATCACAATCAGCTTTCTTGGTTCACGGGCTGTGGAAAAGCTTGCACCAAAGAATGCAACAGCACAGAAAAACGCGATGACCTGCACGTGCTAGACTTTCGTTCTCGCTACATTCATGCGAACTCTCTTGCCTGTGCGGTTCGTCTGCAGCACTTTCATATTTTGCCTGGTATGCCTTGCTTTCACCGTCGCCGCGCAACAGATCCAGCCCGGCGCTTCCCCCCAAGCTGGAACTGTCTCCGGCCAAGGCTATGTCTCGCAAGACAGCGTCGCGGAAAACAATGAAACCAGCGAAAATATCCGGCTGGGCGCCGGGGATCTACTCGATGTCTCTGTGTATAACGTGCCGGAACTCGCCACCAAAACGCGTGTGGGCAGCAATGGTGACGTTTACCTGCCGCTGGTCGATTATGTGCACGTCGCGGGCTTAACGCTTGATGAGGCACAAGAAGTAATTGAGAAGCGCCTGACCGATGGGGGCTTCGTGAACAGCCCGCATGTGACCATCTTTGTGAATGAATATGCGTCGCAGAACGCGACCATCCTGGGCGAGGTACTGAAGCCTGGGCAATATACCGTGCTGGGACAGCCAAGGCTGTTCGACATCATCTCTACCGCCGGTGGATTCAGCGAGCGCGCGGCGCGGCGAGTGACCATCACGCATCGCGTTCCGGATGACAAACCGGTGAACCTTCAACTGGCACGAAACGTAAATGACGATCCCGCCAAGAATGTCGAAATCCGCGCCGGCGACACCATCGTGGTGCAGCGCGCCGATGTGGTTTACGTGGTAGGCGATGTTGGGCGCCCCAGCGGCTTTCTAATGGATTCCGACAGCCTGACGGTGCTGAAAGCGATTGCCCTGGCGGGAGGCGCCAACCGCACCGCCAAACTCAGCGAAGCCAAGATCATCCGCAAAACACCGCAGGGAATGCAGGAGACGCGCGTGGAACTGAACAAGATGCTGCGCGCGAAGGTGTCTGATTTTCCCATGCAGGCAGAAGACATTCTGTTCGTTCCCACTAACGGCGGGAAGATCGCCGTCGGACACGTGGCGCAAGCCGCACTGCAGGCCGCAACCGCAGTATCGGTGATCGCGCTGGTTCCCTGATCCGCTACGCTCCCACTGCCTGAGGCTGCTCGCGATACCAGGCAATGGTGCGGTTCAATCCTTCTTCAAACATCACCTGTGGTTCGTAGCCCAGATTCTGTCGGGCAGAAGATAAATCGGCCAGCGAGTGCTTCACATCCCCGGCGCGCTCGGGAGCGTACTTCAGCGCGCCGCTGTATCCGGTCAGCTTTTTCAGGATTTCAAATGTCTGGTTCAGGTCAAATCGTTCTCCGGTGGCGACATTGAAAACTTTGCCTGCCACTTTTGCAGCCGGCGCCTTGCAGGCGAGCAGGTTGGCATGGACCGCGTTGTCGACATAAGTAAAGTCGCGGCTCTGCATGCCGTCGCCAAAGACCATGGGCTGCTCTCCTGCCAGCATCTGGGTAATGAACTTGGCGAGAACACCGGAATAGGGGGATGTCGGGTCCTGGCGAGGACCGAAGATGTTGAAATAGCGCAACGAAACCGTTTCGAGTCCGTAGCAGCGAAAAAACGAAACCATATACAGCTCGCCAGTGAGCTTGGCCACTGCGTAGGGAGAGATAGGATTGGGCGTCATATCTTCCCGCTTGGGAAGTGTCGGAGTGTCCCCATAGGCAGAGGAAGAAGCTGCGAATACGACCCGCTTTACCTTGGCATCCTTCGCAGCGACTAGGAGATTCACGGTGGCGTCCACGTTGTTCTGATTGCTTCCAACCGGATCGATCACCGACTTAGGCACCGAGGGGATGGCGGCCTGGTGAAGTACAAAGTCCACGCCTTCGCAAGCGCTGCGGGTCGCGTTCTGGTCCTTGAGATCGGAGTCCCGGAGGTCGATGCGGTCTGCTATTTCAGCGACGTTCGTGCGATTACCGGTAGAAAAGTTATCAATACCGCGAACCGTGTCTCCCTGAGCCAGCACCGCGCGAGCCAGCGCAGATCCGATGAATCCTGCAACCCCGGTAATCAAATATTTGGCCATACTCAGCCATCATAAAGGAGGCAGGCTGAAACCGCCCAACTGGCGTAGTTTTGGAACGGCGGCTCAGATTACGATGACCACAGTGATGATGCTGGCGCAGGAACTTCCGGGATTGAATTGCGCGCGCACCGTCTGGTTAAGAGGAAACAAGCTGGTCTGGTTGCCGCAGAACGTCATTGAGGAAGATGTTCCGTTTTGCACAAACGTTACGAACGTGACCTGAACCGCGCTGCCGGAGCCATCTATCACTGAGCTCAGCTGAACGATGCTGATGGAGCCGCTGATGGATGAGTTGCTAAGCAACGCGCCACGAACAAAAACGTTGCCGCAGGCCGAGATGCCGGCGCAAAGGGAAACCACCAGGAGAATCGGAAGCAGGCGTTTCATGCCAACCTCCAGTGAGGATCAGCCAAAGTGTACACCCGGAGCGGGTTTCCGGTCAGCTCGGGTCCATCAGGCTTGGCGCAGATCGCGATCGCTGTACCCGGCTACGGTGGCGCGAATCTCGCGCCATAACTCATCGCGTCCAGCGCCGGTGCGAGCAGAATACGGCAGCACCGTCGCACCCTCATGCTCTTTGCGAACTCGCTCCAGGGCGTTGCGCAACTGATTGCCGGAAAGGCGGTCGCTCTTGGTGGCAATGATAAGGAAGGGGCGGCCGGCACTTTCCAGAAACTGCAGCAGATCGCGATCGCTCTCCTGCGGCGGCACGTTGATATCAATCAGGGCCAATGACAGGGCGAGACACCGGCGTTCGTGAAGGTAGGGCTCGACAAAACTTGCCCAGCTCTGCGCGATTTCCCGCGAAATGCGCGCGTACCCGTACCCCGGCAGGTCGGCAAAGATCATCTCGGGTCGAGGCTTGCCAGGCCAGCGGACTTCAAAAAAATTGATGGCGCGAGTGCGTCCGGGACTGGAACTGGTGCGCGCAATTTTGGAGCCAAGAAGTGAATTAAGCAGGCTGGATTTACCGACGTTCGAGCGGCCGAGAAATGCGACTTCCGGAAGCGATGGAGAGGGAAAGTGTCCAGGGTCGGTTGCCGCCAGCATGAATCGGGAAAGGACGCGCACAATTCAGTGTGCGGCTTTCGAAAGGAAGTTGCAAGGGAGCGGAAGGCCAGGGTTCGGGAACTGCAGTTCAGCTGAGTCCAAGTGGGCGCTTGTTGTTAACTTCTTCCTCTTTCACCGGGCGATATTTGTTCCAGAAGTGCAGAACCAGGGCAACGCCGACACTAACACCAATGACGATGCCGATCAGGAAGAATAAGCGATAAGCCAACAGGGCGACCAGCAGCGCAATGATAGAAGCGATTGCCACCAGCAAGGCCCCGGCGCCGCGAAGAAAGCTTTGGGGCTGCTCCGGTTCAGGGTCACGCAGCATAAGAAGATTTTAAGACAGGATGGGCGCCCTGGCGCACCCATGCCCAGGGCAAGATTGCGCATCTGCTGTAATCATGATGCCGCTCTTGGGGATTACTGGTGAGTTGCCGGGCTGTCGCCGGGCGGTGGTGCGATCGGCGCGATGGCTTCAGCCGCGGGATCATGCTGCGGAAGGGGCTGCTCAAGGGCTAGTGCCAGTACCTGGTCCATGGTCTCGACAAAGTGGAGCTTCATCGCGCTGCGCAGATTTTCTGGAACCTCCGCCAGGTCTTTTTCATTATCTTTCGGCAGAATAGCTTCGAACAATCCAGCGCGATGTGCGGCCAGCAATTTTTCTTTCAGGCCACCGATGGGAAGGACTTTTCCGCGCAGTGTGATTTCACCGGTCATGGCCAGATCGCGGCGCACGGGAATCCGGCTCAGGCCGCTGGCGATAGCAGTCGCAATGGTGATTCCCGCAGACGGCCCATCTTTCGGGATGGCGCCCTCCGGCACGTGCACGTGGATATCGAGGTTGCGGTAGAAATCTTTGGTCAAGCCAAGCCGGTGCGCGCGCGAGCGCACATATGACATCGCGGCCTGCGCGGACTCCTGCATCACATCGCCGAGCTTGCCGGTGAGCGTGAGCTTTCCCTTGCCGTCAACCACAGTCGCTTCAGTGCTCAGGATGGAGCCCCCGACTTCGGTCCAGGCAAGACCTGTTACTAATCCAATTTCGCTTTTCTCGTGCGCGAGTGTGTCGCGGAATTTGATCACACCCAGGAAGTCGTTCACGTTATCGGCGGTGATGTTGATGTTATAGCTCTCGCCTTCTTTCACCACCTTGCGCGCGACCTTGCGGCAGACGTTGCCGATCTCACGCTCCAGATTTCGGACACCCGCTTCGCGAGTGTAAGAGCGGATCAGCGCGGTAATAGCTTCATCGCTGAACTTGACATTCTTTTCCGTCAGGCCGGCCTGCAGCATCTGTTTCTTGACCAGGAATTGCTTGGCGATCTCGACCTTTTCGTGCTCCGTGTAGCCGTGCAGGCGAAGGACTTCCATGCGGTCCTGCAGGGCGGGCGGAATGGTGTGCATCACGTTGGCAGTGGCCACGAAGAAGACCTGGGAAAGGTCATATTCAACGTCGAGGTAGTGATCGACGAACATAAAATTCTGTTCGGGATCGAGCACCTCGAGCAGCGCGGCCGATGGGTCGCCGCGGAAGTCCATTGACATCTTGTCGACTTCATCCAGCATGAACACCGGGTTCTTGGTACCGGCTTTCTTCATCATCTGGATGATCTGCCCGGGAAGCGCCCCGATGTAAGTGCGGCGGTGTCCGCGAATTTCGGCTTCGTCACGCACCCCGCCCAGAGACATGCGGACAAATTTTCGGCCGGTGGCTTTGGCGATCGACATGCCAAGCGAAGTTTTGCCGACTCCGGGAGGCCCGACGAAACAGAGGATGGAACCCTTGGGATTTTTTACCAGCTGGCGGACGGCTAGAAATTCAAGGATGCGCTCTTTGATTTTCTCGAGACCGTAATGATCTTCGTTCAACACTTTTTCAGCACGCGAAATGTTTCGAATTTCCTTGGAACGCTTCTTCCACGGCACCGCCAGCAGCCAGTCAAGGTAGTTGCGGGAAACGGTTGATTCCGCCGACATGGGCGGCATGGCTTCCAGCTTCTTGAGCTCCTGCATCGCCTTGTCGCGGACTTCTTTCGACATGCCGGCGGCTTCAATCTTCTTTTTCAGTTCGTCGAACTCGCTCTTTTCGCCGCGCCCCAGCTCTTTCTGGATGGCTTTGATTTTCTCGTTGAGGTAATACTCTTTCTGGGCGCGCTCCATCTGGCGCTTGACGCGCGACTGGATGGTGCGGTCCATGTTGAGCTTTTCAATTTCGATGTCGAGCACGTCGCCGATACGGCTCAGGCGTTCGGCGGGATCAAAGATTTCGAGCAGTTCCTGCTTTTCTTCGATCGAAAGCTGCAGATTGGCGGCGATGGTGTCGGTTAACTTTGCCGGATCTTCCATGCGCACGGCCGCGATCATGGTTTCGTAATTCAGCGATTGGCACAGCTTTACGTACTGCTCAAACAGCGAAGTAACGCGCTGCATGCCGGTTTCAATCTGCGGAGTGGTCTCGGTCGCGAACCGCGCCACCCGCACTGAAACCTGCATGTAACCTTCACTCTCAGTGATCTGCAGAATTTTGCCGCGCTCGATGCCTTCGACCAGGACCTTGATGTTGCCGTCAGGAAGTTTAAGGCTCTGAACGATATTGACGATGGTGCCGACCTGGTAGATCTCGTTTGGCTTAGGCTCGTCAACGCTGGCATCGTGCTGGGTGGCCAAGAAGATCTTCTTGTCGGCAGTGAGCGCCTCTTCCAGCGCCCGCACGCTCGACTCGCGCCCCACGACGAATGGCGTCATCATGTGGGGGAAGATCACCACGTCCCGAATGGGCATCATGGGCAGCTTCTTGGTCTCGAATTTTTCCTTGGATGTGGTCAAAACATAATCTCCAAACCGCGCTCAGCCTGCAGCTTTTAGCGAACCGCTAACGCCTGAAGCTATCCTGCCTTCTCCATCATAGCCAAGGTTACGCTGCGTTTTTCAACCATTTCGCGAGTTACCTCGAACTCCTTCACTTTCTTCTGGCTAGGCAGATGGTACATCAGATCAAGCATGAGTTCTTCAAGAATCATGCGTAATCCGCGGGCCCCGACTTTGCGGGCCATGGCCTGGCGGGAAACCGCACGCAGCGCGTCATCACTGAACTTCAGGCGCACGTTCTCAAACTCAAATAAGCGCTGGTATTGCTTGATGATAGCGTTCTTCGGCCGGGTCAGAATCTCCATCAGGGCAGCTTCGTCCAGGTCTTCGAGTACTCCGACTACCGGGAGGCGGCCGACAAATTCGGGAATGAGCCCGAACTTAATCAAGTCTTCCGGCTGAACGTCACTGAGCATTTCGAAGTTCCGCTTCTTGGCGACTGCCGGTGTTTCGTCGACTTCTTCTTCACCGGCTCGGAAGCCAAGCGACTTCTTGCCGGCCCGGCGGCCAATGATCTTTTCAAGTCCTACGAATGCGCCGCCACAGATGAACAGGATGTTGGTGGTATCGACCGGGGTGAATTCCTGATGCGGATGCTTGCGACCGCCCTGGGGCGGAACATTAGCGATGGTACCTTCCAGGATCCTCAGCAGAGCCTGCTGCACGCCTTCGCCGGAAACATCACGCGTGATGGAAGGATTCTCATCCTTTCGCCCGATCTTATCTACCTCATCGATGTAGATGATTCCAGTCTGGGTGCGTCCCACATCGCCGTCCGCAGCCTGCAGCAGCTTCAGGATGATGTTCTCGACATCTTCACCGACGTAGCCGGCCTCGGTCAGAGTGGTGGCGTCAACAATGGCGAACGGAACGTCCAGCATGCGGGCCAAAGTCTGCGCCATCAATGTTTTTCCGGTGCCGGTCGGCCCGATCAGCATGATGTTCGATTTGGTCAGCTCGACCCCGTCGCCGCGCTGGCGGTTCATGTAGATGCGCTTGTAGTGGTTGTATACCGCGACCGCCAGCTTCTTCTTAGTCTGCTCCTGCCCGATAACGTATTCGTCGAGGAATGTTTTCACTTCCTGCGGCTTGGGTAGTTGGTTGGGAGCAGCGGAGGGTGGCGTTGCGGCGCGGTCGTCTTCCAGAATGGAGTTGCAGACTGCAACACACTCATCACAGATGTAGGCCCGGGGATAGTCGCTGGGGGAGGAAATCAGTTTGGCTACTGCGTCCTGTGACTTGTGGCAGAACGAACACCGTAACATTTCTTCGGTGCCGGACCTGTTTTTCACTCGGCTTTACTCCTTCGTCGACTTCCGCTTTGTTACCGTCCCACTGTTCGCAAAAACAGCGAAAAGTGAGACACCCAGCAGAATCCCCGATCATACCGTCATCTGGTCTTATAGATGATATCGTCTATGATTCCGTATTCCTTTGATTGTTGGGCGTTCATAATGAAGTCACGCTCAACATCTTTCTCCACTTTATCGAGTTTCTGCCCGGTGTGCTTCGCCAGTAACTGATTAGTAATCTCCCGCATGCGCAGGATCTCGCGGGCATGAATGTCGATATCCGTGGCCTGCCCGGAAAGTCCGCCCATGGAGGGTTGGTGAATCAGAATGCGGGAATTGGGCAGCGCGAGCCGCTTCTTTGGCTCGCCCGCAGAAAGCAGCAACGCGGCCATGCTGGCCGCCTGGCCGATGCAGATAGTGGTTACGTCATTCTTCACATACTGCATGGTGTCGTAAATGGCCATGCCGGCGGTAATCGAACCCCCCGGAGAATTAATGTAAAGCTGGATATCTTTCTCGGGATCTTCCTGTGCCAGAAACAGCATCTGGGCGATCACCAGGTTGGCGATGTTGTCATCAATCGGCGTACCGATAAAGATGATGTTATCGCGGAGCAGGCGGGAGTAGATGTCATAAGCGCGCTCCCCGCGCCCGGTCTGCTCGATTACCATCGGCACCAGCATCATTTTCGGATCGTTCACATTCCACCTGCCACACTCCTGCCCCGAACCGCTCTGGCATTTCGGAGGAGGATCGAAAGTGGTCCGCGCTATGCGGACTGGTGATACAGAAAGTCGAGGGTCTTCTCGTTGCGGATTCTGTTTCGGATTCTATCGAGCGCCCCATCGCGTGTCAAACGCGCGCGGATAGCTTCCGGTTCCTGATTTGACTGCTTTGCCAAAGCGGTAATCTCGTCATCAATCTCCTGGTTACCAACCTCAATTTTTTCCATTTCCGCGATCCGATCCAGCAGTAACGAGGCCTTTACTTCACTCACTGCCTGCTCGCGCTGGCCCGCCCGCAACCGGTTCAGGTCCATCTTTTTCATATCTTCAGCTTTCATCCCCTGGGCTGCGAGCGCCCTCAATCCCCGGTCCAGGCGGATATCGATCTGGTGCTCGACCATCGATTCCGGCACCTCAAACTCGTTAAGCTTGATAAGTTCGACAATCAGCTTGTCTTTGGCGTCGCGCTCTGCGTCGTGCTTTCGTTCCGCTTCCATGCCTTCCCGAATGCGCTTGCGGACTTCCTCGAGCGAACTGAACTCGCCCAGCTGTTTTGCGAACTCGTCATTCAATTCAGGCAGCGACTTGGTCTTGATCGATTGGACCTTGACCTTGTAAGTAAAGGTTTTTCCGGCCAGCCTTTGATCGGAAGTGTCCTCGGGATAGACCACATCGAAGCTGCGCTCATCTCCGGCGGAAGCGCCCCGCAGATTCTCGCTGAACTCGGGCATGGTGTTCTTGCCGCCGATTTCCACCAGCACTTCATCCATATGGACCGGCTTCGGCGCGCCCGGCCCCGCAGGCGTTTCGCCCTTGGGCTGCCCATCGAGCGAGGCCTGCGCGTAGTCGCCATCCGTCAAGGGGCGACCTTCGACGGTAGTGAAGGTGGCATGCTGCTCGCGTATCCCTTCGAGCGACTTCTCGACTTCCTCGTCGGTTACTTCGATTTGTGGCTTCTCGGCACGGAGCTCTTTGTAGCCTTCCACCTTGACTTCCGGCATGACCTCGAAGCTGGCTTTGAATCGAAGCGGCTCGCCTTCCTGCAGGTGCAAATCGGTGACTCGTGGTTGCGACACCGGGACCAGCCCCTGCTTCTCCGTCTCTTTGCGAAAGTAGCGTGGCACCAGCGCCTCGACTACGTCCGTTTTCAGGTCTTCAGAAAAGCGCTGCCGGATGATAGAAGCCGGAACATGCCCGCGGCGGAACCCCGGCAAGCGGGCAAGTTTCTGATACTTCTGAATGATGGTTTCCGTTTCGCGCGAGACTTCTTCGGCAGGAACTTCCACCTGAATTTCACGGCGCGGGCTGGCAGTCTCGACGGGGCTCAAATTTGACCTTTCAAGGTGTGGAAAACCTGTCTTTGTTTGAGTTTAAAGACTGCGGCTGATCGACGTCAAACTCCTAAAGGCAGAAGCAGGGTGGTGGGCTGTTTTGAAAACGGCGCACCACCAAAGATGAAGATTGAGAAAAAGACTTTCTCCGACATGATCAGTCAGGCCGGCGAGAATGTCGTCTTGGTAAAAGATGAACATTCATGGAAGTGAATGCGCAGTTCTGATGAGCACTCGATCGCACGTTGTGCAAAAGGTGAGGCGCATCGCAGTGCAGTATCACGAGTACCCAGCGTCAGGCCGAGGAGCCGGATTGGCGGTACTGGCCGCCGCATCCCCGCGGCGCCACATCAGCTTGCTTGCGGCAGTGTAAGCGTATGAAAAGTAATCTCGCGCGTGCAGTTGAAGCGCACCGGCCGACTGATCCCTCCCAGCCCGCGATTGGTA
>Ga0136846_1221154_pt1 | contig 18954 bp, 20 predicted proteins | sample HopSoiMetagenom2_FD_96841 | JGI IMG/M metagenome (GOLD analysis project Ga0136846, IMG submission 96841) | Grasslands soil microbial communities from Hopland, California, USA - 2 Assembly 2016 (version 4) | ecosystem: Environmental > Terrestrial > Soil > Grasslands | place: USA: Hopland...
CGCCCGGCCTTCCAGCCGAAGGACGGCACCGTCACCGCCGGCAACGCCAGCAAGATCAACGACGGCGCCGCCGCCCTGGTGCTCACCACCGCCGCCGAGGCCGCGCGCCGGGGCGTCAAGCCACTCGCCCGCGTCATCGCCCACGCCTCCCTGGCGCAGAAGCCCGAGTGGTTCACGACGGCGCCGGGCGGCGCCGTGCGGGCGGTGCTGGAGCGGGCCGGAATCAAAGCCGCCGACGTCGACCTGTGGGAGGTCAACGAGGCGTTCGCGGTGGTGGCCCTGGCCTTCCTGCGCGACCTCGAGCTGAACGCCGAGCGGGTCAACGTCCGCGGCGGCGCCGTCTCCCTCGGACACCCCATCGGAGCTTCCGGCGCCCGTATCCTGGTCACCCTGCTGCACGCCCTGCGCGAACGCGGCGGCCGCCTCGGCTGCGCCGCCATCTGCATCGGCGGCGGCGAGGCTACCGCCATGATCGTCGAGCGGATAGACTAGCCTCGCTCTCATGCGCGGACGACACTCCCATTCGACGGCCCTCGCGCTGGCGCTGGTCCTGAGTCTGCCTGTCATGGCGCAGACATCGCAGACATCGCAGACATCGCCGCAGACAACACCGCCGACGCCGCCCGAGCTGGTGCCCCAGGGCCCCATCCAGCCCGTGGCGCCGACGCCGGGGAGCCAGCCGACGCCGGGCACGCCCCAGACCCCGCCGGCGCCTGCCCCCGGTGCGGCCCCTGGTACGCCCGCCGTGCCGGCGCCGCCGGCCGGGCCGCCGGGCGCGGGACCGGGCCGGCTCGACTTCAACCTCAAGTTCACCACCGGCAAGGGGGCCGGCAGCGCCGCCGGCAGCGCCGCCACCCTGGACTACAAGCGGGAGGACTACGCCGTGCTCACCGGCGCGGTGCAGATCCGCTACCAGGACATCGACCTCAAGGCCGACCAGGCGGAGATCGACCTCAAGACCAAGGTCGTCACCGCCAAGGGCAACGTGATCATCGACCAGGGCCCCCGCCGGCTGACGGGCGACTCCGCCACCTTCAACCTCGACACCAAGACCGGCAAGCTGCTCAACGCCGGCGGCCAGGTCGCCCCTGACTACTACTTCAAGGGGCGCGAGGTGGAGAAGACCGGCCCCGACACCTACCTGGTGCACGACGGCCTCTTCACCTCCTGCACCCAGCCGGTGCCGGACTGGAGCTTCCGCCTCAAGGAGGCGCGCCTCCAGGTGGAGGGCTACGCTCACGTCAAGCACGCCTCGATGCGGGCGAAGAAGCTGCCGGTCTTCTACACCCCCTACATCGTCTGGCCGGTGAAGAACGAGCGCAGCTCCGGCCTGCTGATCCCCAACGTCGGCTACTCGGATCGCCGTGGCACCTCTCTGGGCCTCGCCTACTTCCAGACCCTGGGCCGCAGCTACGACACCACCTTTCACGCCGACCTCTTCACCAAGAACTTCCTGGGCCTGGGCGACGAATTCCGCTACCGGCCCACCGCCGGCACGCGGGGCGACCTGCTGACCTACTTCGTGCGCGACTCCACCGTCAACCAGTGGCGCTGGAAGGTGAACCTCAGCCAGACGACCGACGATCTGCCGCAGGGCATGCGCGCCGTCATTCAGTACCAGAACTACTCGGACTTCAACTTCTTCCGCGACTTCGAGCGCAGCTTCGACCAGAACACCCTGCGGTTCATCGACAGCCGCGGCTTCCTCACCGGCAACTGGGGCGCCAACCTGGTCAACCTGCTGCTCAGCAGCCGCGAGACCTTCATCAACCAGAGCACCACGGTCACCCAGCGCAAGCTCCCCGAGCTCCAGTACCGGCTGCGCTCGACGCGCCTCCTCAACACCCCGCTGTACCTGCAGGTCGACAGCTCGCTCGACTACCTCGACGTCGACCGGCCGGGCAGCTACACCGGCAAGTACGGGCGTTTCGACCTCTTCCCGCAGCTCACCCTGCCGGTGAAGACGGTCCCCTGGCTCAACCTGTCGTTGTCAGGCGGCGAACGGGGCACCTGGTACGGCGACTCCCTCACCGCCGACCAGACGGGCTTCACCGGCGCCAGCCGTACCCGCACCTTCCCGGTGGCCGGCGCCGAGATCGTGGGCCCGTCGTTCTCGAAGATCTTCGCCGGCACCCTGGGCGGCTACAAGATCAAGCACGTCATCGAGCCGCGCTGGACCTACTCCTACCAGGGGGAGGTCAAGGACCCGCAGACCATTCCGCTGTTCGACGAGGTGGACCCCTCCCTCTCGACCGCCACCAACTTCGGCCGCATCGCCCTCGACAACCGCATCCTCGCCAAGCCGAACGTCGAGAACGGCAACGCCCGCGAGGTATTCCTCTTCGAGATCGCCCGCAACTACAGCTTCAACGCCGCCCAGCCGCTCCAGTCCTCCATCGACGCCCTGACGACCACGAACGCGGGGCCGCTGGAGACGCTGCTGCGCTACAACCCCACGGACAAGATCAGCCTCAAGATCGACGCCACCTACGACACCCTCTTCAAGGGGATCTCGTCCACGTCGCTGACCGGCAACTACGGCTTCGGCCCGTCGAACTACGTGGCGGCCACCTGGTTCACCCGTTCCCGCGCGGAGACCAAGAACACGCTGGCCAACCAGGTGCGCCTCGGCGGCGGCTACAGCATCACGCCCTGGGGCCTGCGCCTGGAGGGGCAGTTCAACTACGACTTCGAGCAGCAGCTCCTGCAGAGCGAGACGCTGGTCGCCAACTACCTTTCCCAGTGCTACGGAGTGCGCGTCGAGCTGCGGAAGTTCCAGAGCGCGACCGGGGCTCAAGGGGTGCAGGACAAGGAGATCCGCTTCTCCCTGACCCTGAAGAACGTCGGCACGTTCCTCGACCTCACCAGCCGCACCTCGACCAACCAGCCGTAGGCATCGCGCTTATCGGAGATCCGATGAAGGGGCTGATCCTTTCGGGAGGCAAGGGGACGCGGCTGCGCCCTCTCACCCACACCTCGGCCAAGCAGCTCGTGCCGGTCGCCAACAAGCCGGTCCTCTTCTATGCCATCGAGTCGATCGTCGCGGCCGGCATCACCGAGATCGGCATCATCGTCGGCGACACCCGGCGGGAGATCAAGGCGGCGGTGGGCGACGGCGCCCGCTTCGGCGCCCGCGTCACCTACATCGAGCAGGAGGCTCCCCTGGGCCTCGCCCACGCCGTGCTGATCGCCGAGGCGTTCCTGGCCGGCGCGCCCTTCGTCATGTACCTGGGCGACAACCTCATCGCCGGTGGGATCACCAGCCTGGTGGAGGAGTTCCGTGCCCTGGGCTGCAACTCAGAGATCCTGCTCGCCGAGGTGCCCAACCCGGAGCAGTTCGGGGTGGCGGAGCTCACGCCTGAGGGGAAGGTCCGCCGGCTGGTCGAGAAGCCGCCGGAGCCGCAGAGCAACCTGGCTCTGGTGGGCGTCTACATGTTCGACCCGTCGATCTTCGAGTCGGTCAAGCGCATCCAGCCCTCGGCCCGCGGCGAGCTGGAGATCACCGACGCCATCCAGGACCTCATCGACCGCGGCCTCGACGTCCACCCCCACATCGTCCGCGGCTGGTGGAAGGACACCGGCAAGCTGGACGACATGCTGGAGGCCAACCGCATCGTCCTCGAAGGGCTGGAGGTGCCGCGCGGCGCGAACCTGCGCGAGGTCGGCCAGGGCAGCCGCATCGAGGGCCGGGTACAGCTCGGCGCCGGGGTGGAGCTCGTCGACTCGCTGGTGCGCGGTCCGGCGGTGATCGGCGACGGCGCCCGGCTGGAGAACGCCTTCGTGGGGCCCTACACCTCGATCGGCGAGCGCTGCACGCTGGTCGCCTGCGAGCTGGAGAACTCCATCGTCCTCGCCGACTGCGAGATCCGCGACATCCCGCTGCGCATCGACGGCTCGCTGATCGGCCGCAACGTGCGCATCGTCAAGACCGATTTCAAGCCCAAGGCCTACCGCTTCATGGTGGGGGACAACTCGGAGGTCGGGATCACCTAGATGCGCAGCCTGGTGTTCGGCGGGACGGGGATGCTGGGCCAGGCGGTGGTCGCGGAGGCGAGGTCCCGCGGCTGGGCCGCGCTGGGGCTGTCGCGCGCCCAGGCTGATATCGCCGATGTCGCCCACTGCGAGCGCCTGCTCGGCTGGGCCGACTCCTTTCACCCCGAGCTGGTGGTCAACTGCGCCGCCTTCACCAAGGTGGACGCCTGCGAGACGGAGCGGACCCAGGCGTTCGCCGTCAACGGCGAGGCGGTCGCCCACGCCGCCGCCGTGGCCGCGCGGGCGGCGGCGCCGTTCGTCCACGTCTCGACCGACTACGTCTTCGACGGCACGGCGGGGGTTCCCTATGGGGAGGACGCGCCCACCGCCCCACTCTCCGTCTACGGTCGCAGCAAGCTGGCGGGCGAGTCCCACGCCCTGGCCTATGATCGCAGCCTGGTGGTGCGGACGAGCTGGCTCTTCGGCCCCGGCGGCCCCAACTTCGTGGCCACCATGGTGGACCTGATCGAGGCCGGCCGCGTTCCCCTGCGCGTGGTGAGGGACCAGGAGGGGTGCCCCACCTATGCGCCGTTCCTCGCCCGCGCCCTGCTCGACCTGGCGCAGGGCGGAGTCACCGGCATCGTCCACTATCGCAACCGGGAGCCCGTCTCCTGGTACGCTTTCGCCGCCGAGATCGCCCGCCTGTGGTCCGGAGCGGTCGAAGTCGTGCCCGTGGCCACGGCCGAGTTTCCCCGCCCCGCCCCGCGCCCGGCGTACTCGGTGCTGGACGTGAGGCGCTTCGAGCGGAGCGCCGGCCGGCCGGTCGAGCCCTGGGAGTGGGGGCTGGTCGAGACGCTGGCGCACCTGCGACGTCTGCGACAAGACCGGGAACTGCGAAAAGGGAGAAGAGGATGAGAGCACTGATCACCGGGATCACCGGCTTCGCCGGCTCCCACCTGGCGGAATACATCCTGGCGGAGCAACCGGGCGTCGAGGTCTTCGGCACCTTCCGCTGGCGCAGCCGCATGGACAACGTGGAGCACCTCGACGGTCGTATCAAGCTGGTCGAGGCCGACCTGCGCGATTACACCTCGATGCACCAGGCGCTGGCGACCTCGCGGCCGGACGTCGTCTTCCACCTCGCGGCCCAGAGCTTCGTGCCGTCGAGCTGGAACGCGCCCAGCGACACCCTGGTCACCAACGTCACCGGGCAGACCAACCTGTTCGAGGCCATCCGCGCCCTGAAGCTCGACCCGGTGGTGCAGATCGCCTGCTCCAGCGAGCAGTACGGCCTCGTCCATCCGGAAGAGACGCCGATCAAGGAGACCAACCCGCTGCGGCCGCTGTCACCCTACGCCGTCTCCAAGGTCGCCCAGGACTATCTTGGCTACCAGTACTTCCAGAGCTACGGCCTGAAGTCGGTTCGCACCCGGGGCTTCAACCACACCGGGCCGCGGCGCGGCCAGGTATTCGTCACCTCCAACTTCTGCAGCCAGGTGGCGGCCATCGAGCTCGGCCTCCAGGAGCCGGTGATCCGGGTGGGGAACATGGAGGCCATCCGCGACTTCACCGACGTGCGCGACATGGTGCGCGCCTACTGGCTGGCGGTCACCAAGGCCAGGCCCGGCGAGGTCTACAACATCGCCACCGGCCGCGGCATCCACATCCGCGAGATGCTGGACCTCGTGCTCTCCTTCTCGCAGGTCGAGGTGCGCACCGAGGTCGATCCCTCGCGCCTGCGCCCCTCGGACGTCGAGATCCTCATCGGCGACAGCTCGAAGTTCCGCGCCGACACCGGCTGGGAGCCGAAGATCCCCTTCGAGCAGACGGTGCGCGACCTGCTCGACTACTGGCGCAGGGTGCTCGCCGCGCGCAAGGCGCGCCTCCAGGGCTAGACGGCACTCCCCCGGCTTGCCATGCACCTCTTCATCACCGGCATCGGCGGCTTCGTGGCCTCGCGGCTCGTCCGCTACCTGACCGCGCGAGGGGACCGGGTGAGCGGCAGCTACATCGGCGCCCGGCCGAGCTTCCCTGGCGTCGACCTGCACGAGGTGGACCTGCTGGACCGGGCCGGTCTGGAGCGAGCCGTGCGGGAGGCCGCGCCGGACGCCGTCGTCAACCTCGCCGGCCTCTCCCATATCGGCGAGTCATGGGACTGGGAGAAGATGGCCGACTACTTCTGGGTCAACGTCGTGGGCACCGAGAACGTGGTCGCCGCGGCGGCAGGAAGGCCGGTGGTGATCGCGTCGAGCGCCGACGTCTACGGCACGGTCCCCGGCGAGGAGCAGCCGATCCCCGAGGACCGCCGCATCGCGCCGCAGACCCCCTATGCCCTGACCAAGGCCGCGGCCGAGCGGCTGGCGCTGGGCGGCAACGCCGTGATCGTCCGCTCGTTCAACCTGATCGGCCCGGAGCAGTCCCCCAAGTTCGCCCTCGCCTCCTGGGCCTCCCAACTCGCCGCCATCCAGCGCGGCAAACGGGAGCCGGTGCTCGAAGTCGGGGATCTCTCGACGGCGCGCGACTTCGTCCACGTCGACGATGGCGCCGCCGCCTACCGCCTGCTGGCCGAGAAGGGGAGCCCCAGGACCGTCTACAATCTGGCCACCGGCAGGGCCGTCCAGATGCGACACGCCCTGGATCGGCTCCTCGCCATCTCGGGCGTCCAGGCGGAGGTGAAGGAGGGGGTCTATCCCCCCCGTCCTTTCGACATCCCCTACCTCTCCGGCGACGCGAGACGCCTGCGGGCCCTGGGCTGGGAGCCGAAGAGGACGCTGGACGACGCCTTGACGGACCTGTGGAGGGACGCTCGACCATGAAAGTCCTCGTCACCGGCGGCACCGGCTTCCTCGGCCGCCGCGTCGTCTCCGAGCTGGCGCCCCGGCACGCGCTGCGGCTGCTGGTGCGCCGGGGCTCGTCGCGCGAGCGCTTCCCGGCCGGCGTCGAATTCGCCGAGGGGGACGTCACGGATCGCGAGAGCCTCAAGCGCGCCGTCGCCGGCTGCGACGCCGTGGTGCACGCGGCGGCGCTGGTAAAGATCCTGGCGCCCCGCGAGCAGTTCGACCGCATCAACGTCGGCGGGCTGGAGAACGTCCTGGCCGCGGCCGAGGGGGCGGGGACGGTGACGCGGCTGGTCTACGTCTCGAGCTTCATGGCCCTCGGCCCCACCGAAGGCGGGCCCGGAGGCGTGCTCGACGAGAGCGCCGAGCCGCGTGATCGCATTTGGATCAACGACTACGAGCGCACCAAGGCTCTCTCCGACCGCCGGGCCCGCCAAGCCGCGGCCGCGGGTGCGCCCCTCGACGTCGTCTACCCCGGCGTCATCTACGGACCGGGCGAGCTCACCGAGGGGAACATCGTAGTGCGCCACGTCCTGGACCTCGTGAAGGGAAAGTTGCCCGCCCTGTTGGGAAAGCCCGAGCGGCGGTGGAACTACGTCTTCGTAGACGATGTCGCCCGCGGCGTGGCCCTGGTCCTGGAGAGTCCGCTCCCGGCGGGGCGGCGCTACGTCCTGGGCGGCGAGAACGTGGTGCAAAGCGATTTCTACGCCACGGTGGGACGGATCACCGGCGCCAAGATCCCGTCGCTTCGACTCCCCGACGCCGTGGCCAAGGCGGCCGGCGCCCTCCAGAAAGGCTGGGCGCAACTGCGCGGCACCACTCCGCAGCTCACCCCCGACCTCGTCGAGGTCTACCGTCACGACTGGGCCTACGACTCCAGCCTGGCGGAGAAGGAGCTGGGCTACCGCTGGCGCTCCCTTGCCGAGGGCCTGGGCGTCACCGCCGGCTGGCTCCGGCAGAGCGGGCAGATCCCGTGAGCGGCTTCACGCGCGGCGAGCTGGCGCGCAAGGTCACCCACATGGGCGTGGGGCTGATCGCCTTCTCCCTGCGTTTCCTGGGTCCCGCGTGGGCGGCCGTCCTCGCCGCCTGCGCCCTGGGCTTCAACCTCTTCCTCCTCCCCCGCATCGGCGGCCGGCGGCTGTGGCGGCCGGCGGAGCTGGAGGCCGGAGGCTCGCTCGGCATCGTCCTCTATCCGCTCGCCGTGCTGCTGCTGATCCTCGTCTTCTGGCAGCGGCTGGAGGTGGCGGCGGCGGCCTGGGGGATCCTGGCCTTCGGCGACGGCATGGCCTCGGTCGCCGGCATGACGCTCGGCCGCAGCAAGCTGCCCTGGAACCCGCGCAAGAGCTGGATGGGGAGCCTCGCCTACATCGTCTGCGGCGCCGTGGCCGCGGCCGTGCTCCTGGTGTGGACGGCGCCCGTCCAAGAGCGCTCGTACGGATGGGCCTTCGCCCTCACCGCCGGTTTCGCCACCGCCCTGCTCGCCGCCGCCCTGGAGTCGCTCCCCCAGGGGCTGGACGACAACCTCGGCGTCCCCCTCGTCTCCGGCTTCTTCCTGCTCGGCCTGGTGCTGACGCAGGGGCACTGGCACGCCTTCCTGGCCGATCCGGGGCTGCCGCTGCGCCTGCTCCTGGCGGTGGTCGTTAACGCCGCCCTCGCCGGGGCCGCCTACGCGGCGCGCACGGTGGACGTCTCCGGCGTGGTCGCCGGCTTTCTGGTGGGCTTCCTCATCTACGCCTTCTACGACTGGCGGGGCTACCTGCTGCTGCTGGCCTTCTTCGTCATCGGCAGCGCCTGCACCAAATTCGGTTACCGCAAGAAGGTCGCGGCCAAGCTGGCCCAGGAGAAGGGGGGCCGGCGGGGCGCCCGCCACGCCCTGGCCAACGCCGGCGTGGCCACGGCCTGCGCAATGCTTGCCGGGGTCGCCGGCGTCACGGATTACCGGACTCTCTTCGGTCTCGCCTTCGCCGGGGCCTTTGCCACTGCCGCCGCGGACACTTCGTCGAGCGAGATCGGCCAGCTCCTCGGCCGCCGCACCTTCCTCCTCACCACCTTTCGCCCCGTGCCGCGGGGCACCGAGGGCGCCGTCTCTCTGGAGGGGACGCTGGCGGGCGTCGTCGCCTCGCTGATCGTCGCCGTCCTCGGCGCCGCCCTGGGGCTCTATCCCTGGCTCGGCGTGCTGGCGGTGGTGGTGGCGGCGTTCGTGGGCACGACGTTCGAGAGCGTGGTGGGGGCGGCGCTCGAAAAGCGGCAGCTCCTCGACAACGAAGCGCTCAACTTTCTCAACACCCTCGTGGGCGCGCTGGTCGCGGCGGCCTTCGCTCCCTGGGTCTTGCGATAGATCATGACCTCCAAGCTCTCTCTCTACAGCCAGCTCGCCCGCCCTTTCACTCTGCTGCCGCCGCTGCTGGGGATCGTCTCGGGTGCGGTCTGCGCCTTCGGCTCGGTGCACAACCCCGATCCGGCGCGGCAGCTCACGACGCCGGTCGTGCTCACCGTGATCCTGGGCTCGCTCTGCGCCAGCTTCATGAACGCGGCGTCCAATGCCATCAACCAGATCTACGACTTGGAGATCGACCGCCTCAACAAGCCGAACCGTCCCTTGGTCACCGGCGCTCTGTCGCTGCGCGAGGCCTGGATCTTCACCTGGATCTTCTACGCTCTGGCGCTGATCCCCACTTGGCTGGTCGTGCCGCATCCCTACGATACTCTCCAGCAGAAGCTGACGGCGCCGCTCTCGGAGCACGTGACCTTCTTCATCTATCTTGCCGGGCTCCTGTTCACCTTTGTCTACTCGGCGCCAGGGCTGGGGCGGACGAAAATCCGGGGGATGCTCGCCAACCTCACGATCGCCATTCCCCGCGGCGTGCTGCTCAAGGTGGCCGGCTGGGCGATGGTGGCGCACGTGACCTACACGGAGCCCTGGTACATCGGCGGCGTCATCGGCTTCTTCCTCGTTGGAGCCGCCTCCACCAAGGACTTCGCCGACATGGAAGGGGACCGCGCGGGCGGCTGCCGGACCCTGCCCATCGTCTACGGCGTTAAGAAAGCGGCCTGGATCATGGCCCCTTTCTTCGTCCTTCCCTGGCTCCTCCTGCCGTTGGGCGCCCACACGCCGGACCCGCAGAACCCGCAGCATGCCATCCTCACCGGCAATCCCCTGCTGCTGACGATCCTGGGCGTCCTCTTCACCCTCTGGGGCGCCTACACCGTCTACCTCCTGGTGCGGGACCCAAAATCCCTCACCGAGACGGAGAACCACCCGTCGTGGAAGCACATGTACCTGATGATGATGGGGGCGCAGGTGGGGCTGGCGTTGGCGTATATGTTCTAGCCGCCGCCCTCCAGCCGCCGGGCCACGATCGCCATGTGATGGGCGTTGTGGTAGAGCGTGAAGAAGAGCATCTCGCGGACCGTCAGCTTGCCCAGGAGGGGATGAGGCAGGCGCACGCGGTCGAGCTCCCTCTCGGACCAACGCTCCGAGGCGGCGATCCAGTCGTCGACCGACCGGCCGTAGACCTCGACGATCTCCTGGCGCCAAGCCGCCAGGTCGGGCGGCAGCGGCTTGTCCGACGGCGCGAACCGGCCCGCCTGTCCTCCGGCCGCGAGCCGGGCGCGATAATCCTCCCGAAGTTTCTCGAAGCTGCGCGACAGCTCCGGCGCCGCGCCGAAGAGCAGCCGTGGCACCAGCTTCGGCAAGCGGAGCGCCCGGGCCACGGGAAAATTCGCCTTCGTGAGATGCCGCACGTGCCAGGCCGGCGACCACGACGAGCCCTGCGGAGCGAAGAACGCGCCGGTCGGAATCGAGCCAAGAAACTCCACGATCTCCGTGTGGAGCCCCTGGGCGGCGGCACGGATCTCTTTGCCTGTGCTCGGGCTCCCTATTTCGAAGGATGGCATGCCCGAGCACTGTACCAGCGGGCTTTTGCATCCGCGGAAGGCTTTTTCCAGCCTCAAAAGTCTGGGAACAATAGGCTGGACCGCCAAAACAATGCTCCAGCGCTCCGCACCTTGCTCGGAGGCGTTCGCGCATGTGTGAGCCGCTCAAGCAATGCGCTGGACGATTTTCACAATGTGCTTGGGGTTGTTCTCATTGAGAAAACCGTCCGCACAATAGGGTAGGCGCTCACCCTATTGTTGAAGCGCTTCTCGGGCTGGAAAAGCTTCCGGGAGTCTGGAACCGACGGCGGTTCCATTGTGCAAGCCGTCAGGAGTCTGGAGCAGCCGTCCGCAAGGAGTGTTGAGCGGCTTTCCCAATGGTTCTCCCCATCCTGGCCCACTTCTTGCTCCCTTTAGACAGCAGGAGCCTTCCCGCTCAGAGTCGCCGTCGGTTCGGTGCGGCGGGTGGCCCGAGATCAGCTACGGAGGATTGCACCATGATGACGAAATCACGCGTAGCTCTGGGTTTCGTGGTTCTCGCCTTCTCGCTCCTCGCCGTGGCGCCGGCCCATGCCGTCACGAATACGACGAAGTGCGAGATGAACTTCACGCTCACCGAGTGGGCGGCCGGAGTCAAGGTGGCCCATGGCTCGGGGACGATCACCTGCGACAACGGCCAGACCGCGCGGGTGAAGCTCGACGCCAAAGGGGTCGGGCTCACCGCCGGGAAGAACGTGGTTCGCGACGGCCACGGGAAGTTCTCAGAAGTCTCGGACATCCGCGAGGTGTTTGGCGACTACGCCAGTGCGGGCGCCTCGGCAGGCGCCGGCAAGTCGGCCGAGGCTCAGGCTCTGACCAAGGGGCCCGTGTCGCTCGCCCTGACCGCCAAGGGCACGGGTGTCGAGCTCGGCATCAGCGTCGAGAAGTTCACCATCTCCAGGGCGGAGTAACCTCGCGATCACCGGGCCGGTTTCCTCGTGCGACGAGGGCCGGCTCCTACCTCTTGACCTGCAGGAGCTCGATGCGGTTCCCGAACGGGTCCGCCACGTAGACCCAGTCGTATCCGGGCAGGGGCTCGTCGCGGCTGACCGGGTGCCCCGCCCCGGCACAACGCTCCACAATCGCGGCCAGATCCTCCACCAGCAGCGCCGGATGAGCTTTCCGGGCGGGACGGAAATCGTCCTCCACTCCCAGGTGCACTTCGGCAGCACCGGACCGGAACCAGGCGCCGCCCCGCCCGGCGAGGCTCGCGGGCTTCGGCAGCTCCGAGAAGCCGAGCACCGTGACGTAGAACGACCGCGCCTCGTCCTCCCGTCCGCGCGGCATCGCGAGCTGCACGTGATGAAGGCCGGTGATCGCCATTTGCTCCCTCCAGCCGAAGAGTATCCGTTGACGCCGAGCGGCCCGCTTTTGTATCTTAGACGCACCTAACATCTTGGAGGGGCAAGCGCCTCAAGCCCGGAAAGGAGAGGCATGGACCTGACAGCATCCCCCGCGGCACCCCTGGCCCAGAGCCACGGCTCGCAGACCTTCCTGGAGCGTCTCAACACTGTCTGGCACGAGCGGGCCCTGCAGATCTTCACCGTCATCGTGCTTGGCCACTGGGCGGAGCACTTGGCGCAGGCGTTCCAGATCTACGTCCTCAAATGGCGGGTGCCGCAGGCGCGCGGCGTGCTGGGCCTGTGGTACCCGTGGCTCATCAAGTCGGAGGTGCTGCACTACGGCTACGCCCTCGTCATGCTGATCGGCATCTGGTTGCTGCGCCCCGGGTTCACCGGCACGGCGCGGAAGTGGTGGACGGTGGCGCTCGTCATCCAGTTCTGGCACCACATCGAGCATGCGCTGCTGCAAGGGCAGGCCCTCCTGGGACAGAACCTGTTCAACTCGCCGGTGCCGACGAGCATCGCCCAGCTCTGGATCCCCCGCGTCGAGCTGCACCTGATCTACAACACGATCGTCTTCATCCCCATGGTGATCGCGATGTACTACCACATGTTCCCGCCGGTGGGAGAAGCGGCCCATATGAAATGCACCTGCGCCTTCCAGCCGCGCCTGTCCGCGGCCTGAGCCCGCTGGCCGCGCCTGGGGTGGTGGAGCGTTTCCTGCGCTGGCGCCACGCGCGAACGGCGATGCAGGTCCCGCTGTTCGCCGTGGCCGTGGCCATGGTCGTCCACGGCTTCCTGGGCCCCCAGCTCGCGCCCCGCAACCTCGCCACCCTGCTCACCTGGGTGCACTACCGGGGGGCGCTCGTCCTGGTGCTGCTCGCGGCCGGCAACCTGTTCTGCATGGCGTGTCCCTTCATGCTCCCGCGGACGCTCGCCCGGCGCTTCTTCAAGCCCACCCTGCGCTGGCCCCGCCGGCTGCGCTCCAAGTGGCTGGCGCTGGGGCTCTTCGTGCTCATCCTCTACGCCTACGAGCTGTTCGACCTGTGGAGCTCGCCGTGGTGGACGGCCTGGCTCATCGTCGCCTATTTCGCCACCGCCCTCGTCGTCGACTCCGTGTTCAAGGACGCCTCGTTCTGCAAGTGGGTCTGCCCTCTCGGCCAGTTCAACTTCGTGGCCTCCACCGTCTCGCCCCTGGAGGTGCGCGTCCGCGACGCCGACGCCTGCCTCACGTGCACCACGCACGACTGCATCAAGGGGACCCGCGATCCCGTCGATCCCGCCGTCGTCCTCCAGCAGGGCTGTGAGCTCGGCCTCTTCCTGCCGAAGAAGACGGGGAACATGGACTGCACCTTCTGTCTCGACTGCGTCCATGCCTGCCCGCACGACAACGTCGTCCTGGCGACGCGGGTGCCGGCGAGCGAGCTGTGGGTCGACCCGCGGCGCTCCGGCGTCGGGCTCTTCTCACGGCGCAAGGACCTGGCGGCGCTGGCGATCGTCTTCGCCTTTGGCGCGCTGGTGAACGCCTTCGGCATGGTGAGCCCGGTCTACGCCGTCGAGGAATGGCTGGCCCACCGCCTGGGGACGACCCACGAGGCGCCGGTGCTGGGCACTCTCTTCCTGCTCCTGCTGGTGGTGGAGCCGGTGCTGCTGCTCGGCCTGGCCGCCTGGCTGACGCGCCGGGGAGCCGGCACGCGGGAGCCGCTGGTGCCGGTCACCAACCGCTTCGCCTACGCCTTCATCCCCTTGGGCTTCGGCATCTGGCTGGCCCACTACACCTTCCATTTCGTCACCGGCCTGTGGACCTTCGTGCCGGTGACGCAGGAGGCTCTCGCCGCGATCGGCGTGCCCTGGCTCGGGTCGCCCAACTGGCGTCTCACCGGGCTCTCGCCGGGGCTCGTCCATCCTCTGGAGCTGGGCTTCCTCAGCCTGGGCCTGCTCGGCTCGCTGCTGGTGGCGCACCGGATCGCGGAGCGCGACTATCCGCTGCGCGCCGCGCGCGCGTTCGCGCCCTGGGCCGGCCTCTTCCTCCTGCTGGCCGCTGCCGCCATCTGGCTCCTCTACCAGCCCATGGAGATGCGCGGTACCATGCTGGGAAGCTGACATGACGATGCGCCGCCGCCTGCCTCTCTTCCTCGTCCTTGCCCTCGCGCTCCTGCTCTGCCGGCTGCCGGCCGCAGCTCACCAGGGGCCGCCGTTCCCCATCCTGGTGGACCGGCCCGTGGGCCCGTACGTCGCCTCGGTCTGGACCGATCCGGACATTGGCACGGGCACCTTCTTCGTGATCCTCGACGCGCCGAAGGGGAAGCGCCTGCCCGCCCAGACCCGGGTGCGGATCGGCGTCCGCCCCGTCTCCGGCCGTCTCCCGGAGGTCCTCTATGACGCGGAGGCCCAACCCGTCCGCCACGGTGCCCGCTACTACACCGCGGTGCATTTCGACCGCGGCGAGATGTGGCACGTCCGCTGTCTCCTCGACGGCTCCGCGGGCGGCGGCGAGCTCAGGGCCGACGTCGAGGCCACGCCGGACGGCACCCTCGGACCGCTCGGCTCGCTGATCTACCTCGTGCCTTTCCTGGGCGTGGGGGGGCTGTGGTTGAAGGCGGTGCTGTACAGGAGGAATGCCGGGAAGGCGGTTGCCCAGACACCTCAACGCCCATAGGCGCCCCCTCCCAAGACCCTCATCACCCCGGCCCTCTTCTCCCGCCCCCTCGCCACCCCCTCCCCGGGAGAAGAGGGAGAAAAGCAAGAAAGGACGACAAGGACAGCAAGGACAATAAGGATGAGGAAGACCACCAAGAATCCCTTCAACCGGGTCCCCCTCTCCCGGGGAGGGGGGTTGGGTGGGGCGGGAGAGGGGACAGGGGTGAGGGTCCTCGGGCGGGGGCGCTCCGAACGTGTCGTTGACGTAGCCTTGTTACGCCGATCGTAGCACGGGGTGCGCCGCGAGCCCGGCATGCGTGGCACGGGGATTGAACCTCAGCCGGAAGACGATAGACTCTTCCCTGGAGATTGCCCATGCCCGACGATCGCACGCCTGATCACCGCCCGACGGACCCGCTGACCGACGAGATCTCCGCCGCCGTGGCCGAGGATCTGGAGAATTTCGACGCCGCCCGCGCGGAGCGGGAATCGGAGGCGGCCCTGGCCCACGGCACGGAGCTGCCCAGCAGCGGCCTGCTGAGCTTCTACGACCGCCTGCGAGAGAAGATCTTCAAGGTGGCGGAGAAGCGCGGCGGCAAGCTCCCGGAGGGAGCGCTCCGGGCGCTGATGCTGGTGCCGGACGTGTTCATCCTCCTCGTCCGGCTGGCGCTCGACAAGGAGGTGTCGGGCTCGGCCCGGGCGCTCATCGGCGGCGCGATCGCCTATTTCATCCTGCCGTTCGACCTGCTGCCGGAGGCCATCCTCGGCCCCGCCGGCTACCTGGACGACCTGGTGCTCGCCGCAGCGGTGCTGGCCCAGGCCTTCGGCGGCGATCTCGAGCCCTACGCCCGCAAGCACTGGAGCGGCTCGGAGGATCTGCGCGTCGTCATCCGCGACATCACCGAGACGGCCCAGTCGCTCCTCGGCCAGAACCTCTACGATCGCCTGCGCCGATTGCTCTCCCGGCGGGGCGTCAAGCTCCAGAGCGATTCAGCCCGGGATTGAAATCGGCGTTGCGCCGCTCCCGCAGCTCTTCGAAAACTTCGCGCACGACCGGAAAACCGCCGTCCGGAAAGTTGTCCGGGTTGTCCCAGAACTCGGCGAGGGCGCCGGTGCCCCAGCGCTCATAGACCGCCACCTTGAGCATGAGCTGGAGCTTGTCGCAGGCCTTCACCAGCCGCGCCTCGGGGGTGGTCCCCTGCTGGTATTCGTCATAGAGGAGCCGGGCCCGCCCGTCGAGAGGCGCGAGGACGTCGGCCATGGCTGCCGCCTCAGCCGATTTCTTGGCTCCGTCGGGAAAGTAGTGGGAGGAGGTGCGCGGCAGGTCGCCGATGCGCAGCTCGGCCAGGTCATGGATGAGGGCGATCTCCACCGCCCGCATCACGTCGAGCCCTTCGATCTTCGGTCCCAGGGCCCAGACGAGGAACAGCACGTGCAGGGTGTGCTCGGCGACGCTTTCCGGCTCGGCGACGCCGCGCAGCACGAAGCCGGCGCGGGGGATGCGGTCGAGCATCTGGATCTCGAGGAAGACGTCGAGCAGCGTGCGGTTCGCTTTCATGGCCTGGGGAGGCTACGCTATTCGCCAGGGCGCGTCGAGGGCCTCGTAGGAGCGATCCATGATGAAATCTTCTCTTCGCAGTATTTCTCGCAAGACTCTGCTCCTCGCCGCTCTCGGCGTCGGTGCCGCGTGGGCGTTCTTCAAGAAACCCGAGCCCTCCTCCGGGGCCGCCGGGCCGATCCGGATTTCCGGCCGGGAGATCGAATTTCCGGCCACGGTCACCCGCGCCTCCTTCGAGCGCGAGCTCCTGGGGATGGGGATGCCCGGTTATCACCTGATCGTCTACAAGGACGGTGGAGCGGCGATGGCGTCGCTCTTCCGGGCTGAGGTCACGGACACCCAGGTGCTGGACGCCTTGGAGGGCCTGGGGGCGAAGCCGGGCAATGCCCTGGGCATGGACACCTGGGAGGAGCGGAAGGACAAGGATTCGAAGGCGCCCGACAAGGTCATCGCAGGCCCGCCAGTCGAAGTCCTGGTGCGGGTGCCGGGGAAGGCCGACCTCCTCACTCTCGATCAGATCCTGCAGGACCCGGGCGGCCGCGGCTTCGACATGCGCTTCGGCGGCCACCGCGCCAACATTCCGAAGTGGAAATCCGGCTGTATCGTCTGCCTCTACTCCTGTCCCGGCAGCAAGGTCGGCAACGCCCGCTACACCGTGCGCGACTATGTCGACGAGCGCACCAGGTTCCGTGTCAAGCCGGGGGTGTTGCCGGCGGATGGGACACGGGTGGGGATCGTGTTCCGGCTACCTGGAGCGCCATAGGATCGTTGGCTTCTGGTCGCCGGGAGGGAGCGACGGCCACGCCTTTGGTAAACTTCACAGCACTACGAGATGCTCTGGCCCAGCACCCGGAGCCGCCGAGAGTGGGATGGAGTCGTCGAAAGTCACCAACCTTCCTCCACTCTGCACGGCAAGAGCGAGCAGATAGATATCCGACACCTGCCGCGGCCCATGAAGGTGGTTCGGGTCCACGTGACGCCCCTCGAGCAAGCTGACGGAGCAGGGCCAGAACTCGTGGTATTCGGTACTCGTTGCTCGGCGCAGGCGGTCGATGGCCTCGGAGGGGGACACCGGGCTCGGATACTTTGGCTGACTGATGATGCGGACGAATCCGTTCTGGGTCAGGGCGCCCAGCCGTGCTGGATCTCCCCGGAGATCCACTCCCGAGCCCTCCGATGGTCAACGTGGCTCGCATCGAGCAACGCGAGGAGCACGTTGACGTCGAGAAGCGCTCGCATCACTCGCCGACTTCCTCGCGAAGCTTGTCGATCAACTCATTGGAGACCGCCGTGCCTCGGGCGGGCAGCGGTTCGAAGCCATAGAAGCTCTCCGGTTCGGTGACCCTGTCGTAGGTGCGGTGCCGATGTGTCAAGCCTTCCCGAGCGCACTCCGACAGGATCTCTCCGGCGCTACGTTTCTCTCTCCGGGCTCTCTCCTTGACTGCTAGCAGGACATCGTCCGCGATGTCGAGGGTGGTTCGCATACATCAGATGCTAGCACATCAGGTCAACCCCGGGTGGCCGAACTGGTGGTCTTCTCTTCGGGCGCGTGCCATTCTTGCCGGACCTCCTCCATCACCTGCGGGTCGATCGGCCCGTGCTCCTGTACGAGGTCCGCGAGCAGTCCGGAGAGGCGATCGTGCTGCAACTGATGGCTGAGCGCAAGGTTGACGTAGCCCGAAAGACCGCGAGCGCCGACGATCCTCACGGGCCTCGGCGACGAGCTCTTCATCGAGGGACTGAGAGACCTTTTCGGTGCCATGGCGAGATCTGTCACCGGTACGCCTAAACTCCCCCCATGCTGGACGCTAAATTTCCCCCCTTCGACCACAAAGGGGTGGAAGTCATGGAAAAAGAGCTGAGATCGGGGATGCTCTCCGCAGCGCCTGAAGGTGCGACGAGGAAGCGTTGATCAGCGAGAGCATGTGTGGGGCGGTGCAGGCCCTTCGGGAGCGGGGCGTGTCGAAGAAGGGGATCGCCCGTGAGCTGGGGTTGGACATCAAGACGGTGCGCAAGTGGTGTCGCCGGAGCTGGTCGGCGCAGAAGCGCCCGGGTCGCGGGCGGCTGCTCGCGCCGTGGGAGGGGTTTCTGCGCGCCCGGGCGCCGGAGGTGGGCTTCAATGCCGTGGTGCTGCATCGTGAGCTTCAAGCAATGGGCTACGGGGTTCGTACTGGGCGCTGTTGAAGTACATCGCGCCCTGGCGGGAGCCTTGGCGGGGGGCTGAGCCGGCCACGGTGCGCTTCGAGACGGGCCCTGGCGAGCAAGCGCAGGTGGACTGGGGCTCGACGTGGATCTATCTGGGCGAGCAACGGGTGCGAGTGCACATCTTCACGATGGTTTTGGGCTACAGCCGTCGTCTGTTCGCGCAGGCGTACCGCAGCGAGGGGTTGGATGCGCTGCTCGACGGCCATGCCGCTGCGTTTGCTCACTTCGGGGGCCGTACGGCGACGATCCTTTACGACAACCCGCGCACGATCGTCACCTCGAAGGAGGAATCGACGGGCCAGGTGGTATGGAATGCCACGTTCAAGGACCGGATGGATTTCTACGGGGTGGGGGTGCGGCTGTGCCGGTACTACCGAGCGCAGACGAAAGGTAAGGTGGAGAGCGCAGTCAAGTACGTCAAGGGCAATGGCTTGGCCGGCAAGAGTTTCCGCGACTTCGATGAGCTGAATGCCTACCTGCTGGA
>Ga0136846_1211223_pt1 | contig 18945 bp, 25 predicted proteins | sample HopSoiMetagenom2_FD_96841 | JGI IMG/M metagenome (GOLD analysis project Ga0136846, IMG submission 96841) | Grasslands soil microbial communities from Hopland, California, USA - 2 Assembly 2016 (version 4) | ecosystem: Environmental > Terrestrial > Soil > Grasslands | place: USA: Hopland...
CGAAGCGGACGAGGCCGAGGGCGACGAGACCGAAGGCGACGAGACCGAAGGCGACGAGGACGACGGGGACGGCGAGGACGAACTGCGCTCACGCCGCTCCCGACGGCGCGCGAGCTGACGCCCGCAACCGACGTACCGGACGGAAGGAACTCTCATGACAGTGCAGACAGCTTCTCGGCGCGGCGGCGGCTACCTGGAGCGCCCGGCGCCCAGCGGCCTCGCCGACGTCGTCGAGACCATCCTCGACAAGGGCATCGTGATCGACGTCTACGTGCGTGTGTCGCTCGTGGGGATCGAGCTACTCACGGTGGACGCGCGCATCGTGATCGCCAGCGTGGACACCTACCTGCGCTTCGCAGAGGCCACCAACCGGCTCGACCTCTACGAGAAGGGCGGGAAGGATCTCAGCGAGGCCATCGGTGACCTGCAGGAGACCGGCGCGTCCAAGAAGGTGGGCGGAGCGATTCGGGGAGCGAAGAAGGCGCTCACCGGATCGTCCAGTGACGACGACGAGGACGAGGAGCGTCCGCGCAAGCGTTCTGCGTCGTCGTCCCGGAGGCGGGAGTCGTCCCGTGGCTGAGGCGGCCGTCCTCGAGGACGTCGGCTTCTATTTCTACGGAGTGGTCGCGGCCGGCACCGACCTCGCCGGCCTGTCAGGTCTCGACGAAGTGGAGGTCGAGGCCGTGGAGCACGAAGGTCTGGCCGCCGTGGTCAGTCGGCTGCCCCTGCAGCGCCCGCCGGGGCGCTCCGCGGAGCTGGCCGCCCACGCCCGGGTCGTGGACACGCTCGCGGCAGCGACCACGGTCGTGCCCGCCCAGTTCGGCCTGGTGCTCGACCACGACATCGTGGAGGTGGCCCGGGTGCTGGAGGACGGGGCGCCCCGCTTCCAGGCGCTGCTCGACAGCCTGAACGGCCACGCGCAGCTCAACCTGCGCGCGTCGTACGTGCCGGAGCGGGTGCTGGCCGAGCTGGTGCAGCAGGATCCGCAGGTGGCGGCTCTTCGAGAACGCACCAAGCGACTGCCCGGAGGAACACCGCACCCGGACCTGGTGCGTCTCGGCGAGGCGGTGTCGCGCGCTCTGAACCGCAAGCGCCTGGAGGACGCACAGACCGTCCTGGACGTCGTCCTGCCCTACACGGCCGAGCACGTGGTCCGCCCCGGCGGGGAGTACGACGTGCTGGACGTCGCGCTCCTCGTCGATCGCGAACGCGTTGCGTCGCTCGAGACGACTCTCGAGGGGTTGGCCGAGGTCGTGCACGAGCGGATCCGGTTGCGCTTGGTCGGACCGGTGGCGGCCTACGACTTCGTGGGGAGTGCCTCGTGGGGCTGATCACCGGCTTGGTCACGTGGCCACTGGCACCGCTGCGCGGTGTGGTGGCGGTGGCCGAACAGGTCCAACGCCAGGCGGAGGAGGAGTTCTACGACCCGGTACGCATCCGTGAGCAGCTCGCCGAGGTGCAGCGCCAGCGGACGGACGGCGAGCTCACCGACGAGGAGGCGACCGTCCGTGAGGACGAGCTGGTCGAACGACTCATCGTGGCTCGTGAGCGCCTGGACGGTGCGGACCGATGACTGCCAGCGACAGCCAACCGGCAAAGCGGTCCGCGAAGACGGGTTCTGAGCGAGCGGGCGGCGGCCACCGTCGGCCCGCCGCGGCGAAAGCTCGCTCCCGCCCGACCGCGGAGCCGCTCCAGGTCGCGAGCCAGGCCGCTGAACAGCTGCAGGCCCTGACCGGCCGCGACTCCGAAGCGGTGACCGGGATCGAGCGCACCGACGACGGCTGGGCGGTCCAGGTCGAGGTGCTCGAGCTGCGGCGTGTGCCCACCACCACGGACATGCTGGCCCTGTACGAGGTCCAGACCGACTCCCGGGGCGAGCTGCAGGGCTACCGCCGGCTGAGGCGGTACGCGCGAGGGGCTTCCGACGATGAGTGACCCGAGCCAGCTGACACGCGTGCGCGGCTTCGACAGCACACCGGCCCGACCCGAGTACGGTCCGGCGCCGTCCAGTCTTGCCGACGTGCTCGAGCGGGTGCTGGACAAGGGCATCGTGATCGCCGGAGACATCCAGGTGAACCTCCTCGACATCGAGCTGCTCACCGTGAAGATCCGGCTGCTGGTCGTGTCCGTCGACAAGGCGGCGGAGATGGGCATCGACTGGTGGCGCAACGACCCGACGCTGTCCGGCGAGGCCCGGGGCCGGGAGCTGGAGGACGAGAACGAGCAGCTCAAGGCCCGTCTCAAGGAGCTGGAGAACGAGCGGCCGGAGGAGGTCGAGCAGTGAGCGCGACGGCTCGGTACGTGTTCGCCGTCGCGCGCGGACTGCGAGCCGAGGACCTGACGGGCACCGCCGGCCTCCACGGGGCCCCCCTGCGCGTCGTCGAGCAGGGTGGACTCTCCGCGGTGGTGTGCGACGTCGACCTGGCCGAGTTCGGCGAGCAGCCTCTGATCGACAACCTGGAGGACCTCACGTGGGTGGAGCGGACCGCCCGCACACACAACGAGGTGGTGTGGCGGGTGGCCGGCTGCGCCACCTGCGCTCCACTCCGGCTGGTCACGGTGTGTTCGGACGACGACAGCGTCCGCGCGAAGGTGGATGCGCTGCGCGCCGACCTCGACGAGGTGCTCGACCGCGTGGAAGGGCGACAGGAGTGGAGCCTCAAGGTGCTGGTGCCGCGCCGTCCGGCCGAGGAGCTCGCGACCGCCCCGTCGACCATGTCCGGGACCGACTACCTCCGTCGCAAGCGTGAGGCCGCCGAGCAGCGCCGCGGGCAGGGTGAGGACGCGGCCCGAGCAGCCCATGAGCTCGACGAGGTCGCGCGAGCCCACGCCGTGGCGTCACGTCGTCTGGCTCCTCAGGACCCCCGGCTGAGCGGACGTTCGGAGGCGATGGTCCTCAACGCCGCCTACCTCGTCCAGGCGGACGCGCATGAGCCGTTCCGGACAGCGGTCCTCACCGCCTCCGAGCGGCACCGGGACGTGTCGGTCGAGCTCGACGGGCCGTGGCCGCCGTACTCCTTCGCGGTGCTCGGATGACCGTCACGGCATCCACTGAGACGACGGTCAGCACGGGGGCGAGCCAGGTCTCGCTGGTGGACCTGCTCGATCGGTTGCTCGGCACAGGGGTTGTGCTGGCCGGCGACGTGGTGATCTCGCTGGCCGGCGTCGACCTCGTCGAGATCCGTCTCAACGCCCTGCTCACCTCCGTCCGCGCGGACATGGCTCGTCCTGGGAGGCGGACCCCGTGACCAACGACGCCCACGCCCGGCTTCGGCAGCACCTGGACACGGACCCCGACTCGGTGGCCCGTGAGCTGTTCAAGCTCGTGCTCACGATCATCGAGCTCGTCCGCCAGCTGATGGAGGCCCAGGCGCTGCGCCGGGTGGACGAGGGTGACCTCTCCGACGAGCAGGTCGACGCCCTCGGCCTGGGCCTGCTCCGCCTGGAGGAGGCGATGGACGAGCTCAAGTCCAGGTACGGACTCACCACCGCTGACCTGAACCTCGATCTCGGGCCCCTCGGCACCTTGCTCTCCGACAGTTTCTGACCGCTCACCCAGGAGGTATTCATGGCCATCGACCAAGACGACGCCCGCGCCGAGCTCGTCGCCACCCTCTTGCAGAAGGTGCGCGAGGACACCTACCCGTCGACGACGATGCTCGACCTGATCGAGAAGCTGCTCACGCCGGAGGAACAGCCGACGTACGTCGTGCTGCTCCAGGACAAGATCCGCTCCGAGCGGTTCCCGAGCATGCCGCTCCTGATCCGGCTGGCCGAGCTGGTGGCTCCCTGACCCGCCCGGCCGCGCGACGGTGCGGCGGCCAGCGTCGGGACCGGGGGCGATCGGGGCTGTGGTGCAGTCGGCGCAGCATGCGCAGGCCGCCATATGAAGAGGGGAACCCATGCACCACGACACCGGCCCCGGCGTGACGCCGGATGAGGAGCCTCAGGAGACGAACGGCGCTGCGTCGGACGCCCCAAGGGCAGCGGCGCAACTCCTGGCGATGGCGGCACGCGACGCGGAGCAGTGGGTTTCCGAGGCCAAGGGAGAGGCCGCGACGCTGGTCGAGCAGGCCACGGCAGAGGCCGCTCGGCTCGTCCAGGCCGGCCGCGACGAGGCGGAGCGGTTGACGACGACTGCGCAGGACGAGGCGGAAGCGGTCACGACGAACGCCCACGACGAGGCGGCGCGAGTGCGTGCCGAGCTGGAAGCCGCCAAGCACCACCACGAAGCCGAGGTGGCCGAGCTGCAGCGGCTGGCGTCGGAGTATCGCGAACGCCTGCGCCGACACCTCACCGACCTGTTGCAGCAGCTCGACCACCCGCCTCCGGCCGCGGCGGATGAGGCGACAGAGCCGGACGTCGTCGAGTGACATGAGGCCCGGGCCGCTGTGCCTGCCTTCACGTCAAGCTCAACGCGCCACGCTCGAAAGTCGATCGATGCCGAGCGGTCAGTGCAGCAGCTTGGACCTGTTCCGCCACGGCAGTTTGGACCTGTTACGACCGGTGACGGTGGACGCGATGACCACCAGGACGGCTGCGCAGGCAATCGCCACGATCCAGCGGGTCCAGTCGATGCCCGAACTTCCGTTGCCTCCGAAGGCGGTGTAGATGAACCACCCGACGATGACTCCGCCGATTCCGCACAGGATCGTGAGCCACAGCGGGATGTTGTCCTTGTCGCCGGGGGCTACGAACTTTCCAAGCAAGCCGATGATGATTCCCGCCACGATGACGCCGACGATCTCCATGATGATTGGTCTCCCTCCGGGACCCCAACGACGTGGGCCCCTACAAAGACGTACCCGATTTGACAGGTAGCCCATGCCTGTCGCCGGGGCTGCTGATCCAGGAGTGCGCGAAGCCGGCTCTGCCGGTCCGCGCCGGGGCCGTTCAGACGCTTCTGCAGGCTGCTCGCCGGTCTCGGGTGCTTGCGGCGATCGCGGGCGCCCGGATGCCTCAGGCCGTCTTCGCGGCTGCTGGACTCTTGGCCTTCTTGGCCGCGCCCGTCGTCTTCTTGGCAGTGCTGGTCGTCTTCTTGGCGGAGCTGGTCGCCTTCTTGCTCGCCCGCTTGGTCGCCTTCCCGGCGGCTGCAGCAGCCTTTTTGCCGGTCTCCGCTGGCTGGGGTGTGGACCACACCACCTTGGTGGCCTTCAGCTTCGCGACGAAGGAAGCGCGGCGTGCGGCCCACTTTTCCCTGTCCGTGACGCTCTGCCATCCGCTCTTGAGGTCGAACATCTACTTGTCCCTCCACTTGAGTGCCCTCGAGGGGCGACCCGCCCAGAGTGGGTCCAGCGAATCGTCCAGGGCCGATCAGTGCTCCCTCTCTCCCCGTGCCCACTCAGCGGGTGCGGTACACCAGGCCCGGCCATGCCAGCACCGCTCACCGCCGCGACTGCATCCCTGTACGACGGCCGGGCTGCCGCATGCCATCGACACGGCCCGCTCCCTGTCGATCCACTCGGTGGAGCGCTGGTGGCGGTCGAGCGGCTGCGCGAATATGCGACTGATTTCGTGACGCCTGACCTCAGTCGCCGGGCCATTCGCCGGTCCAGCGTTCGAAGACGCGGGCGCCGCCACGGTCGATGAGGGCCCGGACCACGGTGAAGATGGCTCCCTGGATGGCTGCAGCAACGAGAATCTTGCGGAGTCCGTACTCGGACTCCAGTGGCCTCGGCGGGTCCTCCGAGCTGTCGGGGTCCAGCTGTTTCCAGACCCGTTGGAAGATCTGGCCAGCTATGAGGCCGCCGACGAGGCTGGCAACAAGGCCCCAGGGCCGGTACAGGAGCTTCGCGGACTTGCTGGTCTGCTTTTCTGCCATCATTGCGCCCTTCTCTTGTCGGAGCCATCTGGACCGCCACGGTGTGTGCCGTCCTGGTCCCGGCCTCGCGTCAGACGGATTCGACGGCCACGGTCGATGTAGGCGCGGTCCTTCCTGGCGGCCTTGTCGCTCGTGCGCGTGTCACGGGCGGGAAGCTGGATGACCTCCTCCGCGGGCATACCGGCTTGAAGCTCTCGGCCGCGTTCGAGCTCGGCGTCGAGCTCGGCCCCGAACAGCAGGGCGAGGTTCGTGATCCACAGCCAGAGCAGGAACACGATGACGCCGGCGAGGGAGCCGTAGGTCTTGTTGTAGCTGGAGAAGTTCGCAACGTAGATCCCGAACGCGGCGGAGGCGAGCAGCCAGGTGAGGATCGCCACGGTGGCGCCAACGCTGATCCAGCGGAACTTGGGCTGCTTGACGTTGGGAGTGGCGTAGTACAGCAGTGCGACGATGAGGATGACGACGGCGAGCAGGACCGGCCACTTGGCGATGTTCCAGACCGTGACGACCGATGAGCCGAGTCCGATGGCGTCGCCGACGGCTTGGGCGGCCGGGCCGGTGAGGACGAGGCCGAGAGCGACGATGGCGGTCAGCACGACGGTGACGACGGTGATCAGCAGCATCGCTGGTCGGAGCTTCCAGATGGGCCTGCCCTCGTCGATCTCGTAGACCCGGTTCATGCCGCGGCTGAACGCGCTGACGTAGCCGGAGGCGGACCACAGGGCGGCGGCGAGGCCGAGGATGAGGGCAAGGCCGGCGTTGGGGGTGTCGCTCAGCTGCGTCAAGGTGGGCTCGAGGGTGTCGGCAGCGCTGGAGGCGCCGACGTCACGCAGGATCTGCAGGAGCGTATCGACCGTCTTCTGCCCCTGCCCGACGAGGCCGACCAGCGAGAGCATCGCGATCGCGGCCGGGAACAGGGCGAGAAGCGAGTAGTACGTCAGCGCGGCCGCGAGGTCGGTGCATTGGTCGTCGGAGAACTCACGAACCGTCTTGCGCACGACGTAGACCCACGACTCCTTGGTCAGGTCCGCGGGCGAGTCCGGCTTGTCCGCAGCCTCGTGGCTGGCTTCGTCACGACGGTGGGTACGCCCCTCGGCGGGCCGGTCGCCGTCGTCGCTGCGGCCCTTTGCGCTCATCTGCGTCCCACCCGCGGGCTGCGACGCCGGCGGCGCCTGGCCGGTCGCTGCCACAGCTTGACCAGAACCACCGCGGCGACAGCCGCAAGCACCCCGCCGCCGACACCCAGCACACTCGGCCTGGGTTTCCCGTCGGACCCGACGAGTCGCCGGCGCGCCGACTGGACCTGCACGGTCGCGGCGTCCTTGGCCTCGGTGACGCGGTGACGGACACGGGTCTTCACATCCAGCTTGGCGGTGAGCTGGTCGACCGTGGCCGCCAGCTCCGCGCGGGTGCGGGCGATGTCGGCCTCGAGCTCGGCCATCTCCGGTGTCGCGGCGGGCCCAGCGACGTTCTCGGCGTTCCGGTCGGCCGCGGGGCCAGCCGTGTTCTCATCCATGGATAGCACTCCTGAAGTCGATAGGAAGACCACGCCGAGCAAGACCAGCCGACCCGGTACCCAGTCCGAGCAGCCACGCCGGCCCGAGCGGCGGGCAACTGGGAAAGGAGCTGGTCAGTGGTTCTCGGGGTGACGCACGGCGTCCACGTCCTGCTTGACGTTCTCCACAGCCATGGTCGGGACCGGAGGTGCGGCCTCTTCGACGCGCTTTTTCCCCAGCAGCGCTGCGACACCGGCGCCGGCGAGGAGCACGACGGCGACGATGAGGGCGGCGAGCCAGGCGTCCATCACCAGGGCGAGCACGAGAACGGCGGTGGCGAGGAGAACTCCGACGCCATACAGGGCGAGCAGACCCGCGACGCCGAACATGCCCAGCCCAAGACCCGCCTTCTTCGCCTTGCCGCCCATTTCGAGCTGTGCCAGGCGGAGCTCGTCGCGCAACAGCTGGGACATCTCGTCGGACAGCCGAGAGACCAGCTCGCCGGTCGAGGGCTCATGGCCGGCGTAGGACGCGCCAACGGGATCGCGCCGCAGCGGATCGGCGGCTTGGCTCACGCTGACTTCACACCCCCGTGCCAGAGTGAGCGCCAGTGCCGGTCGGCGAGGGCGCGGTCCCGCTGGACGCGCTTGCGCCGGACACCGCACCTGCCCCGGCGCGGGTGCCGTTGCCGCTCGTCTTCTCGCCGACCTTGTCCTTGACGACCTGCTGCGCCCGGTCCGCCTTGTCCATGACCAGCTGCTGCGCCCGGCCCGCCTTCGCCTGCACCCGCGGGTCGCTCCACAGCTCCTGTGCCCTGGCCGCGATCCGGTCGTACCGCTCACGGCCCGCTCTGGCCCCGAGCACGTACCCGGCACCGAAGCCAACGAGCCACTTCAACTTCCCAGTCATCTGACCCTCCCGAGTCTCGCGACACCCGGCCCCTCCCTCCGGGACCGTCTACGACGTAGATGTGTTGAGACCTCGGTGCCCACCAGCCCCCGGCCCCTCTCCACCCCTCCGGGTGGATGGCCCAGGTCTGTCATTTCCCCGACAGCTTCGCCAGCTGACGCGGCGACCGGCTCGCGCTCGTGCACAAGGCGCTCATCTCGCCCCTGCGCGAGCGATGGAAGGTCGACCTCGAGCACGCTGACGACTGGACCGTCCAGGGCAACATCTCGACCACGAGTTCGAGATCGAGGCGGACGGACGCAAGATCGCCGAGGTCTCCAGGAAGTGGTTCCGTGCCCGCGACACCTACGGTGTCGAGATCGCGCCCGGCGAGAGCTCCGTACTCGTACTGGCCGTCACCGTCGCCGTCGACACGATGGCCCACCCCGGCCAAATGAGGTGTTCCCGGGACGATTCCGCGGCGACCGGGGGGCGGACCTAGGCTCACCCGGGTGACGGAGTACCAGGTGACCCGGTGGCGCGACCTGCCGTCGATGGTAGTGGCGCGGGCCGGCGACGAGACCGTGAAGGCAGAGCTCGCGCAGCGGTTCCAGGACGCGATCGACGAGGCGGCGATGCGGCTGGGCGACACCGGTGCCGACGACTACCTCGCCGGGTGGGAACGGACCCCGTGGACCGCCGCGGACGGGGCACCGGCGGAGGTGCTGGACCGGGTGACTGCCGTCCTCGACGCCGAGTGGCCGGCCGACCGGATCTCGGGCTACCTCGACGGGCTGGGTCGATGAACCGCCTGGCGGCGCTCTTCGGGTCGGGCCGTCCGGTGCTGCTCGACGGCGCAATGGGCACGCTGCTACAGGACAGTGGCCTCGAGGACGGGGCGCCCGGAGAGCTGTGGAACCTCGAGAACCCGCAAGCGGTCCGCGCGGCACATGCGGCGTACGCCGACGCCGGGGCGCGGGTGCTGACCACCAACACCTTCGGCGGCACTCGTCCGCGGCTGGACATGCACGCGCTCGGCGGTCGGCTGGCGGAGGTGAACCGGAACGCGGCTCGGATCGCCCGGTCGGTGGCCGACGAGCGCGGGCTGCTGGTCGCCGGTGACCTCGGTCCCACCGGGGAGCTGCTGTCACCGCTCGGCACGTTGAGCCGCGAGGACGCCCAAGCGCTGTTCGCGGAGCAGCTCGCGGCGTTGGTCGAGGGCGGGATCGACGTGGTGCTGGTCGAGACGCTGAGCGACCTCGGCGAGGCGGACGCGGCCCTGGCCGCAGCACGTCAGGTCGCGCCCGACCTGCCAGTCATGGTCACGATGAGCTTCGACACCAACCTCCGCACGATGATGGGCGTCCGCCCGGGCCAAGCAGTGACCCACCTGGCCGGGGCCGGCGCGGACGCCGTGGGGGCCAACTGCGGTCGTGGTCCGCAGGAGATGGAGGTCATCGCCGCAGAGATGGCGCAGGCCCGCACCGGCGACCTGCTCCTGATCGCCCAGTCGAATGCCGGTCTCCCCCAGGTGGTCGGCGACCACTTCGAGTACGACGCCACCCCACGAGACCTGGCAGCACACTCCTCCCGCCTCGCGGAGCTCGGAATCGACCTGGTCGGCGGCTGCTGTGGATCGACGCCCGCGCACATCGCCGCCATGGCGTGATCCCGGCCCGAAGCAACCTCGACCTGCTTTTCGAGGGTCCGGCCTGACGACGCCAGGGCGCGCCGGGGTTCCAGATGGCCCGGCAACCAGGCTGCGTTGCTCGCAGATCCCGGTGATTTTCCCGGCGCGATCCCAGTGCCTTCCACGCGAGGGTCGACCCACTCGCCACGAAGCCACCAGGAGCCTTCATGTCCCACTCAGTCCACGCGGCCCCGGCGCCGCACGCCGCCACCGACGAGCAGCAGGAGGTGCGCCGTCCCTGGACGGTGCTCGGCCTCATGCTCGCCGCCCAGTTCATGGTCGTGCTCGACGTCAGCGTCGTGAACGTCGCGCTCCCCAGTATCGGCACCGACCTGCACTTCAGCTCCTCTGACTACCAGTGGACGGTGAGCGCCTACGTTCTGCTCAGCGGCGGCCTCCTGCTGCTCGGCGGAAGGCTGTCCGACCTGTTCGACCGGCGACGGATCTTCCTGATCGGCATCACGCTCTTCACCGGCGCATCCCTGGTCAGCGGCCTCGCCGACTCGGCACTCACCCTGGTCCTCGCCCGTGGCGCCCAGGGCGCCGGGGCCGCACTGCTCACGCCGGCCGCCATGTCGATCGTGATGACGGCGTACGCCGGCCGTCAGCGCGCCACCGCCCTCGCTGTCTGGGGCACCATCGCCAGCATGGGCATCGCCGCCGGCGTGCTCTTCGGCGGCCTGCTCACCAGCGCTCTCGACTGGCGCGCGGTGTTCTTCATCAACGTCCCGATCGGAATCATCACGCTGCTCGGTGTCCTCCACGTCGTGCCCAAGGGGACGGCCAGCGGTGCCGGCTTCCGCGGCCTGGACGTGCCCGGCGCGGTCACCCTCGTCGGGGGTCTGCTCCTGCTGGTCAACGCCGTCGAGAGCACCAACAGCCACGGCTGGACCTCGGCCACCACCCTGATCTGTGGCGCAGGGGCCGTCGCGCTGCTGGTCGCCTTCGCGCTGACCGAGCGCAGGGTGGCCAAGCCGCTGGTGCACCCCCACATCTGGAAGCTCCGCTCCTTGGTCTCGGCGTCCACCGTCATGGCCGGAGTCACCGGTGCCCTCGTCGGCGTGATCTTCCTCAGCTCGCTGTTCCTGCAGCTGGTGCTGGGCTCGTCCGCCATCGTCACCGGCTTGGAGTTCCTGCCGCTCGCGGCGATGGTCACCCTGAGCGCGGCGGCAGCGTCCCACCTGATGGCCCAGGCCGGGCCGCGGCTGCTCATCGGGTTCGGCCTGGTCGTCTCGGCGGCCGGAGCGGTCGTCCTGAGCATGGCCGGTGCGGACGCGACGTACGCCGCCGACGTACTGCCCGGCTTCCTCGTGATCGGGCTCGGCGTCGGGCCCGTGTTCGTCGCCGTCTCGGTGGGCGCGATGAGCGAAGTACCGGACCACGCCTCGGGGCTCGCTTCCGGTGTGCTGATGACGGGTCACGAGGTCGGCGCGGCCATCGGGGTCGCCGTGCTCACCGCGGTCGCCGGCGACATCACCAGCAAGGCCGGCTTGGTAGCGGGTCGCCCCGAGGCCTTCGTCGCGGTCGCCGTCCTGCTGCTCACGTTGTTGGTCCCGACCGCCTTCGTGCCGAAGACCGCGGCAGCCGGCGGCGGAGGCCACGGCCACCTGCACTGATCCCTGCACCGATCCCTGCACCGATCCCTGCACTGATCCCGGGCGACCCCGGCGCGCCGGCCCAGCCGGCGCGCCGGGGTCACGTCAGCTGCAGCCGGGTCAGCGCGCCGCGCGAGGTGATGCCGGACTTGGCGAACACGTTTCGCAGGTGGAAGTCGACCGTACGGGGGCTCACGAACAGCTGGGCCGCGACCTCTCGGTTCGACAGGCCCTGCTGGACCAGCTGGGCGACCTGCAGCTCCGTGGGGGTGAGCTCGACCTCGGTCCCCCGGTCACGCTTGCCCACCGTCTCCCCCGACGCCCTCAGCTCCTGGGACGCACGCTCCGCCCACGGAGCGGCCTTGAGGTCCTGGAAGGTCTCGAGGGCGTTGCGCAGGTGCCCGCGGGCGTCGACCCGCCGACGGCGACGCCGCAGGTACTCGCCGTAGGCAAGCTGCGTGCGGGCGCGCTCGAACGGTCGGACGGAGTCGACGTGCAGTGCGATGGAACGCTCGAACCAGGATCCCGCCTCATCCTCGTCACGGCCGGCCGCCAGCACGGCCCGCCCGTGAGCAGCCATCGCGGCCGCCCACGACTGGCCCGTGGCCGCGGCGAACGTCTCCAGGTCCTCGGTCCACAGGCGAGCAGTCTCCGGCTGGTCGGCGTACACAGCCGCCTCGATCCGGTCGAGGCCCGCGGACCGCTGGATGATCGGGTGGCTGATCTGCGCCAGGTGGTGGAACGTCGCGGGCCAGGCAGGTGCCGCATGCACGCCCTTGGCCCACCTCGTGACGTCACGCAGGATCACGTCGAGGACGCCCAGCGGTTGATCGTCGAGGCTGCGTTCGAGGTCCTCGAGCCGACGGTCGTAGGCGTCGTCGCCGCGGAGCGCGGACAGGAGCAGGAGCGTGGCGAGTGGCATCGCGGCCAGGACCGTCTGGCCGGTGCTCTCGCCGAGCCGGAGCGCCTCCTCCTGACGCGCAGCTGCGGTGGACCAGTGGCCGTGGGGTACGTCGCTGAAGGCGAGGCGGGTCAGGGCGTAGAGGACCGTGACCACGGCTCCGGAGCTGCGGGCCGTGGTCAGCAGACGCTCCTGGTAGTCCTCGGAGGAGAGGGTGTCGCCAACGTGCAGCGCCGCGATGGCCAGGTTGGGCAGCAGCTCCTGGTCATCGAGGTCGAGGGGTACGCCGGTGGCCACGGCGCGGGCGAGCAGGGTGCTCGCTGCGGTCCAGTCGCCGGCGACCACCGCCCGCAGCCCGAGCGTCAGCTCGGCATAGCAACGCTGACGTGGCGTCACGTCCGCCGGGAACGTGGCGAACGTGGCCGGCTCGATGGCGACACCGGAGTCGCCATCGAAGGCCGCGAGGGCGGCCGCGATCATCGCCATCTCCCTGGCCCGGTCGGCGTCATGTCCCACGACGTCACGGGCTGCCTCGAGAAGCATTCGATGAGAGACGGGCACCAGGCCGATGTTCCACTCGATGCAGGCCCGCAGCTTGGTCACGTCGGCCAGGAGGAGAGGGTCGGCGGCGGTGGCGCGGGCGGCGTCCGCCAGCCTGAGCGACTGGCCCGGCTGACCGGCCAGCCAGGCGGCGAGGGCCGCCGAGTACCTTCGCCTGGCCCGTCCGTCCGTGTCAGCACTGAGCTCGGCTGCGCGCTCCCACGCCGCGGCGGCGGCCTCGTGACCGCCGCGCTGGGCGGCCCGGGTCGCGGCGACCTCGAGCTCGGCGACCACCTCGGCGTCGGGCTGGTCGATCGCGGCCGCCCGGTGCCAGGCACGCCGGTCGGCGTCGCCCGGCAGCGGCAACGCATCGGCCAGGGCCGCGTGCACCCGGCGACGCTCGGACCTGTCCGCGCCGGCGTACATGGCGGACCGGACCAGTGGGTGCCTCATCTCGACGATGCCGCCAGCGATCCGGACCAGGCCGGAGAGCTCGGCCTCGGCCAGCGCGGCCGGGCCGACACCCAGGTCCGCCGCGGCGCGCTCAACGGTCGCCACCTCCATCGAGTCGTCGGCCGCGGCCACCAGCAGCAGCTGCTGGGCTCCGGCCGACAGCCGGCGGGCTCGATCGAGGAAGACGCGCTCGATCGTGCCGGTCACCGGCAGACGAGCGGGCAGGCTCGAGCGTCCGGCCAGCTGGTCCGAGGAGAGCACGTGCGGCATCTCCACCAGGGCGAGTGGGTTTCCGCCGGTGCTGGCCAACAGCTGGGCGGCCACCTCTGGGCTCACGTCCGAGTTCGCGCGCTCCCGGAGGAGCCCGGTGACGGCCCCCAGGTCCAGTCCCGACAGAGGCAGTACGGGCAGGTCGCCGAAGTCGAGCGTCCGCGCGTCCGCCTCCCGGGCCGCGAAGAGAATCGCCACGCGCTCGACCTCGAGACGTCTCGCCACGAACAGCAGGGCCGCCGCCGACGCCTCGTCGAGCCAATGGGCGTCATCCACGACCACCACCAGTGGCTGGGTCTCAGTGGCCTCCGCGAGGAGGCTGAGCGCCGCGAGGAAGACGAGGTACCGGTCTCCACCCGACTCGTCGGTCTCCAGGCCGAACGCGATCCGCAGCGCCAGCGCCTGCGGCTCCGGAAGATCACCTGCCAACGGCATCAGGGGCCGGAGAAGCCTCTGGAGGGCGGCGAAGGCCAGGGGCGCCTCCGACTCGATCCCCTGGGTCCGCAGCACCCGCATTCCTTCCGCGGCCACGTCCTGGACATCGGTCAGCAGTGCGGTCTTGCCCGAGCCCGCGTCGCCCAGGACGACGAGGGCTCCACCCTGACCGGATCGCGCAGCGTCGAGCAGCTGCGCCACCCGGCTCCGCTCCCGCTCCCGCCCATGCAGCACGCGGCGACCCTACGTCGCCGGGCCGCGGGCCACCGGGCGCGTGCGGAACTCATCGGAGCGCCCATGGCGACCAGGGAGGGCGCCCGCTGCGGGCGCCCTCGCCGCTCAGTCGTCGGTCTCCTGCGCCTCCTTGGCTGCCGCCTTGATGTCGTCCGCCTCGACCTTGTCGATCGCGGACTCGACGATGCGGTCGGCTCTCTCGAGCGCCTCCCGGATCTTGACGGCACCGGGGTCGGAGACCAGGGCGACCAGACCGGAGTGCCCGGGCGGGATCGCGTCCTCGAGCTGCTGCTCGAGCTCGCTGTGGTGATGGCGCTGACGCAGCTTGCCGGCGAGGGCGCCGGCGGAGCCGACCACTGCGGCGCTCCCGAGGATCGACGGAGGGAAGATCACTCCGAGCGCGATGCCGCCCACCACGCCCCACTTGAGCCCGGACTTCGTGCTGTGGTCGGTTGCCTTCTGGACCTCCAGCTTGCCCTCGGCCGAGCGGTTCACCACGATCACGCCCTCGATCTCGACGGTTCGGCCGTCCTCGACGGACTTGAGAGCGTCGTAGGCCTGCATCGCCATGGTGGTGTCACTGAAGTCGGCGACGATGAGGGTGTAGGCCCCGTCGGAGACGGCGGCCGCGCTCATCTCAAGGTCGCCAGTGTTGGTCTCGTCTGTCATGCCGCAAGCTCCTTAGTCGTGTGGGGCTACAACTCTTGAGCGGCAGGACCTCGACGGGCTCACCCGGTACGGGTGGATCGGGCTGAATCGCGCGTCTCGGGCGCCAGCGCCTGGGAGTGCACGTCGCCCCAGACGAGCTGGAAGCCGACGGGGGTGAGCTCACCACGGTCCAGCGCCTGTTCGGCGTCGATCAGGGTCGAGCCGAGCGACACGAGCCGACGGCAGCGGGCCAGGTCGGCGGCCGCACTGGGACCGTAGAGGTACTCCGCGTGGACGACGGCCATGTCGCGGCGCGGCCTGCGCAGGATGCGTCGCAGGGCCAGGAACGGGCCCAGGAAGAGCGTGACCGCCAGGACGAGTGCGATCGGGAGCCCCACCGGGTCGCTCAGCACTCCGAGGGTGGTCGTCGCCAACAGCGCGCCCCCGCCGGGCCACCAGCGCCAGGTCTGCAGCAGCCTGCGCTCGCGCTCGTCGGTGCCCGGCGGGTAGACGACCAGGCGGTAGTGGCGGCCGCCCAGCCGGACCGGCCCGCCGACCAGCGAGCCCCAGCGGCAGCCGATGTCGGGCCAACCTCTGCGCACACCTCAACAGTGCGTCGGGCCGAGCCCCACCGGGAGAGGCGAAGCGGCCAACCTTGCGCCAGAAACGGTCACGGTTCGGCGCGGTGCTGCATCCACTGGTACGTCGCCGGCTGGCCGAGGTTGAACTCCGCCTCGTCCTCGTGGCTGCATCGCGCGAAGCCCGCGCTGGCGTAGCAGCCGATGGCGACCTCGTTGTCGTGGTGGACCCGCAGGAAGACGTTCGTGAGCCCGCCCTTCCGCGCCCGGTCGACCAGCGAGACGGCCAGGGCCCGGCCGAGACCCTGGCGACGCTCGGCCGGGTCCACGACAAGGTGGGCGAGCTCGGCCTCCGCGTCGTCGGGCTCGAGCCACAGCTCCCCGTAGGCGGCCGGGACGCCGGAGCGAAGCAGCAGGAAGCCGGTGATGTCGGGGTCCTCCAGCCAGCCGGCCAGCACCGCATCGGGCGCGGTCGCGGCCGGCACCCACTCGGACGAGAACGGCGAGGCGGCGCACCAGGCCACCACCCTGGCCGCACAGGCGCCGTCGTAGGGGACCAGTCGCAGCCCAGCAGCCATGGGCCGACGGTACGGCGCCGCACTGCCCGTGCTTGTCTCCCAGTTCGGGATGGATGCCCGCGTCGTCCAGGCGCCGGCGACCTCGAGACCATCCGCCGCGAGCTCGAGCGTCAGCAGTAGCCGAGCATCTGGAGCAGCGCCCGCTTCTCCGGCCGGTCCACGGTCAGGTCCCAGCGGGTCTTCGTGTCGATCCAACCCATGGCGTAGGCGCACTGGTAGTCCTTGCGCGGCCGCCAGGCGGCCGGGTCCCCGTCACCTTTGCTGGCGTTGGTGGGTCCGTCCACGGCGAGCAGCTCGCCGAGGTCGTTGGCGAACTGCTTGCGGCGGTCCGGGGCCCAGCGCGAGGCACCGGACGCCCAGGCCTCGGCCAGCGGCACCAGGTGGTCGATCTGGATCGCCTGGGCCTGGGCCGGGTCGTTGAGATCGGTGAAGACCAGGGTCCGGCCGGTGTACGGGTCGACCCAGGTGCCCGCCAGCACGTCGTGGTCACACCGACCCTGTTGGGCGTAGCGGGCGGTACCCGCCACCGCGTCGCGGAGCAGTACGTCGTCTCGCTGGTTGCAGCCGTTGCCGTCGATGTCGAGCCACGCCGAGCCGAACGCGTCGCGGACGTATCCCACCGGTGGCCGGCGCGGCGCCACCTGCAGCGCGCGGAGCCGGGTCCGCGCCTCGGCCTCGGTGCCGACCGGGGTGGGCGAGACCGACGACACGGTGGCGCGAGCGGACGGCAACGGCACCGGCGCGGGCGTCTTCTCCGCGCTCGAGCACCCGGCCAGCAGGAGTACGGCGGCCAGGGCCGCCGACCGAGCGGTCCGGCCGGTCAGGCCGTCGCCGCGTCCGGAGAGGCGGGGAGCCGGCACGGCTGGGGCGCGCCGTCGCAGCAGGGCTCGATGTAGCGGCAGGACGGGCACCGGTTGTGCGCCTGCTCGGCGTACATCTGGGTCGAGCAGTTCGGACACGGGAGGTCGAGGGCCACCAACCCAGCATCGGGGTGGTCACGGACCAAAAGCAGGTCAAACCAGCGTGTCGACCCCCTTTTCGTCGGTGACTATCCCGACTTCTCGAGCCCGAGCGCCTTGGTCAGCTCGTCGGACAGCGAGGCGGCGTAGACGGTGGTCAGGTGGCCGCGGTCACGGTAGGGCAGCACGTCGCCGATGACCGTAGGACACGAGCCGTCCCAGCACAGCCACTTGGTCGGGTCCACGACCTCGGTGTCGGTGGACCGAGCGGCGTCCTCGGAGATGTCGGCGTCGTCGACCGAGGCGGCCAGCGGCTGGAAGAGGCAGTCGCCGAGGTCGTTGCCCTTCTCGGTCAGGCACTCGTCGGGCAAGTCCTCGGACTTCGGTACGTCGCGGAGCAGGACAGTGCGGCCGGCCGTCTGGGACAGCTGGTCGAACAGGTCGACGTAGCCGTCGCGCACCGCGAACGGGATCCCCTCCTTGGGGATCCGGTTGCCGTCCTTGTCGTAGAGCACGGGGTTCGGGCCGCTCGAGGCGACGACGGCCAGGTCCGGATGGATCGACGCGATCTGGTCGAGGGCCCACGACCGGAAGTCGTCGCACTCCGGCCACATCGGCGAACCCGGGACTAGCTCACCCACGGACACGAGCGAGGCGGCGCAGTTCGGCTTCACGAAGTAGTAGGTCTTGTAGCCGAGCTCCTGGCCGATCTTGTCGAAGGCCGGGATCCACATGCGGGCGTGGCTGTTGCCGAAGACGACGATGGACCGGTCCGCGTTCGGGTCGCCGCGCGGGCAGAGCTCCCGCGAGTCGTGCTCGTAGTCGCAGGCACCGACGTCCGGCTCGTCGTCACGGACGGTCAGGATGTCGGGCTCGAGCTGGCTCGGGATCGCCATGTGGTGCCGCGCCGCGATCACCGAGGCCTGGACGAGAGCGACGCGCTTGTCCTTGTCGAGCTGGTACTTCGACGGGTCCTTGACCCCGAAGTTGCTGACCGAGATGGCCGGGTTGTCCCCGAGCGCGCCGGACGCCCACTCGCTGTAGTAGCGGCCGCCGAGAGACGCGACGAGCACCAGCGCCACCGCGGCCGGGTAGAGCATCAGAGCGCGGCGGACGGGGAACCGCCCCGGCGACCGGAACGGCTGCTCGACGTACCTGTAGGTCAACGCGGACAGCCCGAAGACCGCCACCAGGCAGACCGCGGTCCGCCAGAAGCCGAGCCCGTGGCCGAGGTCGGGGTCGACCTCGCGCGCCGCGACGATCAGCACCGGCCAGTGCCACAGGTAGAGCGAGTAGGACCAGTCCCCCACCGTCCGCATCGGGCGTACGCCGAGCGCGCGGATCGGCGCCGGCTGGGTCGCCTGCCCGCCGGCCCCGGCGAGGAGCACCAGCGCCGACCCGACGACGGGGAGGGCGGCGGCGTACCCGGGGAAGGGCGTGGCGTCGGAGTAGAAGAGGCACGCGGCTGCGATCAGGACCAGACCGGCGGAGCAGACCAGGCCGCGCAGGAGTCCGGACCAGCGTGCGGCGATCCGGGTGGCCACCAGGGCGATGAGCGCGCCGAAGCCGAGCTCCCAGACTCGCGCGAGCGTCGAGAAGTACGCCGCCAGCGGGTCTGACGCCGTGTAGACCACCGACCAGGTGAAGGACGCGGCGGTCAACAGGGCCAGCACGGCGAGCACCAGCCGTCGGGGCAGGGCCCGGCGCCTCGAGACCAGCACCAGGACGAGCAGCAGCGCCGGCCAGACCAGGTAGAACTGCTCCTCCACCGACAGCGACCAGTAGTGCTGCAGCGGCGAAGGTGGCTGGTCCCGGGCGAAGTAGTCGGTGCCGACAGCGGCGAAGCGGATGTTGGCGGC
>Ga0136846_1238641_pt1 | contig 18941 bp, 22 predicted proteins | sample HopSoiMetagenom2_FD_96841 | JGI IMG/M metagenome (GOLD analysis project Ga0136846, IMG submission 96841) | Grasslands soil microbial communities from Hopland, California, USA - 2 Assembly 2016 (version 4) | ecosystem: Environmental > Terrestrial > Soil > Grasslands | place: USA: Hopland...
ATCTGCCCCGTGTTGAAGTTCATGAGCACCCACGCCTTGTTGGCGAGCACCGGCACCGAGAGTCCGTTCGCGTCGGTGGTCGTCGCGGGTTCGGCAGATGCAACCGGCTTTGGCTTGTGGGCTGCTGCGTGGGGCTTGGGATGCGCCGCGCCGGAAGCAGTCCCAGCCAAGCCAACTAGGATCGCGGTTGCAAGGATGGAAGTGAGCAGCGGAGAAGTGCGGAGACTGAGGCTCATTGAGAGATGCTTCCTGAAGAAGCCAGTATGTGAATCGCGACCAACCAAGGACGGCGAAATCTGGTTCGGCGTACGTGGGTGCGCTCGACAGTTGGTCGCGCGCGGAAGATGATCAATTGTCGCGGATCTGCCTGCCTGACTGACTCGGCGGGTGACTGGCGATCCGGCGGCATGACGCCGACGACGTCTTCTTGAAAGATGCGCAACACGTCAGGAAGCGCAGATGGCCCACCCCGAAGTCTTGTGGCGCGCGACGGACCTGGCAGGAGGCTCAGCTCTAACAATCCATGGTGTCCTTGTACGACGGAAGCGTTCCACGGCACGAGTGGCGGAGCATGCCACGAGAGCGAATCGAGATTCCTGACCTCCGTGTCCGCTTCGCGGCGTCGCGGGTGCAACCTTGCAAAGTCCGAAACGGGGTATCTGGAGCCTTCGAAAGAGACGCTGCGCGCGATATTCGACGGCGCGCTTTGGCAACTGCCCAAATTCACCCTCTTGGTGGCACGGCCGCGCAGCTCTACGTCTTCGTTGGGTTGGCCGCCGTCCTCAACTGCTTGGGCAGCAGGTGGTCCAGCTCAGACTCGCTGAAGAAGAGTTCCTCTTGGTCCTTCAACGCGCGCTGGGCCGCGGCGTAGGCTTTGGAGTCCGTTCGGGACGCGCCGCGATAGATCTCTTCGAGCTCCTCGTTCATAGCGTCGCGTCGCTGGGCCGCCCTCAGGCCGCACTTCAGTCGGATCGGCGTGCAGGTTCAGTCGAGTGTCTGAAAGACACCCTTTTCAGACACTCATAGGTGGCGTACCGCTCAAGTGCGGCAATTTCTCGCTTGAGCCACGCCTTCTGCTCCCCGATGCGCGGTTGCCGGAATCCTCTTCTGCTCGCTTGATGAATGGGGCCAAGCCAGTCGGGAAGAGGTCATGTGGCGGCTCGTCACGATCGCGCTCCACGCCGAAGAACGTCAGCAGTCGATCCTGGCGCGCGTATGCCGCCGGCTCGCAGTGCCCTCGGCACTTCAATCATCAGATGCCGGACGTATGGACGTATGACGTCAACCGTGACAGGGATGCCCTCACCACAGGCCGTCAATGGCGCTGGCCTATACCCTCTGCGTTCTCGCCGGCGCGCGGTGTCGTCGAGCAGTTGCAGCGCCTGCCTCTGGTCTGCAGCAGGCTCGCACAGGCGAACCTTTGCCGCCCCACATGCGAACGAGTTCCCACTCCCCGAACAGGTCCTGCTGCACAAGCGCGAGGTAATAGTGTGTAGCGGTTTGCCTTTCCCATCGGTGCAAATCGGTCGCAAATCAATTTGAGCCGGCGAACGCGTCGATTGCGAGCCCGAGCCGTTTCGATTGCAAGCCGCTACACCTAGTGCGGCGTTTCGACGGTAGCGAATGTGCAAGTTCCCACGGAATTCGCTGGTGGTTCGTCGAGTAGTTGAAAAGACAAGCAAGTTGCGCGTGCATTCCGCCGTTGAACTGGTAACCGTACCCGTGCAGATTTGGGAGGCGTGGGTTCCACACGAAACGACGAGGGGCCCGCATGGGTAACGCAGTAGTCATCAAGAACGGCATGGCACGTCGAATCAATCCGAAGACCGGCGGCGATCAAGGGCAGCTGGGTATCCCCGGTGCCGTTAGCGCGGCCAGCGACGGGCAGTTCATCGTCGTGGTCTACAAGACCGGCAGTGCGCGCCGCTACGACGCGAACACGGGTGGCGACAAAGGCTTGCTCGGATCGCCCCACGCGGTGAGCTGCAGCCTGTCGGGTGGGATCGCGATCCTCAGCTATGTCAACGGCTCGGCCCGACGGTATGACGTTCGCACCGGCAGCGACAAGGGGCTCGCTTCAGCCGCTTCTCAACGCGGCTGACACAGTTTCATCAATGACAGGGGTTGCCCATGCTTATACAAAATTATGGCTTGTTCTGGAAGGTCAACGAGATCGACTGGTTTCCGGGCGGAGGCTCGCGGGGGTTTCGTCTGCTGGGGCGGCGCGGCTCGCAGGCTGCGAACCTGGATCTGGCTGACTTCCGCAACCAGAAGGGCATCTATCTCTTGTACGGCAACCGCGGGCCGCACTATGTCGGTCTGTGCCGCAAGCAGGGGCTGGGCACACGACTCAAGCAGCACCTGTCCGACAAGCACGAGGACAAGTGGGATCGGTTCTCGTGGTTCGGGTTCTGTGCGTTGCAAAGGACCCGCAACAAGAAGACGGGGTTGCTGTCGTTGCGGGAGCTACCGCAGGTCCAGTTGGGTGCGCCGACAAAGGCGATCGCAGACCTCGAAGCCCTGTTGATCAAGGCCATGGGGCTTAGCAACGTGGCCGACATGAAGTTTCAATCGGCGCTGGAGTGGCTGCAGGTGGACGAGGACGAAACGGAAAAGTATATGAATCTGGCGAGCGGACGATAGCTGCATCGACGTAGCGGTTCTGTCGCAATAAGGGCATGAGGTTGCTTGTGATTTGATGGGACGCGCAGGTGCTGCTGATTGGCTACGCCAGGGTGTCGAAGTCCGACGGGGCACAGACTGTGGCGCCGCAGCGCGATGCCCTGCTTTTTGCCGGGGTCACCAGGCTACGACGTGCGCGCGCTGTGCGAACAGTTCGAAGCGAAGCCGGCTGAAATCCGCGAGTTGCTGCGCGGCACGCTAAATCCGCAGCGATCCACGGAATTGATCGAGGAGATGCGGGCGGCGGCACTGCCGCTGTGACCGGTTGACGCTGCGAAGGTGATCGAGCGGATCAGCAATGTGCGTCCGTGTCACGCAATGTGGTTTGCGGATCAATCAATGTGCGCCTGAAGCCTCGATCCGTCTCACGGAATGTGCGTCGGAATCGAGCATCTATTGCGCGTCCGGGCCAACATCATTGCGCGTCACTAGCAACCAGCCCCGGCGTCAGGACAGGATTAAGTGCCACTGAGACTGCATTGCATGGCGCCTGGACCGAATTAACTGCAACTGAGTTTCTTCAGTGGTAGTCGTCTTCGAGCTGATGTCGAACGGCCAGGATGTTGATGGTCGCTCCATCTTCAATCTCGTAGAGAACGACGTAACCAGCACTGCGGAATGGAATGACCAGCTCTCGTAGGAAAGGGCTTTGGCCAGACTTCCGAAATATAAAGGGAGCGCGGCGCAGGTGGCTTTCGACCTCTGTGGTGATGGTGTCGATCGCGAGCTGCGCAGCGTCGAAATCTTCGGCGGTCTGAGCACGGTCGAGCAAGAAATCGAAGAGACGAAGCAGATCGTCACGGGCTGTGTCGGTGTAGCGAACCTCGAAATCACCCTTCATCCAAGAACCTGCTTGCGCCGGGCATCGAGCCTGCGCTGCAACTCGCCGTGCACCGCTGCGGCTGAGTGGTACAGGCCCGTGTGCTTGGCGTCCTCACTCGACTTCAAGCCACGAGCAAGAAACTCGGCCTGCACCCGGCGACGGTGAATGGTCTCGCGCATCGCCGTTTCGATCAAGCTTGTCAGCGTCTCGCCTTCACGAAGTACGCTTTCGGCCGCCTCACGCAGCTCGGCCTCGACTCGAAGGGATGGGAAGGTTGCGGTCTTCATGATGACAGTGCGTTGCAAGTGCGATTCGATGAGTGTACCGGGGTTCTCCCCCAGCAAGTACACATCGAGGGTGTCGGTTTGATGTATAGCCAAAGTGGACGTCAAGCGACCCCCATCCGGGACGCCGAAGTAGAGTCCAGGGCGGCATGTCATTGACATGCAAGCAGCAGCCTCTTGGCTTCAACCTGACACTTTTTCTCTTGCAAATAGTCCGGTCCCGGCGCCATGCAATGCAGCCCTGGGCGGTGGAATGCAGGCTCAGTGGCACTTAATCCTGTCCTGCCGCCGGCCCTGGTTGCAGTTAATTCGGTCCTGAAACCGCGTCGATGCAGTCCTGAGCGGTTTGAAATGCAGTCCTCTACATGTACCTGACAGGTCTGACAGCTTGCAAGGTACGTCGAACGCCAACCAAACTGGGCGTCCACCGAGCTTGGCCGGCATCCACGGCCGTCACTGCGGAGGCTGCGATGACACCGAATTTGAGAGCGCCTGAATTCGCCGCGAGAGCGATCGAAAGCCTGGGATCAGGCGCATTCCTGCAAGGCTGAATCGGTGGCCGCGAAACCTGGGTACCAGCGCGCGAAGTCGCCTCACGCAAGCGTCCGTCGAGCACGCTGGTTCGTACTTGCAGGAATGCGCCTGACCCCACCAGGCTTTCGATCGCTCTCCTTCGACGCCGACGGCAGCTACCTGCTCGAACTGCCCTACGCCGACCCGCGCGAGCGGGTGATGGACATATTGCGGCATGTGCCGGAGGTGGGGGTGCGATGGGCGGCGGGGTTGCGGGACATGGTCGAAAAGAAGTTGCGCGAAGGTCTTCGCAGGCTCACGCCATGACCCTAGACAACGCCAACATCAAGCCCATGCTCAACCTCGGTTACAGCGGCGCGACGCCGTCCGCCGCCTTCGCCTACTGGGGCAAGGCTCGTCCCCAGGAAGGCGCAGCGGAGTTGCATCTGCTGGTCTATCACTCGCTCGATGTCGCCGCCGTCGGCCGCGTTTACTTGCAACACACACCAGCGCTGATGGCCTGGCTCCGCAACCAATTCAACGCGCCTTCGGACGAAGCGCTGCAAGACTGGATCACTTTCTGGCTGGCACTGCACGACCTGGGCAAGTTCTCGGTTGGCTTCCAGGGCCAGCGCGCCGATCTGGCGGAGCGACTGCAAGGCGAACCTTCCCTGAATCGAGCCCCTGCCAACGTCAGGCACGACAGTCTCGGCATGCAGTTCTGGACGGACCATGTGCAGCCCCGCGCGGAGGAGCAAGGATGGTTCGGAAACGACCTCGACTACTTTGACGGCATCGCCTATTGGGTTCGCGCTGTAACCGGCCACCACGGCCAACCGCCGCTCAGCCACGTGCAATTCATGCAAGACCACTTCCGGCCGCGCGACGTGGCCGCAGTCCATTCTTTCGTTGACGCCATGCGCACGATGCTGCTCACGCCCGCTGCGGCGAGCCTGCCGCAGGCCCAGGACGCCATCGGGTTCCTGAAGGCGAGCAAGGATCTGTCTTGGTGGGTGGCGGGCCTGGCCGTGCTGGCCGACTGGATCGGCTCGAACTCCGATGTGTTCGTGTACCGCGACGAGCCCCGCACGTCCATCGGCAACTACTGGGTCGAAGCGCTGGCGCTGGCGCGACACGCCCTCTTGCATTCGGGCGTGCTTCCGGTCGGTCGGCAGGTTCTGCGCTCGTTCGGCGAACTGTTTCCAACCATCGCCCAGCCCTCCCCACTACAACACTGGGCCGCATCGGTCAGCCTATCTCCCGGCCCGCAGATTCATTTGCTGGAGGACGTCACTGGCGCCGGCAAAACAGAGGCGGCTGTCACGCTGGCCCACCGCCTGCTGGCGGCTGGCTGTGCTGACGGCTTCTTTATCGGCCTGCCGACAATGGCCACCGCCAATGCAATGTATGGACGCATCGCCGAGGTCTACCGCCTATTGTTCGACGGCAATGCCAGCCTCGTGCTGGCGCACGGACGCAAAAGATTGGTTGAAGACTTCGAAGCCACCGTCATCGAACCCGGCAGCGAGGAGGGCGACGCGCGGCAGCGTGATGAAAGCGCCACCAGCCGCTGCACACGCTGGCTGGCGGATCACAACAAGCGTGCCTTGCTGTCGCCCGCGGGCGTGGGCACCGTGGACCAGGCCCTGCTCGGTGCCCTTCAAAGCAAGCACCAGTCCCTGCGCTTGCTGGGGCTGGCGCGCAAGGTCCTCGTCATCGATGAAGTCCACGCCTGCGATGCCTACATGCAGCGCACGCTGGAGATTCTCCTGCGCTTTCATGCACGTGCAGGCGGCAGTGCCATCTTGCTCTCCGCCACGATGCCAGAGCGCATGAAAGCGGCCTTGCTCAAGGCGTTTGCCAGCGGGTGTCAGCAATCCGAGCCCGGTCTGATCTCGCAGGCCTACCCACTCGCCACGTCATGGTCAGCGTTGTCGCCTGCCACCCTGTCCGAAGCCGCCATCGACACGCGCGCTGACGTCCGTCGCCGAGTGCAGGTGCGCTACGAAACCGATTTCGAAGCCATCGTCGGCGGCATCGTCGCCGCCCTGGCGGCTGGCCAGTGCGTGGCCTGGATTCGCAACACCGTTGGCGATGCCCTGGAGGCCCGCACCGCGCTGGCGGCACACGTGGAAGCCGAACGCATCACACTCTTCCACGCGCGGTTTGCACTGGGCGACCGGCTCGACATCGAAGAGTCCGTGTTGGCGACTTTCGGCCCCGGCAGCGGCCCCGAGCAGCGCAGCGGCCGGCTGCTGATTGCCACGCAGGTAGCCGAGCAGTCGCTGGATGTGGACTTCGACTTGGTGGTGTCCGATCTCGCGCCCGTCGACCGGATCATCCAGCGTGCCGGCCGCCTGCGCCGCCACGTGCGCGACTTGCACGGCCAACGCCTCACACAGCGCGGCGCCACCGACCAGCGTGGCGAGCCCTGCCTGTGGGTGCTGGGCCCGGTGTGGGCCGAGGCGCCGCCGGCCAACTGGTTCAAACAGGTGTTCCCCAGGGCAGCAAGCGTCTATCCCCACCATGGTCAGCTGTGGTTGACGGCGGGTGCGCTGCGCAGCGGCCAGTTCACCATGCCGGACGATGCGCGCACGCTAGTCGAAACCGTGTTCGCGGATGAAGACACCTTGCCCAAGGGCCTGCAAGGTAACGCGAACCAGGCCGAGGGAAAGGCCTATGGCGACGCCAGCCTGGCCGACATGAACAGCGTGAAGCTCGTCAAAGGCTATACCCGCGACGGCATCGAATGGAGCTCTGACACCGTCACGCCCTCCCGCCTGGGGGAAGACACCATCGATGTGATGCTCGGCCGCTGGCACGGCGACCAACTGCGTCCGTGGCGCGACGACAAACCGCCTCGGCATCAATGGACTTACAGCACAGTGCGGGTGGCCAAGCGGCTGATTGCCAGCGCGTTACCACCGAGTTCACTCGCGCGCGCAGCGGCGCTTCAAGCCGTGCTCGAGCAAATGCCCGGCGGTGGCCAATGGTCGGTGTTGTTGGCATTGGACGAACAGGACGGGGCGCACGTCGGTCAAGCCTGCGCCATGGCCAAAGGCAATCTGCCACCGTCAGTGACCACCTGGCGCTACGACGCCGCCATGGGGTTGCGCGCTGAACCCACTTCAACACCGGAGCACGAATGAACCTGCTTGAAGAACGCTGGATGCCTGTGCGACTGCACGACGGTGGGCGCGAATGGGTCGCCCCGCATCAACTCTCAGACTCGCGTATTGCGGCCTTCGACGCCGACCGTGCCGACTTCAACGGCGCGCTGGCGCAGTTCGCAATCGGACTGCTGCAAACCTCCACGCCGATGGATAACGCTCTCGAGTGGCGCGCGCTCTTCAACATTCCGCCGTCGAGCGAGACGCTGAAGGAATGGTTCCTGCCTTGCAAGATCGCTTTCGAGTTCGACGGTAACGGCGCACGCTTCATGCAGGACTTCGACTTGAGGGTGACGGAAGGGGAGTCACTGGGCATCGGCAGTTTGCTTATTGAAACGCCCGGCGAAAACACGCTGAAGAACAACAGCGACCACTTCATCAAGCGCGGTCTGTTGAATCAGCTTTGCCCGTGCTGCGCAGTGCTGGCGCTTTTCACCTTGCAAGTAAACGCCCCTGCGGGTGGTGCAGGACACCGTACCGGGCTGCGAGGCGGTGGCCCCCTCACCACTTTGCTGCTGGCCGAGAAACGCCCGGATGTTCTTCGCAGCCTCTGGCATGACCTTTGGTTGAACGTGCGCGAGCGCGAAGGCTTTCTGGCATCAGGCGGTGACTCGACCAAGACGGCACCTCGCCTCAGCTTTCCGTGGCTCGCGAGTGTGACTGAAATTCAGAGTGAAGGTGGCTCTGTCACGCCGGTGCAGACACACCCCGCGCACGTGTTCTGGGCCATGCCGCGGCGCATCCGTTTGGACTTTGAAGCAGTCAGCACCGGTGTCTGCGACCTGTGCGAATGCGACTCGGCTCACCTGGTATGTCGCTACGTCACGCGCAATTACGGACTCAACTACAAGGGGCCGTGGTCTCACCCGCTTTCACCCTACTACGAGTCCAAGGAAGGATGGCTGCCACTGCACCCGCAACCCGGCGGATTGGGGTATAGGCACTGGCTGGGTTGGGTGTTGGGGATGCAGAACGAGAAGCGAAATGTCAAGCGGGCCGAGGTGGTTGCGCAGTTCTTCGAATCACAAGTCCAAAGGCGCACCGGTGTGGGCTTACGGCTGTGGGCTTTTGGCTACGACATGGACAACATGAAGGCCCGCTGCTGGTACGAAGCCATGATGCCTCTCTACGCGTTGAACGACTGCGACCCCAACTTGCAGAGAGACTTGCGCGAAGAAATCGGCACCTGGCTTGCCGGCGCAGATCTGTCAGCCCGTTACACCCGAGACGCCGTCAAAGACGCCTGGTTCGGCAACGACGCGCGCGGTGAGTTCAGCTTCGTCGATGCCGCGTTCTGGAGCCATACCGAACCGACGTTCTATGAACTGCTGGGCGAGCGCATCAAAGCCGCGCGCGAAGGCCTGACGACGGACCGGCAAGAGATTGCCGAACGTTGGCGGGCCGGCCTGCGCACTGCAGCCCTGCGCCTGTTCGACAAGGAACTGGTCGGTACCGGCCCTATCGAGCGCCAGAACCCGGCGCGCATTGCCAAGGCCCACCACCAACTCGGTGTGAACCTGAACGGACCCAAGCTGCGTACCACGCTGGGCTTGCCAGTCAAAGTGAATCCGAATCCCAGCAAGGCAAAGGGCGCCAAAGCGGCGTAAGGAGAACCCATGGCCACTCAAAATCGGTTTGCTCTGGGCGACGCTCCCAAAGCTGTTCTCAAGCGCTGGTGGCACACCATCAGCCGCGACGACGCAAGCGGGAGCGCACGTACCGATCGCGCCACGCTCAGGCGCGCAGACAGTCTTCGCGCTGTGGCTTGCACACCGGCCTACCAGCGCGTCTATCGCGAGATGGCGGCCGCGCATGCGGGCGAGCCTTGGCGCGATTTCGAACAGGAGCGTATCGCCGCCATCGTCGCATTGGCGGCGCACGTGAAGGAGAGCAGCCCACAATCGCTGCCCAAAGCCATGAGCCACCCGGCCGAGGGCAGTGATCGCAACCCGGTGAGCGAACTTCGTTTTGCGCGCTTGTTGAACGCGCCAGACATCGAAGCCGTTTTCACCGGTGTGCGCCGAAGCTTGCCCTTGATCGCACACACGGTCGATGTGTTGTCGCTGGCTGACGACGTGTTCAGCTGGGGCGATGTTGTCAAGAAGAGCTGGGCCTATGACTACGCCTGGCCCAAGAAATCTGGCGACTGAGCCGCAGCATCTGCAGCTGCGCCTGTCCCGCCAAGCGTTACCCGCCAGATCACTATTCACCAGAGAGAGCCCCATGACCCGCTTTGTCCAACTCCACGTGCTGACCAGCTACCCGCCCTCCAATCTCAACCGCGACGACACCGGTCGGCCGAAGACCGCTCTGGTAGGTGATGCCAACCGACTTCGCCTTTCATCGCAGAGCCAGAAGCGCGCCTGGAGAACATCGAATGTCTTCGAAGTGGCCTTGGCCGGCAACCTGGGCACGCGCACCAAGCTCATGGGCAAGCAGGTGTTCAACGACCTCAAGGCCGGCGGCATCGGCGAGAAGACCGCCCGTGAATGGGCCAAAGAGATTGCCAAGCAATTCGGCAAGCTGAAGTCGGAGAAGAAGACCGAGAACGATGCCGATCTTGAAATCGAGCAGCTCGCACATTTCAGCCCGGAAGAGAAGGACGCCATCGATGCGTTGGTAAAGGCGCTCGTCGCCCGCAACGAAGCACCCACCGCCAATGAGCTGAAGCTGCTGAGCCGCCCACGCCGAGCGGTAGACATCGCCATGTTCGGTCGCATGCTCGCCGATGCGGCCGAGTTCAACGTGGAAGCCGCCGTGCAGGTCGCCCACGCGATCACCGTCCACAAAGCAGCCGTTGAAGACGACTACTTCAGCGCCGTGGACGACCTCAACAAGCGTGAGGACACGGGTGCCGGCCACATCGGTGAACGCGGCTACGGCGCTGGCCTGTTTTACCTGTACATCGCCATTGACCGCGAGCTGCTGAAGAGAAACCTTGGCGGCGATGAAGCGCTGACTGCCCGCGCGCTCGAAGCGCTGATCCACGCCATCACCAAGGTGTCACCCACGGGAATGCAGAACAGCTTTGCATCGCGCGCATATGCGAGCTATGTGCTTGCCGAAAAGGGCAACCAGCAGCCACGGTCTCTGGCGCAGGCCTATCTGAAACCCGTGAAGCCATTCGGCGACGAGGACATCTTTGAGAAGTCTGTCGCCGCCCTGGAAACGCGGCTGAACAACTTCGATGCCGTCTATGGCGCTTGTGCCGAGAGCCGCTACACGGTGAATGTAGAAAAGCCCGAAGGCTCGATCGCCGAGCTGGTGAAGTTCGTGACGGAGTGAGCGCGATGGACTACCTGGTCTTTCAACTTCAGGCGCCGCTGTCGTCGTGGGGCGAACCTGCGGTGGGCGAGTTTCGCGGTACGGCGGAGCATCCGTCACAGTCGGCGTTGGTGGGATTGCTCGGCGCTGCGCTGGGCGTGGAGCGCGGCGACGAAGCCGCCCACGCATCATTGCGCGACGGCTACGGCTTTGCCGTGGGCCTGCAATCGGCTGGTAGCCTGCTCCGCGACTACCACACGGCCCAGGTGCCACCGCGCTCAGCGCTCAAGGGGCGACCCAACGCCACACGGCGGGATGAGCTGGCCGTTCCAAAGCTAGACCTGAGTACCATCCTGTCAACGCGCGACTACCGGCAAAACGCGGCCAGCCTGGTGGCGATGCAGCCGCGTGGCTCGCATCCACCGCCACATACCCTGCCCGCGTTGGCGGCGGCACTGCGCGAACCAAGGTTCACCCTCTACCTTGGGCGCAAGGCGTGCCCGCCGGCTGCGCCGTTGTGGCCACAGGTCATCGCCGCCGAATCGGCGAAGGCTGCCTTTGCTCACTACGCCCACATGCATGAGGCGGCTCGACAGGCCGCGGCTGACAAGCGCGGCCGGCTGCCGCTGGAAGCGCTGCTGCCGCTGACCCGCATCGCCTTTGACGAGCATGTGCATGCCGGCGTGGGCCACGACCTCAGCATCCGCCGCAAAGACCGCCTCATTCGCCGCAAGGGCTGGCAGTTTGGCGACCGAACCGAACACATTGCACTCATCACCCCCAAGGTCTGACCATGTACTTCAGCCTGATCACCCCGGCCCAAGGTCGTGAGCGAGAAGCCGTCCAGCAGCGGATGAATGGCCCATATGCCGATCATCAATGGCTGTGGCAACTGTTCCCGGCGCTTGCCGGCACGGCGCGCGACTTTCTCTTTCGGCGCCATGAAGTGGATGGCATGCCGCGCTTCTACGTGCTGTCGAAGCGCAAGCCCGACGCCGTCCACGAGGCGTGGCAGGTGCAGACGCGTGACTACGCGCCACAAATTGCCGCAGGTACGAGCCTGCGCTTCGAGTTGCGCGCCAACCCTACCGTACGCCACGGCCGCGACGGCAAGTCGAAGCGGCATGACGTGGTGATGGAGGCCAAGAAGCAGCTGCTCTCTGCCAAAGGCCTTTCTCGTTGGGCCGATTGGAATGACGACACGCGGCCCGCGCTCTACAGCATCGTGCAGCAGAGTTGCAGCGCATGGCTGGCGCGTCGCTCTGAAAGAATGGGGTTTACCCTCGACGCCGATTCACTGGCGGCGGAAGCGTATGAGCAACACGACGACCCGTCCGATCGCAAGCTGCAATTCACCACGGTGGATTTCAGCGGACAGCTGACGGTCAGCGACCCGCAGGCGTTTGCCGCTGCATTGGCGGGCGGCATCGGCCACGCCAAAGCCTTCGGCTGCGGTTTGCTCCTTGTACGCCCAGTGGGCTAAGCTAGTGGCCACTGCACGCCGTCAATTCCCTGTTGGCCAGCGGTACTACCTGTCTCGGCCGCGCGCGGATCGAGCGCTGGGTGAACTCGGCGAGTAGCCGGTCGCGACCGTGTCCACAGGCATCCTTCCCCCGCTGAAGCCCATCCCGATCAAGGAGCGGGTGTCGGTCATCTTCATCGAGCGCGGCGAGATCGACATGCTCGACGGCGCCTTCGTGGTGGTGGACGCCACCGGCATCCGCACCCACATTCCGGTGGGCGGCGTGGCCTGCATCATGCTGGAGCCGGGCACGCGCTTGTCGCACCGCGCAGCGGCACTGGCGGCGCGCGTGGGCACGTTGCTGGTGTGGGTGGGCGAGGCCGGCGTGCGTCTTTATTCGGCTGGGCAGCCCGGCGGTGCTCGCTCGGACAGGCTGCTCTACCAGGCCAGGCTGGCGCTGGACGAAGCGTTGCGTCTGAAGGTGGTGCGCAAGATGTACGCGCTGCGCTTCGGCGAGGAGCCGCCCGAACGGCGCAGCGTCGAACAGCTTCGCGGCATCGAGGGCGCACGCGTACGCCGCACCTACCAGTTGCTGGCCCACCAGTTTGGCGTCAAGTGGGCCGGGCGCGACTACGACCCCGAGTCCTGGGACGCGTCGGACCTTCCAAACCGCTGCCTGTCTGCCGCCACGTCTTGCCTGTACGGGGTGACCGAGGCCGCGGTTCTGGCCGCAGGCTACGCCCCAGCGGTGGGGTTCATCCATACCGGCAAGCCGCTGTCATTTGTGTACGACATTGCCGACGTGTACAAGTTCGAGACCGTGGTGCCGGTGGCCTTCAAGGTGGCGGCGTCAAACCCGCATGGCAACCCAGAACGTGCGGTGCGGCTCGGCTGCCGCGACGTGTTCCGGCAAAGCAAGCTGCTGGACCGGATCATCCCGGACATCGAAGACATTCTCGCGGCGGGCGAAGTGCCGCGCCCGGAGTCTCCGCCGGACGCCCTGGGGCCGGCGATACCCAACGCGGAGAACATCGGCGATGCTGGTCATCGTGCTTGAAAGTGCGCCGCCCCGACTGCGCGGGCGCATGGCGGTATGGTTGCTGGAGGTGCGCGCCGGCGTTTACGTCGGCAACTACAGCAAGCGTGTGCGCGAGCACATCTGGAGCCAGGTGGAAGAAGGCATCGAAGACGGCAATGCGGTCTTGGTTTGGCGCAGCACCGCCGAGGCCGGCTTCGAGTTCAAGACGCTTGGCCAAAACAGACGTATGCCCGTCGATTTCGACGGCGTGCAGCTGGTCAGCTTTCATCCGGAACCGGCCAGCGACGATCTTTAAAAACTTGTCGAAAATTCAGGTTGCCGGCCGGTAGAAAATCGCGCGGGTGAAAAGCTGTATGGAATCAAAGAGATAGAGTTAGAGCGTTCCCCACGTGCGTGGGGATGAACCGTACTCGAAGGCTTCAACGATCAACTGATCATGGCGTTCCCCACGTGCGTGGGGATGAACCGGCGGCTGGGTAGTTGGCCGATGCAACCGAGGTGCGTTCCCCACGTGCGTGGGGATGAACCGTCCATCACATCGCTCCTTCTCATAGTGGCTACCGCGTTCCCCACGTGCGTGGGGATGAACCGGTGCTCTGCAATCTGCGTTTCAATCAGCGGGAGCGTTCCCCACGTGCGTGGGGATGAACCGTCGAGTCCGCCCTGAGCGAGCTTGACAAAGTAGCGTTCCCCACGTGCGTGGGGATGAACCGCTCGGGTGAGGATTGCTGCGCCCCGCTCGATGGCGTTCCCCACGTGCGTGGGGATGAACCGCGCTGGAGCGGCTGGCAGCGGAGCGGGCCGAGCGCGTTCCCCACGTGCGTGGGGATGAACCAGGCGCACAGATTCAGATGGGAGTCATCGGGACGCGTTCCCCACGTGCGTGGGGATGAACCGGCCTGCCTTGACATCCTGATCGAGTTGCGCGCGCGTTCCCCACGTGCGTGGGGATGAACCGTCCAACGTGGCGGTGAGTTATTCGGCTGTGCAGCGTTCCCCACGTGCGTGGGGATGAACCGCCGGCGGCTTGCACTATATCGATCCGAGTGAGGCGTTCCCCACGTGCGTGGGGATGAACCGGCGGGCGGTAAATTCAGGGGATAGTTGCGCCACGCGTTCCCCACGTGCGTGGGGATGAACCGCATGCAGTCGATATGCAAATCATGGTCACGAGGCGTTCCCCACGTGCGTGGGGATGAACCGGGGAGAGAAGATTGGTTGCCGAGTGAGTTCAAGCGTTCCCCACGTGCGTGGGGATGAACCGTCACCGCGAGCAGGGTGCGGCGCAAGTAGGCTGCGTTCCCCACGTGCGTGGGGATGAACCGGTGACGCGAACGGCTTTGCTGAGCGCTCGCGGCGCGTTCCCCACGTGCGTGGGGATGAACCGCGTTGGGGTCAGCCAGCCTCAGCTGCGTTCCCCACGTGCGTGGGGATGAACCGGACTCGACGCGCGTTTGCACCGTGAGCAACTCGCGTTCCCCACGTGCGTGGGGATGAACCGTACCCGCTGTCAGCGCTCCCGAAATTGGGTGAGCGTTCCCCACGTGCGTGGGGATGAACCGTACGTGCGGCAGTTCACGGACTATCTCATGCAGCGTTCCCCACGTGCGTGGGGATGAACCGGCAGTCCACTCCTGCCGCCTTCAACGTGTGCGGCGTTCCCCACGTGCGTGGGGATGAACCGACTGCCGAGGAGGTTCTCGCGCTCGGCACTGTGCGTTCCCCACGTGCGTGGGGATGAACCGCTCCTGCGCGTGGAGGCGGGTCGGGTAAGCACGCGTTCCCCACGTGCGTGGGGATGAACCGGGACATAGCAATGGCTGAGGAAGTCACTAAAGTTGCGTTCCCCACGTGCGTGGGGATGAACCGACTCCCAGGCATGGGTTGCTCCTGCCGCTGGTGCGTTCCCCACGTGCGTGGGGATGAACCGGGGAGGCACTCACGGCGGGGGTCGCCGCCACCGCGTTCCCCACGTGCGTGGGGATGAACCGACTGACCCCCTCTCGAAAAATATCGAGAGGGAGCGTTCCCCACGTGCGTGGGGATGAACCGCTCGTGCCCGTGCTCGATACGGTTTGTCGCGAGCGTTCCCCACGTGCGTGGGGATGAACCGGGAGCAAGGAACTATGGTTACGGCGGGCTTGACGCGTTCCCCACGTGCGTGGGGATGAACCGTCAGGGTGTTTATCGTTCCGCCGTCGATAGTGGCGTTCCCCACGTGCGTGGGGATGAACCGGTTCAAGCCATGCGGTTGTCGCTTCCAACATAGCGTTCCCCACGTGCGTGGGGATGAACCGGCATGATGGAGTTGGTTCGATGATCACGATTAGCGTTCCCCACGTGCGTGGGGATGAACCGTCTCTAAACCTCATGGAGTGCCTGTCGAGTGAGCGTTCCCCACGTGCGTGGGGATGAACCGCACGCGAACCTGATCGACGGTTGCCGTACCCCGCGTTCCCCACGTGCGTGGGGATGAACCGTCCCACTCGCACTGCTGGGCGCAAACAAGGAGGCGTTCCCCACGTGCGTGGGGATGAACCGACTGCATGGCCGAATGCGTCGAGGTCGCGGCCGCGTTCCCCACGTGCGTGGGGATGAACCAGCTGGCATCGAGCTTGGGATACACATCGGTCGAGCGTTCCCCACGTGCGTGGGGATGAACCGAGATCAAAATACCGCGCGCGCCCAGTCATCAGCGCGTTCCCCACGTGCGTGGGGATGAACCGCGAACGTGCCGATATTTGAGCATCGATCGGAAGCGTTCCCCACGTGCGTTGGGATGAACCGTGGCTCGCAGCGACTGCGCTTCGGCGCGTTGAGCGTTCCCCACGTGCGTGGGGATGAACCGCCACCACGACGGTCTATCTGGTCGCGCAACAGGGCGTTCCCCACGTGCGTGGGGATGAACCGTCTGCAATCGCTATGGTGCTGGTCGGGCTGTGGCGTTCCCCACGTGCGTGGGGATGAACCGGTGATGTCGCACTTGCCATTGGTCGCATTGCCGCGTTCCCCACGTGCGTGGGGATGAACCGATCGAGAAACTGTTTATCTCGCTTGCTCACTACGCGTTCCCCACGTGCGTGGGGATGAACCGGCTTCCTCTCGCCAGTCTCAAACAGTTCACGGGCGTTCCCAACGTGCGTGGGGATGAACCGCGCCATCACGGATGCGACCGCTGGTTCCAAAGCGCGTTCCCCACGTGCGTGGGGATGAACCGCGGTCCAGCGATGGCGTAATGTCCTGGCCTTTGGCGTTCCCCACGTGCGTGGGGATGAACCGCAGCACAGGTGATCCGTCGTCTCCTCGTCAGGGCGTTCCCCACGTGCGTGGGGATGAACCGGCTCACTTGGATCTCCGGTTGCGATGGAGTTAGCGTTCCCCACGTGCGTGGGGATGAACCGCGCAACTGTATGAAACCACATACCAGTTCACCGCGTTCCCCACGTGCGTGGGGATGAACCGGCGGCGACGGGTGATTTTGCGAAGGGGAATGTGCGTTCCCCACGTGCGTGGGGATGAACCGCTCCCAGGGACGTTGGAACATGTGTCCGATCCGCGTTCCCCACGTGCGTGGGGATGAACCGCTCCCAGGGACGTTGGAACATGTGTCCGATCCGCGTTCCCCACGTGCGTGGGGATGAACCGACGATCATATTGAGCTGTCTCGGAAACACAGAGCGTTCCCCACGTGCGTGGGGATGAACCGGTTGAGAACACGGCTTTGAGCACATGGGCTGGGCGTTCCCCACGTGCGTGGGGATAAACCGCGCGATCATTTCCTCCTCCCCTTGCGCGGCGCGGGGCGTTCCCCACGTGCGTGGGGATGAACCGATCTATGATCCGGCGCTGGCGCCAGCCACGATGCGTTCCCCACGTGCGTGGGGATGAACCGTTCGCACAGAACGACCAGCGAATCATCCAGTGGCGTTCCCCACGTGCGTGGGGATGAACCGCCTCACTCGGGGTGGAACCAATTACGGCTTCTGCGTTCCCGGGGTCTGGGGAGCAACGGAACAGAAAGTGCAGTTAAGCGATCAACGCATAAGTGGGCTGGCATTGGTTGGTAAAACGGAATAAGCCCCGCACCCTACCTTCATGGGTCATTTGCGTGCGACACGCCTTGCGCGTCGGTTTGGCTTCAAGCTGCCTCTCAAGGTGAGCGCGCAGAGCTTCACCAGCGCCTCGCTCCTCGGCCAAAGCGGCTTCCGCCGCGCTCAGCTTTTGCTGCAGCTGCCCAAGCTCATGCTGCAACTCGCCGACCTGCGCCCGATGCGGGTCTGATTGCTCGCCGGCCGAGCGGGCGAGTCCCGAAAACGATTAACTGCAGTTTCTGTTCCGTTGCTCCCCGAGCCCCCATCCCCGCTGCCCTACCGCGCCCCGGCCGGTATCAGGCCAGGATTCGCCACGTCCGGTCGGGGTGGTCTTCGACACTAAGTGCGCGTTTCGGCGGGAGCGAATGTGCAAGTTTCCACGGAATTCGCTGGTGGTTCGTCTAGTAGTTGAAAAAGACAAGCAAGTTGGGCGTGCATTCCGCCGTCGTAGAGGAAAGCAATGTCGTCACAAACGCGACGGTAAATCTGTCAATCCGCATCGACCGAGCGGCGGGGGTGGGCCGCAACGCCAGGCGTGGCGCGGGTTTGCGGGCCGCGCAAAGTAAAGATGTCAATCGTGGCGTCGGCGAAGTGAATTTGTCACCGGCGAACCGGTGGCGGGTGGGTACCCAAGCGCGGCGCGCGTGATAGCCGTGCGGTCCCTGGCTGGCAGTGATGCGTGCCAGGTTGTCGGCGCTGTGCCGGTGTGGGTGCGATACGCACGGCAGTGAGCACAGCGGAACGGCGCGTCGATTAGCAGCGCGTTGAGCCGATACGCGCAGGGGCGGTGGCAGTGGCGGCATGACGCCTGCAGCGGTTGGCCATGGATCGGGCAGGTCTCGTAGCGCAGCAGCTGGTGCACCCGTGCGTGATAGCCCAGGCTCATGCATCGCGCACAGCTGCGAAGGAACGGACAGACATGGGGGTGCTGATTGCCGATGCCTTCGCGCACGCGCTTGTGCGTGATGCCCAGCATGCGAGCAACCACGGGTACGTCGACCTCGAAGGGTTCGATGCCGGCGTATGGATCCAATTCGCCGCTGCGCAGGTGCATGACGACGCAATGCCCGGGCAGCCGGTTCATGCGAGCGAACTTCCACAGCATGCCGACGATCGATTCATATGGCTGCAGCCAGCGGGTGCGGAAGACGTAGCCGAAGCTCGCGCTGAGCGCGCGCTCGTCGAAGGTGAGGATGGGCATCACCATGACGCTCGGCTGCTATGCGGCCGCGGCCAGGATCTCCTGGCTAATCGCGCGGCGCGCTTGGATGTAGCCGCTGGCCTGCGCCGCGGCGTACCAGGTGGCCGCATCCGGCCGGTATCCCGCGGCGTCGCGCGTCGTGCCGTCCTTTAGCACGATCTCCACCGCCCGGGCGAAGGATTCCATCGGAATCTCCAACTTCCCCGGCAACCCGTGCTTGTGGTGCAACTGCTCGAAGGCGGCCCACAGCAGCGGCGCGTCGTCGGCAAGCCGGTAGCCGGCGGCCGCCGCCAGCGGTAGGTAAGGGCGGGGACAACATCGGCTTCAACGGGCACAAGCGGGTCAAGGGCGACAAGGTCGTGCCCTTCTGTGACCGCAACTGCAACGTGATCGCACCGTTCGTTGCGGCTGC
>Ga0136846_1235653_pt1 | contig 18937 bp, 19 predicted proteins | sample HopSoiMetagenom2_FD_96841 | JGI IMG/M metagenome (GOLD analysis project Ga0136846, IMG submission 96841) | Grasslands soil microbial communities from Hopland, California, USA - 2 Assembly 2016 (version 4) | ecosystem: Environmental > Terrestrial > Soil > Grasslands | place: USA: Hopland...
AGCAGGAAGTCGATGTTGAGGGACCGCTCGTGGGCCTCGTCGATGATGATCGTGTCGTAGGCGCGCAGCTCGCGGTCGGTCTGGATCTCGGCGAGCAGGATGCCGTCCGTCATCAGCTTGATGACCGTCGCGTCCTGGTTCACCTGGTCCGTGAACCGGACCTTCCAGCCGACGGCCTCACCGAGGGGTGTGTCCAGTTCGTCGGCGATCCGCTCGGCGACGGTACGGGCGGCGATACGACGGGGCTGCGTGTGCCCGATCATGCCGCGTACGCCCCGCCCGAGTTCCACGCAGATCTTCGGAATCTGGGTGGTCTTCCCGGACCCGGTCTCACCGGCGACGATGACGACCTGGTGATCGCGGATGGCGGCCGCGATCTCGTCCTTCTTCTGGCTGACGGGGAGCTGCTCGGGATAGCTGACGGAGGGCACACGGCTGCGCCGCTCGGCCATGCGCAGCTCGCCCTTCGCGACCTCCGCCTCGATCTCGGCGAGGACGGCGGTGCGGGCTTCCGGCTTGCGGATCCTGCGCGCGCCCTCGAGCCTGCGGCCGAGCCGGTGCGCGTCGCGCAGGGACAGCTCGGTCAGGCGGGGGGCGAGATCGCCGAGGGCGGGGGCGGAGGCGGGTTGCGTAGACATACCTGACCCAGGATCTCACCTCGACGAAACGAGGGGCGAACGCTTTTGCGTCCGCCCCTCATCCTGTGCCTGTGATGCGTGTTACCGCACGTCTTACCGCACGTCGACGTAGTCCTCGGCCCCGGCGCCGACGAAGTGCCTGCTGTCGGGCTCCAGATGCACCGGCACCCAGGTGCCGTCCACGGGCGCCCTGATGCCCTTGGCGAAGGAGCCGTTGCGCCCGGTCTTCACCGAGCCCATCAGGTACCAGGTGTTCTCACCCTTGGGCCGGAACAGGATCTGGACCCACTTCCCGCCGTACGCCTTCCAGCTCGTCCAGCCCACGGTGCTCGCGGGCTTCGCCTCCTGGAGGACCCCCTTCACGGTGAGGGTCGCGCCCTTGCGGACCGGCTCGGGGGTGGCGTTCGCGCTGATGATCCGGGTGAGGGCCCTCACCTTGCGCACCGCCCTGCTGGTGGTGCCCTTGAAGTCCCGGGCGGAATCGCCGGCGTACCGCAGTCGCCAGTAGCCGTCAGCGTCGCCCTGGAGGCGCTCCGCGATGAACTGCTCGCCGAAGCCGGTCTTCACGGTCTTCTTGGTTCTCCAGCCGTTCCTGCCGTTGGCGGAGTACTGGATGTCGACCTTGATCCGGCCGCCGTAGTAGTTGCCGGCCAGGCGCACGATGCCGGTGATGTCGAGCTGCGCCCGCTCGTCCTGCGCGGCCGTGAATTCGGTGAACCCGCTCGTCGAGGTGACCTTGACCTTCACATCGGCGGTGGCGGTCCGCGTGATCCAGGCGTTGTACGGGTACGGCGGGAAGCCCACCTCGAACGTGCCGTCGCCGTCCACGTACCGGACGAAGGTGAAGCGGCCGCCGGTGCCAGTGGTGGCCTCGGTCGGGCTGGAGATGCTGCTGTTCTTGTAGTCCAGCGTCAGGGGGATGCCCGCCAGTGGCTTCCACTCGCTGCCGCTGCGGTACTCCAGCCGCCCGGTGACCTTCATCTTGGCGTCGGCCACGAGATGGAAGCTGTTCTTGTCGAGGATCAGGCGGGTCGGGGCGGCCTTCGGACTGATGGCGACCCCGGGGACGCCGGCGTAGCCCAGATCGCTGCGGTACTCGGCCCGGGCCCAGCCGCCCTCGCTCAGCTCACGTGCGAGGGAGAAGTGCCCCCGGTCGTCCGTGGTGACGGTCTCCTCGACCGAATCGCCGAGCCGGACGTCGACGGAGGCACCGGGCATGGCCTCGGTCGCGCGGGTGCTGGGATCGCGGAGCACCAGATCACCGGAGGCCGTGACGAGCTTGGCCTCGATGTTCGGCGTGGTCGGTGTGACGGTGAAGCCGGTGATCACGGGCTGCTTCTTGTAGCGCAGCACACCCGCGTTCTTTTGGACGGTGGTCTCGCCGCCGCTGTTCGTGGCCTCGACGTCGATCGTGTACTCGCCGAGGGTGTCCAGATGGACGGGCGGGGAGGACCAGGTGGCGTCCCAGGGGCTGGTCCAGTACGTCTCGGTGAAGTCGGTGATCGTGGCCATCGGAGTGTCCGTCTCGGCACTGCCGACCGGGCGCAGCCTCGCGGTGATCTTCTTGACGTCCTCGCCGACCACGCTGCCGTGGTTGAGACGCACGTCGATGACCGACCAGTCCGTGGAGTCGCTGGACGCCTCCAGGACGACCGGAGCGGCGGCGTGGGCCGCGCCGGGTATGGCGAAAGTGGAGAGCAGGACGGCACAGGCCGTCACCATCCCCCTGGTGATGTATCTCAAGAACCCCCCATGGTTCTCGGTGGGCCACGGCTCCGCGGTGGCCCCGGTGAGCGACGAAGACCCCCTCCGGTTGCCCGGAGGGGGTCTTCGTTCGATGTGGCTGGGGCCGGGGTCGAACCGGCGACCTATCGCTTTTCAGGCGATCGCTCGTACCAACTGAGCTACCCAGCCACGAGGTTTCACGTGAAACATGTAACCTCAGCGGTCCTGACGGGATTTGAACCCGCGGCCTCCACCTTGACAGGGTGGCGAGCACTCCAAACTGCTCCACAGGACCTTGCTTTTGTGTGTGCCGTAAGTCTCGCACACCGTCTCGCATGCTCCCAACGGGATTTCCCGCCTGCTCGCTCTCGCCGATCTGGTGCTTCTGAGTGACCGGTTGGAGCTGGCCGACGGCCCGATGTCGCTGGAAAAGCGTATCAGACCACGGGCGATGCTCCGCGCACACGACAGCGCAGGTCGAGGGCCCTGCGTCCGGTTTCCGAGCCGCCCCGGCGCTGCTCGGGGAGTTTTGGAACGGCGTTTCGGGTACTCGGCACGCAGACCCCGTAAGACCTAGGAGGTGCCTCCCTCATGGAACCCGGCACCAGTGCGGACATCCGGCCGACGCGCGAGACCACCACCGCGGACCGCGACAACCAGTCCGTTCCGCCCGGCCCCCGGCAGTCCAGGGGCATCGGCGCGCGTGACCCGGAGGAGCCCGAGGAGGAGAGCAACATCATCCTGGGCGAGGACTGAGACGCACTGCCCTCTCTCTGTCTCTATTACTACGAGGCTCTATTACTACGAGGTCGGCGGGCCAACCGGCGCGGTGCGGAGATCGGTGATCGTCTGGGCGATCCGCTGGCGGAACACCTCGGGCAGCGCCTCGCCCGTGACGGCGTTGACGACGGTGTCGGCCACCTCGTGCAGCTTCGTGTTGGTGTTCTGGGACACCGTCACGAGCACCTTCCAGGCGTCCTCGGAGCTCACTCCGAAGGACGCCATGAGGACGCCACGGGCGAGGTCGATGACGGGCCGAGTCTGCATGGCCCGCCGGAGCTGAACCACTTCGATCCGCAGTTCCTCGTCGGTTTCGCTGAGTGGCGGGGCTTCCGCAGGACGCGTATCCGGGGCCTGGCCGGTCTCGTCGCCCTCGTCGGCCGCGCCCGTACCGGCGAACAGCGGCAGCGTGCCGGTGACCGCGAAGAGCCGTAGCACCGCGGCGCCCGCCGACCGGATGATGATGATCTTGCCTTCGTCCAGGGCTCGTCGGCGTACCCGGAGCAGGACGTTGAGCCCGGAGCAGTCGCAGAAGTCAACGCCGCTCAGATCGAGCTCGATCCCGTGCTCCGAGTGGGCGAGTGCCTGGCTCAGGCCGTGGTGCAGTGCCTGTTCGGTGGCGAGGTCGATCGCACCGGAAACAACAACTAGCGTCGCGTAGCCCACGGGACGGGTCTCGATCCCGAGCAGGGGGGCTTGGGCATCGCCCGACTGCAGGGCGAGCGGTGCCGCAGGGACTCCGTTCGCCACCGTGAGCTGCGTCGTAACTGCGCGGTCCGACATTGCGCACTCCGTTGGGCATCGGGCAGTTCGTGGCTCTACAAGCCTCGTCCCGGAGGGCCTCGCGCGTCAAGGGAAGCATGAAATTAACTTCACCCTTTTGAATACGTGAATCAAACAGCCTATCCTGGCGGTATGCCCGACGTACCCGCACCACATGCCGGCTGGACGTTCCTCACCAACCACTCCCGTGTGCTGGCCGCTATCGCGGAGAATTCCACCGTCCGCATCCGCGACATCGCCGCGCGTTGCCGGCTCACCGAGCGCGCCGTCCAGAAGATCGTTTCCGATCTGGAGACGGGCGGCTATCTCACCCACACCCGCCAGGGGCGCTCCAACGCGTACCGGATCGAGGGCGGGACCATCCTGCGGCACCCCGCCGAGGAGGGGCTGAGCGTGGCGGAGCTGCTGTCCCTTCTCTCCCGGCATGACGTCGAACGTACGGGCGACGGCGGCCGACGTGAGCTCCAGTCGGCGACCCCGCATGCGAGAAGCTCCGAAGACGACGCCGGCCGCGAGTGAGGTGCGCGAGTCGACGGTGGACGGCGGGCCTTGGCGGGCGCCCTCCCGGGTACCCGGGAGTCGACCGGTCCCACCGACGAACGGACAGCGCTGTGAGTGACTACCGCACCAACGCCCCCGGAGACGAAGGCGACGGAGCACAGGACCCGAAGGTCAGGCCGAAGCTCATCCCGAGGGACCTGCCCGACCAGCAGGCGGGCGACGGCGGCGACCCCTGGGAGGTCGACGACAACCCGACGGGCACCCGGGCGCACGAGCGGCCCGACCCGGAGGTCCCTGACACGGACGAAGCCGGTACGGGCAGGCGGGGCGCACCGCACTCCGGCAGCCGGCGCCCGGAGGATCCCGTGCCCGACGAGCCGACCGCCTGACCCGGCCGCAACGCTCGTAACGGCCCATAACGCACGAAATGGCGGCCATCCCTGAACTGGGATGCCGCCAACCGTACTTACTGGACCTATCTGTGCCCCCAACGGGATTCGAACCCGTGCTACCGCCTTGAAAGGGCAGCGTCCTGGGCCGCTAGACGATGGGGGCGAGGACGTGAGAATCATAGGTGATGCCGGGGAGCTTCGCCAAAACGGTTTACGGGCTCGGACTCGAGGGCCGCGAAGGCGAGGGAACCGGTGTCGCGCCCGGCAGGTTCTCCTTCGGCAAATGGCGGCTCACCTCCGCCGTGGTCAGCCCGAGGCCGCCGAGTTTGATCTCGTCCCATGCCTGGAGGCGACGGGTGTCGCGGTCCAGATAGAGGACGGACGCCTCGATCTGGTCGGGGTTGCGCTTCTCCAGCGCCCGCAGTCCGCTGCCGCCCGTCGAACCCTCGATGCGCAGCCGGGTGCCCTTCGGCATGACCTCCATCTCCGCGTGGTGGAGGTGACCGGCCAGGACGAGCGGCACCTCGCCGTCCGTCCGCCGGGCCGCGCCCGGCTCGTGGGCCATCGCGATGTCGACCGGGGTGCCCAGGGCCCGCTGGTCGCGGATGGCCGACGCCAGCCGGTCGCCCGCCACTTCCTGGTCCCGGCCCCCGTCCTTCCCGCCCGCCGCGCGGTCCGGGGTGAACGCCGGGTCGCCGATACCCGCGAAGCGCAGTCCGCCGACGGTGACGGCGCGGCCCTCGTCCAGGACGCGCACGTTCTTCATGCGCTGCAGATAGCGCTGGGTGAGCCGCGAGTCGTGGTTGCCGCGTACCCAGACGTACGGGGCGCCCAGGTCCCTGATCGGGTCGAGGAAGCCGTTCTCGGCGGCCGTGCCGTGGTCCATGGTGTCGCCGGTGTCGGCGATGACGTCGATGTCGTACTGCTCCACCAGCGACGCGATGATCTTCCAGCTCGCCGGGTTGAGATGGATGTCCGAGACGTGCAGGACGCGGATCGTGGCCGGGTCGGGCTGGTAGGTCGGGAGCGTGGACGTGACGTCGTACAGCTTCGTCACGTTCGTCACCAGGCGCGCCAACTCCTTCTGGTAGACGTCGAATTCGGTGACGATGCTGCGCGCGTTGCCGACCAGCGAGGGGGCCGAGGACAGGAGTCCGGAGAACTTCGGCTCGAGGACCGACTTGGGGTTCCAGGTCGCGTACGCCGTCCCTCCGGACGCGACCAGGAGGGTGAGGGCGAGGCCGCCGGCCGCGAGGGCCCGGCGGGGGCGGCGGTAGACCGCGAGGCCGAGGGCGGTGGCGCCGGACACGACGGCGACGCAGGAGCGTACGGCCAGGTCGAGGGTGCCGCGTCCGACGTCCTCGGCGACCTCGTCCTGGAGGCCGGAGAGACGTTCGGGGTGGTCGACGAGGGCCTCGGCGCGCACCGGGTCCAGCTGGTCGACGTTGACGTCGAGGCGGACGGGGGCCGTGTGGCTGCTGAGTTCCAGGGCGCCCAGCGGGGAGACGTTGATCTTCGTGCCGCCGGTCAGGGACGGGCGCAGGGTCATCGTGGTGTTCATCGGGCCGACCGGCGCGCGTACGTTGCCCACGATCAGCAGACCCAGCCAGGCACCCAGAAGGACCACCGCGAGCAGACCCAGGGCGCGGGTCCAGGGGTGCGGCTGGTGAACCAGCTCGGCGGCCGGATGGGGGCGCCGGGCGCGGACACGGCCGGTGAGGGGGGCCATAGGGCCGGGGAGGGAGCGGGGGGTGGTGCGGGGGTTCCTGGGGGGCGGGGAGTCGGCGGGTACGCGTGCCATTGGTCGCGTATGCCCAGTGCGCGGCGCGGCTAAGCGGGGTGGCGGTGAGTGCGGCTTTCCGGAGAGCCCGGGTCCGTAACCCCCGTACGGGCGGCGCGTACCGGACAATGGGCGTGTGCTGGAGATGACGCGCGAGGAGTTCGAGGAACTGGTCGCCGAGGCGCTGGACCGGATTCCGCCGGAGCTGACGCGGCTGATGGACAACGTCGCGGTGTTCGTCGAGGACGAGCCACCGACGGACGATCCCGAGCTGCTCGGGCTGTACGAGGGGACGCCGCTGACCGATCGCGGGGAGTGGTACGCGGGGGTGCTGCCCGACCGGATCACGATCTACCGGGGGCCGACGCTGCGGATGTGCGACTCCCGGGAGGACGTGGTCGCCGAGACCGAGGTGACCGTCGTGCACGAGATCGCCCACCACTTCGGGATCGACGACGAGCGGCTGCACGCGCTCGGCTACGGCTGACCGAGTCCCCGCGGGCGCGGGGCCGGGCGTGCGGAGGCTGTTGAGGGGCGCGTGTCTTCTTGTGGGCGACGGGAGTTGAGCAGCCTGACTCCTCGACTCCCCACCGGAGGTGGCTGCCCGTGCGCCCCTTGCATGTACCTGTCCGTCTGGCCGCCACGGTCGTGGCGGTCGCCGCCGCCGCCGGCTGTATGAGCGTGGGCGACAACGACGGTGCCCGGGTCAAGCCCTCCCACTCCGCCGGCCAGAAGGACGGCAAGGCGGCCGACGGGGGGTCCGCGGTGACCGGCGGTGGCGCCAGCGGGTGGTTCGGCGGCTCCGAGGGCGGCGCCAAACGGGGGCACGGGAAGGCCAAGGGGGGCGCGAAGGGGGCCAGCGGGGCGCCCGTCTCGCCGGGCGCCTCCCCGTCCGCCGGGCAGAGCGTGCCGGCGCCCGCACCCCCGCCCGCCAAGCCGGGCGGGTCCGGCGCGGGGCCCGTCGATCCCGGTGTGCCGACGCCCACGAAGGCGCCGCCGACCCCGACGAAGAGCGCGGAGCCCGAGCCCGAACCGCCGGCCGAGTCGCCCACCCCTCCGCCGCCGCCCCCGCCGTCGTCCCCGGCTGCGGAACCGTCGTCCTCGGTGCAGCCGCAGGCCGAGCCTCAGCTGGTGACACGCGAGCCGGCGCCGGAGGCCGGGTCACCCGCCTGACGGTGGCCGCGGAGGGCCCGGAAGGGTGCTGACCTGCGAGGACGGCACCTGATTTGCCTAAGGGGGTGGGGGGTGCGTATGATAGTAGATCGTTTGATCCCATTGCCTGGCGCCTTGAAGAGACGCGCCGCGTGTGGCGCGTACTCACCCCTGCCGTGGCAGACCGCATTGAGGCGGTCGAATTGCGAAATCACGGAGTTGACGGGCGCGTGCCGACGAGACTCCGGAAGGTTTCGCATTCGCATGTCCATTTCCAGTACTGATCACATCGTCGTGCCCGAGAACGACGAGGTCATCGACCTCATCGAGACGGCCGACGTCACCGACGCCGACGTCACCGACGCCGACATCACCGACACGGACACCGACGCCGCCGACATCGAGGTCGAGGCCGGCGAGCCGCAGCTCACCTTCGGTGACCTCGGTCTCCCCGAGGGCGTCGTCCGCAAGCTCACGCAGAACGGTGTGACCAGCCCCTTCCCGATCCAGGCCGCGACCATCCCGGACGCCCTGGCCGGCAAGGACATCCTCGGTCGGGGCCGTACCGGCTCCGGCAAGACCCTCTCCTTCGGTCTCCCGCTGCTGACGAAGCTGTCCAGCGGCCACACCGAGAAGAAGAAGCCCCGCGGCATCATCCTCACGCCGACCCGTGAGCTCGCGATGCAGGTCGCGGACGCCCTCCAGCCGTACGGCGACGTCCTCGGCCTGAAGATGAAGGTCGTCTGCGGCGGTACGTCGATGGGCAACCAGATCTACGCCCTCGAGCGCGGCGTCGACGTCCTCGTCGCCACCCCGGGCCGACTGCGCGACATCATCAACCGCGGCGCCTGCTCCCTGGCCAACGTCGAGGTCGCGGTCCTCGACGAGGCCGATCAGATGTCCGACCTGGGCTTCCTGCCCGAGGTCACCGAGCTGCTCGACCAGATCCCGGGCGGCGGCCAGCGCATGCTGTTCTCGGCCACCATGGAGAACGAGATCTCCACGCTGGTCAAGCGCTACCTGACCAACCCGGTCACGCACGAGGTCGACAGCGCGCAGGGCAACGTCACGACGATGTCCCACCACATCCTCATCGTGAAGCCCAAGGACAAGGCGCCGGTCACGGCCGCGATCGCCTCCCGCAAGGGCCGCACGATCATCTTCGTCCGCACGCAGCTGGGCGCCGACCGTATCGCCGAGCAGCTCTGCGACTCCGGTGTGAAGGCCGACGCGCTGCACGGCGGTATGACGCAGGGCGCGCGTACCCGCGTGCTCGAGGACTTCAAGAAGGGCTACGTCAACGCCCTGGTCGCCACCGACGTCGCCGCCCGCGGCATCCACGTCGACGGCATCGACCTGGTCCTCAACGTGGACCCGGCCGGCGACCACAAGGACTACCTGCACCGCTCCGGCCGTACGGCCCGCGCGGGCCGCTCCGGCACCGTCGTGTCGCTGTCCCTGCCGCACCAGCGCCGTCAGATCTTCCGCCTGATGGAGGACGCGGGCGTCGACGCCTCGCGCCACATCATCCAGGGCGGCGCCGCCTTCGAGCCGGAGGTCGCCGAGATCACCGGCGCCCGTTCGATGACCGAGGTCCAGGCGGAGTCCGCGGGCAACGCGGCCCAGCAGGCCGAGCGTGAGGTCTCCGAGCTCACCAAGGAGCTGGAGCGTGCCACGCGCCGCGCCGGCGAACTGCGCGAGGAGGCCGACCGCCTGACGGCGCGTGCGGCTCGCGAGCGTGGCGAGGACCCGGAGGCAGCCGTGGCCGCGGTGGCCGAGGCCGCCGCAGCCGTCGTCGTCGAGGAGGCCGCCGCTGAGGCGAAGGCCGCCGCTGAGGCGCAGGTGCGCGAGGAGCGTCCGCGCCGTGACGACCGGGGCAACTACGAGCGCCGCGAGCGTCCGTCGGGTGGCTTCAACCGTGACGGTGACCGTGGTGGGCGTTCCTTCGAGCGCCGTGACGAGCGTCCCTCGGGTGGTGGCTTCCGCCGCGACGACCGTCGTGACGAGCGTCCCTCGGGTGGCGGTTTCCGTCGCGACGACCGTCCGTCGGGTGGCTTCAACCGTGACGGTGACCGTGGTGGGCGTTCCTTCGAGCGCCGTGACGAGCGTCCCTCGGGCGGTGGCTTCCGCCGGGACGACCGCCCGTCGGGTGGCTTCAACCGTGACAACAACGACCGTGGCGGCTTCCGCCGCGACGACCGCCCGGCCACCGGCCACCGTGGCAGCGACCGCCCCTTCAACCGCGACCGCCAGGGCGACCGCCCCACCGGCGGCGGCTTCCGCTCGGGCAGCCACGAGCGCCCGTACGCCCGCCGCGACGACCACCGCGGCACGGGCACGGGTTCGGGCACGGGCTCGGGTTCGTCCTTCGGCCGCCGCGACGAGAAGCCGCGCTGGAAGCGCAACGGCTGATCGCCGGTCGATCACCGGGTGATCGCTGACTGATCGGTGAAGGGCCCGTACGACTTCGGTCGTACGGGCCCTTCGGCGTTGCCGCACTCCTCCTCCCGGGCCCGAAATGCCAACTCGTCTGTTGAGTCCCTTGAATCTGTTGGACCGTCATGCCTTCGCACGCGGCGGAGTCGCCGCGCTGCTCGCGGCGTCGGCCGTCGTCGCCGCGCCATGGGCGGCCTCCGCCGCTGAGAACCGGCCACCGTCCCAGCCCGTGCTGTCCGAACTGACCACGGAGGACGAGCCGTGCGTCGGCGGTGCGGACCGGCCGTACGTCAGTACACGGCCGACGCTCAGAGCGGTTCTCCGCGACCCGGACGGGGGCCGGGTGACCGCCGAGTTCGAGGTGTCCTGGACGGACAGCGCGGGCGTACGGCAGGTGCGGAGCGCGGTCGGGTCGATCGCCAGGTCCAGTGGCTCGGCGTTCAGCTGGCCCGTGCCGACCGACGTGCCCGCGTTCACCGGGGTGAGCTGGCGGGTGCGGGCGGGTGCGGGCGGGTGACGGCACGCTGTGGGGGCCGTGGAACTCCGACGTCGGTGGTGGGTCGTGCGAGTTCGTGTACGACAGCGAGGCACCCGCGAAGCCGACGGTGTCGTCGCCCGAGTACCCGGACGACCATGGGATGTGGCACGACGGCGTGGGCGTGTACGGCACGTTCACCGTGGACTCCGCCTCGGACGACACGGTGTCGTACCGCTACGACTTCCTCGGCGGGCCGCGGCAGACGGCCGTACCGAACGAGCCCGGCGGCCCGGTGGTCCTGCGCCGGCTGCCACGATCGGCCGCACGCTCGAAGGTGGCGCGGGCGCGAGCGCGAACTGGCACGGTGCGCTCGCCGACGTACGGGTGTGGGACCGGATCGTCGCCGCCGAGGCGGTGGGGGCGGCGAAGCGGGCCACCGTGAGCGAGGGCTACTGGGCACTCGACGAGGCGACCGGCGGCAGCAGCCCGGAGCGGGACGGCGGGCGGCCACTGACGCTCGGCGGGGACGCGGCGATCTACCGCGAGGACGCCCCCTGCGACTGGCTCGACCCGGACTGCCTGCCGGGAGAGTCCCCCCTCTTCGGTTCCGGGCATCTGCTGCTGGACGGCGACGGGGACTTCGCCGCGACGGACGGTCAGGGCATCGCCACCGGGGACAGCTTCTCGGTCGCCGCGCAGGTGCGGATCGACGCGGAGTCACAGGACCGGCCGATGACGGTGCTGTCGGTGCGGGGCGGGGACAACCCCCTTGCCGAGGTGCGCTATTCGGGGGCTTCGCAGAGCTGGGAGATGGCTCTGACGGACGCGAACGGGCAGGCGGTGACGCTCGCGGCGGGCGGCGCGTGGGCCTCCCCGGGCGATGTCCATCAGCTGACGCTCGGGTACGACGACGAGGGCGACGAGATCCTGCTCTACGTCGACGGGCAGCTGTCGGCGTGGGAGTCGTACCGGCCCGGCTGGACGGCGGCGGGTGAACTGCAGATCGGCCGGTCGCAAGGCGCGGACGGCTGGGGCGGTTACCTGCACGGGGCGGTCGACGAGGTGCATGTCTACGCGGGGGTGCTGAGCGCGACGCAGGTGGCTCAGCTGCGGACCGGCGCGTCGGACGTCTGAGAGCGTGGCACAGGCACGTTTTCGGCCAGATCGATACGCCTGTGACGCATGTCATACCCCCAGTGAGGGAATTGCTGGGGGCATGACAGATGACGCCATGACGACTGGGCTGACGGACGAGGAACGGCTTGCCCAGCTCGGTTACACCCAGGTCCTCGCCCGCCGTATGTCGGCGTTCTCCAACTACGCGGTGTCCTTCACGATCATCTCGGTCCTGTCGGGCTGCCTGACCCTGTACCTGTTCGGCATGAACACGGGCGGCCCGGCCGTGATCACGTGGGGCTGGGTCGCCGTAGGGCTCATGACCCTCTTCGTCGGGCTGTCGATGGCCGAGATCTGTTCGGCCTACCCGACCTCCGCCGGCCTCTACTTCTGGGCGCACCGGCTCGCTCCCCCTCGTACGGCCGCCGCCTGGGCCTGGTTCACGGGGTGGTTCAACGTGCTCGGGCAGGTCGCGGTGACCGCCGGCATCGACTTCGGGGCGGCTTCCTTCCTCGGCGCCTATCTGAACCTCCAGTTCGACTTCGAGGTCACCGCGGGCAGCACGATCCTGCTCTTCGCCGGCATCCTCGTCCTGCACGGGCTGCTCAACACCTTCGGCGTGGGCATCGTGGGGCTGCTGAACAGCGTCAGCGTGTGGTGGCACGTGGTGGGGGTCGCCGTCATCGTCGGCGCGCTGACCTTCGTACCGGACGAACACCAGTCCGCCTCCTTCGTGTTCACCAAGTTCGTGAACAACACGGGATGGGGGAGCGGTGTCTACGTGGTCGCCCTCGGGCTGCTGATGGCCCAGTACACCTTCACCGGCTACGACGCCTCCGCCCACATGACCGAGGAAACCCACGACGCGTCCACGGCGGGCCCGAAAGGCATCGTCCGCTCGATCTGGACGTCCTGGATAGCCGGCTTCGTCCTGCTCCTCGGCTTCACCTTCGCCATCCAGTCGTACGACGGCACGCTCAAGTCCCCGACCGGCGTACCGCCCGCGCAGATCCTGCTCGACGCGCTCGGCGCGACCGCGGGCAAGCTGTTCCTGCTGGTGGTGATCGGGGCCCAGCTGTTCTGCGGCATGGCGTCCGTCACGGCCAACTCCCGCATGATCTACGCCTTCTCACGCGACGGCGCCCTCCCCTACTCCCACCTCTGGCACACGGTCAGCCCCCGCACCCGTACCCCCGTCGCGGCGGTCTGGCTGGCGGCGTTCGGGGCGCTGGTCCTGGGCCTGCCCTACCTGATCAACGTGACGGCGTACGCGGCCGTGACGTCGATCGCGGTGATCGGCCTCTACATCGCCTACGTCATCCCGACGCTGCTGCGGCTGCGCAAGGGCGAGGCGTTCCAGCGGGGGCCGTGGCACCTGGGCCGGTGGTCGCGGGTGATCGGCGTGGTGTCGGTGGTCTGGGTGGCCGTGATCACGGTGCTGTTCATGCTGCCCCAGGTCGCGCCGGTCACCTGGGAGACCTTCAACTACGCCCCGATCGCCGTCCTCGCGGTGCTGGGATTCGCGGCGGTGTGGTGGGTCGCTTCGGCGCGGTACTGGTTCCTGAACCCGGAACACGAGCGGACCCGGGCGCGCGAGGCGGCTCGTATGGGGGCGCCCGAACCGGTGGATCCGTAGCGAAGGCGCCGATTCCGCCACCTGGTTGGCCCCCCGGTCGCGGAGTGACCCCGCCGTGTCCCCGATACCCGATCGGAGACACGGCCGGGTCCGGCTATGCTCGGGGGAGCAACATCGCGGGGACCCTTAGCTCAATTGGCAGAGCAGTGGACTTTTAATCCATTGGTTGTGGGTTCGAGTCCCACAGGGTCTACGCAAGAGCCCCAGTCCAGAGGACATCTGGACTGGGGCTCGCGTCATTTGCGGGGGCGGGGGATCGTTGGCTGACGTGTCGGTGCCGCTGGCCGAGGAGCAGATCGAGGCGGCCCTGCGAGAGGCGCCGGGGTGGCGGCGGGAGAGCCGACAGCCGCAGACATCGACCTGGCCCGCCCAGCGCCCCCGCCCACGGGGCGGCCGGGAGTTCGAGTCCCGGGTGGTCGGGCGGCTCCCGTCGGTCGGGGCGGGGTGGATTATCTGTGGCCGCGAGCTGAGATATTTACGGAACGTGCGGACAGGTTATTTGCCACGCTAAATAGTGCGGCATTAGTCACCCCACGCGTGACCTTGTGGTGTGCTACTGTCGATCAAAGTTGCAGGTGTGGTTCCCGAAATTTAGAGTCCCGGTCTTTTCCGGCGGGTGATCATCGCAGCGACGCGGAGTCCGCACGGTGCGGATTTCGTATGCACTGCCCCCCAAAGGAGATATGACATGGCTGCTGGCACCGTGAAGTGGTTCAACGCGGAAAAGGGTTTCGGATTCATCGAGCAGGATGGTGGCGGCCCTGACGTGTTCGCCAACTACTCGAACATCTCTGCCCAGGGCTTCCGCGAGCTGCTCGAGGGCCAGAAGGTGACCTTCGACATCGCGCAGGGCCAGAAGGGCCCGACGGCCGAGAACATCGTTCTTGCCTGACGCTGACGCGTACTGTGCAGCTGGGGCCCGCATCCCTCGGGGTACGGGCCCCAGCTGCATGTGTTTTTCTCCCGGAAATCGCACGGCATCGGGTCGTCGATCTCCGCAACTGAGCCCGCATGAATTCAATGAATTCACAGTCGGCCAGATTCGCATTCGCATTTCATCGGCCCATTCTTGCAATTCTCCGCGCCGCTCGTTGCTGCGGGAAATTCCTAGATGTGAGCCGCGCATCCAGGAAGGTTCCGCATGAACCGCACACGTACGAACGACCGCTACTCCCGCACCCGTAACGGTGGTGCCGCGTCCGGACGGAGCGGTGGCCGATCCGGTTCGCCGACCGCCAGCCGGTCCGGCGGCCAGAGCCGTTCCGGCGGTGGTTACGGCCGTCGATCCGCCGCGCCCCAGGGCGAGTTCGCCCTCCCGGAGACGATCACTCCCGCGCTTCCCGCAGCGGAGGGCTTCGCCGATCTCGACATGCCCAAGGAGCTGCTGGCCGCGCTCCGCGCGCAGGGCGTGACCGAGCCCTTCCCGATCCAGGCCGCGACCCTGCCGAACTCCCTCGCCGGCCGGGACGTGCTCGGCCGCGGGCGCACCGGCTCCGGCAAGACCCTCGCCTTCGGGCTGGCGCTGCTGGCCCGTACCGCCGGGCAGCGCGCCGAGCCCAGGCAGCCGCTGGGCCTGGTCCTCGTACCGACGCGTGAGCTGGCCCAGCAGGTCACCGACGCGCTCACCCCGTACGCCCGCGCCGTACGGCTGCGGCTGGCCACGGTCGTGGGCGGCATGCCCATCGGCAGGCAGGCCAGCGCGCTGCGCGGGGGCGCCGAGATCGTCGTCGCGACCCCCGGACGCCTCAAGGACCTCATCGACCGCGGCGACTGCCGGCTCGACCAGGTCTCCATCACCGTGCTCGACGAGGCCGACCAGATGGCGGACATGGGCTTCATGCCGCAGGTCACCGCCCTGCTCGACCAGGTCCGCACCGGTGGCCAGCGCATGCTGTTCTCCGCGACCCTCGACCGCAACGTCGACCTGCTGGTGCGCCGCTACCTGAGCGACCCGGTCGTGCACTCCGTCGACCCCTCGGCCGGCGCGGTCACGACGATGGAGCACCACGTGCTGCACGTCCACGGTGCGGACAAGCACTCGGCCACCACCGAGATCGCCGCACGTGACGGTCGCGTGATCATGTTCCTGGACACCAAGCACGCCGTCGACCGGCTCACCGAGCACCTCCTGAACAGCGGGGTCAGGGCCGCTGCCCTGCACGGCGGGAAGTCGCAGCCGCAGCGCACGCGCACACTGACGCAGTTCAAGAGCGGGCACGTCAACGTGCTGGTGGCGACCAACGTCGCGGCGCGCGGCATCCACGTCGACAACCTCGACCTCGTCGTGAACGTCGACCCGCCGACCGACCACAAGGACTACCTCCACCGCGGCGGCAGGACCGCCCGCGCCGGCGAGTCCGGTCGCGTCGTCACCCTGGTCACCCCGAACCAGCGGCGCGAGATGACCCGCCTCATGACGGCGGCCGGCATCGTCCCGCAGACCACGCAGGTCCGCGCCGGCGAAGCGGCCCTGTACGCCATCACCGGGGCCCAGGCCCCCTCGGGCGTCCCGGTCGTCATCACCGCACCGGTGGTCGAACGCCCCAAGAAGCGTGGCGGCGGCACTTCCAGGCGCGGTGGCTCGGCCTCCCGTGGCCGGCGCAGTCCCGCCGCCGCGGCGGCCCACCGCACGCCCGGACGGCAGTCGAGCGTCGACACGGCCGCGTAGGGCCTGTCTTCGAATTCCGGTCCGCCTGGCGGCGCCACGCACGCTCTCCCACGCCCTAAGGGCGTGGGTGGTGCCCCTCCTCGCCGTTTCCGGGCCCAGGCCCCCGTACAGCCCGTACGAGGGCCTGGGCCCGGCACGACGAGCGCACGCGTCTGCTCGGGCGGCAGCGCTGCCGCCCGGACGGTGGGCCCAGGTCCGCCCTCCCGGCCGACGACGACTTCGACGACAGCCCCGGCACCCTCGTGATCAGGCGGCCGGCCCCTCTCCGCTCTTCGTAGGAGGCACTCGTGACGCTGGTCCAGATGCAGAACCGCCCGGCAGGCGCCAACCCCGTGCCCAGCACGGCGGGCGAAGCCATGGACGCGGCCGGACCGCAGGTCTGGCACGACATGACCGTCGAGGTGGCGCTGTCGGTCTCGGCGGCCGCCCGTACGGGGCATCTGGTCCTCTGCGACGAGGACGGCCAGTACGTGGGCCTGGTCACCCGGGCCCGGCTCGCCGCCGTCAGGGACAGCCGCGGTTACACGGACCGGATCCGGCTGAGTGACATCACCGACGGCAACGGGCGCTTCGCCGAACACGGCAGCGCGCCGGGCTTCCCCGTCCCTGCCCTCTCCCGCTGAACCTTCCCCGCTGAACCTTCTTCCGTCCCCCGTCTCCACTTCTCCCTGTGAGGCATCATGCGCTGTGTCATCGCACGCTTCCCGTTCGACCTGACCAAGAGCGGCGTGCTGGAGTCGATGAAGGGCGTCAAGCCCGAGCCGATCACCGGCGAGTCGGTGATCATCGGACGACGTCACTACCCCGTCAAGCAGGTCGGCCGGGTCGTCACCGGTCAGGACCCTCGCGACTTCAGCGCGGGTGAGGTGGTGCGGGCCATGGCCAAGCTCGGCTTCACCTGCAGCGCTGTTCCCAAGGTGGTTCCGGCGCGGGTCGAAGACCCGTACCAGCACGCGTCCGCGCTGCTCGGCGCCGCCGTGACCGTCTGACCGACCGCAACGGCGTGAGCCGAACACAGTGAGGGCCCGACCGGCAGACGCCGGTCGGGTCCTCACTGTGTTCGGCTCACGCCGTGCTGTGATCGGCACGGTGCTGGGTCGGTTGGGCAGCGGTGGCGGGGTGGGTCAGTGGTCGGAGTAGCTGAAGTCGCCCACGGTCCAGGCGCTGACGTCCTCGATCGCGATGCGGTACATCCCGCCCGTCTCCGGGATGCCGACCGTGCCCTGGAGGATCCGGGCGACATGGAAATGCAGGTGCGTGGGCGGCCCGTCCTTCTTCACGGGGGCGTCGAAGACGGCGGAGAACTCGCCCAGCTGGGCCGAGTCCGTCAGTACCTCCGACACTCTCTGCCGCCACACGGCTTCGGGAGCCAGTCTTCCGGTGATGACGGCCCCACCGGTGACCACGGTCAGGGACATCTGGTTGCTCCGCCCGGACTCCACAAGGGCGGCGACGTCAACGATCAGCTCGTCAGGCTTCGACATGGGACCGGATTCTATGCACCGGCCCGCACGGGCCGCCTGCTGCGGACGGTCCCAGACGTCACCAGGCGCCCCCAGACAGATACCTCATCGTCGAGCTCACCAAAATCTATGCTTGCCGCAGTAGACATTGGGGATCCGAGTCATTACTGTTTCTCTCGTAGCCGAGATCGAGAGAAGCCCGGCAGACACGAACTGGCGGGCAGTAGTACATGTGTGACGGTGCGGTGGTGGAGTGTCGAAGCCAGGTTTGAGCAGGTCGGCGACGGGACTGGCGACCGGACCGGGTGGCCTGCGGTGATCAGGGGCCGCCACCAGTAGGCCGCGGTTGACGCGGCGGCAGTACCAGCAGTTCGCAGTACCCGCAGTACCCGCAGTTCGCAGTTCCTGTTCGAAGAGTTACGAACGAGTTGTTGCTCCAGAGGGAAGAACGGAGGAGTCGAGCGCCATCAGGATCGCCCAGGCGGAAATCTGAGCCCGGGTACCGCAGGACATCGATAGGTAGGTGGTCTCCGGTCATACATCCGCGATCCCCGCATCCCCTCCCGCTCGGCGGGTGGCAGTGCGGAAAACGAAGGCCGGTGCAGCAGTAGGGCCGGCAGATGGTGTTTGCTGTTCCTTCGGGGCCTTGGTGCCGTACGGCACCAAGGCCCCTCGACGCGTTCCACAGAGAGGTGAGATGACAGCAGACGAGTCGCTAGGCCGTCTCGACGACGACGACTACCCCGCTTTCACGATGGGCCGGGCCGCTGAAATGCTCGGTACCACTCCCGGCTTCCTCCGGGCCCTCGGTGAAGCGCGCCTGATCACACCCCTGCGCTCCGAGGGCGGACACCGCCGCTACTCCCGCTACCAGCTGCGTATCGCGGCCCGCGCGCGTGAGCTCGTCGACCGGGGCACCCCGATCGACGCCGCATGCCGGATCATCATCCTCGAGGACCAGCTCGAGGAAGCGCAGCGCATCAACGCCGAGTACCGCCGCGCCGACAACGCTTCCAAACCGTCCGCAGCGTCCTGAAGTGAGCGTGCCCGCCGGGCGGCGGGCCATCACCCACGAGCATGGCCGGAATACTGAGCGGAGTTTTCTGTGGTGATAGCGGGTGCGGACGGGTAGCGTCTGTGGGAGCTGTCGTGGTTCGGATTTCCCCTTGCCCACGCCCTAGGTGTGGGCGCTTTGCTGTGCTGTGCCGCAGGGACCAGGGCGATCACCTCCGCATGCCCCACGACGGGGCAGGCGTTTCATCGACTGGAAGGCATGACTGTGGCAACTGGAACTGTGAAGTGGTTCAACGCGGAGAAGGGCTTCGGCTTCATCGCCCAGGACGGCGGCGGTCCGGACGTCTTCGCGCACTACTCCGCGATCAACTCCTC